>Ga0172379_10001140_pt1 | contig 56554 bp, 69 predicted proteins | sample GrowelOW334metaG_FD_119756 | JGI IMG/M metagenome (GOLD analysis project Ga0172379, IMG submission 119756) | Groundwater microbial communities from an aquifer near a municipal landfill in Southern Ontario, Canada - Groundwater well OW334 metaG | ecosystem: Environmental > Aquatic > Deep... | reverse complement strand
ACAACGTTTGTCCCGACGAAGTTGTTTCTCTCTCAGACCATGCCGCCCAGATCCCCTATATCAAAGTTCTCTTAACCAACAAAGATATCTCAGCTCCAGCTTGGCTGAAACGTCAAGCTACTGCTGGCAAAATGCTCCGCGTCCCCGTCCGCACCGATTTAACCGAACCTATTAATGAACAATTAATCGTAGAATTTTATAGTCGCTAAAGGAGTTCTTTATGAAAGCTATGCACTTCGCCCTCAATACTCAGCAAGAAACTGCCAATCATGGCATTTTCTCGATCGAACCGCTTGAAAACGGTTTTGGCCACACCCTCGGCAATGCCCTCCGTCGTGTCCTTTTGGGAAGTTTCCGCGGGGCAGCCATTACTGCCGTCAAAGTTGCTGGTGTTACCCACAAATTTTCCACCCTTGAAGGCTTGAGCGAAGACATGGTTGATTTGATGCTCAACCTCAAAACTGTCAAAGTTGCCTATACTGGTGACGAACCCGTTACCGCCAAACTTTCGGTTAAAGGCCCCAAGGTTGTTACCGCCAAAGACATTGTCGCTCCCGCCACCGTGAAAGTTATCAATTCCGATGCGGTGATCGCCAACGTTAGCTCCGGTACCAAACTTGAGCTTGAACTAACCATCGAAACCGGCTATGGTTACTCGCCCGCCGAAGAACGTCCTTCTTCAACCCTCGGTATTTTGTCTCTTGATGCGATCTTTTCTCCCGTCGAACGCGTTAGTTATCAAGTCGCCGCCACTCGGGTTGGCCGCCGTACTGACTACGACAAACTAGTTATTGATATTACTACCGATGGAGCCACTTCTCCCTCTGACGCCCTCAAGTCCGCTGCAGAAGTTCTGGTTGCCGCCTTTAGTCAGATTATTAATCCTACTCTTCCCGACGAGCAAGTAGCTAGTTCTCTCGGAACTTCCTCTGTGGTAGGGATTGATGAACTGGGTTTACCTACTCGGGTCAGCAATGCCCTCAAAAACGCCGGTTATAATTCGGCTCAAGAATTAATCAAGGCTACCAACAAAGATCTCAAGAATGTCAAAAATCTTGGCGGCAAGTCGGTTGATCTTCTCGATGAAGCTCTTACTAGCAAAGGTTTAACTAGAGTCAAATGAAAAAACAGATTAGTCACTACCGGCTCGGGAGAGACTCCCAACAACGTCAGGCACTTTTTCGTAGCCTGGTAATCTCGTTGATCGAGAAAGAGTCTCTCCAAACCACTTTTGCCAAGGCTTCAGCCGTCCAGCCAATTTTTGAAAAACTTCTTACCCAGGCTCTTGCTGGTACCTTAGCTTCAACGCGTCGCGTTCATTCCTTCGTCCAACAAAAACGCGCCACCGCCAAACTCATCAAAGTAATTGCCCCTCGTTACTCTTCCGCCAAAAGCGGGGGTTACACTCGCCTTACCCCCATTCGAGTCCGCCTAGGAGACAACTCCAAAATGGTTCGGCTTGCTTTGACTAAACAAGCATTACCGGTGACTCCCACCAAATCCTCAGTTGCTCCAGCCGAATCCCCATCCTCCACTCCCGTCAAAACCAGTCCTATTCTCCCCAAATTAACCGCTCCCAAAACGACCAAAGTTAGTTCTGTCAAACTCGCCCCCTCGAGGGCTGGTAAACGAGGAGATCGATGAAAACTACTTCCGCCAAAAATGCCTCTACCGTTAGAGCTTGGCATTTGCTTGACTGCCAGGGTGCAACCTTGGGTCGCTTAGCCTCCCAAATTGCCGGACTTCTCATGGGCAAACACAAACCCTCCTTCACTCCCAACTTAGATTTGGGTGACTACTGCGTCGTGATTAACGCCAAAGCCATTCATGTAACTGGTAACAAACTTTTGGCCAAAACCTACTCTCGCCACTCCAATTATCCCGGTGGCTATCGCGAAATTACTTTGGGCAAACAAATGGAAAAAGATGCTAGAAAAGTGATCGAATTTGCCGTCCGTGGCATGCTTCCCAAAAATAAACTCCAATCCCCTCGTCTTCGCCGTCTCAAAATTTATTTGGACTCCACTCATCCCCACGCCAATAACTTTACCCACAAGGAGAAATTATCATGAACTATACCCCCGCTGTCGGCCGCCGCAAGACCAGTATTGCCCGTATCCGTCTTTACGGTAAACCTTCCGTTCCCAACACCGAAAAAATCCAATTAACCGTCAATGGGGTTTCCGCCGAAGTTTATTTTTCGGGTGATACCGCCAAAGCTCTTTATCGACAACCCTTTATTTTAACCGACACTCTCAACAAATATTCCGCTTCTATTATGGTCAAAGGTGGAGGCAAAAATTCTCAACTTGGGGCTACCGTCCATGGACTCAGCCGGGCTCTCTCCGCCCTCGATCCTACCGCTTTCCGTCCAATTCTCAAATCCGCCGGTCTTTTAACTCGCGATCCTCGTGCTCGCCAGCGTCGCCAAGTTGGCAAGGGTGGCAAATCTCGCCGCGGCAAACAATCTCCGAAACGGTAAATTTCCCTTTGTTCTATTTTGATCACTTGATTTCGGGTCCTTTTTGGGTCATATTTATATTACTGATATTATATTTATGGAGGTAATACTATGACCAAAAATATTGACAAAACCACTCCTCCCAAAAGCACTCTTCAATCTGAAAAACTTCAGGCCATTAAAGTGGCTATGGAACAAATCGATAAACAGTTCGGAACCGGAAGCATCATGAAACTAGGCACTTCCACCCACATGGATATTGATTGTATTCCGACCAGTGCTCTCGCTCTTGATTTGGCTCTCGGTATTGGTGGATTTCCCCGTGGCAGGATCACCGAAATATATGGTCCGGAAGCTTCCGGCAAAACCACAGTTTGTCTTCATGTTATCGCTGAAGCCCAAAAACATGGTGGCACCGCTGCCTTTATCGACGCCGAGCACGCATTGGATCCTTCCCGCGCCAAAGCTGTTGGCGTCAATCTTGATGAGCTTTTGATTTCTCAACCTGATACCGGTGAACAAGCTCTCGAAATTGCCGAAACCCTAATCCGTTCCGGTGCCATTGATGTGATTGTGGTTGATTCCGTAGCCGCTCTGGTTCCCAAAGCCGAAATTGAAGGGGAAATGGGTGACGCCGTGATGGGTATGCAAGCTCGGCTGATGAGTCAAGCTCTGCGCAAATTGACCGGAGCCATCAGCAAAAGTAAAGCCGTTATGATCTTTACCAATCAACTCAGAATGAAAATCGGTGTCATGTTTGGTAATCCCGAAACAACTACTGGTGGACAAGCCCTCAAATTTTACTCTTCCGTTCGGATCGACATGCGCAAGATTGGCAATATTACCGAAGGAGAGACTATCATTGGCTCCCGCCACCGTGCCAAAATTGTTAAAAACAAAGTTGCTCCTCCGTTTAAACTCGCCGAGTTTGATATTATGACGACAGGCGGTATCTCCCGCTCTGGAGGCGTGCTTGATATTGCCGTCGAACATGAAATTATCGAAAAATCTGGTTCATTCTTTAAATACAAAGGAGAAATGCTTGCCCAAGGCCGGGAAGCTACCAAAGTTATTTTGGAAGAAAGACCGGAATTAATGAAGAAGCTTGAGAAGGAAATCTGGGACAAAATCAAAGCTCAAAATGCCGCAAATCACTAGACTAGTCGCTGGCAAAAAAAATCCTTCTCGCGTCAATATCTACGTGGATGGTCTCTTCACTCTTGCTCTTTCCCTTGATGAAGTGGTTAAACAGGGTTTGGCAAAAGGAGTCGAACTTTCACCTGAGCGCATTCAATCACTCAAAGCTTTCGACGACGCCGAAAAAGTTTACGCCAAAGTCCTCAACTTTCTCTCTTTTCGCCCTCGCTCCATCAAAGAAGTCCGCGATCGGCTTAGAGAGTATCAAGTCAAAGATCCCGATCAACAAGACTCATTGATTAATCGATTAATTGACAAAGGCTATTTAGATGATCTGGCCTTTGCCCGCTGGTTTGTCAACTCCCGCAATTCGTTTCGTCCCCGCTCCGCTCTCCAGTTATCCGCCGAATTAGCTCAAAAGGGGATTTCACGCGATCTTATTAAGATGGTTATCACCCCCGAAATAGACCATTCGGCTCTTCGTAAGCTAATCCGCAAAAAATCCGCCCTCTACGATCGTCCCCATCTGGTAGCCTATCTTGCCCGCCATGGTTTTTCTTATTCAAAAATCCGCTCCGAACTGGACGAAATGGGTATTTTGGCGTAGAATAAGGACACATTCAAGAAAACACGAGTTAAATCAAATTATGTTTATCGATTTATCTTTTTTCACTCTCTTCTCAGCCTAATTTTTGGGCCTTTCTGCGTGTTTTCCTGAACCATTAAGAGTTAGTACTCGAGGTACCTATGAGCTTATTACTTAAATCATTACTTAACACCTTCAAAGCCAAAAAAGTTAGCGTCTCCAAACCTAAAATCAAACCTCTCGTCGCCAAAAAGGTGACTTCTCCTTCTGCACCTGCTTCTCACTCCACCCAAGAATCTACCAAGCAAGCCGAAACTGCGGCCCGTGAAATTATTACTTTTGCTCGCGAAGAGGCCGACAAAATCAGAGCCAGCGCCAAAGTGGAAATGGACGCGCTCCAATCTTCTCTTCAGGGTCTCCAGCATAAACTCGAGCAAGAGTCTCGCGATTTGAATACCAGAATCAGCGAAATTAATCGTCGTGAAGAGAATATTATTCTCAAGCAAACCGAAATTGACAAACTCAAACACGACATCGAAGAACTCAAGGTCAAACAAGTAGAAAAGCTCGAAAAAATCGGTAGTTTAACCCGTGACAAAGCCAAAGAAATTCTTCTTGAAGCCGTCGACAAAAAACTTACCCGTGACGTGGCCGAACGAATCCGCAGTGCCGAAGACGAAATGAAAGAAGCTGTGGATCAAAAGTCTCGTGATCTTTTAATCGACGCCATGTATCACGGAGCCACCGAATATGTAGCCGAGTTTACGGTCTCCACCGTAAAAATTGCCGATGACGAAGTTAAAGGCAGAATTATTGGTAAAGATGGCCGTAATATCCGTACCTTCGAAAAAGTGACCGGGGTTGATATCGATATGGACGAAACTCCCGGAGTCATCCGTCTCTCTTGCTACGACGGAGTTCGGCGTGAAGTAGCTCGCGTTGCCCTCGAACGTCTCATTAAAGACGGTCGGATTCAGCCTTCTCGTATCGAGGAATATGTTGCTAAAGCCCATCGTGATATTGAAAAAATTATGTTCGAAGAAGGTAAACACCTTTGTCACGCTGTCGGAGCCTACAATGTTCCCCACGATTTAATCACGCTCTTGGGACACTTCAAATACCGTAGTAGTTATGGTCAAAACATGCTGGGTCACACCCTTGAAGAAACCCGCATTGGTATGAAACTTGCCGCCGAAGTCAAAGCCAATGTCGACGTTGTGCGCTTGGGTTGTTTGTTCCATGATATTGGCAAAATTATTACCGGTGAAGAGGGGAGTCATATCGAACTTGGTGTCAAGCTCCTCCAAAAATATAATCTTCCCAAAGAAGTCATCAACTGTGTTGCTGAACACCACGAAGATCAAGAATTTTCTAGTAAAGAATCCATTCTGGTCTATATTTCCGATGCAATTTCTGGTTCCCGTCCCGGTGCACGCTACGAAAATATTGACGAATACGTCAAGCGCCTAACTGCCATCGAAGAAATCGCGCTGAGTAAACCAGGTGTCACCGAAGCCTACGCCATTAGTGCTGGCCGCGAGGTTCGCGTTATGGTTGACCCCGGCAAAGCTACTGACGACGAGGCCACTCGTCTTGCCAGTGACATCCGCGACGAAATCAAAGCCAAAGTAACTTATCCCGGTACCGTCACGGTGACCGTGATCCGTGAACTACGCACCCAACAGGTTGCCAAATAATTATTTAGTCTCCGCGCAAACCATTTTTTGCGCGATTGAAAGGGAAAATATGAAAAAATCCGACTTTTACCAAGTAGTTGCCAAGTCCGCCCATATGACCAAAAAAACCGCCAAGGACGCTATTGATACCTTCCTTTCCGAGGTTGTCAAAAATCTCAAAAAAGGTGACAAAGTTGTTTTGTCGGGAGTAGGAACCTTGTCAGTTGGCAAAGTGGGACCCAAAGACGTTGTTCCTTTCGGCAAGTCTGATAAACGTACTACTGTCAAAGCTCATCATGTCGTGAATTTCAAAGCTGCCAAACCTCTCCGCAAAATCATCTGGTAAGATAGTGCTATGCCCACTATTCTCTCTCAGAATCTGCGCAAAGTTTACTCAGTTCAAAAAAAACGCCCAGGATTATCCGGTTCGATCAGAGATCTAATCTCTCCCATCCACGAAGATAAAGTGGCAGTCAAAGACGTCTCATTTGTCATTGAGGAAGGGGAGCTGGTGGGTTTTATCGGTCCCAATGGCGCCGGCAAAACTACTACCCTCAAAATGCTCTCAGGTTTACTCTACCCCACGGGGGGCGAGGTCCGTGTTCTTGGTTTTGATCCTTGGAAAAGGGAGCACAATTTTCTCAAATCCATTTCCCTAGTCATGGGTCAAAAAAATCAACTATGGTGGGATTTGCCCGCCATTGAGTCATTTAATCTTGCCAAAGATATCTATGGTATCGATAGCAAAGTGTACCAAAAAACGCTCAACAAACTAGTTCAAATGCTCGACATCGGCGACGTGCTCAATGTCCAAGTGCGCAAATTGTCACTTGGGCAGCGAATGAAAGCCGAACTGGTCGCAGCCCTCATCCACTCCCCCAAAATTTTATTCTTAGACGAACCCACAATCGGACTTGACGTGGTCATGCAACAATCTATGCGAGTTTTTTTGAAAGAATACAATCAGACTAACCCAGGATCCATCATTCTAACCAGTCACTACATGGATGACGTCAAGGAACTCTGCAAAAGAGTCATAATTATCGACCAGGGTAGCATCCTCTACGACGGACTTTTATCCGAGGTAATCGCTCGCTTTTCCCAACACAAAATCATCGAAGTCATTACCCCCTCTGGTACCACGACTCACAAAGTGTTACGAGCCAAGGTGGCAGAAAAAGCTGCGGATCTTCTCAAAGATCCCCAAGTTATTGACATCAATATTAAAGAAGTAGAAATTGAGGATGTAATCCGCCGTATTTTTGCTGGGGAGAAGAAAGACTAAATAGTCCCGAACATTATAATGCAAAAATACTTTTCAATTTTCCAAATCACCCTCCAAGAAATCTTTACTTATCGCCTCAACATGATCATGTGGAGAGTGCGTCAGGTTTTTGTGTTTCTCATTCCTTTTTTTATTTGGAAATCGGTGCTTGGGACTGGCGGCGAAATCTATGGTTACTCATTTGCGGCTGTCATGACCTATCTTTTTGGTACCACTATTCTGCGCTCACTCGTCATGGGTTCGCGTACAGTGGACTTAGGTTGGATGATCAATAGTGGGTACCTCACTATTCCCCTCATGCGTCCCCTCAATACTTTTGGATTATTTTTTGTTCGCGATCTAGCCGACAAATTATTCAATTTAGGATTTATGTTTCTTGAGCTCCCTCTTATTTACTTCATTTTTCACCCCCCCATTTTCCTCCAATTCAATCCGTTACAATTATTTTTAGCTTTTAGCTCTGTGCTCTTCGCTATCCTTATTTATTTCTTTATTAACGTCATTTTTGGCTCCTTAGCTTTTTGGTCCCGCGACGTTTGGGCGCCGCGTTTCCTCCTCATGGTTATCATGGAGTTTGCAACCGGTGCCATGTTTCCCCTCGATATGCTCCCCCAAGTTTGGCAACGTGTCTTGGCTTTCACTCCGTTCCCTTATCTCTTATTTATCCCGCTCAAAATTTATCTAGGTAGCGGTGCTTCTGCCCCCCTTCAACTCCTAGGTAGTTTTGTTTGGTTGGTGATCTTGGGATCACTCGCTAAAATCATTTGGAACAAGGGTATTAAATCTTACGAGGCCGAAGGCCGATGAAAATACAACACCTTAAAGCCTACGTTCGTGTTTGGCTCAAACTCACCATCCAGCAATTTCAGAGCCAGGTAGCAAATGCGCGTGGTGCCGCCGCTCTCTTTATTTTTGGCAAACTTTTCCGTCTGGCCTCCGCCTTACTCTTAGTTTATGTGGTAGTAGGTAAAGCCAAGTTGATTGCCGGATACTCACTAAACCAAGCCATCTTCCTCCTCATGCTTTTCAATTTGACCCAAACCATTAGTCAATTGTTTCTGCGCGGTGTTTACCTGTTCCGCCAAAAAGTCGTAGATGGTACTTTTGATTTTTACTTACTCAACCCACTCTCCGAGTTGTTCTACAGTCTTTTCTCCTCTACTGATCCACTCGATATTATCGTTTCGATACCTTACTTCTTCCTAGTTGGCTGGGCTTGGGTCAATACGGGGTATGCCATGACCTTGCCAGTAGTATTACTGTTGCTCGTTATTATTATTCTCACTACCCTCATGGTGACAGCCTGGCATATTGTGATTATTGCCGTTGGGGTGAGATATCTCGAAGTCGATAATACTGTCATGCTTTATCGCGACCTCGAACGCATGGGTTCCTTTCCCGTCTCCATCTATGGTAAATTTGGCGAAAATCTCTTAACTTATTTTTTCCCCTTTGCGCTCATGGCTACTATTCCCGCTCAGCTAGTCTTTGGATTATTTAATCCGTGGTTTCTTTTGCTCTTTGCCCTCTTCGCCTTTATCCAACTCCGACTCTCGCTTTGGTTCTGGCACCGCTCCCTCCTCTCGTATTCCTCCGCCTCCTCCTGATCCAGTATGATACAATCACCAAATGGCCATACTTGAGGTAAAAGACCTAAAGAAAACTTTTAAGCAAACTCCCGTGATCAAAGGGATTAGTTTTGACATGGCCGAAGGAGAGATTTTGGGTATCTTGGGTCCCAATGGAGCCGGCAAAACCACTACCCTCCAAATGATCCTAGGGATTCTCACCCCCACCTCTGGCACAGTCACTATTTTTGGCCAGAATATGCCGCAAGACAAAACCTCGATCATGGAACGGGTCAATTTTTCTTCAACCTATACCGACCTCCCCTGGCGCCTTACCGTTCGAGAAAATCTCATCTGGACCTCATATCTCTACAATATCCCCGATCGCGCTCGCCGGCTCGATAAAATCAAAACAATTTTTCGCCTGGACAAGCTTTGGAACCAATCTACCAGCAGTCTCTCGGCCGGTCAGCGCACCCGGGTCAATCTTGCCCGCGCTTATGTCAACTTTCCTCAGCTCCTTTTACCTGACGAACCTACTGCCAGTTTGGATCCGGAAGTAGCCGCTTACATCCGCGAATTTTTTGCTGATCAGCGTACTCGCTTTAACACCAGTATTATCCTAACTAGTCACAATATGACCGAAGTTGAAAATCTCTGTGATCGGGTCTTGATTCTCAAAAACGGGCGGATTATCGGCAATGATACGCCAGGCCGTCTTGCCAAAAAGATCGACGAAACCCATCTTAATCTCCGCGTCACCAAGCGTGCAGATATTCTTGCCCAATTAATTGAAACCAGCAAACTTAAATCTGTCGAAACTGATGGAGTAACTTCGATTACTCTCAAAGAGAAGTTGCTCCCACTTTTCCTTTATGAAGTAGCCAAAAACAAAATTCATTACAGTGAAATTACCATTGACAAGCCTACCCTCGAAGATTATTTTCTCCGTATTGCCAAAGGCAAAGATCATGGCAAATCCACCGGAGGTGATCTATGAAACTTTATCGTCTTTGGGGGATAGCTCTCCGTTATCTGTTTCTTTTCCGCCACTCGCTTGATCGGCTCTCCGATGCTTTCTTTTGGCCCGTTGTCGATTTAGTCCTGTGGGGCTTGACCAGTCGCTATTTTGCCTCGACCTCCTTGGCTGACAATCATCTGGTTTTGGCCTTCTTGGGAGGTATTATTCTTTGGATTTTCCCTTGGCGGGGTCAGTACGAAATCTCGGTTAATCTTCTCGAAGACCTTTGGAATCGCAACCTCGTCAATCTTTTTGTCTCTCCAATTCTTTTCCTCGAATGGATTACCACTCTCCTCCTCCTAGGAGTTGTCAAAGCCTTAGTTTCTTTTGCTTTTGCCGGTTGTCTTGCTTTGCTTCTTTATCAAGCCAACATTTTCTCGTTGGGTTGGTTATTACTGCCTTGGGGAGCACTGCTTATCCTTTTCGGCTGGGTGTTTGGACTCCTCATTGCCGGCATTGTTATGCGCTATGGTACCCGGATTCAAACTCTGGCTTGGACCGCCATTTACATAGTTGCCCCCTTTGCTTGTGTCTACTATCCGGTCTCCATCCTCCCACCCTGGGCTCAAACCATTTCTCGCTTTGTCCCCGCCTCGTATGTTTTTGAAGCCATGAGAACAACCCTTGCTGGCGGCACAGTCCCTCTTACTAATTTAATCTGGCCACTTATTTTATGTCTGACTTATTTCCTGCTCGCCGCCTACATGATTCACCGGAGTTTCTTACACATCCTCAAACGGGGACTAATTTCCGTTGAATAAATTATGGGTAAATTACTCTGTATTGTGGGCCCAACCGCTACCGGCAAAACCGCTCTCGCCCTCCATTTAGCTGCCAAAGAGCCGTCAACTCTGATCTCTGCCGATTCTCGTCAGGTCTATCGTGGGATGGATATAGTAACCGGCAAAGATCATCCAACCAATACTCAACTTTTTGGGATTGATCTCGTTGCTCCCGATGAATCCTGCTCAGTCTCTGTTTGGTATAACGCCGTCATGCCGATCATCACTCAATCTTGGGAAGAGGGGAGACTCCCCATCGTTGTTGGTGGAACCGGCTTCTATGTTCATGCTCTCACTCATGGGATCCATACGTTGTCCGTCCCTATTAATCAGGAGCTTCGTAGCCAGCTGACAACTCTTTCGTTACCTAAATTACAAGCCAAGCTTTGTGCTGTCTCCCCCGCTCACTTTCTCGCCATGAACCATTCCGATCAATCTAATCCTCGTCGCCTTATTCGGGCAATTGAAGTGGCTCTTTCCTCTTCGCTTTCCCCAACTGTTAATCTTTCCCTTCCGCAAACTCAATTAATTGGCCTGCGCTATTCATCCTTAACTCTGCAAAAAGAAGCTATCCGCGCCCGCGTCCTCTCTCGCCTCCAAACCGGTGCCGTCCGTGAAACCAAAAAATTACTGCAAAAATACCCAGCTAACTTTCCCTCCCTGACAGCCATTGGCTATCGCAGTCTAATCGCTCACCTAACAGGTAAATTATCCCAAGCCGAATTGATTGAGCACTGGGTAGCCGATGAACTCGCCTATGCCAAACGCCAGCTAACTTGGTTTCGTCGGGACAAAAGTATACAATGGTACGATATCGACAAGGAGGATTATGACTACCCAAAGAATTGACATTTCCAATCGAACTATCATTTTTAGTGTTTTCTTCTTGCTTGCTCTCTGGCTCCTTTACCAGATTCGCAGCATTATCATTTTAATATTTATCTCCTTTATTTTGATGACTGCCGTTAACCCCCTAATCAAATTAGGCAAAAAAATTCGGATTCCCTCACTTCTTATTATGTTGGTGGTCTACATTGGAATAATTGCTCTCCTAACTACCGTCGTGGCCTCTCTCGTTCCTGCCGTCATTGAACAGACCCGTGGATTAACCCAAATGATTCCCATTTACCTGCATAACCTCGAAGGGGTTTTTAACACTCAGTTTGACCCTAGTGTCGCTGGCAGTTACTTTAGTAGTATTCCCAGTAATATTCTCAAACTCGCCGCCGGTCTCTTTGATAACATTATTAACATCTTGGCCGTTTTCTTTTTGGCCTACTATCTCACGCTCGAACGCCCCCATCTCCATAAATATCTCTTGCGTTTCTTCCCACGCGAGAAAGCCGAAGAACGCGCCGAAGGGCTCGTTCTCGCTGTTGAGAGTCAAGTCGGTGGTTGGGTTCGCGGTGAACTCTTGCTGATGGGGATCATTGGCCTCATGACCTACCTCGGACTAATTTTGCTTGGGATTCCCTACGCCCTCCCCATTGCCGTCCTTTCAGGATTACTCGAAGCGGTCCCCAATATCGGGCCAACCATCGCGGCCATTCCGGCGATTTTAATGGGTCTGACTGTCTCTCCCATCGTTGGATTAGGTGCCTTGGCTATGAGTATTTTGATTCAACAACTAGAAAACAACCTTATTGTTCCCAAAATTATGCAGTCAGCGACTGGTACCAAACCGCTGGTAACCATTTTAGTTTTACTAATTGGTTATACTCTTGGCGGGATTGCGGGAGCTGTTCTTGCGATGCCAGTCTTTTTAACCATCCAAACCATCGTCGTTGAATATAATAAAAACTAGTTGAGGAGGTTCTATGGATATTTCTCTCTGGCAGCAAGCTTTAGTATCGGTTTGGCAAAATACCATTGGGTCCAGCTTTGCTTTTCTTCCCAATCTAATAGGAGGACTACTGGTAGCCTTACTCGGTATCATTATTGGTCAGTGGGTGAGCACCTTAGTTGTTAAAGCTCTTCAATTACTCAAACTTGATTCTTTCATCAAAGACACCAAGTTTAAGAACTTTCTTCTCAAAGCCGAAGTTACCCAGAAGCTCGAAATTATCATTGGCTCCATTTTCAAATGGTTGATTGTATTGACTTTCTTTATTGCCGCCACCAATATTATTGGTCTTCAAGCCGTCTCGGCTGTTTTGGGCGGTATTCTCGCCTATGTTCCTCATGTTCTCTCAGCTGTCATTGTCCTAGCCTTGGGGGTTCTTTTGGCCGGCCTAGTGGAAGGTTTTGTCAAGGGAGCGTTGGCCTCAGTTGATCTCAAAACCTCCCGTCTCATGGGCAAAATTGCCAGTTACGCCGTCATTACTATCGCTACCTTAGCCGCTTTCTCCGAACTCAAAATTGCCGAAAGCTTTGTTAACATCCTCTTTATCGGCCTCATTGCCATGTTGGCTCTTGGGTTTGGTTTGGCCATCGGCCTGGGTGCCAAAGACTTGGTCGGCAAAATTCTCTCCGACTGGTATAAAGACGTCCAACACGACCTAAAAAAATAATTCTTCATGACTATTCTTCACAGCCTTATTCTGGGCATCATTGAAGGTTTGACCGAATTTTTGCCCGTCTCCTCAACTTTTCATTTGATTACTGCCAGTCGGCTGCTTGGTCTTACCCAAACCGAGTTTATCTCTCTTTTTGAGGTAGTTATTCAGTCTGGCGCCATTCTTTCTCTCTTATTTATCTATACCAAGACCTTATTACACAATTCCCGCTTGCTCTCTCTCACCCTAATTTCCTTTGTCCCAACCGCCATCCTCGGCGGACTCCTTTACCCCATTATCAAAGGAACTTTTTTTCTCAATTCCTCTCTCCAACTTAGTGTCTTTATTGCCATTGGATTAGTCTTTTTTCTGCTGGAAGCTTTGCTTGCCCGAAAGCACTTGGTTCTTCATTATGAACTTGCCGACTTAACCAATCAGCATGCGGTCTTAATTGGCTTTGCTCAAGCCTTAGCGATTATTCCCGGAGTTTCTCGCTCGGGTATTGTTCTTATCATTATGCTTTTACTTGGTTACCGTCGTGACGAATCCGCCCGCTATACATTCCTTCTCTCTATCCCCACCATTCTTGCCGCTAGCGCCCTTGACCTTTATCAAGGCCGTCACTTATTTATCGGTAGCAGTCCTTATTTTCTTCCTCTCCTAATTGGTTTTGTCAGTGCCTTTATTACTGCCTACTTTGTCGTTCATTGGCTTCTTTTGTTCCTTCGCACCCACACCCTGAGACTTTTTGCTTGGTACCGACTGATTGTGGGAACACTTCTAGCTCTTTAGGGTAAGACTTTAACATTGAGTGGATTTGCGTAAACCGGGATTAATCCGCCGCTAGCACTGAACATTTCCATCCGGAGGAGCTCCAGTGAGCCGATCCCTGGATAACTCACCGTAAAGAGAGTTGTTTGAGTACTGGTTAATTCCCCCCCCGCCTGCCAGGTAATCTGCATCTTTTTACCCAAAGAATCGGCCCCCGCCGTTTGTGCTGTGACTTGCACGTTATCCCCCGGTGTAATAATCAACGGTTCACTCACGTATCCCAATTCCACCATTCCTCGCACTGTCCCCGCGGCGTTACTGACATATACTGCTACCTTCCCGCTCTCAACCTTCCGCAGTCCTACTTGTGCCGACCTCGTGACGTCATATAGTAGCAAGTTGCCTTCCCAGTCAGCCCGATTCCCGTTCACGGTCACCCAGACTTTGCCAGTGCGCGCCGAATCCGGGATTTTTACTTCCAGTACACTATTACTCCACCTGACGATTGCCGAGTCCATTGCTTCCACATTTCCCACATAGACTTTGCTCCCCCATTTATACTCGCCAAAATTCGCTCCCAAGACTACCACCGTATCTCCTGTTTTCCCAAAAAAAGCGTTGACTCGTTCAATTCTGGGGGGGCTACTGGGATAATTGGGTGGAGGTGTCACAACTGGAGCTTCCACTTCGCCTGCCGCTCCAGATCGATTTTCCGTATCTTGTTGAGCCAATTGGATTGAGAGGGGAATAATCATCACCAGAAATAAAATCACGTTAAAACCCACAATCCGCTTCCATGTCAAAGTGTTGTTAACTCGCTCGTAAAAATTTTCCGCCATATTTCTCCTTATTATATCCCTTATTTCGCCTGACCCTTAATAGTAATTACGCGGTCCTGGTGGTCAAAATTAATCGTAAAGTCATCGAACAAACCCTTTCTTCCCAGAATATAAGTGGTCGAATTGCTCTCTGTAAAAGTTGCGGGGAACTCAATCTCTTGCCCAGCTAACTGAAGAACAATCTTGTCCAGATAAGCAAATGCCGGGACTCCTGAGAAACCCTGCAAAGTAATCCGCTTGGCTTTGGCCAAATCCACTCCTGTATCATGTGCCGCCTGTAAAGGTAGAGTTGAGACAACCGCTCCCGAATCTAGTAAAAACGTTGTATCCACATATCCTGACAAAGTTTTCAAAGGCACCGTTACCTTGGGTTCTTGCACAAACCCAAAGTTTTCATACAAGGTATTTTTATATGGGATTTTGTACTCTATCTGTCCAAAACTATTGTTAATTGAAACTTGGTTTACTTTCCCGCGCCCCACTCCTCTAATCAGCAAAAACACTCCAATTACCCCCGCAAACGCAAACAACGAGACAATCTTTAAAATTGCTCCCAATTTAGTCCCCGCTTCAATTCCTTCATCCAATCCGTGTGTGTCATAACTTATACTCGCCATGTCTTCCATGCTATCATATATCCTATGCCATTTGCATCTGATCTCGCTCTCGCCTATGCCCTCGCCGGGCTTGCGCTTTTAATTAACGTGCTTCTTCTCGTCTGGGTTGCCAAACTTTCTCGCCACTATAACTCCCTAACTCATGGAGTCGAACCCAAATCTTTGATGCGGGTCCTCGAAGGTATCCAGCGGACGCTCTCCGAACATGAAGCTCGCAGCCTAACTACCAAGGCCGACCTCAAAAAGCTTACCGACGCCACTCGCCTCCATTTACAGCACTTGACTCTTAAACGCTTTAATCCTTTTGGTGATACCGGCGGCGATCAAAGCTTTATTTTGGCTATTCTCGACGGTAATTCCGATGGAGTAGTGATCACCTCACTTCATAGTAGAGAAAATACTCGTTTCTATGTAAAATCAGTAAAGGGTGGGGTCGGTATCGATCACCCACTTTCCAAAGAAGAGCAGAAAATTATCAAACGCTAAAGGAGCCCGATTCTTATGAAAAATCCACTCATCAAAGGTCTGTTATTTGGTTTACTTGCCTTTTTGCTCTCAGGTGGTGCCAGTTACGCCACCACTCTTTACCTTTACTCCTCCGATTCTGGTCCCATTTCTCCTGCCGCCACCCCTGGTATTGGTGGTGGGTTAAATATTGATCCCAACGCTCCCAAAACCGCCGAATGCCCCATTAATGGCGCGATGTATACCGTGGCCGAACAAAAAGTCTGGAGTGCTCGTCGGCCTCTTTATGTGATGATCGAAAATACCACCGATGCACGTCCTCAATCTGGACTGTCTTCTGCAGACATTATCTACGAAATGGTAGCCGAAGGCGGGGTCACCCGTTTTGGCGCCGTCTATCTGTGTGGAGTTTCGGCCCAAGATACCATTCTCGGTCCGGTCCGCTCTGCCCGCACTCCCTTTGTCAATCTTGCTTCCGAATACAACTATCCGCTCTACGCTCACGTTGGCGGAGCCAACTGTAGTAGTGCCGATGGGGGTAAAACCTGTACAACCGATAAACGCGTTCAAGCCTTGGAACAGCTCTCTTCCTATGGTTGGGTCGGCAGCAAAGGTAATGACTTGAACCAATTTAGTATCGGCTTCCCCACCTACTGGCGCGACTATGAGAGGCTTGGTCGTACGGTAGCCACCGAACACACCATGTATAGTAGTAGCGAAAAACTCTGGAAGTTTGCTGCTGGTCGGGGTTGGACCAATAAATCTCCTGATGGAAAGCTCGAATGGAAGGATAAGTTTGTGCCCTTCACCTGGAAGGACGATGCCAATTCCGATAAGCGTGGAACCACCAACACCATTTCTTTTGGGTTTTGGGAAAGTTACCACGACTTCGACGTCACCTGGAATTATGATGCCGGATCCAATAACTACTCTCGCACCAATGGCGGCACTCCCCACACAGATCTCAACAACAAATCTACGCTAACCGCCAAAGCTATCGTGATCCAGTTTGTCAAAGAATTAGGTCCCTTAGACGATCACAAACACATGCTCTACGAAGTGATTGGGACTGGCAAGGGTCTGCTCTTCCAAGACGGCACCGCCACCGAAATCACCTGGAGCAAAAAAGATCGCGAGAGCCGCACTGTCTTTACCGACTCCAAGGGTAAGAAAATCTCTTTCAACCGCGGCCGACTCATGATCGAGGTTTTGCCCTCCGATAACGAAGTCAAGTATTGATTTGACTCAGTTCGAGTAGTTTGATCTATCTTTGTACACGAGTACTTTTGCTGTACAATTTCACTATACGACCGAAGGGAGTTATATGGCCAATTTAACTGATTTCATTGTTTCCAAAGTTCGGATCAAATTACTCGAAGTTTTTTTGGGTTCTCCCGCTGACATGTTCTACATTCGAGAACTCACCCGCAAGATTGACGAAGAAATTAACGCCGTCCGGCGTGAACTCATCCACATGAACGACTGCGGTATGGTCAAAGAAGAAACTCGCGGCAACCGGCGCTACTATACCTTTAACAAAAACTATCTTTTTCACAAAGAACTAATGAGTATGATTGGCAAAACTACCGGTCTCGGCAAAGCCATCAGTCACTCTGCTCCCAAGCTGGGACACATCAAGTTTGCCATGATCTCTGGGCGCTTTGTCCGTCATATGCCTCGCGCCAAAGATACCGTCGATCTTTTGCTCATTGGCGAGATTATCTTGCCCCAGCTCTCCGAGTTAATTAGAGAGCAAGAAGCCGTGCTCGGCCGGGAAATCAACTATACAGTTATGACCAACGAAGAGCTGGAGTATCGCAAAACCCATAACGACCCCTTTATTGGTCGCATTCTCGAAGGTTCTCGCGTCATGATTATCGGTGATGAAGAAGATCTAGTGGCATGATCACAACCAAAATAACCAAAATCGGTAACTCCAAAGGTATTGTTATCCCCCATGAAATTATCCGCGCGCTGGCTCTCGAAGAAGGTGATCCCGTGGAGCTAGTCTACTTAGAGTCTACTCAAATCCTCTCGGTCCGTTTCCCCCATACAAAACAGCTAAAACTAGCTGCTTAAGGTATACTTATTTTCTATGAAACTCCGTCGTAACATTCTCTTGATTATCCTTTTGACGGCCACCGCTTTAATTATCGATGCCCCCAAAAATTATCCCGTCAACTTCTCTTTTTTTGGCCGCCCCATCTCATTTGTGATTACTAGCCCGACCCTAAAACTAGGTTCTTGGGAGCGCGATTTAACTATCAAACAGGGACTAGATTTGCGTGGTGGTACCGAAGTTATCCTCGAAGCCGACATGAGTTCTCTTGACTCAGCCGATCGTACCGATGCCCTCGAATCCGCCCGTGAAGTTATTAGTCGCCGGGTCGACCTTTATGGTGTCACCGAATCCACCGTTAAAACCTCTATCAGCGGTGATAGCCATCGCATCCATGTTGCTCTCCCCGGTGTTGATAATCCCGAGCAAGCTCTTGCCCTAATCGGTAGCACCGCACGACTTGATTTTCGTGAACTCCCGGTAGCGACCGACAGCGCTCTTTACTCTGACTTTCTCTCCACCGGTTTATCCGGCAGCGATCTGAAAAAAGCCAGTGTGACTTTTAGTTCCAACACTGGCAAACCCGAAGTATCCCTCCAATTTTCCGAAGCCGGAGGAGCCAAATTTGCCGAGATCACTGGTCGTAACATCAGTAAACCACTCGCCATTTTCCTAGATGACTATCCTCTCTCCGCCCCGGTGGTCCAAGCCAAAATCGAAGGTGGCAATGCCGTGATTACCGGTGAGTACACGCTTGACGAAGCCAAAAACCTGGCGATTACCCTCAATGCCGGTGCCCTCCCAGTCAAAATTACTGTCCTCTCTCAGCAAAACATTGCTCCCACTCTGGGATCCGTCAGTGTTACCAAAAGTCTTCGGGCCGGCGGAATCGGCTTGGGGCTGGTAGCTATTTTTATGATTTTTAACTATGGCTGGCTGGGCCTTGTGGCTGACCTCGGGTTGATTATTTATGCTCTCTTAACTCTGGCTATCTATAAATTAGTTCCAATCACTCTCACTCTCCCTGGCTTAGCTGGTTTTCTCCTCTCTATCGGGATGGCCGTCGACAGCAATATTCTGATCTTCGAACGCATGAAAGAAGAGCGGCGGAAAGGTAACGATCTTCGAGAAAGTATGGAACTCGGGTTTGGCAAAGCTTGGGATGCCATCAAAGATGCTAATATCGCCACCCTTATGACCACTTTTATTCTCTATAATCCTTTTGAATGGAGCTTCTTAAACAGTTCCGGTCTGGTGCGCGGGTTTGCTCTTACCCTTTTCCTAGGTATCGCCATCTCCCTCTTTACCGGCATCTTTGTCACTCGCAATCTCCTGCGTGCCTCTATTATTAAGGACAAACTATGAACGATAAATTAGTCATTCTCCAGCCCATGAAATATTACTGGGCGTATTTTCTGCTCTCCCTTATAGTTATTATTCCCGGATCCTATTCCCTGATTCGCTACGGCCTGTCTCCCTCCATCGATTTTACCGGCGGCACTACCTTTGTCTGGCAAGGCGATAATCTATCTCAGGCCATTTTGGAAGAGCGTGCCAAGGAACTCAATATTTCGCTCGAAAGTATTGCTCAGTCAGGTAACACCTGGACTCTGGCGACCCCTCCTTTGGCCGAAGGGGTTTATCAGCAGTTCAAACCCCTAGAAGTTCAGGAATTGTCTTTTGCCACCGTCGGTCCCAGTCTCGGCGCCGAATTAATCAAAAAAACTATTTATGGGATTGCGCTCGCCGCTCTCTTCATCCTGACCTATGTCGCTTATCGTTTCAAGAATTTTAAATTTGGGGCTTCCGCCATTCTTGCCATGTTTCACGACTCGCTTGTTTTGCTCGGGGTCTTTTCCCTCTTGGGTCATTACTATCAGGTCAAAGTTGACACTCTCTTTGTCACCGCCCTGTTAACCATCCTGTCTTTTTCGGTTCACGATACCATTGTGGTCTATGACCGGATCCGCGAACTCAAAAAGAAACACGGTTATCTTGAATTTCCCGATCTAGTTAACCGTGCAGTGGTCGAAACCATGGGCCGAAGTCTCAATAATAGTTTGACCATTATCTTTATGCTCCTAGCTATGTACTTGCTTGGCGGAGAGACCACCAAATGGTTTATTTTTGCGCTTCTGGTTGGGACTGTTTCCGGTACCTACAGTTCTACCTTCACCGCCGCGCCAATCCTGATTTTGTGGGATAAACTCAAAAAACCTCCGGGTCGGTAGTAAGCCAGATTCTGTTTCTCGGTAATCATTTCTCTATGCCCGCAAACTTTATGGCTCGGGAGTGTTACCGTCTTTATCGCCAAATTCGTCGGTTGCAGCGGGGAGGATTGCCCGTTTCACTTCCGTTTTTAGCGGAACTCGTCTCTGTTGCTCTAAACTAGCGGTTACCCGTGCTAGCTTACGCTAACCACCCTACACTCTGCTGTCTGGACTTTCCTGACAACCCCGCCGCTCGAGAGCAGCGTGGGTCGCCCGATCACCCTCCAACCCGGAGGCAAGCGCATTATAGCAAACTAATCTCTTGAATTAACTATTCTTTTCCAGCGTTACACTCCGCATCACTACCAAAGCCATATTTAAGAGCTCCATTCCCTTTGGTCCAAACCCTTCAACTGTTCGATATATCTCTCGATCGCTTGCCGAAGCTAACTCGGAAGTTGTGTCACCATCATACCCAAACTTACTTCTCGCAATCGATTCAATTACTCTCGTACCCAAAGCCGGATTATCTGTCAAATCTCTTAGGTAATATGCTAGTTCAGTGAAATCGTACTGACCAAAAAAACCTCTCGCTTCCTTCTGCTTCCCTTTAAACATCTTGAGTATCTCATCTGTCATACCCCGTAGTATATTAAATTAGGACAAAAAATCAAGGGTCAACCGTTAACCCAGCTCTTTTACCCGCTTTTCCAAATACTCTTTCGTATTTTTACTACTATCCTCGATAATTTCCTCAAACAAAGTGTCCAGGATCTCTCCCACCTTTTTACTAGGGTTGATCCCTAGTAACTTCATGATCTCACTCCCATTAATTTTCATATCCTTGAGCGATAACGGCTCATACAGTTGCTCCCCGATCCGCTTCTGCATCTCCGTCAGCCTCCAGCTGGTTGTCTTGCTCCCGCTCCCCACCCGGTCCCCAATCCGGAGGGCAATAATATCGTGGATATTCTCTACTCCCACTCGGCGGATGAACCGGCGGATCGCCGCATCCGTCATCTTGGGGTCATAGGTAAACATGTGCCAGCGGACCAAGGTAAACACGCGGTCCTGATCATGCTTGGACAATTTTAATCTCTCGGCAATTTTTTTCGCTGTTCTAGCTCCCTTGACCTCGTGACTATGGAAAGTCACTCCTCTGGGTCCTTCCGCTTTGGCTACCGTTGGCTTATCGATGTCATGTAGTAATGTTGCCAAGCGAACGACCGGGTCTGGTGATGTGCAAGCGCGCAGTGCCTCGATCGAGTGGGTATACACATCGTAAATGTGGTGTCCTGCCTGTTTTACCTCTTTGGTTAGCAGTAGTTCCGGGATCACAATCTCTAAAATTCCGGTACCCGCCATCATGGTAACTCCGTCGGCTGCATGCTGGGTAGCAAGCAGTTTCATCATTTCCGCGCCGATCCGCTCCCACGAAATTTCCTTGAGATTGGGCACTTTCTCTTGTAGTGCGATCAGTGTCTTCTCTTCAATTACAAACCCGAGTTGGCTCGCGATCCGAATTGCGCGTAGTATCCGGAGGGCATCTTCTTCGAATCTCTCCGCTGGTTTCCCGACTGCCCTAATGAGTTTTTGGGCGATATCTTTCTGCCCCCCATACGGATCCATTATTTCTCCGTTTAGCTTCATGGCCATGGCGTTAATCGTAAAATCCCGTCGTAACAAATCTTCTTCGACGGTTTTACCCCACACTACCTTGTCCGGTCTGCGCTTGTCGCTATAGCCAAACTCTGCTCGGTAAGTCGTAATGTCATACAACACGTCGTCATTTACGCTTCCTTCATCCAGCCCAAACTGCTCCCGTACGTGTTTTCCAGCCACTTTTACCGTCCCGTACTCGTTGTCATAAAAACACTCCGTGAACAAAGGTTGAATCTGTTCGGGCGTTGCATTAGTAGTCACATCCCAGTCGTAAGCCGGAATTTCTAGCAGTAAATCTCGTACTGCTCCTCCGACAATCCATGCTTCATAACCCGCTTTCTCTAGGGTCTCGACGATTTTGGTGACCCCTGCGTCCAATTTAAACTTCATGCCCCCATTATACCCGCTTCTACCCATTCTAGGTTAAAATAACCCCATGGAGATCCGTGTTAAAACCAAAGTTGAGGGTCAAGCTTCCGCCGAGCATATTTTTCAAACGATTCTCAAAAATCGTGGCTACTTAACTTCCAAACAACAAACCGAATTTTTGCATCCCCCCGCTCCCACCCTGGCCTATCTTCTTCAAACATCCGGTTTGAAAAAATCTTATCTGCGCCAGGCCCAGCAGTTGTTGGATCAACATCTTGTGCTTGGTCACGATATCTGTGTCTTCGGCGATTATGATGCCGACGGAGTGACGGCAACCGCTGTCATGTGGCTGGCGCTAACCGCCTATGCCAAAAAAACTGACTCCACTTCTCGCATCTTACCCTTTATCCCCGACCGCCATCGCCATGGCTATGGTTTGTCCGATTTAGCGGTGAGTGAAGTTTTGGATGGTTCAGCTTTCAAACTCACCCAAATCCGTGATTTTGCTCCCCGGCTCATTATCTCCGTCGATACCGGCATTGTCGCCCACGCTTCGATTGACCGTTTTCGGAAAGCCAAGCGGGACATTCTTCTCACCGATCACCACCTGCCCGCAGATGTTACTTTGCCCCAAGCAAATGCCATCCTCCACACCACCGCTACTTCCGGTGCTGGTGTCGCTTGGCTCTTTGCCTACTTTCTACTTGGCGAGCAAGCCATCGCTCTTTTGGATTTGGCCACGATCGGAATAGTTGGCGATATGATGCCCCTAACTTCGCTCAATCGCTCGCTGGTTGCCGCCGGTCTTCACGCTCTCACCAAAACCAAACGTCCGGGATTATTGGCAATGAAACAGATGATGGGCATTACCCAAAAACCGATAACCACCTATGATCTTAGCTTTGGTTTAGCTCCCCGCATCAATGCTTCCGGTCGGATCTACAACCCTCTCGACGCTCTCAGATTGCTTTGTACTCACGACTCACATTTGGCGGGTGAACTCGCTGTTAAAATCGAATCTCACAACCAGGATCGACAGACCTTGACTGACCAAGCTTTAACCCAAGCAGTCGCACGCAAATCTACCCACAAAATCATTGTAATTAAAGGGGATTATCACGAGGGAATCATCGGCTTGGTGGCCGGCAAATTAGTTGAAATGTTTCACCGTCCCGCCGTGGTGATGTCAGTGCATGATAATCTTGTCAAAGGTTCCGCTCGCTCTCTTCCCGGCATCAATATTACCGATCTCTTGCGTTCTCTCCCTACTCCTTTCTTGGGTCTGGGCGGTCACGCCCAAGCCGCCGGCTTTAGTTTGGATGTTTCCCAGGTCAAAACTTTTACTGCCAAACTCGAAGCCTTGGCCAATCGATTAATTCCCGATTCCGCGCTTGTCAAAACCGAGCACGCCGATCTCTCTCTTTCGCTCAACAATTCTTCCTTGTCCTTGGCCAAACTCCTCCACACTCTCGAACCTTTTGGCATCGGCAATCCCAAACCCAAATTTTTGTTTACCGATTTGACTGTCTTAGAAGACCGCGCTCTCGGTTCTGAGGGTAAACATCACAAGCTCACCGTTGAGCAGGGTGGGATTACCCGCGAAGTTCTTTTGTTCAATACCAAGCACCCCCATCCGCTCAAGTACCTCAAGTCTCTGATATGTACTCTCGATATTAATCTTTGGCGTGACAAACAATCACTAGAGCTCATTGCTACCTATGTCGAAACCTAAGCCAACTATTTTCCCCCTCTCCCGCCAATTATTTGCTCTTGGCTGTCTGTTTTTGCTAGCCGCTTATCCCGGCCACAACCGTTTGCAGACGATGGTTCTTACTCCCGGGCCCCTCAAAAACTATGTTTTAGGTGAACTGAACCCGGCCGTTTATCCCGTGAGCGATAAAACCCCAGTTCCCCCGACATTAGCTCGCGGCATTGTGATCCAAGATATAAGTAGCAAATCCTTGCTCTTTTCTCGTCAAGCTGACGTTCCTATGCTCCCAGCCAGTACCACCAAAATTATGACCGCGTTAGTTGCCCGTGAGTATTGGACCGATCTAGATACTGTCCTAACCGTCAAAAACGAAGACCGCGCCATCGGTCAAACGATTGATTTGGTCCGAGGTGAACAGCTCACCATAAAGAGTCTCCTCCAAGGATTGTTAATTCACTCCGGTAACGACGCGGCCCTCGCCCTCGCCGATAACTATCCCGGAGGTTACTCCGCTTTTGTCTTGGCCATGAATGCCAAAGCCAAGGCTCTTCACTTGGATCATACCGTCTACAAAAACCCGAGCGGCGTTGAGCAATACGGTCACGTGACTACCCCCCGCGATTTGGCCATTCTGGCTGGGGTTGCCATGACCGATCCTTTGTTTGCCGAAATTGTTGGCACCCGTCAAACCATCATTTCTGACACGACCGGTAACATAACTCACCCCCTCACAACTACCAACGAACTTTTAGGAGTTATCCAGGGACTTACTGGTCTCAAAACCGGTTGGACCGAAAATGCCGGGGAGTGCTTGGTTAGTTACGTCGAACGGGATGAGCACGCTGTTATCCTGGTCGTTTTGGGTTCCACCGATCGTTTTGGCGATACCCGCGCCCTAATCGACTGGGTTTACTCTCATCACACGTGGCAAGAGCCTCGGCTCTAGTCTATAATTCACGGTATGCGCACCAAAATTTCGGCTGTTTCAAAATCCCTTGGCCAAACCGTAACGCTTGCCGGTTTTGTCCATTCCCTCCGTAATCAGGGCAAAATTGCCTTTCTTCGTTTGCGTGATGACTCGGGTTCCCTCCAAGTAGTTATCCTAAGTAGTAATGTCGAGGCATTTTCAATTGTCAAATCTCTTTCCGTCGAATCCGTCGTCGAAATAACTGGGTTAGTCAAAGCCGCTCCCCAAGTTCCCGAAAAACTTGAACTCGAAGCCCAAGCTATCACCGTGCTTTCCGTCGCTGATTCATCGCTCCCCATTCCCGTTTCTGCCGAAAAGGGAGCCGTTGATGTCGATGTCGCCAAACGTTTTGATTGGCGCTGGCTTGACTTACGCAAAAGCGATTCTCACCGTATCTTCCGCGTTTGGACCGCTCTCGAACAGGGGATGCGCGCCTATTTTGCCGAGCATGATTTTGTTCAAATCTATGCTCCCAGTCTGATGAGTGCCGCCAGCGAAAGCGGGGCCGAGGTCTTCGAAGTTAAATATTTCGAAACCAAAGCCTATCTTGCCCAGTCTCCTCAGTTCTACAAACAAATGGCAATCGCCAGTGGTTTTGAAAAAGTCTTTTTGGTCGGTCCGGTTTTTCGCGCCGAACTCAGTTTTACGACTCGTCACATGACCGAATTTACCGGCTGGGATTTTGAAATTGCCTACATTAATTCCCATCACGAAATTATGGATACCCTCGAAGCCTCCCTCAAAACTGGTTTTACCGAGCTCAAAAAACAAGAGCTTATCCAAGAATCTATTTCTCTTCCCTTCGCTCGCCTTGCCTTTGCCGATGCCAAAACCCAGCTTCAAAAAGCCGGCGTTACCAGTGATAAGCCCCACGACTTTTCTCCTGACGAGGAACGGGAAATTTGCCGATTAGTTAAAGAGGATTCTGACAGTGACTTTGTCTTTATCTACGACTATCCCCCCGAGGGCAGGGCTTTCTACCACATGCGTCACACCGATAATCCCGCGCTAACCCGTGGTTTTGATTTGCTCTACAAAGGGGTAGAAATTACTACCGGCGCTCAACGGGAACATCGCTATGATGTCTTAGTTAAGCAAGCCAAGGAACGTGGTCTCACCGCCGAATCTCTATCCGACTATCTCAACTTTTTTAAATATGGTTGTCCTCCTCATGGTGGAGTTGGGATCGGTCCGGGTCGGATTGTTGCCCAAATCTTGGGTCTCTCTAGCGTCAAAGAATCTGCCTTCCTCCCCCGTGATGTCAAACGTCTCCGCCCCTAACTTACTCTACCCATTCATCAGCCAAAGCCGGTACATACCCCACAAAATCACTGTCTCCTCGAAATACGTAAACTGGCTGCATAAATTGTTGAGGCTGTTCCGCATCATAATATGCCAAGGTAATTTCGCGGACTGTCACTTCTTTGGTCTCTGGTTTGACCGCCACGATATACCCCCCATTGCTCTGCATCCGCTTCCATGCTTCACCCACAGTAATCAGTGGATACACCGCTGATGTTTGCATATCAACCGGGAAGTAGTTGTAATCTAGCTGGACAAACTGCCGGTCATCTTCTCTCTGTAGTGCCAAGATTCCCGAAATGAGCCCTCGTTCCGCTCGGGGCGAAACTACCGGTGTTTCATCGACACTTTTCCGGTATAGATTGACTTGGACAAACTGAGACTGCGACAACGATACCGCTGAGACAATCTGCCCATTCTCGGCCTTAAGGTTCTGCACAGTATACGTTCCGGTTTTGATATCTTCCGGCAATAGTTCTACCCGTGACAAAAGGTTGTAAATTCGGTCAACCGCCTGGCTTTCATTATAAAAAATTGTGGGAGTCAAATAAGACGGGTCATCCTGCCACTTGCGGTTCATCACAAAAGCTCCGGTAATAATATCGATGGTAAAAGACGAAGGGACTGGACTGTTACTGTCCCAGCGGTAATTGCGCTCCGTCAGCTTCTTGGGTTCCTGGATAAAATTAAGCCGATTAGCCACTGCCTTGGCCATATCATATGCCAATAGATTTGGTTTTTTGATCGGCATAAAAAACACTGTAAATTGATTAGGTAAATTTGTTGGGAGCGTTCCCGTCCTAGTTTCTAGCCGGTAGGCGAGGGGGACGGTTGGTTTTTCGGGAAAAATCAATTTCGGCAACTTACCAAACTTCACGTCTGGTGGGGGTGGAGGAGGGGGATTAAGTTTTTTGTAATAGGAAATAGCTCCGCCAATCACTAGTCTTCCCACCATCAAAGCTACTATCCCGATCCCTCCGTACTTAATGACCTTCCTTGCTAGTGCACTCCCTTCACCCAAGTTATTCATCCCTCTAGTATATAATAACTCCATGACTATTCGTACTCGCTTTGCTCCTTCCCCGACCGGCTTCTTACACATCGGCAGCCTCCGTACCGCCCTCTACGCCTATGTGCTCGCCAAACATTCTGGTGGGGATTTCATCCTGAGGATCGAAGATACCGACCAAAAACGCGAAGTCGAAGGAGCCCTCCAATCACTGCAGGATGTGCTCCACAAGTTTGGTCTCCAGTGGGATGAATTTTATATTCAATCCGCTCGCCATCAAACCGGCATCTATCAACAGGCCGCCGAAAAATTAGTCAAAGATGGTCATGCCTTCTATTGCCAGTGCCCAGCCCGCAATGCCCAATCTGATGGCTACTCCACGCTCATGCGTGACCCCTGCCGCGATCTGGGACTAACCCAGGGGGCGATCAAACTCCGCGTCCCCGATAACGAAACCATTTCCTATCACGATTTTGCTCATCGCAAAGACATAAGCTGGAGCAGTAACCAAGTCTATGATGCCACCTTGCTCAAGTCCGACAGCTTCCCCACCTACGCCCTAGCCGCCATGGTCGACGACCTCGACATGAAAGTTACCCACATCCTGCGGGGCCACGATTGGCTCCCCTCAACCCCCATCCACCTTTTAGTTCTTCGCTATCTTGGGGGGGAGCAGCCCCAGATCGGGCATCTCACCGATATCCTCTCATCGACTACCGGCAAAAAACTTAGTAAACGCCGTGATTCGGTCTTTTGTGAACAGTATTTAGAGCAAGGCTATCTTCCCGAGGCCATCCTCAATTTTGTGGCTCTTTTGGGCTGGGCCCCCAAAGATAATCGTGAGCTCTATACCCTGCCTGAGCTGGTCGAGCACTTTGACGCTCAAGGCTTTCAAGACGCCAATCCGCGCTTTTTCCTCGACAAACTCAATTGGTTTAATGGTCAGTACCTCCGCCGCAAATCTGATGCCGAGCTCTTGACCCTCGTCCGTCCGCTTGTCCCCAATTCGGTTAATGATGAGCTTTTGCTCCAAATTATTCCTCTCGTGAAAACTAGAATTACTCTTCTCTCCGAATTCAAAAACCTGGCGGAATTCTTTTTCACGGAGCCCAAACCCTCTTCTTTTACTCCCGAAGATTTAGCCTATCTCAAGATGGCCTATGAGATTCTTACAACCTGCGACTGGACCAAGGAGGGAATTGAATCCAACCTGGTTTCTCAAGTCAAGGATCATGGCTGGAAGAATACTCCCTTTTTTGCCGCCCTTCGCTTAGCAGTTACCGGTAAACCCGTTTCCCCCCCGCTCACCGAATCCATGCTGATTTTGGGGCGTGACCTAGTTTGTAAGCGCTTGCAGAAAGTTCTCTAAACTCATTAGTTTGGCCTCAGTTTCGTTTCGTTTCTTGACCTCAATTTGCTCTCCCGTCTTTTCCGAAACTACCGCTCGGTAGGGGATCCCGATCAAGTCCGCGTCCGCCAACTTGGCTCCGGCCATGACACTGTCTCGATCATCATACAAAACTTCCACTCCCGCTTTGGTTAGCTCGTTGTAGACCTTGTCGGCTTGCTTTGTCACGGCTTCATTCTTGCCGGCAATGGCCACTAAATGGACCTTAAAAGGGGCCGCTGATTCTGGCCAGATAATCCCCCGCTCATCATGAAACTTTTCGACCAAGACTCCCATCGTCCGGCTGATCCCTATCCCGTAACAGCCCATGATCGGGTAGATTTTTTCACCTTTGCTATTGGGGATGGTTAGCTCAAACGCCTTGGAGTATTTAGTCCCCAAATCAAACACATTCCCCACTTCCGAAGCCATGGCCGCTTTGAGTTTGTCTCCGCTGCATTTGGGGCATTTGTCTCCCTCTTTGTAAGTTTTGATATCATCCACGTTCACGCAGTAATCACACTTACTGCAATAGAGTATCGGCGCTTCCCCGGCGTCGGTTAGGACTTCGAACTCGTAGCTGATTTTGTCGCTAAATCCACCCCCCGAAGCCTCCGTCGCTTTGGCGGTTAGTCCTAGTTTCCCAAAGATTCGCATATACGCGGCTTTCACCTTGGCATAGTATTGTTCAAAGTCCGCCTGGTTCTCGTGCCAGCTATACATGTCTTTCATGAGAAACTCCCTGCCGCGCAGGATCCCGCTTTTACTCCGTAGCTCATCCCGGAACTTCGCATTGATATGGTAAATTGAGAGCGGCAAATCATTTTTGCTGTGGATCCATTCTTTGGCCAGTGGGGTAACTGTCTCTTCATTACTTTGGGCTAGGGCATACTCGCGTCCCGTCCGACTTTTAATTTTAAACAAAACGTCACTCTTGTCCCAAGCCCCAGTTTGCTTCCACAAAGCCGATGGGTGCAAAATCGGCATCAATACTTCTTGTCCGCCGACATTGTTCATTTCTTCCCTGATAATTTGCGAAATCTTGTTTAGCACTCGGAATCCTAGTGGTGTATATGTATACACGCCTGCCATCACTTGCCGGACAAACCCAGCCTGTACCAACAGTTTGTGGTTGACTGTCTCCGCCGAACTCGGTGCCGTTTTAAGTGTCTTGCTAAACAATTTTGAATACTGCATAAAATTCTCCTCAGAATTAGTATAACCTACCTCCGACTACCGCGTCAGCTTTGTCGGGTGTGATCAACACACACTCATGATTCTCGTCCGGTACACCTAGCGTCAAACACTCCGACATAAACGGGCCAATTTGCCGCGGTGGGAAATTAACCACTCCCATGACCAACTTACCCATTAACTGCTCCTTGGTGTAGTGTTTGACTAGCTGGGCACTTGATACTTTGATTCCTATTTCTTCCCCAAAGTCGATTTTCAATTTGTACGATGGCTTCCTGGCTTCCGGAAAATCCTCTACCGCCAAAATTTTGCCCACTCGAATATCAATTTTGACAAAGTCATCATATGTTGCCATATATTTTTTCTCCTTTGATGGTATTAAATACAAAAAAACCCTTGCACATCCCCGAACCAGGGACATGCAAGGGCTCTCTCGAGCGGTACCACCTCGCCTTTTTACTTGGTTTCCTACTTCTCGCGTAGGCTCGGTCTACTCATCGCAGACTGCTCAGGGGCGGGAAACCCCGTCAACGCATTTATTAACTCACTTCATTATATGGTACTCGTCAACAGTTCAGTAAATAGAGGTGCCATTTGACTCTCCGTAATGGAATGCAAATCAATCGTAACCTGCTTCTGTATCCACTCCTCAAACCAATAAGTCCAAGCGTACCAAGTCGGGCTGGCCACTCCTCCATAGCGCTCTTTCAAGTCGTCGATTCGTTCGCGGTAGCTGACAACTCCCTTGGGTGTGACCCGGCAGTCTGCATACATCAAAATGATGGCCGCGGTACTAGCCTTGCTTAGCTCCGCTTCCTTCGCTTCCGCAAAATAAAGTTTCTCCTCCTCAGCAATTAACTCGGTAAATTGATTTAACCCGGCTTCCTGCAAAATTCCTCTCGTTGCTTCCTGGGCATTCTCCCCATACTTCGCCCGATATTGTTTTTGGATCACTTTCCACTCTTCTACGTTATCAATTTTCCCAAAATTTGAGTTGGTCAAATCAAACTTCACGATATTCCCGATGTCATGGATCAAACACAATTGGGTGATAAAGATGGGGTCGCATTTCTCCTTCCAATTTTCCGCGACCGTTCTCCCCACTGCTCCCACCCGTAACTGATGAGTAACCAGCTGCGGCATATTGTGATATTTTTGATAAAGTTCCTCAATCTGCACGAGCATATGCTACCATATCCGTATGACCAGTCAGCACGTCCATTACAAGTCCCCCTTTGCCGAGTACTTTAACTACCTCTCCCGGATCGATCGGGGCAAACGCTATTCCCAGGAGTATGGCTCAATCCTCATTCTTTCCTTAGTTGAAGAAGTCGGCGAAATTGCCAGAGCCTACTTGGCCGAGCACGGCCGCAAACCCCTCAATCTAGCCGCCCAACGGGATGAATCCTACGAACAAGAACTCGGGGATTTGGTCGTCACCATTCTAAGAATTGCCCGGATCAAAGACATCAATCTTCACGAACGAATCCTGGGTTCCCTCAAAAAAATCGAAGCCCGCAAGCGTAAACCCAAAGAATAATGGTGCTAGTGATAAAATACGTCTATCTCTGCCGAGTCGCCCGCCTGCAGAAGCTATCGCTTCAGCGATTGCGGGCAGGTCTAATGGTAATATGCATCGGTAATACACGATGCCGAGTCGTCTAATGGTAGGACAGCAGTTTCTGAAGCTGCTTATTGGGGTTCGAATCCCTGCTCGGCAACAATGAAACCAACCAACATCAATACAATCACCAATATATTTCTTATTATTGGTTGTTTCGCACTTACGATCGACTTTGTTCTAGCTACACATCTAGGACTTCAACTTAGTTTCTCTACGTTGATTAATGGTTGGACTAGATATGGACGACATCCAGTCTGGGTAGAGTTAATTGTCATTACTTTACTTTTTTGTACACTCCTTAGCGCGCTTATTGCTTTCAACTCTAAACCAAACACACGCGTAAAACTACTTAAGTATCTCGGAAGCAACAATGACAAGCTTCTTCAATTTGTTAATCCCTATATTATAGCTTTCATCGATGCCTTCATATTCTACAAAATTTTAGTAATGTATTTACTTGGTAGATACTAAAAAAAGTTCCAACATCGTCCAGGAGACGCAACATTGATTATTATATTTTTCTATACTAGTATTAATCAATATTTAATATTGAGGTAATTTCCATGAACAAGAAACTATTGTATGTATTAGTTTTTTTTGGTGCAATTTTTGTATATTACCTCTTCAGATCAGTCATGGGTGGTTTTAGCTCAACGGCAAACCCCAACGCTCAAGTTCAAAAAGCTCAATGTATAGCTCAATGCCGTAATGAAAAACTTAGCGAAAATTGCGATCAGTATTGTTTACAACAGTCTTTGGAAAAATAAATAAATTTAACACCACTGTTATAATCACTTCCGATGAATCAGCATGACAAGTTTATGCTTCTGGCATACCAAGAAGCGGGAAAAGCCAAGCAAAGAGGAGATTGGCCGTTTGGGGCCGTCGTTGTCAAAGAGGGGAGAGTAGTCGGGGCAGGCTATACCACCGTCAAATCCGGCGGGGATGTGACGGAACATGCCGAACTGGTTGCCCTCCGCGAAGCCTGCAAAAATCTGCACACCAACGATCTGCATGACTGTACTTTTTATAGTTCCAACGAACCCTGCGCCATGTGTGCCGCCGGTATCTTCCAGGCCGGGATCGGGAATGTATATATCGGCGTATCAAGAGATGATCTGCCCCACCTTCTCCGCCCCAGGAAACTGCATATCGAAGATTTGGCCCAAGATTCTGGGCATGAAATCAAGATCCACCGAGGGATCCTCAAAGACCAGATTCTCTCACTCTTTGATGATATCCAGAAAAAATAATGTTGCTACCCGATAATTCTTTCTTATCGCAAGCTATACTTTTCGACAATCAACTTAGCCGCTTTGACCGGTGTCATTTTGGTGTTATCAATCACCAGATTATTTCGCTCCGGATAAGCCTCAAATAATTTGTATTGGGTAAGCCAAGATTCAAGCGTCGCGGTCTCGGAAATTTTCTTAAATTGTTTGCGGTCGTCTTGAACAATCCGCTCTTTCAGTTTTTCCACACTGGTTTTTAGCTGCACCATTAGTACCTCTCCGCCGTTATCTTCCACTTGCTTAAACATCCGCTCCATTGTCTGTTCATCCTCGCCGGCTGCATACACATACGTAAAAATCACATTGACATTATCTTTAGCCAAATTGGCTAGCAGTGTCTCGCGTACTTCTCGCAAATGATCCCAATATTTTGCTGATCCCCATTCGTAGAGTGAGGCGATCAAATCAACCGTCAGGTGATTATGCAATAATTTGTAGCCGGTGAGTTTAGCCAACTCTTTGGCTACCGTTAGTTTTCCTACCGCTGGCGGACCATAAAGGAATATCAATTTCATAATGTAATTATACTTTATTGGAACCCAGGTACTCTCGCTTTATTTTCTTGCGTGAGCCGCTGATTTATTCTAGAATTAATTATTGTTACAAGGAGATCGTATGATTGACAAGAAAAATTGTACTGAAAAATGTTGTGGCAAATGTTGCTCCCCCAAACACTACGGCGGCAGTAGTAGCAGTGCTGTCTATGGAATTGGGATTATCGGCGCGGCCTTCTATTACTTCCCTCACATCACTAACCTAACCGGATTTTTCCTCGCCGTCGGCAAAAGCCTCGTCTGGCCAGCCATGCTGGTCTATCAAGCTCTCTCTTTGCTGAAACTGTAATCAATTCTCTTCGGGGGGAGGCCCAGGGGGTAAAAATTCGTCCTCGCTTTCAGTCTTAGAATACTGCTCCGCTTTTAGCCACTCAACGTACGTACACCCTGTGGCTTCCCGTTTCTCTCGGTCCCACCCGGCAGTACTGCATTTCTTCATTTTCTTCCCCGCGGCCGTGGTATACAAAACCAGCTTCTTTCCGCATTCTGGGCAATCCTCATCCAATTTTTCCGTGGTGCCATTGATCCATTCGATATAATCACAGCCTTCCGCTTTCTTCGTCTCTTTGTTCCACACATTGGTACTACACTTCTTCATCTTTTTGCCAAACCGGGTCACATTGAGGACCAAGGGACTCCCACATTTGGGACACTTCTCGTCCAGTTGTTGGGGTTGAACTTCGAGCCATTTTACATAATCACAGCCTTCGTTCTTGTGGGTTTCCGAATTCCAGCTTCCCTCACTGCAGCGCTGCAGCTGCCGCCCAGTTTTGGTTTCGGTCACTGGTCCGAGACTACTTCCACACTTTGGACACTTTTCTTCCATAGGAGTCATAATAGGCGCTATGGCCTACTTTGTCTATATGCTGCTTTGCCAGGATAGTAGTTACTATACTGGGATCACTAATGATTTAGTCAAGCGCTTTCGCGCTCATACCCAAGGTTTAGGTGCCAGTTATACTCGCAGTCACCGCCCCGTTAAAATAGTCTACCAAGAATCTCTTCCCGACAAATCCTCCGCCCTCAAACGTGAACACGTAGTCAAGCAGCTTACCCACGCCGAGAAACAGCTCCTGTGTAAAACGTATGTCCCCCAATCTTGATTAACTCGACTTGGGGGAAAATCTGTTTGAGTTTCTTTTCAAACTGGGTAAAGTCGCGCTCCTTAAAGCTATGTGACGCATAATTGATAATTACTTTCCCTGTTGGTTTGCTTGCCCGGCAGATATCTTTTAAAAATTTCTGTCCCCTCACAAACAAGGGGATTCCGTCTCCGTCGTACACATCAACTATGACCAAATCATATTTGGTATGGTTACGCGCCACAAAATCTTTGGCATCCTGGATAATGATTGATCGGGTAGGGGAGCTTTTAATCCCAAAATATTCACGAGCGACTTTCACTACCTCCGCTTCTAACTCCACGACAGTCACTGTATAGTCCGATCCAAGTATCTTTACCGTATCTCCTCCCCCCAGTCCCAAAATCAATCCTGTAGCTTGCGGTGGTAGATCCTGTGCGTTGGCTCGCTTCAAAACTTTGGTCCACAGCCTCCGGTACCCCCGGTTTGATTGTGGGTAGCCGTTCATGTCCAGCTTCCTCTCTCCCCACATCTCCCTGACTTCGATCAAACTACCCCGGCTCGTTTTCTTTCGATATATCGTTATTGGCAGTAAATAAGACAACCAAGTCATAGATAAAGGCATTATACTTTGAAAAATCCCCCTCGGTTTACACCAAGGGGGATTTCTTTTTTGCTAATTCCTAATTTCTAAAAGATCTTAGTAGCTAGAACGGCCATATCCGCCGCCACGATTGTTATCGCGAGAGAAACCTCCGCGAGAACCACCGCCAAAACCACCACGACTGCCTCCACCAAAGGAAGATCCGCCAGTGCGGGGTTCCATCGGACGGGCTTCGTTGACCACGATTGCGCGGCCATCCAGCTCCTTGCCGTTTAATTCGGCAACTGCTTTTTGGGCTTCTTCGTCACTTGACATCTCAACAAAGCCGAAGCCTTTTGAGCGTCCAGTTGCACGGTCAGTGATGACGCGAGCAGACGAAACTGTTCCTGCCTGGGAGAAAAATGCTTGTAATGAATCGTCAGTTGTAGCCCAGGCTAGACTGCCGACAAATAGTTTGGTTGCCATGTGAGGCACCTCCTAAAATTGCGTGCCAACACTTTACGCTCAAACTAACAGGGAATTACTCACTGGATCGTTGGGAAAAGCATGCGCACATAAATAACTAGTTGCTATTATAACACACCCTTAGGTATTGTCTATGGAGACAGCAAATCCACCAACTTGGCGACAAATGATTGTTGAGTTGTAATGACTTCTCCCGTTTCTGCCGACACTATTGCCGTCACCGGCTGATTGATCGGAATGAATGCTAACAAATGATATTCTTTTTCTCCTTTTATTTCGTATACCGGCTCGTCCTCTTGTATTATTATTTCTACTCCGCCGTCATCTGTACCGGTCTGGTTTACACTACTAACAATTCCCGTAGCCAAAAGATTTTGGACTGCCTGGTCAGGCAGTACAGCGACTATTTTGGTGCCTTTCGGGGTTGTAATCATAAGCTGATTGGTTTCTATGTCTATCGAGAGAGGGAATCTTGTTGTTGCCTGAATTTGGTTGCTTGTAATCGTCCGCCTATCACTATCTGTTTCTATGCTAATTCCTGACTCCGTTGCATCGTCTTGCTCGTCTTCGGTCTCGTCCTCATCCTCAGTCTCGTCATCATCTCCTTCTGTCTGCGCGGTCATTATCCCGTTCCTTACTTCATACTTGATCTTAAGATCATCTTGCTCAATTTCAACTTTAGTTACCCCGTCATCTTCAATCTTGGTTTTAATTTTCTGTCCGTCCACAGTTTCAATTTCGGTTTCTTTTTGTTCTTCTTCTGCTTGTTTTTGTTCTTCTCTTTGCTGTTCAATCGCATTCTTTATCTCTTCTTGCTCCCGTTCCGTTTCCTGTATCTGGGTCTCATCCTCCTCCCCCAAAATCGGACTTTTTCTCTCACTTGTTGCCCAAAAATCGTTAGCGGGGATACTGCTCTTTGACTGAGCCTGTACCAGACCAAATAAAGTTATGGCACCAACTATACCTATTAATGGGAAAATAAACGCTGCTTTTTTTCTTCTCATATATATCCAATCTGCCACATTTATATCACCGTGTCAACCCATACTAAATTAGTCTTAGTTTAATTTGGTATATAATGATAAATCATGAAAGGTTTCCTCAGTTTTATTCGCGAACAAGGTGTTATGGGGCTGGCCGTTGGCTTCATTTTGGGTGGAGCCATCTCCAAAGTTGTCTCCTCACTGGTTACCGATATTGTTAATCCGCTCGTGGGTATTCTTCTGGGCTTTACCGCCAATTTGCAAGATGCTTCATTTTGGCTGGCTGGGTCGGAAATTATGTGGGGTCACTTTCTCGCTGTTCTGATTGACTTTGCCATCATCGCCGCCGTAGTCTACTTTGGCGTGCACGGTCTCGGTCTCGACAAAATTGACAAACCCAAAGAACCCAAAGAGACGAAAAAATAATCATGCGGCACTTATTTCTCACTAGTGCGATCGGGACTCCCAAAGTAGGCGAAAGTATCCGCTCCAAAATTGGCCACCAAAAACCACTCAAAACTGCTTTTATTACCACCCCCATCGAAGTCGAAGACATGACTGATGATCGATGGTACCGCGATGATCGCACCGCTCTTGCTAATAATGGTTTTGACTTCTTTGACTACACCGTAACCGGCAAATCTCCCAAAGATTTTGCTCAGGATCTTTCCTCAATCGATGCCATTTATGTTTCGGGCGGTAATACCAATCACCTGCTAAAAGAGTCACAGCAATCTGGCTTCATCCCCTTTATCCAAAATTTTGTCAGTTCGGGGAAACTCTATTTAGGAACCAGCGCCGGCTCAATTATCGCTGGACCCACTCTCCCTGCCTACTTGTGGGGTGACGAAGACAAAGCTCCCAGTCTAACTGATTTTGCTTGTTACAATTTGGTCAATTTCACCCTTCTCCCCCACTGGGGAAGTGATTTTTTTCGGGACTCATATTTGGGTAAACGTCTGTCTCAAATTTATGTTGACTCTCTTCCCCCATTCATTGTGTGCAACGACCATCAATACGTTGAAGTCAAAGATGACTGGTACCAAATAGTGGATGTTACGAAAGCCTAGCATGGTCAAGGTAACCCAACCGGTAGATTCTGCTCATCTCCCACCCAAAGTACGCGAATTGTTATTGGCGCGGAAAACAGCCCGCGACAAGCATGACTTCGCTCTCTCCGATCAACTGCGGACCCAAATTGCCGCATTGGGTTACCTCGTCAACGATCAGGGTGATGATTCGGCCGTTCTCAAACTTGGGGACAAAGATACCAAGCCCGCCAAGAATTTTCTCTTGCTCTTTGGTTCTGGCGAAATCGCCAAAAGTAGCGTGGATATCTATCGCCGTACTTTCCTCGCTTTTAATAAGCGTGATTTGCGGATTTCTCTCATCACTACTCCGGCCGGTTTCCAACCCAATGTTGCCTCCGTCTATGGTGAGATCAAGGAATTTTTGTTGACTTCTCTCCCCGACTTTAACTTAACGGTCGATATTGTTATGGCCAATACTCACCAGGATGCTAGTAGTCCCGCGCTCGTCTCTCGTTTGTCCGGGGCAGATATTATTTTGCTGGGACCCGGCTCTCCCACCTATGCCGCCAAACATTTAAAGAATACTCCCTTATTGGACAAAATAATTGAGCTAGTGAAAAATGGATCAACTCTTGTACTCGCTTCGGCTGCCACTCTGGCTTTTTCCCGCTACACACTTCCCGTCTACGAAATTTACAAAGTAGGGGAGGAGTTACATTGGCTCGATGGCCTGGATGTTTTTACTCAGCTTTTTGCCCCGTTGACGATTATTCCCCACTACAACAATACCGAGGGTGGGTCTGGTCTGGATACCAGTTTTTGCTTTATGGGGCAGGGGAGGGGAACCAAACTGCTCTCTCTGCTTCCTCCTTCCACCCCCATTATTGGTCTCGACGAGCACACGGCTCTCCTTATAGATCTGGTAACTCACAATCAAACAATTCACGGTAAAGGTACCATTCATGATTTGACATATTCAAAAAATAGAATATGATGAATCAATGACCTCGCGCATTTTTATCAAGCAAGCCAATCTCGTTAAAGCTCTATCCCATCCTTCCCGACTCGAATTAGTTCATCTTTTACGCTCCCGCGCGCTGACCGTCAGCCAGATGGTCAAAATGCTGGGTAAGCGCCAGGCCTACGTCAGCCAACACTTGCTCATCCTCAAACGCGCCAAAGTTATGACCTCGACCCGTCACGGCAAAGAGATCTACTACGAAGTCGCTGATCCTCATATTTCCATCGTCTGTGACAGTCTCTTTTCTTTGGTTCACCCCACTCCTCTTTCGGCTTCTCCCGAACCTATCGTGGTCGACCCAGTCTGCAAGATGGAACTCACTCCCTCTCGTGCTAGCTACACCGGCCAATATAATGGTGTCCGCCATTACTTCTGTGGCAAGGGTTGTTACAAAGAATTTAACTTGCATCCCGGAGGCTTATTATGAAGATCTTGATTCAATCAATTCTGTTTATCTTAATCGTGGGTATCTTCGCTATCACCTCTGATCAACTAAGTCGGATTGAAAATGCCACAACCATGGGGGCTACCATCGGCGCTAAAAACGTTATGAGTGATGCTGAGTTTTTGGATAACGCCATCCCGCACCACGAGGGAGCGGTAATCATGGCCCAAGTTGTTCTCGAAAATTCAGAGCGACCGGAGCTCCGAAACTTTGCCCAATCCGTAATTACCGGCGAGAGCAAAAGCATTGCCCAACTATACGAGTGGCGGCGCGATTGGTATGGCAAGCAAGACCGGATTTTCTTGGACCAAGTCAGCCCCAAAGTGTCGATGATCATCGACTTAGGTGAGAAGGACCCCGAGTTTGACCTCCGTTTTCTTGAAGCCATGATTGCTCACCACCAAGGTGCCATCAATATGCTCCAGGGCATTCTCATCCCCACTGCCCGTCCGGAAATTCATTCTACTGCTACAGCTGGGGTTGTTGCGCTTGCTGCCGACATTAATACCATGCAACAATGGAAAAAAGATTGGTATGGAAAATAAAACTACACACACCATAAAATACGATGTTAAAGGTATGCATTGTGCCAGCTGTGCCAGTATTATCAAACGCAAATTGGAAAAACTTCCCGGGATCAAGCAGGCCGATGTTAACCTTCCGGCCGAAATCGCCGAAGTCACCATGGAAACTCACGTCGATACGAGTGCTATGAATGCTGCTATTTCTCCCCTTGGTTATACCGTCACCGAAAAGGGCGGTCCAAGTCACACTGCTGGTGATATGGCGGGTATGACCGTTGCCGATACCATGGATCCCAAAAGTCCTCACTTTGGTCACGATATGGGGGCGGTTGTTACTTCCGACGCTGTTAAGAAAGCCGAAAAAGTAGCCGAACTAGGCAAACTCCGTCAAAAAACCCTGTTTGTTATGCCCATCGCGCTTATTATCTTTGCTCTCATGATTTGGGATCTCCTGGTCAAACAATTTAGTCTCCTTCCCGCACTGCCTATATCTATGACTGCCTTTAACCGGCTTAGTTTTGTCCTCGCTACCCCCATCATGTTCTGGATTGGTCAGCCCTATTTACTCGGGATCCTTCGTTTTATTAAGTACCGTGTCGCCAACATGGATAGCTTGATTGGGATCGGTACTTTAGTTGCTTATACCTATAGCTCCATCATGCTTTTGTTCCCCGAGATCCAAGCCTACCTCCAAGCTCCCGAGGGTTTGTATTTTGATGTCACTATTGTCGTCATTGGGTTTATTACTCTCGGCAAATACTTAGAAGCTAGGTCCAAGTTAAAGACCGGCGAAGCCATCGAGAAACTCTTGGGTCTGCAAGCCAAAACCGCGCTCGTCCTCCGCGCTGGCCATGAAGTCGAAATACCTGTCAGCGAACTTAAGGTGGGTGACATTGTGATTGTGAAACCGGGCACCAAAATCCCTGTCGACGGCAAAATTACCCAAGGTGAAACCAGCGTCGACGAGTCCATGTTGACCGGCGAGCCCCTGCCCATCGATAAACTCAAAGGCGACAAAGTCGTGGGCGGCACCCTGAATAAGCAAGGCTCTATCCAGTTCCGTGCCACCATCGTCGGCGAAGGCACGGTCTTATCGCAAATCATCAAAATGGTCGAAACCGCCCAAGGATCCAAAGCCCCGATCGAAAAGCTGACTGACCAGATTTCAGCCATTTTTGTCCCCATTGTGCTGGTCTTGGCCGTTGTCGTGTTTGTTGTTTGGACAGCACTGGGTAACCCACTTCTTGGTCTCCTTAGTCTTGTTGGTGTCTTGGTCATCGCCTGTCCCTGTGCGCTAGGCCTGGCCACCCCGACCGCCATTATTGTGGGTGTGGGCAAAGCTGCTCAGCTGGGGATCTTGGTAAAAAATGCCGAAGAACTAGAACACCTACGCGCCGTCAACTACATTGTTCTCGACAAAACCGGCACCCTTACCCAAGGCCGACCCTCTGTCACCCACACCCGCACTGTCAAAGGAGCCAAAACGGACTTAATCCAAATCCTTTCTTCGCTCGAATCCAATTCCGAACATCCGCTGGCTCAAGCTATTGTTACTCACGCGAAGGATCAGAATATTAAATTATTACCCGTCAGCAAATTTGCCGCCATCTCCGGCCAAGGCTTAGAGGGCACCATGGGTAAAACCACTTACCTCGCCGGCAATACTAAACTCATGGCCAAGTTGGGGCACACCCCGGACGAAAAAGTCTTAAGCGAATTTGCCAAAGAAGGTGCTACCCCCATTATGCTCGCGGATAAAAAACAAATTCTTATGTATCTCGGGATTAGCGATACCCTCAAAGACGAGTCAAAGCAAGCCATAAAGGACCTGCATAAGCTCGGTATCAAAGTAGCCATGTTGACCGGCGATCACCGCCTAACCGCCGAACACATTGCTAGGGAGGTCGGTATCGACCGTGTCTTTGCTGAGGTTATGCCAGGAGACAAGGCCGATCAGGTGAAAAAACTGCAAGCCGAAGGTCACCGCGTAGCCATGGTGGGCGACGGTGTCAACGACGCGCCCGCTTTAGCTACCGCCGATGTCGGGATTGCCATGGGTACCGGTACCGATGTCGCTATCGAATCAGCGGGCCTCACTCTCCTCGGCGGGAACTTGGCGCGCTTGCCCCAGGCCATCAAACTTTCGCGCCTCACTTTCCGTGTCATCAAACAAAATCTTTTCTGGGCTTTTTTCTACAATTTAATTGGTATCCCCGTAGCCTCCGGTATCTTGTACCCACTCTACGGCATTATGCTCAATCCCGGCATTGCCGGTGCCGCCATGGCTTTTTCCAGCGTGTCGGTAGTTACCAACTCTTTGCGGCTCAAGGCCGCTCGTATATGATAGGGGCACTATGAATTTATGGTTGGTTTTTCTCACTGGGTTAACTAGCGGCGGAGTCACCTGTGCCGCTATGCAGGGCGGGCTTTTGGCCTCTACCATTGCCAACGAGAAACGTGCCGAAGGCAAAAAAATCCCCCAAGATGCTGCTCCCGGCTCGTTTGATTTAGGTGATTGGGGACCGGTCGCAACTTTCCTGAGTACAAAATTGATTGTCCACCTCATCTTGGGAGCTCTCCTGGGTGCCTTGGGTTCTGTCCTCACCCTCTCTCTTTCCGCCCAGCTTTTCTTTCAGGGTCTGGCCGCGCTCTTTATGCTGGCTTCTGCCCTAAATTTGTTAGAGGTACACCCTATCTTTCGTTACCTGGCCTTTACCCCTCCGCGCTTTGCCCGCAAATTAATCAAGAATACGACCGTCGCTAACCGCCTATTTGCTCCTGGCATCCTCGGCATCCTCACCGTGTTTATTCCCTGTGGAGTCACCCAAGCGATGGAAATAGTCGCGATTAGTTCTGGTTCGGCCATTCAGGGTGCTCTCATCATGGGTACTTTTGTCGCCGGCACTGCTCCCGCTTTTGCCATCATTGGGATTGCCACCGCCAAATTGAGTGAAGTTTGGCGCACCTATTTCCTCCGCGTCGCTGCCGCGCTTCTGATTATTATGGCTCTTTATTCTTTCAACGGGATTCTGCAGGTTCGGGACAGTCAATTTTCCCTCCAAAGACTGGGTCCTAAAATTGTCCGACTCCTGCCGCCTTACGACCGGAATTCATCCAATATCAAAGCCATTACCCCAGAAATTATTAACGGCGTCCAGCCGGTCACCATTACTATTGAAAGCGACGGATATTCTCCCAACCGCTTTGCTGTCAAAGCTGGTACGCCTGTAGAACTGACTTTAAAAGCCGGCAGTGTCTATAGCTGTGCCACCTCTTTTACTTTCCGGGCTTTTAATATTCAAGCTCAGCTTAGGCCCAATACTTCGCAAAAGTTTACCTTTACCCCGACCCGCAAGGGCATCTATACTTTCTCCTGCAGTATGGGCATGTATAGCGGCACCATGGAGGTTATCTGAAAACCATTACCCTCAAGCTGTCCGGTCTCCATTGTGTATCCTGCTCCCTCAACATCGATGGTGAACTCGAAGACTTGCCTGGCGTGACCGCGGTAAGTACTAGCTATGCTCGTCAGGAAACCATCGTCACCTATGATCCCACCTTAGCCAATCCCGCTCAATTTGGTACAGTGATCGAAAAACTTGGCTACCACGTGATCTAACTGTTATACTAAATTTATGAAGCTCACCCTGCCCTGGAACAAGCCTCACGATAACTACTTGGTTCTAACTGGTTTTGTCCTTCTTGCCGAAGCTGCTGGTATCCTAGGTTCCCTCTTCACTTTTCCTGCCATTTCTTCTTGGTACGCCTATCTCAATAAACCCATTTTCTCTCCGCCCAACTATCTGTTTGGTCCAGTCTGGACTCTGCTTTACCTTCTTATGGGGATCTCGGCCTACCTCGTGTGGCGGAAATATCAATTCGGCAAAAAATCTCGTGCCTTTTGGCATGTGTACTGGACCCAGCTCATCCTTAACTCTCTCTGGTCAATTCTCTTTTTTGGCTTTCAGTTGCCAAGTCTGGCTTTTTTCGAAATTCTCGCGATGTGGTACTTTATCGCTCGCACTATTCAAGAAAGCCGTCAACTTTCTTCCTGGTCTAGTTATTTGCTTTATCCCTACATTCTTTGGGTTAGTTTTGCCTCGCTTCTTAATTTGAGTATTTGGTTACTGAATTAGTTATGTTCCAATTCCTCCTCATCGTTTTAGCCTCAGTTGTCGTTTGGTTTGGTGCCGGTTTGGTTATTCAAGTTGCCAGCTCTCTTGCCCACACTCTTCGGATCTCTCCATTTTTACTGTCTTTTTTTGTTTTGGGGATTCTAACTTCCTTGCCAGAAATTATGATCGCTGGGACCTCAATTTCCCGCGGTGAACCGGAACTCATGGTGGGGAATTTGATTGGCGGTTCCCTCATCATCTTTTTACTGATTATTCCGCTTCTCGCTCTTGTTAATGGCAAAATCAATCTCCCTACCAGACTCTCCAAAACCGAACTTATCTATGCTCTCTTGGTGATTATTCTTCCTGCCATCTTTATTCTTGATCGCCAAATATCTCTTTGGGAAGCTGTGGTTCTTTTGTTTAGTTACCTGATTCTCTTTATTGTGCTCTTTCGTCGTCAGCATATTCTCGATCGTCTGGCCCAACTTTTCCATCGGCATAACCACGGCCACCCCGCCCTTTTAATTGGCAAAATCATTGTTGGGTTTATTCTAATTTTTGCCGGCAGTCAAGTAATTGTTCAGCTTGCCGAAAATTTATCCGTTGAACTACAATGGAATAAATTTGTCGTGGGTCTACTGATCGTGTCTTTGGGCACCAATCTGCCTGAACTGTCCCTGATCATTCGCTCGGTTCTCAATCACAAACAGAATATTGCCTTAGCCGATTATATTGGTTCGGCTGCTGCCAATACCTTGGTTATGGGAGTCTTTACCCTCCTTGGCCGCCAACCCATCGTGCTTCCCAATCACTCTATTCAACGCATTATCCTTTTGGTTGTAGGTCTGGTGCTTTTCTATTTTTTTTCTCGCTCTCGACACAATCTCTCTCGTCTTGAGGCATTAGTTCTTTTGGGCTTTTATTTCCTCCTGATTACTATCGAAGTATTCTCTAATTAGGGTAAAATTACTCCATGTCTCAGGAACTATTTTCTATCATCCTCGCTACTTTAATTATTAGTTCCGGCTCGTTTGTCGGGGTCATTACCATTGCTCTCAATCAAAAGTTTTTGAGTAAAATCTTACTTTCCTTAGTGTCCCTTTCCGCTGGCACCATGCTTGCCGCCGCGCTTCTTCACTTGATTCCCGAATCAGTCGAAGTCTTGGGTGGTGTCCTACCCTTTGAACTCATCTTATTTTCGTTTCTGGGTTTTTTCTTGTTGGAACGCTTCCTCCATTGGCGCCACTGTCATCACCCAGCTCACTTAATCAAACATACCATGGGAACCATGAATCTGATTGCCGACGCTCTTCACAACTTTCTTGACGGTGTTTTGATTGCCGCTTCCTTTGCCGCCGGAGGCGGCTTGGGGTTAGTCTCGACTCTCGCCATTGCTCTCCACGAAATCCCCCAGGAAATCGGCGATTTTGGTGTGCTTTTGCACTCCGGTTTCTCCCGCCGGCGCGCCCTCCTTTTTAACATCTTAGTTAGCCTTACCGCCATCCTTGGCGGAATTTTGGGCTATTTTGCCAGTCACACCATGACCCAGTTTGCCCATTACCTTATTCCGGTGGCCGCTGGAGGATTTTTGTATATTTCTGCCGCTGACCTGATCCCCGAGCTCAAATCAACTACTACCCCCAAGCGCACTCTCTCTACCGTCTTGACCTTTCTCTTGGGTGTTTTGCTTATGTTTCTGGTCAAAGACTAGCTCTCTGGTAAAATAACCTCATGAAAATGCGGATTCACAAATTTTTGTCCCAAGCTGGGGTGGCTTCTCGCCGTGCCAGCGAGGAATTGGTGAGTGCAAAGCGTGTGAAAATCAACGGTCATTTAGCCAAAATCGGTGAGATCGTTGATCCCGAACATGACACAGTTCAAGTTGGCAGTAAAACCGTTCGTCCCCCTTCCGAATATCTCTATTACCTCGTTAACAAACCTCGCCAAGTGGTTTCCACTGTCAGTGATCCCGACGGCCGCCGGACTGTGGTCTCACTCCTTCCCCAAGGCTCTCGTCTTTACCCCGTCGGCCGACTCGACTACGATTCCGAAGGCCTCATGCTTTTGACTAACGATGGCGAATTGGCTCACCACCTAACTCACCCCAGTTTCGAAGTCGAAAAAACCTACCGTGTTCTGGTCAAAGGAGTTATGCCTGACAAAACAGTTGGCTATTTGGAACAGGGCTTAACCATCGAGGGGGTCAAAACCGCTCCGGCCAAAGTCACCATTCTCGAACGTCAAACTAAAAATACTTGGTTTGAGATCACTATTCACGAAGGCCGCAATCGCCAGATCCGCAAAATGGGCGAGGCCGTGGGTTACCCCGTCATGCGTCTGATCCGCACCCGTTTGGGTCCCTATGAACTGGGTGATCTAGCCAGCGGCGCGTTTAAACAAGTGAACTCACCTGATAACTCTTGACGTATAACCTATAATATTCACATGCCAAGATTAACTCCTGAACAATTAAGCCCAAAACTACAAAACCTCTTTCAACGTCGGGTAACTGCGGCTACAGAAAAACTGTCTCAAGGTCGCTCCACCAGCGATCTTCCCGTATATTACGAAACTATCAGAGCTCTTTTCAGTCTTCCCTATAACTTATCAACGGATCAACTAATTAGGTTAATCGATGAAGCTGCAAGGCAATGTGGACTTGAACGTCATATAGTTGACTATTCGTGGGATCTTCCGGCACAAAGAAGAGAAGACATAAAAGTAGAACTGGAAAGAAAACGCAATCTTCGATCTAGCCCACCAACTAGGCCAAGTCTAGCTTCTTCCGAGATTCCCTGCCAACCAAAAGTACCTACAGTTATTAAGGGGCATATACCTCCTCGTGCTCCAAGGCATGCTCCCAATTCGGATGGACAACGTGGAGATGATCCTACTTATACAATTCCTGACGCATAGTCGAGCGTGATATAAACCTAGTGGGATATTGATTTCTAGCACTCAATAGGTTAAACTGCTAATAATGACCAAAACGATCTTTCATAGTCTTCTCCCAGTCAAAAAACTTCCGACCCACATTGTCCCGCTCGTGCCTGTTCGGGGAGTCGTGGTTTTCCCCACCAACGAGCTGGTCTTAACCTTTGGCCGCCGGCAGTCCCAGCAGGCCGTGACTTCTGCTTTAACCACCCCTCAAAAACTCATTGTTATCTTTACCCAAAAAGATGCTGATCTCGAAAATCCTGCTCTGACAGATCTCTATCCCGTTGGGACCCTCTGCTCGGTCGAACGAACCCTCAAATCGGACAACGAACTAAACGCTTTAGTGCGAGGAATCGCCCGGGTCAAATTTGTCCGCGTGATCCAGGAATCACCACTTCAACTTGTCGAAGTCGAAGAACTACCCGAACAAATCGAGCTCGACGCCGAAACCGAAGCCTTGGCCCATCACTTGACCCAAGAACTTCGTACCGCCGTCAATTTGGGCAAATCAATCGAATTTATTAACTTTATGCGGCTCATGGCAGGAGTCAGTGCCTCCGAATTGGCGGACCAAATCAGTGTGACCCTCAATGTGCAAGTGGATGAACGACAAAAACTATTAGCCGAACTCAACCTCAAAAAACGCCTCTTTGCTGTCAACGATTATTTAGCCAAAGAGCTCAAGGTTCTCGAAATTGAAAAGAACATCGCTAGTAAAACCCAGGAAAAATTTAGTAAGCACATGAAAGAAACCGTTCTTCGCGAGCGCTTGGCTACCATCAAAGCCGAGTTGGGCGAAAACGATCCCGAAGAGCAGGAACTCGATGATTTAAGCCTTGCCATTAGCCAACTCAAACTTCCCAAAAAGGACCAAGCCAAACTCCAAAAAGAGTTTACTCGGCTTGAGAGGATGTCCGCTCACAACCCAGAATCAAGTTACTTGCGGACCTGGATCGAAACAGTCTTAGAAATGCCCTGGAATAAATTTAGCCCCGACCGCGTGTCTCTCCAAACTGCCGAGAAAGTCTTAAATGAAGATCACTACGGTTTGTCTGATGTCAAAGAACGTATTCTCGAATATCTCTCCGTGATGAAGTTAAAAAAAGCCGCTGCCAAAAATAAGGAGGGAGTTGCCCTCCCCACTATTCTTTGCTTTGTGGGTCCGCCCGGAGTTGGTAAAACCAGCTTAGGTCAATCCATCGCCCGTTCTCTCAAGCGCAAGTTTGTCAAAGTTAGTCTGGGTGGTATTCGCGACGAAGCCGAGATTCGTGGTCATCGCAAAACCTATATTGGTGCCATGCCGGGCCGAATTGTCGAAGGTATGCAGCGCGCCGGGAGTATGAATCCCGTGTTTATGCTGGACGAAATCGACAAGGTCGGAGCTGATTTTCGGGGTGACCCCAGCGCCGCCCTTTTAGAGGCTCTCGACCCCGAACAAAACAAAGCTTTTAGTGATCACTATCTCGAAATCCCCCTGGATCTTTCTCAGGTTATGTTTATTTGTACTGCCAACGTCTTAGATACCATCCCTCCCGCCCTCCGTGACCGTCTCGAAATTATTCGCTTCAATAGTTACACCCGCGCCGAAAAATTCCATATCGCCAAAAAATATTTACTCCCCAAAGTGATTACCAAAAACGCGCTTACCGCATCCGTACTCAAGCTTAGTGATACCATCCTCAAAACTATTATCGCTGGTTATACCCGCGAAGCTGGCGTCCGTAGCCTCGAACGTGAACTGGCCAAAATTGCCCGTAAAGTTGCCCGTCAACTCGCGTCAGGCAAAAAACTCCATTCTCTTTCTCTGCCGACTCTCTCTCGCTACTTGGGTCCCCTCAAGTTTACCTCGACGATTGCCGAGAAAAAGAATCCCGTTGGGATGGCCACCGGCCTGGCTTGGACTAGTATCGGTGGCGAAATTCTCTTTATCGAAGTAGGGGTCATGCCAGGGAGCGGCAAAATTACTTTGACCGGTCAACTTGGGGATGTCATGAAAGAAAGTGCTCAAGCCGCCTATTCCTATATCAGGAGTCACTTCAAAGAGCTGGGTTTAAAAAATGATTTTTACAAATCCATCGACGTCCACGTCCATGTCCCCGAAGGTTCAGTTCCCAAAGATGGTCCCTCCGCCGGAGTTACTTTGGTTACCGCTTTAATTTCGGCTTTAACCAAAAAAGCTGTCCGGAAAAATCTCGGCATGACCGGTGAAATTACCTTAAGAGGCCGGGTTCTTGAGATCGGTGGACTCAAAGAAAAGGTGATCGCCGCTCACACCGCCGGCTTACGCTCGATCATCTACCCCGCCAGTAACACCAAAGACCTCGAAAAAATCCCCGCCGAAATCAAAACTGATCTTACCTTTCACCCCGTTGAAAATATTTCCGAAGTATTGTCGCTCGCGCTTGTTTAATTGGTAATAGTGCTACACTAAGCTTAGGTTATAAATATTCTGGAGGTGTCTATGCCAAAATTATTCCCTAGTAAGCTTGACATTCAAGCCAAACACAGCTTGGTGATCGTTTACTCATTCTTCGCCTTATTTCTAACCAACATTATTATTCTCTGGCTTGCTCACACCCTTTTTCCCACTCAGATAGTATTGGGTACCTATGCCATCTCTCCCGGATGGGCCATCTACCATAGTATGCTCAAGCTGACGACTATTGGTCTCTTGGCCATGCAATTACTCACAATTTATCAATGGAAACAAAAAATCACTTTTGGTTCGCAACAACTCATGTTAATTCATTTTGCCATCAATTCCGCGGCCTTATGGGAAATCACCCGTTTCGCTACCCAGCTAGGTTTTGGTATTTCCAGTTGGATTGTGATTCTCCTCTTGTCCCTCGTGGTGACCGCTGCTCAGAGAGCCGCTATGATGATTTTGGGCAAAGCGGTTAAGTAAGTATGGTCAAGTACCGCGAATATTTTAAAAAAATGTGTGTAGAGAACAAAACTCTTTTTGACGAATTTTTGTTCATTCACAATCTCTATCAAGCCAATAAATATGCCAACCAGGTAGTCTTTAATGAAAAAGGAGCCCTGGTCCGCCGCCTTGTCGAAGATTGGGACCGCCGGCTCTGTGGTCATATGGAAAAGGGGAATAATGCCACCTACTCCGCCCGCCTCTCCGAAAAGTTTTGGGGAGAAGTTAGGAAACTCTTCCCCCTCATCGACTTTGTTGGCGCCACCATCAAGTAATAGATATTTTGTTACCTGTGATCTGTTATAACGAAGTTCGTACGTTTTTCAAGGTGTAATGGGTTCACCCCGCCTAGGTGCGCACCGCCGACCGCGCACCCGCGGGGTTCGTCTGCCTGACGGCAGTATTTTTTGCGCGCGATTTTACTATCATATTGACTTAATAAGTTAATTAGTGTATAAATAAGTACATATCTGTACATATAAGGAAATATGAACACCAATCAAGAAGATAACGAAATTATTTCTACAAACGATGTTTGCAAACTTCTGAATGTTTCTAGGCAAACGTTGTACAAACTCAATTCCAGTGGTCAATTATCAGGCAAAAAGGTCGGTAGAGAGTATAAATACCTCAAGTCGAAAGTTATTGCTTACTTACATAAGGATAGTGACGAGAATGTAAGAGATAGCTATAGGGAGTGGGAAATTAAGGGCGATTTTGCTACAGAGGGCATTAAAAAAATGGCACGAAGAACTTTTCTTGAGTTTTCTTCAAATTTAGAGGAGTTAATCGCAAACTCCTACGATGCTGATGCAACTCTGGTAGAGCTTGTAATTAACAATGATAAAAAGACAATAAGTATCTCAGATAATGGTGGAGGGATGGATGAAAAATCTCTCGCATCGTATGTAGTTTATGGGAAAAGTGAAAAAAATTCCGTTTATAAATCCCCGATATACGGTCGCGCTCCGATTGGAGAATATGGGATGGGTGGTAAGTTAGCAATCACAAATATCTGTAATCTTTGCAAGATTATAACTAGAAATTCAGGCAAAGAACATATTTTCAACATGGATAGAAGGTCACTTGAGAAAGCCGAATTTGTAAGCGATATAAGAAGTAAAGTTTTAACTCGAAATTGTGAGTCTGACTTACACTCTACAGAAATTTATATGGAAAAACTATTTACTAAACTAGTAGATAGCGAAAGGTTAATTGAGCGGTTGTCTACAAAGATGCCAATAAGCCAGAATTTCAAAATAATTGTTACAACAGTCAATTCGGGCGAGAAAACTGTGCAGGAAGTAAACGAGCCGAATTTCGATTACACAAAGAAATTCGATTTTCAAGATGACCTACCTAAGGTTGGTCATGTATCGATGTCAATCTATTTCACAAAAGATCCAATCCCTGCTCAAAGACAGGGTGTATGGACAAAGGTTAACGGGCGTATCGTTAATGAGAAAGCGGAATGGTTTGATTTATTCAAAGCTACATCTGGTACCAGATATCGATATCGCTTATTCGGCTATGGAGAGGCAGATGGGTTGAAGGACTATGTTACTTTTTCTAAAAATGATTTTATAGATTGTCCCGAATACAGAGAATATTGGAATTTTGGCCATAAATCAATATTAAAAGTTCAATCTGAATTACTAAAAGCTGATGAAGATGCTAAAAAAGAATTAGATAGATCGCTAGTAAAAGATGTTGAAAAGCACGTTAATGACGTTGTATCACAGCTAGATGCACCACTTGTTCTTGGTCAATTAGAATCAAAAATAAAGAAAGAATATACAAAAGAAAAGGAATTGGCTCCTGATACCGCTGTACCATCTATTGATCAAATCGCAGAAGATGCTACTAAGATTGCAGAAACCATGAAGCGTGGTCGTGATAGGCGAGAGAGAAGAAATCAAAGTTTGTCTAAATCCGATAAAGTAAACTATTCCGGAACTAACTACACAATACTAACTGTAGATTTATCGACAAATGGGGACTTGATTAAATTTGCAAAGGATAAGAATTTAATAGAAATTAACGAACGCCACCCTTTCTATATTAAAGCTTCAAAAGAAGGGTCATTGGATACTCTGATAAGAGACCTAGCTTTTACTGAAATTGCGAATGATTATGGCGACGGCAATATGCAAATTTTCGATGTAGTTTTTAATGAATTGGCTCGAATAGCTTCAAAACATATACCAGCTCAAGTTGATGAGAATAATATAACAAGCAATATAACCAACAATAATGAGTAGTTACGGGGAGAAACGACATAATACTTGGAATGCTAGATCTCCTCTACGACTAATTCAAGTGAAGGAACTGTATGATAAATACGGAACTCTACAATTAGTCGCTAATGAAATGGGAATAACCAGAGAGCGTGTTAGACAGCTATTAAAGGCAGGACAGCGCAAACATCTATATATATATAAATTGACACGAGACAAAAAATTTGAAGAATTAGTAATAAAGGTGGATAGGGAGAAGTTGGTGGAAGTCTTATCCCATGATAGCAACCTGAAAAGTATCTGTCGCAAACTCAATGTATCAGAGAGAGATTACTATAGATTATTAAATCATTATCAGATCGACTCGCATGATTATATTTCTGATGCACGCCGAAAACGATGTATGGATGAATATACCAAAATAGTCGATAAGATTGGCCATCATCCCACTACAACGGAAATGATAAAAATACCATTATGGCGCGCTCTTTGGGTAAGAATTGATAGGTATTGGGGAAGTATAGATTCCTTTCGTAGCGAATTTGGTATAGACAAACCTAAACAATTTATTCATCCCAATACCATAAAGGCATGGACAAATGCGCTCGAGAAAAATAGACTACGTAAGATGGTTAACATTGATAATGTTTACGAATACTTCAAAACACATAAGGTATCCACAATTATTAACATTGCGGATGCACTTGGATTTACTAGGGTAAGTACAAATAATTATGTAAAATATTTATTAGAAATCGGAAAGATTGCAAGAATAGGTAGTGGAGTTAATACTAAATATAAATTATTGTAATTAAATGAAAAATAAATCATTCTTCATCGTTGGTATAGTTTTATCTACACTCGTTCTGATCTGCATATCGTATTTCGTAAAAAAATACCATCCAACAGTAGATATTTATTCGTCACTTGCCATCGTAATTTCAGTTGCTATTCCGCTATGGAAAATGCTTTTCCCTAAGATAAAGCCAAAAGAATACCATATCAGCGCACAAAAATTAGTTGGTTCAGTATATTGGCAAGATAAACAAAAAGTCTTAATAGAAATACAAAATACTGGTGAGGTTTCTGTTAACATTAAGTTTCGATGGTTAGAAACTGATTCGGGTATTTGTTTCACCTTTTCTAATCTCTTAGATTCTAGAGGCAAAAACATCAATAGTAATATATGGGTTAAGTCGCACGGACAAGAAGAGGTAGTTGTTGTATTCAATACAGATGATCCAAAATGGAATAGGGTCTCTGAGAATATAACTGATGCAGCCAACAAAAAAGATCTCCGTTTAGTTGATGGGATTAAGGATATGCATGCAAGATTAGTTTGGTCTGATACCTCTCCTTCATCAAAAGAGATTCAAGTTCCATTGGGGTGGTGGCTTTATGACAGGGTAAATAATGACTTGAAGAAATAAATTTCGCGTTTTCTGCTCTTTGGCTTTTTAGATAATCGGCAACTTCTAAGCCATTCGCATCGCTCCGCACATCCAACCTCGCGCAGGCGATTGTACCTACGCGGGATCAATTTTCACTTTGTGTGACCCTTCATGTTCAGCAACCAAACTCTATTATAGCTAATCTGCTAGATCTGTTCGATTTGTTCTCTCTTGATATGAGACGACTAGATGTAGCTATATCCTTATAGAAGATCAAATATGAGCTTTGGATATATTATGAACCTTACGTACTTAAAGAAGAAATATCTGGCCTACTACCGCAAGCTACCGGTCCAGAAACTCGCAGCGGCCAGTATTGGCAAAAATGAAGACACAATTATTCGCTGGCGTCGAGAGGATGCGGATTTTGCGGACCAAACCGAGGTTGCAAAAGCTGATTGGGCTCTAGAGAAGTGTAAGGGGGTTAGAAGCACAGAGTGGCTACTGGAGAGGGTCCTGAACGACCATTTTTCCCTAAAGAGATCGGAGGAGGAGACAAAGATTCAATACTTCAACAGATCTGATCTTGATAGACTTAAAAATATAATGGTGAGAGAAGATAATCCTGAAGTAGCTACAAACACTCTCTAATCCTTTGGACCTCATCTATCGAGTATTTTTGGTCAAACTTCGTAAGGTCAAACAGTAAGCTATATTCCTGCACACAGGACCAGAGTGCACTAAACGATCCACGCTCTAGCATATTCATTTCCTCTGCCTCCCTCAGCTCAATCTCACATGATTTCAACTTACCTAACTGTTCCTGGGAGTCAATAAAGTCTTGATCTAGATACTCGGCAACTTGCGAGCGATACGTCATCCGCCCCGCCAGGTATGAGGCAATCAGAGCTACCACTACCACTGAAACCGCAATCACTTTCCTCATAAACATTACTCTAGCCCAGTTTTGTGTAAACAGGCAGTATAGGCGGACACATAGGAATTGTAATTAGAGTACTTATTCCGAGCGTAGCTATCACACTCTTTTCTTATCTGGCTTGGTCTTATCTGGAACCAGAAGAAAAGACCGCCTCCTACACAAAGCCCTAGTAATACGATTAGGACCGGCCAAATTGTCCTATTTCCACTGGAATACGGCTTTTCCTCAAGTGACTTACTTGCCTTCGCCGATGACTCTTGACTGGTCCTACTGCGATACCACATCCCTCGTACAAGCCAGCTCAAGCCCACTAGAGCTAGTATGCCCAGCGTAACTGCTATTGTTTCAGCCCAGTATCCTTTCTGCATTAATGCCCCTACTAGCCCCATCACAAGGAGCGTAGCTACTACTCCCACGACCTGCCATAGGCCACGTATGGTCCCAGATACAATTTTGTTCATTGCATACCTCCTAGTTTGTAATAATTTCGCTTGATAAACGATCAAATGTAGTATTGAGGGCAGTCCCCCGTGCCATATATTTCTCAATACTCTCCTTGTACTTGCTCTCTAGTTCCATGTTTTCGCGGAGGGTGAGTCTTCCTCTGGTGAAGCCCTTACTCAAGTCATTCTGCTTGGATGCGATTGTGTGGAGTAGCTTCACGGCATCAAATAAGCACTCAAAATAACTCTCCAGGCAATCGAGATAGCTTTGTTGGATCTTTGTGTACTCTGAATAGTCGCCTCTCATGGCGACGACGTCTCGATACTTGTCATCAAACTCTAGGTAGAGATCATTAACTGCGTTAAATATCTGCTCAAAGTCGACTTTGCTAAATAGACTACGGAGTGACCCAGTGGCCTTGAGTCTGTGGTCATGGATTTTGATGTATTTTCCAAGCAGGTCATTCACTTGGTACGCTTGATCTATCAACTCAGACTTAAATTGCTCGAAGAGTGGATAGTCATCAAGAGTCGGCATTGAGCTGGGAGGAATGTAGCTTGAATCGTTCGATATTATCCCTGGGATGATCTCTTCCAGCGTATCTAGGTCTGACTGTGGTGAGGGTGGTTTTCTCAATAACTTGTTCCAAAAGGTCATGTGGTCCTTTCGGAGAGCCAAAAAGCTCCCCGCTAGGTGATGACTTGCGTCATCCATACCTCTTTCGAGATACGACCGCTGAAGGTAGCCCTAAACGAGGAGCTTACAGACCTTCAGCGGGTTTCTTGCCATGCCACACGTAACGTGTGGTTTAGGCAACATATTAACTTGTAGACGTATTGTATCAACTTTTAACAGGTGATTGTTCTCACGATGAGTAGTTGTTGACAACCACCTAAATGTGATACTATATGACAGCAAATGATAAATAAATCACAAAGTAGTATCGACACAAGTTCTGATTGGCTTCCACTCGAAGCTGCAGCTTCTTATGTGAGAACCGGCAAGACTGTCCTCTATAAGTTAGCCAGAGAGTCAAGAATCCCTGCAAGCAAGATTGGTAAGAAATGGCTGTTTGAGAAGAAAAAGCTTGACGCTTGGCTGCGATCGAATCAGCCGATTGAGTCACTTTTCACGAGTCTAGATGCCAGCATTGAGTCAAACCTTTCTTTGCGCGAGCCCCAGCGGGAAGCGTATTTGCGAGTATCTGACTTTTTCCGCTCAGGTAAGAACAAAGCCATCATCCAAATTCCTGTTGGATGTGGAAAGACCGGGATTGCAACGTTGTTACCATTGGGGATTGCTAAAGGACGTGTCTTGGTTATTGCGCCAAACATCACAATAAAAAATGGCTTATACAATGCCATGGATATCACGAATAGGCCGAAGTGTTTTTGGAGGAAGGCTGGAGTACTGGATGATGCTCAAATGATTTCTGGTCCACTGGCTTGCACCCTAGATACCGGAAACATAACCGTCGCCACAAAATGCCATGTTGTGATAACTAACATTCAACAGCTAGCAACGAATGTAGAAAAGTGGTTGCACCAATTCGACAACAAGTTTTTCGATATGATCATCATAGACGAGGCACATCATAGCGCTGCAGGTAGTTGGAAAAAGGTACTTGAGTACTTCCCCTCTGCAAAGATCGTACATATGACGGCTACTCCATTTCGCAGTGATCGCAAGGAAATAGATGGTGAACTGGTCTACCGGTATTCATTTCGCAGTGCAACTCTTAAGGGTTATATTAAGCGTCTAAAAGCAAGCTATATTGCCCCATCAGAGATAGAGCTAGGATTTGTGGATGAAAGAGGAAAAAAATACTCTCTAGATGAGGTTATGGTGATGAAAGAGGAGGAATGGTTCAGCCGTGGCGTAGCTCTTGCTCCGTTGTGTAATGAACACATTGTTGACGCTAGCCTGACAAAGCTTGATGAACTACGCCAGACTGGCACAAAACACCAACTTATCGCTGTAGCGTGCACTATAAACCATGCCAAAGAAATAAGATCTATGTATGTGAAAAGAGGTTATACAGCTGACATAATTCACAGTAACCAGACACCTGAGGAACAAGACGCCGTCATGGCATCATTGAAAAATGGAACGCTTGATTGCATCGTCCAGGTTCAGATGCTCGGAGAGGGTTTTGATCATCCACATCTAAGCGTTGCTGCTATTTTTCGACCGTTTCGTACTCTAGCGCCATATATTCAATTCGTCGGCAGAATAATGCGAGTAGTTGTACAGAATGATCCTATGCATCCGGATAATCTTGGTCATATCGTAACTCATATAGGAATGAATCTTGACCAGCGATTAAAAGAGTTTAAGCAATTCGAGAATGATGATGAATCTTT
>Ga0172379_10001139_pt1 | contig 56592 bp, 67 predicted proteins | sample GrowelOW334metaG_FD_119756 | JGI IMG/M metagenome (GOLD analysis project Ga0172379, IMG submission 119756) | Groundwater microbial communities from an aquifer near a municipal landfill in Southern Ontario, Canada - Groundwater well OW334 metaG | ecosystem: Environmental > Aquatic > Deep... | reverse complement strand
TGCGGGTGCTTCACACCAGAACTCGGTATGATCCGAATTCATGACGAGCAGCTTGCCCTGGTCCTGGCACTCCTGGTAATCCGTGGCGATCGGTTCGTATTTCGCGGGCGCGGGGGCTTCGGGTGCGGCGGCCTGGTCGGTAGAGCTCAGCTCGTACCAGTCGCCGATACCCAACACTTTGCCGGGTTCGCGCGTGCAGACCATCTGCTCGTTGTTGACGTTGATCGTTTGGCCGACAGGCACATTTCCGAAGGTTGTCTTGCACACCTGCTCACCACAGCCAGCCATGATCAGGCCAATTGCCACTAGGACGACGATGCGGATGAACTTTTTGTTCACGATGAACCTCCATTTTTTTTAAAGCGACCTCATAACCCAAATGGGTCATGAATAGGATGAAGTCCTACGACTTGGTTTCACTTCTCTTTCGAGTGATACCGTACTGAGTACCAAAACTTGATACCCAAAACGGTACCACTGAAAGAATAAAAAAGGATTTATACCAAAAAGAGAGTTAAAACCGCCTACGTTAAAAATTTCGGCGGTCAAAGCAAGCAAACTGTAAAAGAGCTGTACTTTGGCTTAAGTTTAAGCGCGATGCTTAAGTTAAACCTGGGTACCTTGACGGCTAAAAAAATAACCGCCAATTAATCGGCTTACTTGAAGCAGACGGAATCGAGCGGTTATTTTAATCATAAGTTTATTGGCTTAAAGCCAAAAGAGATAAGGGGTTGAAATGACGAGGAGCCACCCAACTCCTTATTCTCTTTCAGCTTTAAACACTAGTTGTTAATGATCTGACCTATATTATATATCCTTTTACTTATTTGTCAAGTTATAGGATATAGGAACAACTAATTAATCAACAATCTACATTCTTCAATTAATCTAAAGATAGAGTATAAAGATAAGATAGGGAATATCTTAATTATCTAAAAAAACTATAGGATTAGTAAATTAAGTTAATAGTAATTAGTCCTATAAGCAAAAACTAATATGAATACTCTGCTAATTGATAACTAAAAAGTGTATGAAAGGGAACAAAGTAAAGGAAAGAGTTAAGTATGGATTTGGGGAAAGCGATTATTGATAACAAAAATCCCTCCCGAAAACTTTCGGGAGGGATTGAGAAGCAACTAAATTTGTATTCTGTTTAGTAACCGCGGGCGGCTTTGCGCAAGCGGATGGCGCCAAAGGCACCACCTAAACTAAGTAGAGTACCTAAAAGCATGCCTTCAGGACCGGTTTTAGGTAAAGTAGGGGAGGTAGAGCCAACTGAGGTCGAACCAGTCCCAAGAGTACCATTGCCGGTATAGAAATAAAGGCTATCAGAAGCTTGAGTGCCGACTTCGGACTTAGCCGTTAGGCTTAAATCGTTTTTAGCTAAAATCTTTTGGATCTTGGATTTATCGGCAACCGTTAAAGTAACTGTTTTTTGATAATCCTGATTAGCCGCGATTTGAGGGATTTTGAAGCTAAGTGAAGAATCGGAGGTTACAGAAGCGGGTAACTTGGGAGTTAATTGGACCCAAGTTTGGTTGCGGTTACCTAAGTTTTTGACGGTAACCTGAAGTTGGAATTTGTCACCCGGAGCAAAAATAATATTGGAGCTATCCAGATTATCGTACCAATTAAGTTGGGACATACCCTTGGCTTTAAGGTCGACTTCTAACTTGCGGACTTCGTCTTGGGCCAGAGCTGGAGAGACGACTAAAAATAATAGGGCAAAAAGGACTAAAAGTAATTTTGTTTTCATATTCCACCTGCTAATGTGTAATTAAGGGGTATTATAGGACAAAGTGGGGCAGAAGTCAAAATTGGATTCGTAAATAGCTATATTGGTTGAAAAAAGGATATTACTTTGAAAGTTATCAACTCAGGCTGGTTAAGCTCTTTTTTACTACCCCGCAATGGGGAAATTAGTGTTTTTTATAACACAAATTGGACTCGGTTTTTTGTGGTAATAATAGTGTAACAAAGAAGTAAGAATAAAAGATATGGGTTGAATGAAGAAGCCAATAATTTTATTAATAATGCAGATGTATTTAAGCTTTGAGACGGTTAATGAGAGACGAGTTTTTAGTACCCGAAGAGCGAGAAGGGAGCGCTTGGCCTTTTGGGAAGATATTAGTGCTGATGAAGTTCAATTACATCACAGAAATCCAAAATCATTTTTGGATAAGAGATTACGAGTGGGGGGTGAGGATATTAAGTTTGGTGAAGAAGTTAGAAATATTGAAAACCAAATTCCCGTAACCAAAGGAAAGCATGGAGCAGCGCATTATTTTTGTGGCCTGGTTTTGAGGCGGAGCGGATATTGTGATTTGGCAGATAGTCACTTCCATAACGCTCGATGTTTGTTTGGACAAATTACTGACCCTCAAGACGCTGTAGAGTCGTTTGTAATGGGAATTATGGGAGCGATTTTAGTTAGGAAAATATTTGAAATGCCTAATGGGAGGGAGGGGAAATGATTGAAAAAGAAAAATTGTTGAGTGCTGTAGGTTTGGCGGTTGGAGTTTGGGGATTGTGGCAATTATCAAGATTTAGTTTTAACGTAATAACAAAAGAGAAATATGGGAAGAAAGTGGGGTGGAGATGCGAGTATCCTGAGTGTGGAATAAAGTTGGATATGAATACTGGTGAATTTCATCATGAAGTTCCCGAGGCGGAGGCTAGAAGGCGGGGATGGCCTCAAAGAATTATTGATAGTGATGATAACTGTGGCTTTTATTGTTTACCTCACCACTTAGTAAGACACGAAGAGTTGGGGGATAAGGGTGGCGCCGCTTGGATTCGAGAGCGAATTAAGAGACGTGAAATTGGGTATGCTAATCAAAAAAGTTTGCTTAGGAAGGATAAAAGAAAGGAGAGGACTGTTTAAATAGATTTAGCGGGGTGGATGTGGGAAGCTATGGGGTTAAAGCAGGGGAGAAATCGGGGTGATTCTTGGCGAGTAAGATGTTGGCCCTAAACCAGTTTGTAGGATCCCCAGTAGTAACCCAAACGGCACCTTTTTGAGTAATTGAAGTAGTAAAAGCCGGAGCAGAATTGATTAGGTGATTAATACCGTCAATTAGCCATAATTCTCCTCTTTGGGTGGGGGAAAGCTCTAAGGACTGCACAATTTGAGGAGACAAAACAAACGGGCCGCCTTGGGCAATGTTTGACGGGGCTAAGTCATTTTGAGGTTTTTCAATTATTTTTTCGATTTGGTCGGTAGAACCTGGCATATACTTAATACATCCGTAGCGGTGAATTTCGGAATTGGGAACTTCCTGGACAGCTACCATGGCTCCGGCGTTATGTTTTTCGAAATCTTGAACCATGTCTTTGATTAAATTTCCCGGAGTATCTTCAATTATTAAATCGTCGCCATACAAATAAACAAAAGGTTGGTTGTCAATAAAGTTTTTAGCAACTAAGACCGGTGAACCGTTACCGTAAGGGAAGTCGGTAGTTTGGGGTAAGAAAGTGAGTTTTAATGAATCTACAATATTTTGCCAGCCGGCCATGAATGAGGTTTTGTTAGTTTGGGTTAAATAAGAATCTAGTTGAGCGTCGGGGGAAAAGTGATTGGTTAGGGAAGTTTCACCATCCCGATGAATTATACAAACTTCGGTGATACCGGCACCAATTAGGGATTCTAATACCCAATGAATTTGAGGACGATCGAGAATTGGTACTAATTGCTTGGCGTAGGTTTTAACGGTGGGGAGGAAGCGGGTAGACCAGCCTCCGCAGGCGATGACGGCTTTGGTTATTGGCATAAGTGGGTTAATTATAGACTAAAGTGTAGGTATGTTAAAATTTGGAAAATGGGTGAAGGATTCAAACAAAATTTTGTAGTTCATTTGGGGAAATTACGGATAGGCTCAATTTTTCAAATAGTGGGAATGCCCCAAGTTGGTCAGTTTTTAATAACTGAATATAATGGAAGTCCTGTTTTTGGTCGGGTGCAATTTGACCCAAAGTCAGGTGAATATCATGGTGTGGGAATTGGAGTTACAAAAGTTGCGGATCATGATAGCTATTACGTGAGAACTAGTGATTGGCTAGACTCACAAAGTCCGGAGGTGAGACAAGTGGTAGGTGAGTGGAGAAATGGGTGATATAGATATGTTTATATATAGATGTTATATGTGTTAAAATCGGCCAAATGGGAAAATACGAACAATCGGATATTTGGGGTGCGGGATTGGCTAGGTACAAAGATCAGTCAAGACCTGTAATAATTGATCCTAGCATAAGAGATTTATTAGTACCCGGTTTAGTTGCAGAACTTGGAAAAACGCACAGAGGGTGTTTTAAACCAGATTGTAGTTGTCCGGTGTTTGTTGGATCATGGGGTGAACAAAGTGCGGTTACTGTGGCGTATATTAAATTTGAGGCATGTGGAAGAGCAACTATGGTTATGCCGTTGGGTGAACCTGTAGAAGTTGATGTAAGCTCTGATAGGAGATTTAGAGTTCTTGGTGTATTTAATCCTCGTACAAATTTATTATTAAGAAGATTTGGGAAAGAATTGAAGTAGAGCTAACTAATGGTTATAATCAAAGACGCCGGGCCCATAGCGTAGTTGGTAGCGCGTCCCCATGGCATGGGGAAGGTCACGAGTTCGAGTCTCGTTGGGTCCACTTCAAATTAACAACTTAGATTGGTAGCGCGGTCCGGTGTCCACCGGACAGGTGAGAATTTATAATCCCTTTGGTCCACTTCGGCAAGCTCAGTGTAAACACAATAAATCAATGTAAGCACAAAAAACCCCGCAGGTGCGGGGTTTTAAAGTTTTAAGAAGGTTTAACGACCGTTGTAGGGAGGCTGATAGCCGGAAGTTGGCTGAATGCTATAGGTAGGTTGAACTATCTTGGTGGTTGGGAAGATGGATATTTGGACGATTGTTGGTGTGACATAACCTGTAGTTGGCCATGGAGCCATGGTTGGGTAAATGGTACGGGTGGGAGTGGGACTCGCATAACCTGTGGTTGGCCAGGGGGGCATGGTGGGATACGAGGTTGGCCTAACGGAACAAGAAGAACGGTTATAGCAGGCTTTGTCGGCCAGAATTTGCCACATATCTGAAGCGTAACAGGTTTTACCGTCACCTAAAGTTCCTGATAAGCCATCATAACAAGTGTAGTAGGCAACTAAATAACCATTGTTACAGACTTTATCTACCGAAAAATTGCTAACTCCGAGTTTACAAACAGTAGTTGTTGGAATTGGGGAGATGTTTTTAGTGGGACAGTAGTCTTTGTAGAAAGTCTCAAGAGCACTGCAGGGAACGGTGCGAGTTGCGACAATGGATTTGGTTTGAGTAGTTTCACCTAAGACTTGGGTAGAAGAATTGAGCTGTAAACCCACTTGGAGAAAGGAGAGGGAAAAAACGGAAATAACAAAAGCTAAAACGGAAATGTTAAAAAGTGAAGGTAGTTTCATGAATTAATAGTAAGGGGAGAGAAAGAAAAAGAAAAGAGGGAAAGAGTAGGGGGATTTATGAGTGGGAACAAATAAGGTAAAATTGCTTGCCTAGGCCCGTAGTGAAATGGTATCACAGAGGTCTCCAAAACCTTTATTTATGGTTCAACTCCATACGGGCCTGCCTACGCTCTTCGATAAACTCAGAGCTACGGGCGGGTAAACCTGCTTTTCTGTTCTAAAATCAGGACTTGCGCAGGAAAACTTGCTAAAACTATCACAAATTTCTTGCCTAATATTGGGGAAGCTCAGAGGAGAGTAGGGGAAAATTGAGTTTGTGAAAATTGAAAAAGGACTAAGGATACTGGCAGCGGCGGCGGTGATAAACGGAGCGGTGGCATGCGGGTCGGGAAAAAGAGATGATGAGACACAGGTAGTGCCCACAGCTGTAATGCCTGCTCCAGTATTGGTGGCCACAGCAACCGATTATGGCGTTACTGTTACACCAGAAGCTAAACAAACGGAAAGTATTAGGAAACCGCCGACTATTGAACCGACGGTAGAAATAGTCGGCACTCCAACACCTCCCGAAGTTTGGCCAATGGAGACAAATACACAAATTCCAACTGCAACACCTATGGAAGCCACTAGTGCTCCAAGTCCGACGGTAGAAGTGCCTACGTTGACACCAACACTCCCAACTAGTGCTACAGCTGAAAACAGAAGCGAGATAAACACTCTGGGGTTGGAAAATGTAGATCCACTTAGACCTGAGCTAAAAGAACAAGCCCGGGCGTTTTATTTGGAGTGGAAGGGGAGGTATGTAACTAATGAGGGGGTTGAGGCGGGACAACTGAGGGCGTTTGACCCAAATGAAGAAGGGAAAACAAGATCGGAGGGAATGGCCTATGGATTGTTGTTGTCTGTATTTAATGATGAGCCGGAAACTTTTGATCAACTGTGGTTATATACCCAAAAGCATTTTAATGGTTTGGGATTGATGGATTGGGACATTGGAGCCAACAGTGAAGTGGTGGGGGCCGGATCAGCCTCAGACGCCGATTTGGACATGGCCTACGCCTTATTGCTGGCCAATAGCAAATGGGGCGGATATGAGACAGAGGCAAGGCAACTACTGGCGGCAATTTGGGAAAACGACGTGGAAAAAGACACTTTGGTACTAAAACCGGGCGGGCATTGGGGTGGGAGCAAAGTAACCAATCCGTCATACTTTGCCTTGGGGTATATGAGCGCTTTTGCTAAAGCAGATCCGGAGCATGATTGGAGCGGAGTGGGAGTAAAAATGGCAGAGATTTTGGAAAAAATAAAAGAAAAAACAGGAAAGAGGGTGTTTGTACCGGACTGGTGTGACGCGGAGGGGAACCTGGTGGAGGGAATGAGCTATGACCATACTTATGATGCTACCCGAATAGGCTGGAGATTGGCTCAGGGGGCAATAATTGAAGCCGGGGGTACTGCCCAAAAATGGAGTGAAGAAATTGCCTCTTACTTTCGACTAAATCCACCGGGGACCTTGGTTGATGGTTATAAACTCGACGGAACACCAATAGGCCAGTGGCATAATAATGCTTTTGTGGCTCCGGTTTATGCTGCCATGGAGGTGACTAATAACCCACGAGCAGATGAATATAGGCAAGAAATGATTCGAATATTTGGAGATAGGTATTACCAGGATAGTTTGGCGACATTGGCAATGTGGACTATGGCGGGGGGGATGGTGCGGTAAGTTTGGTTACTGGTAGAATAAGCCTGATGAATAAAAGCGAGGTAGAAGTGTTGATTGTTGGGGGAATGGCGGATTTACCTGACTTTGCCAATAAAATGATGGCCAAAATTTTGGGGGCAGACTTATATGACCCGGAGTGGCTGGAAAAAGGTAGAAGTATGGAATTGATGATAGCTGAGCTTGATAAGGTGGTTACTAAATCGGTAGACAAGAGGAAAAGGGTAGTGTTAGTTGGAATTAGCGCCGGGGCGGGACTGGCGATGGTGTATTTAAGTCAGTATCCGGACAAGGTGTACCACATATATTCGGCAGGAGGAGTGCTTAACCCGATTCCAAATTCTAAAGAAGAGAAATTTCCAGATTTAATGCGGGACAGTACTGCTTTTGCTCAAATGGCTCAATATTTACATAAGTGGTATAGGGAGCCGGGAGTTGTGGAAAAGTTTGACTTGCAAACAAAAGTGACGGCATACGCATCGGGACGTGACGGAGGGGACGGAATTTTGCCGGAAGCAGTGTTAAAACCAGATTGGGTAAAGTTGTATGAAGTTGGACAGGGGGACCATATAGAGTCGATTGTGGAAACACTAATGAGTGAAATTAGGGAAAAAATTAAAAAACTGACTGATTAAGGAGTTACTGGCGGGCCGGAGTGGAGATGAAAATGGATTTGGTTGATTTCTTGGCGACTTCCACCGTTTAGAGTGAGGGAATACCCGCTGGGTAAATCTTCCCAATTCAATTCGGTAACAATAGTGTGGGCGGTTAACATTACCTCTTTTAGATAAAACTCATCACCGGTTTTTAGATCCGACAAAGACTTGATGGCCTTTTTGGGAACAATGACAATGTGTTTTTCCCAAGAAGGGGAGGGGTGCCAGAAAGCAAGGCAATGGGCGGTGTCTTTGACCCGATTGACCGGAAGAATGTTGCTAAAACGGGAAAAGATCAGGCCAATAATCATGTCCCCAAGAGGGGATTTGGCAATTTGAAACAGTTTAGAGCTTAGACCCACGGTAGAATTATATATATGAAAGGACTAAAAATGGTAATAGTGATGTTATTTTTAAGTTTTGGGATGGCGCGGGGTGTGGAGGCGGTGGAAAAAGCCAGGGTGGTGAAAATCATTGAGGAGAGAGAAATGGTAACTGCCGGAGAAAAACATTTATTTCAAAAGCTGGAACTGATGATTGGGGAAAATGAAGTAGTGGAGATTAATAATGGAGAGATTCCCTTGGCAAACTTGCAAAGATATAAAGTTGGGCAGAAGTTGATTGTTGAGGAGATACCGGAAACAAACGGGAGCTACCAAATTGTAGACTATGACCGGACTGATGCTTTAGTGTGGCTAACGGGAATATTTGTGACAATGGCTTTAATTGTGGGGGGTTGGCAGGGAGGGACATCCATTTTGGGATTGGTACTATCATTTGCGGTGGTGTTTAAGGTGTTGTTACCGGCGCTGATTGCTGGGAAGGATCCATTACTGTGGTCGATAATTTCGGCGTTGATGATATTGCCGGTGACGTTTTTTATGTCACATGGAATTAACCGGAAAACACTAGTGGCACTAGTAGGAACATTTTTTACCTTAATATTGGCTGGCGGATTGTCGATTTTATTTGCCAACCTGGCCAATTTAACCGGGTACGCCAGTGAAGAAGCGGGATTTGTGGGAGGAATGCTTGGATTAAGTTTGGATATGAGAGGATTACTACTGGCGGGGATGATATTGGGATTGGTGGGAGTGATTGACGATGTAACGGTGTCGCAAGTGGCGATGGTATTTCAAATGAAAGAATTGTCAAAAAGCATTAAACCTGGGGAATTGTTTTTGCGGGCGATGCGGGTTGGTCGGGACCATATTGCTTCCATGATTAACACCTTAATTTTGGTGTATGCGGCGGCATCAATACCTTTGCTGATGCTATTTGTGGGGGCTAACCGGAGCTGGGGGGAATTAGTTAACTTGGAAGTAGTGAGTGAGGAGCTTATCCGAATGCTGGTTGGTAGTATTGGAGTACTGGCATCGGTACCAATGACTACCTTTTTGGCTGTGGTAATGGCGCCTAAACATTCTAAATAGTTTGTGTAATTAGTGATACAATAAGGAAGATGAGTTCTGATTTAAACAGACTGATGGCTAGCTGGAAACAAGAATGGGGTAAGGTGGTAAGGGGAAAGATAGATAAGAAAACCAATGAGAAACTTGACTATTTAAATAACCAAATTAATGAACAATGGAAAAAACTTGGATGGGAAATACCCAAGGGGGTAGTCGAGAAAGAAAGCACAAATGAATGGCGGGGAAGAAGGGAAACAGTAAGTTTAGTGCCGATTACTAAACAGGACGGTGAAATTACTAGTTTAATGCGGGCAGTAGAGTTGGCGTTAGCTCCCGGAAAAAAAGTAATTATTGTCAAAGACAGGGCCCAGATGACGGCGGTGGCACTAATGACTAATTTATATTTGTTTAAAACACTGAATGAGAGATACAAGCGGGTGGTTAAGGGTACAGCGACAGGGGCAACAACAATGTCTTTGCGTATGCTTTGGGGATTATTACCTAGTTTGTTAACCAGCGACAAGGAAGCGTTGGAGTTAGTTAAAGCAATTGGGATAGAATCAGCAGAATTAAAACAGTTACTAAAAATGATTAGTAAAGTGGTGACTTTGGACGATTACGGCTGGACAAAGGAGTCAATTGAGACGGACAGGCAACTAATTGGCTGGGAAAAAATGATTCCATATACATATCGGGAGGAACAGTGGACACTTTGGAAGTATTTGTTGCGTGACAGAAAGAGATTGATATCCCCGATGTCTGAAAAAAAATCAACGGAAGAAATATTGAGGGGATTTAGAAATAAAACCAGCAAGTTGATTGTAGCGGCTCAAGACTGGGGAGTGGGGAGTGATGGCCATGGAGGATTTAATGAGCCAGGGTATGACCCGTTTTCGCCTGATCAGGTGGTGACTTTAAATGATTTAACTTTAATACAAAACATTACTGGTTTTTTAAGACCTGAAGAAAGAAGGGTCAGTATGATTTTTAGAAACTTGGCGGCCGAGAAACAAATATATGATTTAAATAAACTAAAGATAGAATTTGAAAAAGAGTTAAAAGCCAAAGTAAGTCCCAGTTATTTGGGGGTGACCCAGAAACAGTGGGAGGAAATAAAAAAACATTATTTGGAGGAGTGGGATTATTTAAATAAAATTATTAAGCGGATTCCTAAACAAGCTATTACTCAGGGGGTGGGGGATTCGATTGGGCGGGTAATGTTTCATCAGTTTATGGCCGATAAACCGCATAAGGCAAGGGCTGTAGAACGGGTGCTAGAAGGAAAAATTGGTAGGGAGGCGCCGGCGACGGGGTTGCGAATGGCCCCGAGAGTAGTGTTTTTAGTGACTCAAAATTCGGCACATTATCTTAAAGATACAGATAAGTATTTTTATTTAAATTTGGACCAGGAAGACACAAAATCATTTGAAGATAAGGTAATTTATGAAGAGTACGTGAGACGGGGAAAGGCAAATGGCAAAAATAACTGGCAACTTGCGGCGGAATTAAACGAGCAAGTAGAAAGTGTTTCTGTTTGGGGTTGAAGTGGGAGTGTAAATTACCTAAGATGGTAATGTGAAGAAAAAAATTAATAGAAATTGGGCGTGGTTAGTGGGCCTGATTTTGGTGGTAGGAATAGTTGGTGGGACGGGGTACGTTTTGGGAAAAAAGCAAAACACTAATGGGTTTTTAAAGGGGCAAGAGATTACACAAGAGGATAAATACTTAAAGTTTTGGACAGAAGTGGAGGAAGTAACGCGGAAAAACTACTGGAATGATTTGAGTGACGAGGAATGGAACAAACTAGTAACGGGCTTGATTGAGAAAATTACCGGGCGGGCAGTGGCGGGAAGCGGGGGTGAAAAAAATATGGCAAAAAAAGTAATTGGGGAAACGCTTGAGTTGTATGAGGATGAGGCTAAGAAAAAAGAATTTGTGACTACGTTGGCTGACAGTGTACTGGCCAGTTTGGAACCAGCCAACAGAAGCCGGCTGTATTTGAAAAAGGACGAAAAGGCATTGGCAGATATCGTGAACAATAAAACCGAAAATGATTATTACAAAGATTTGGGAGTAGGCAAGGAGGCCAAACCGGAAGAAGTAAAAAGTGCCTATGAAAAACTAGAAAAAGAACTAGCACCAAAATCAGATATGGCATCAAAAGAAAAACTGGAGGCGGCTAAGAGGGCAGTAGAGGTTTTAGGAGACGAAGGCAATCGGGTGCGCTACGATACTTATTCGCTTGACCCAACTATAATTAGTCGGGAACTAGAGGGAGGGGTGCTTTATTTGAAATGGACAAAGTTTTCACCAAACAGTTTTAACGAATTTGTAGCGGCTACAGAGAAATATAAGGGTAAGCAAGGGTTAAACGGGTTGATTGTGGACTTACGGGATAATATTGGCGGAGCAATTGACGGGTTAAGTTATTATTTGGGTCCATTTGTGGGTAATGACACACTGGGTTATCAGTTTTTTTTGAAAGGAAAAAAAGAAGACTATCTGACGAAAACAGGTTGGTTGCCCGGATTGGTTCAATATAAGAAAGTGGTAGTGCTGATAAACGGCCAAACTCAGTCAACAGCAGAGGTGATGGCCGGGGCAATCAAAAAATTTAATGCCGGAATAGTAGTGGGTACAAAAAGTAAGGGCTGGGGGACTGTGGAACGGGTATTTTCACTAAAAAACCAGCTGGCGGAAAATGAAATATATAGTATTTTCTTGGTTCACCGGCTGACTTTGCGGGATGACGGTCAACCGATTGAGGGCAGGGGAGTGGAGCCGGTAATAAACATAACTAGTCCGAGTTGGGAAAATGAGTTAGGAGAGTATTATGAGGGCAAAACGATGGTGGCGGCGGTAAAAAGCGTCCTATAGAAGTGGTATAATCAATTATGAGCGATCGATTGAGACCAATTCCCGGATTATTGGATGTAAATAAAGGAAGATATAGACTTACTTTAGAAGCGCGTAGGGCGATGAATAGTTTACTTTCACAAGAAAAGGTTGAAATGGATTATGGAGCACGGGAGAGGGGAAGAATTGAATTTATGGCCCAAGTGGCTAAAATGAGACAGGATATTAGGTAGTATAATTGGTTATGAGCGCACCACAAGTAATGGTAATAATCGGACTAATGTTGGCTGTATTGGAACTAATAGCTGGAGTACAGATGGGATTTGACTTGGTTCTTTTGGGAAGTATTTTGGTTATTTCGGGATTTGCCGGAATTTTGGGAGGAGGAATTTATTTGAGCTTGGCGTTAGCCACGGTATTAAGCGGGTTATATATAGCTTTTGGGAGACAAGTAATTCGGAGTAAGCTAATTGTGGCAACTAAACATACAAATATTGATAAACTGATTGGTAAAAAAGGGGTGGTGATTCGAACCATTACCCCGGACACAGCCGGAATGGTGCGGCTGGAAGACGAAGATTGGCGGGCAGTAGCCAAAGAGGTAATATATGAGAAGGAGAAAATTGAAGTAGAAATGGTGGAAGGAGTTAGTTTGAAAGTAAAAAAAATCTAAAATATATAAATATATCAAAGTGCTATAATTGGCCATGAAAAAACTGTTTATATTGATTGTAAGCTTGTTTGTATTTTTTGGCAGTGAGGCAAGAGCAGCTGGGGATTCTTTTTTCCATATTACTGACACTCATGTAGCAGATGACTCAAATCATGTTGGACAACTTACTAATTTAACCAATTGGGTTAATACAGCCAACAAACTGCAAGATCAAGTAGGTTTTTCTATTAACACGGGAGACTTGGCTGACTTTGTGTCTAAAAAAAGTGATTTAGAGGTGTATTTTAATCAAGTGGCGAGATTGATTAAGTCGCATTTTTATATACCCGGAAATCATGATTATCAAACCAGCAACGGGGTAACTTACGGAACTTTGGGATATGAAAATTATGGAGTATCGGAAACAACTAACTGGTATTTTGTAGGCTCTCCTCCGGCCAACACAGTGGCAATAGACTGGGTTAAGTTGGAGGCAAATTTGGCGGCTAATAAGGGCAGAAAAAATATTGCTTTACTTTCGCATTATCCTTTTAATACACCTAGCTGGTTACTGTGTAATGGGGGGCCGTGTAATACATCAAAATGGATCTTAACCGAGGATAATTCAAGTAAGTTTAGAAACTTGATGGACAAGTATGATGTTAATACTGTGCTTAGTGGGCATGTTCATGCTCATTATCAAATGATTGATAAAACCAGCCAGTTTGACCAACTATCAGCCGGAGATTTGGAAAAAGCTAATGCTTTATCGCTAGTATCGGAGTATGAGGGTAGACTATTTTCGGGATTTGCCAAAGCGTGGAATGTGTTTATTACCATTGTTAGCCCTGGACCGTATGACGGGGATTCTGGATTTGGAAAAATATATGAACCGGGTCCGGTAAAAGTCAAAGTAGTGACTGATAAAGAAGTGTCAGAAGTGAGTTATAAAATTGGATCTTATGGAACTTATGGATCGATGTCACTTAACTCTGAGGGGTTGTATGAAGCAAATTATGATTGGAATAAACTATCAAAAAACAGTTGGAATTATGTATATGTAAAAGTGAAGACCAAAGACGGTACCTTAAGAGAGGTTAAGCAGGCAATTCAGGTGGCTGGGGAGTATCCAAATAAAGTACCGAGTGTAAATATTACCAGTAGCCAGGGAGTAGGTGTAACTAGCATGATGAATATTAGTGTTGGTTATACGGATGACGGGGCGGATACAACTGCCGGGGTTTTATATATTGATGGGATAAAAAAGGCAGGTTGGACTTGGAGTGGGGGAAATAAAACTAGTAGTAACTCGTATGTTTGGTATACCGGTAAAGAAAACAGTGGGGAACACATTGTGGTTTACAAAACTAGTGACAAGTTTGGTAGAAGAACTTACTCAGCTAAACAAAACATTGTAATTGGAACGACTTATCCGTCAGTCACACCAGAACCAACTGTGACTCCGGAACCGAGTGTAACACCAGAGCCAACGATAACAACTACTCCGATACCAAGTATTGGAGTGACTTTGCCAACACCGACTCCGAGCATGGGGTGTGAAACTGGGACAACAGGGACAATAGTTATTGGCCAAACTGGACAGAAAGATAGTTATATTTTCAATGTTGCTAAGGCGGATGATACGACTCCTTGGTTGAGTAAAATTTTGAAAGTAAGTGCGACATATCCGCAATACCGGGCAATTGAATGGTTTGATTTGACCCAAATCCCTCAAGGAGCAAAAATTATTAGTGCTGAGTTAAAAATATTTATTAATAGCTGGTATCAGAATAATGGGAATCCGATTTATAAAATTGCGCCATTGGGAAAGGTGTTTGATGAGTCGGTAAATTGGGAAAAGGCAAACCAGTCACGATCCTGGACCGTAAAAGGGGCCAAACAGGCAAATGATGATTATTGGGGGACACCGGTTATAAACTATCAATTAACTAATTGGGGTAGTAATACTGTTGATGTAAAAAGTATTATTAGCTACTGGATAGAGGAAAACCATGACAACGCAGGAATGCTGTTTTGGGAAGATGATGGGAGGAGTGCCAGTTTTTATTCGTCTGAATATTTAGACGATGTTACTAAAACACCTGTGTTAACGGTTAGTTATAAGTGTCAGTAATTTATTTAGTAATAAGCTAAAATAATTATAATTATTAAAAAAAATACATATGACATTTGGTAGTACAATTTTGATGATAATCTTTGGCATTGCGGTTATCGCTTTACTACGAAGCTTTCGGATTATTAAGCAATACGAAAAGGGACTAGTGATTAGATTGGGGAAGTATCACGCGGCGGCGGACTCGGGAGTAGTGTTACTTATGCCATTTTTAGACTCGATGATAGTAGTAGATATGCGGGAGAGAGTAATGAACGTTCAACCTCAAAAAGTAATTACTAAGGATAATGTAACGGTAATAGTGGACGCCGTAATTTATTACAAAGTGGTGGACCCGGTTAAAGCTGAATTTGAAATTGAAGATTTTGATTATGCGGCCACGACTTTGGCTCAAACTAATTTAAGAAACTTAATTGGCGATAAGACTTTGGACGAGACATTAACTGCCCGAGACAGCATAAATGCTTCTTTGCGTCAGGTTCTGGACGAGTCAACGAACGCATGGGGGGTAAAAGTGACTAAAGTTGAGTTACAAAAGATTGACCCACCTACAGATATTACTGATGCTATGAGCCAACAGATGAAGGCAGAGAGGGAAAAGAGAGCCAGAATTTTGGAAGCTGAGGGTAAAAAACAATCAGCTATTTTGGAAGCTGAGGGTGAGGCGTTGGCTAAGAAAATGAGATCGGAGGCTGACGCTAAGGCAATTGAGGTAGTTGCTAAAGCGGCGGAAATCAATTTTACCGACCGAGCGGAAAAATTAAAAAGGTTGGATGTAGCGGCTCAGGTATTGGGTGGGCCATCGACTAAGTTTGTGCTACCTTCTAATGGAGAACTGGTATCGGTACTAAATTTGGGCGGTAAGGGAGATATTGTACCTTTGAGGAAGTAAATACTTTTTTTGCGATAGTAGGGAGGCAACGACTTAATAATCCCTGAATGTTGGGGGGTAATGAGTTTAGCTATGGTTTGGAAAAGGACATGGATGAGATGGGAAGTTCAAAAGAGGGAAGTAGTCTAATAGAACAGTGTTATTTGCCTCCGGAGCCACGATTCTGATTACGGAAGGCGTTGTTGCCCATCATGGGTTTTTTGTTGAAGTTAGGTGTTTTAAACTGGTTTAAACCGGGAAAATTAGGTTTGAGTGGCGGCGTAAAAGGCTTGGGAGTTTGAGGAGGAGTAGGTGTGGAAGTTTTTGGATTGTCTTTAGTCATGGGTATATTATAACGGTTGATAGACCACCTGATCAATTGAAGCTGAGTTGGTGAGTAGCATTAGAAGTCGATCAAAGCCAAGGCCGACACCAGCACTGGGTGGGAGCAGGGCACTAGTATTGGCAAAATCAAGATTTGGGGGGTGGGTTGGGAGTTCAAGTTTTTGACGATTTTGGGCTTCAGCGTTAAAGCTAGTTTTAATTAACTTGGCTGAGGTATTTTCAGAGCAACCGTTAGCTAGCTCCATAGATCCAAAGTAAAGCTCGAACCGTTGGGACAGAGCGGGATTTTTAGACTGTGGTGCGGCTAGAGGCGACATGAAAGTGGGGAAATCGGTGATAAACAGTGGGTTATTTTGAGGTAGATTCGGTTCAATCAAATTAAGAAACATTTGATTTAAGTCGGGCTCGGTGGTGGGTAGGGGAGAATGAGCATATTTCAAAAATAGGTCAGTCAGAGTAGTTTTGGGCCATGGAGGGGTCAAATCAAAACTAGAGGAAAGGTAGTTGAGTGTGGGATAAGAAGAGAAGTTTTTGGCTAAAGTAACAATCAGGTTTTCAACCGATGAAGTGAGGGCTAGATAATCAATACCCATTTCATACCACTCGAGCATGGTAAATTCCGGCTGATGAGTGGGACCACTGGCTTCGAGGTCCCGAAACGATTTTCCCAATGAAAAACAATTGGTTTTTTGAGTAGCTAAAACTTGTTTTAAGGTAGTTTCAGGAGAAGTAGCCAAAAATAAATTTTGTTGTTGGTAGCACCATTTAGTAGAGAGTGAGTAAATGTTTGGTTCAAGTGGGAGGGAGGGATAGAGGACTGGGCTATCGACTTCAACAAAACCCTGATCCCAAAAGTAAAGGCGGATGCTTTTTAGTAACTTTTGGCGGGTTTCAAGAGGAGTCATTGAGAGATTGTACAACTAAGTGGCAGTCGGGTTGATTTAATTCTTTAGGGTAGCCACAAAGAAAACCGGGTTGGCAGCAACCACCACAACACTTTAACGCTTGTGACGATTCTTTTGGGTGCTTCCATCTGAGACGGACTTCACTGAGTGGCGCGAACTGCCGGTCAAGCCGGTTTCGCTGCGCGCCCAAAAAAACATCACCACGCTTTTCTTGTTTGATCAAAGTTTGAGGGCAGGAGAGGCAAGGGGATAATGACTTGATGAAATGGGAAACGATGGTGCTTAAAGGATCGTCAAGAGTCCCAAGAGGTTGGTTGGATTCGCAACAACCGTAGAATTGTCCGTTGGCTTGGAGGGAGAGTTGGAAGCAGCCAAAGTGACGGTTGGGGTAAGTAGAATAATTACGTTTAATGCTTAAGACTTGAGAAGTGGTTAAGGAACTCAGCCGGTCAGTAAGATAAGTTAAGGGAAGGCCTGAAACGCTAAAACTATCAATGTAAGGGTATGAATCTTTGGTAACCAAATAGAAAATTTCGGTAGGGAAGCCGAGTTTTAAGGCTTTTTCAATAAATGAGAGCGATTTTTGAAAATTCCCAAAACCCCGATTTTGGTCATGGACAGACTCAGGGCCATCGAGTGAAACGAGCAGTTGACAGTTGCTAGGGTCAGAAATTTGGGAAAGATGATTAATAGTACCGTTGGTGATAATAGTAATAAAAATTTTTTGAGATAGAAGTGAGTTGAGTAGGGGTATAAACCAGGGTAGTGTAAAAACTTCACCACCACAAAAAAGAATCGATTTGAGGGAGAGTTTGTTTTCGGTTAAAAACGACTGATATTGGTCAATAAACCGGGTGATGTCTGACTCGGTTAACAAAGGACGCGTTTTTTGGGTGTAACAAGAGGCACAGGAAAGATTACAAAGCTCTGAAGGAGAAATATAAATGTTTTCGAGGGCAGGAACCAGAAATGTGGGGACAGCCATTATTTGAGCTTGGTGGATTCTTTGTGTTCGGTGATTTTTTTACACCAGCGACAGTATTTGTTGAACTTGAGTTTGTCAGGAGTATTGATTTTATTCTTTTCGGTTAGATAATTTTGGGCACCGCATTCGGAGCACAAAAGAGCAATTAAAATACGGGGTGTTTTTTTAGATTTTGAGCCAGCCATGGGGGTATTGTACAATAACTACCGACAATCTACAAAAGGTAACAGCTATTGGCCAATTATTTTTTTAGTGTGAAGTGTTGAGGCAATGGTGTCGGATAAAAATTGGAGACCAAGATCTGAGAGGTGAAGATGGTCGGTTTCTGAAATTAAATCGGGTAAACCTTCACCTTGAGTGGTAAGACTGGGAGTATAGGCGTTGGCCAGAGGATAACGCTGAGAAGTGGCAAAGTTGACCAAGTTTTGTAAATAGATTTTGATGGTTTTAGTTTTTTCCTGCTGATCTAGGACATTGAGGTTGATGCCGGGAGCGCCGGAGGCAAAGTTTCGGGAGTTAGGTGCGGGAACGGCGGTGAGCACAATTTTGGTATTGGGTAACATTTCGCGGATGGTGGAGGTGATGGCACCCAAATTGAGCCATTGGCGGTCGATGCCTTCTTGAGTATTGCCAAAATTATTGTAGGCAAAAGATTCAATAATAATAATGTCAGGTTTTCGGGAAATGAGGGAGGGATAGTGTTGACCGTCATAATCATAGTCTTGAGTCAGACGGTAAAGGGCGTATTCAATGTGGGAAGCCCCAACACCATAGTTAAAAATGCGGAACTTACGGCCAGGGTAGTAGCGGGAGAGGGCGGTTTGAAGAGCTGGAGCACCAGTACCCAAGGTATCGATCATGGAATCACCCAAAAGGGCGATGGTGAGAACTGGTTCTTCGCCGCCGATGGGAGGCAGGGTGGGGGTAGGCGTAGGGGTAGAGATAAAGGCAGGAATGACAGCAACCGATGCACCAAGAACAGTACCTGTGGAGGGAAGTTTGGAGGGAATTGGAGTAGAGGTTGGGGTAGTTGAAGGTAAATTAAAACCTATGGTAACCTCTTGAGAAATTGACGCAGAAGGGGTTAGGGGCTGGGGGCGGTAAGCCGAAAGAAGTTGATAGTAAAGAGGTACCAATAAAGAAATCACACTTTAATATACCGGGAAGATGCTAGGAAAGGGAGTAGTTGGCAAGTGTCTGCTTGTAGCGTTTAATTTGTTTTTCCAGTTGTTGCTCGAGGTCAATTAGGGCACTACTTAACCTAACGTGGGAAGTTTCGGCGTAAATGTGTTCTTTTCCTGGGAGATTCATGTCAAAATTAACATCAAAAATACCGAGTTTGTTTTTGGTGATTTTTAATTGGGCAATTTTTAAGTCATCTGAGACTGAGGTTAATAGTTTTTCCAGCCTGAGGTTGATTTTGGTGTCGATTAAAAAGCGGGTACGAGTAGAAACAGTGTAATTATCTCCAATTATTTGGATATTCATGAGGCAGTGGTTTAATCAATAATAGGAAAGACGGTAACAGGCAAAACACATCAATAGATAATTATAGATTAAATTAGGGTAGGTAACAAACTAAAGGAGTTTGGGTATAAAAATTATTAGTCCAATAATGGCGGCGACAATAGAAGAGGTTAGTACTGCTCCGGCGGCGAGGTCGCGGGCGTCGCGGGTGGCCTGGTAGGAAAGTTTGTTTGAGTCGCGAACGACATTGGCCAGGCATTCGATGGCAGTGTTAAGAATTTCGGTGGCCCAGACTAAACCGACTAGAATAACAATTACAAACCATTCGGTTGGGGAGAGGGGGAGGAGAGTGGCGAATAATAAAACCAAGATGGTGGCAGCTCCATGGATTTTCATATTGCGTTCACCAAAGGCAAAACCGATACCACGGAGAGCGTGGCTAAAGCCATGTAGAAACTTCGATGTTGGACTCATTAAGACTAGTATATATAAATTCGTGGAAGGTGTATATTTTAAGTATAAACGAGATACGTACGTCCTATATTGATTATTTTGTAATATTATGAGATAATCCTGCGTAATGATACCTTATACTCAAGAAGCATTAAGAAGAAATGAGGAAGAGAGATTATCAAAACTTTCTAATACTCAAGATCAAGCGCAAATGCCTCAAGCGAGAGGAGATCTGAGCCCAGGTGCGAAATTGTTGTTAGCCGCGGGTCCAGCTGTGGCGTTAGGTGTTGCAGTAGGCTTAGGAATGTCAGTAGCCCATCCAGAAATATCGGGACCAGCAAATTGTGCTATTTTGGGTGTTACACCAGCAACATTTGGGCTTTTATTGGGAGTATTAAACACCAGAAGAACAAATAACCACCAAGTAGAGTAAGTTTGCGGAGGGTACAGGGGTCGAACCTGTTAGGGATTGCTCCCACTAGTTTTCAAGACTAGCGCATTACCGTCCTGCCCACCCTCCAAGTTGTAAGACAAGGAATTATATCAATTAACCAATCGAGAAGCTTTTGTTACAATACCAGTGTTGCCTGGATAGCTCAGTTGGTAGAGCATCCCCTTGGTAAGGGGAAGGTCAAGGATTCAAGTTCCTTTCCAGGCTCAAGAGAATATTTGACTTGTTAAGACAACGTAACTAACTACTACAAATGTAGTTTGAGTGGTAAAATAGACCGTGTTAAAAATCAATGATTTAATAGTAAGTGTAGGCGACAAGCGGGTATTGACGGGCCTGGACTTGGAGATAAAACCCGGGGAAATAGTGGCTTTAATGGGTCCCAATGGATCTGGCAAGTCAACACTGGCCAACGCAATTTTGGGCCACCCAAATTTTGAGATTAGTGGGTCGATTAAATTTGACAATAAAGTAATTACAGGAATGACCCCAGACCAGCGGGCAAATATGGGAATTTATTTGGCAACTCAAAACCCGGTAGCAATTCCAGGATTATCGGCCCAGAGTTTGTTGTGGCAAATATATAAAGCTAGAAACGAAACGAGAAGCAGTATAACGGAATTTAAGGAGTGGATAGTAGCCCAAGCTGGAGCTTTAGGACTAAACCCAGAGCTGCTAGCCCGGGGGGTAAACGACGGGTTTTCAGGGGGCGAAAAGAAAAAACTGGAAACATTGCAAATGTTGGTGTTCAATCCCAAGCTAATAATTTTAGACGAAATTGATTCGGGATTGGATGTTGACGCATTAAAGGTGATTGCTAAAACAGTGGCCAAGATATCCAGTGAGCGCAAAATTGGAGTGCTGGCGATTACCCACTACTTTCGAATTTTAGAATATTTGAAACCGGACAGAGTAATTATTCTTGAGGCGGGTAAGGTGGTTCGTGAGGGAGAGGCGTCTTTGGCCCAGGAAATTGAGAAAACCGGTTACGGAGTAACTTTATAATGACCCGATTTGCGCCGATTAAAAAGACTAAAAAGTGGCAGCCCTCGGAGTATAAGTATGGATTTAGGGTGGCGGAAAAATCGGTATACAAAGCTAAAAGGGGGTTAACTAAAGAAGTTGTGGAAAAAATTAGCGCGATTAAAAAGGAGCCGGAGTGGATGCTTCAAAAAAGACTTGAGGCGTTTAAAATTTTTGAGACAAAGCCAATGCCTACTTGGGGTGGGGACTTGAGCCAAATCAAATTTGAGAATATTTTTTATTATTTAAAACCAAGTCAGGGGACTGAAAAGAGTTGGGCTGATGTACCCAGCGAGATTCGGGAAACATATGAGAAATTGGGGATTCCCAAGGCTGAGCGGGACTATTTGGGAGGGGTTAAAGCCCAATTTGAATCGGAGGTAGTTTATGGAAGTTTACAAAAGAGTTTGGCGGATAAAGGAGTGTTGTTTATGGGTATGGATGAGGCCCTTTTGAAACACGAGGCGATTGTTTCCGAGTATTTTGGGCGGGTAATACCTGCTGGTGACAATAAGTTTGCGGCGTTAAATGGGGCGGTGTGGAGTGGAGGATCGTTTATTTACATACCCAAGGGGGTAAAAGTGGATTTACCGCTTCAGGCTTATTTTAGAATTAATGCGGCTAACATGGGCCAGTTTGAGAGAACCATGATAATAGTGGATGAGGGGGCCAGTGTTCATTATGTAGAGGGGTGTACGGCTCCGATCTACTCAACTGACAGTTTACACGCCGCCGCTGTAGAGATATTTGTTAAAAAGGGCGCTCGGTGCCGCTACACTACCATTCAAAATTGGTCGACTAATGTTTATAATCTGGTAACCAAGCGGGCATGGGTGGAGGAAGATGGCGTAATGGAGTGGGTGGACGGAAATTTGGGGAGTAAGCTTACAATGAAATACCCCAGTGTTGTGCTGGCTGGTAGGGGGGCACGGGGAGAAATTTTGTCAGTAGCTGTGGCAGGAGCGGGACAGCACCAAGACGCGGGAGCCAAGTGTATTCATTTGGCGCCTAACACCAGTAGCCGGGTAATTTCCAAATCAATTAGTTTTCGAGGCGGGAGAGCCAGCTATCGGGGAACTGTAAATATTGGCCCGGGGGCTGAAAACGGGCGTAGTAAGGTGGTGTGTGACGCGCTAATATTGGACGATAAATCCAGAAGTGACACGTATCCTACTAACAAAATATTTAGGAGTGACGCGATTGTGGAACATGAAGCGACTGTCAGTAAAATTGGGGAAGAGCAACTGTTTTACCTAATGGCCCGGGGGTTTGAGGAGCATGAGGCGGAGGCAATGATTGTGAGGGGATTTATAGAGCCGATTGTGAGGGAGTTACCGATGGAGTACGCGGTTGAGTTAAATAGATTGATTAATTTACAAATGGAGGGCTCGGTTGGATGAGTAAAATACTTCCTTGTGGACATTTGGCTTATCTGCGAAGTAAGCACCGCTGGGTTCAATATATGATAATAATAGGTTCGACAAGCGTTTTGTTGGGTGCTCGAACTTACCGGTCAAGTGCTACGCCTTGCCGGGATCGCTGCGCGCCCAAAAAACTACTTGTTTGCACCTTATAAATCAACTATGAAAACGATAACCAATACATTTAGGGTGAAAAGCGGGGAGACTAAAATACTTGACGATGTGTGGCGATTTGATAAACCGGGGATGATTCAGAAAATGGTGGTTAAAGCGGTGGTTGAGGAGGGGGGTAAGGTGGAAATGAAGGGGAAAATAATTATTGAAAAGGATGCTATTAATACTGAGGCATATTTGGACCAACGGGTGATGCTTTTGGGCAAGGGGGCAGTGGGTGTAGTGGCCCAACCGGAATTGGAAATTGAATGTAACCAGGTGAAAGCTTCACACGCGGCGTCAGTAGGGCCGGTGAACCCAGACCAATTGTTTTACTTAATGGCTAGGGGTAAAAGTTACAATGAGGCGTTAGAATTACTAGTAGAAGCATTTTTAAATGACAAACATTAGAGATCAATTTCCGATTTTTAAAAACCAGCCGGAGTTGGTTTATTTGGATACTGCGGCGACTAGTTTGAAGCCACAAAGAGTAATAGACGCGGAAATGGAATATTACCAAAAATATAGCGCTAATGTGGGCAGGGGACTATGCCAGATGGCAGCTAAGGCAACTGAAGAATATGAAAAAGTTAGGGAAATAGTGGCCAAATTTATTGGGTCGACAATTGCTAACGAAGTAGTGTTTACCCACGGAACGACTGAGGGAATTAATTTAATTGCCAATGGATGGGGTGGAAATAACTTAGAAACAGGGGACGAAATAATATTGACTGAAGTTGAGCATCACGCCAATTTACTACCATGGATTCGGCTGGCTAAAAACAAAGGATTGGTAATAAAATATGTACCAGTTGATGAACAGACAATGGAACTGAAGTGGGACCAACTAGGGAGCCTAATTACGACAAAGACAAAATTAATTAGTTTTACTCATGTGAGCAATGTGACGGGGTTGACAAACGATGTTGAGACTATTGCTAAAACTGTAAAGAAGTTGAATAAAGAAGTTATGGTGGTAGTTGACGGAGCTCAAGCTGTGGGGCACTTAAAAATTGAAGCGGAAAAGTGGGGAGTAGATTTTTACGTGTTTTCAGGGCATAAAATGTATGGACCAACAGGAGTGGGAGTTGTGTGGGGTAGGATGAATAGGTGGCTTCAGACACAACCAATAATTTTGGGGGGCGGGGCAGTAGAAGATTCTAATTATGACAGTTACCAACTCAGAGATCCGCCCCAAGGTTTTGAAGCCGGAACTCCAGCCATTGCTCAAGTAATTGGGCTAGGTGAGGCAATTGGATTTGTTGAGAATGTGGGTAGGGAAACAATAGATAAATCAGAAAAAGAAGTAATAATTTACGCTTTTGAAAAATTAAGTAATATCGACGGGATAAAAATTATCGGAAATCGGAACAGTCGGGTGATTACTTTTACAGTGGAAGGGGTACACCCACATGATTTGGCAGATTTTATGGGGATGAGAGGGATTTGCGTTAGGGCGGGGCACCATTGCGTAATACCTTTGCATAAAAAATTAGGAATTGTGGCGACTACACGAGTGAGTTTTGGGATTTATAGCTCTAAGGAGGATGTGGATAAGGCAATTATGGCAATAACTGATTTAAGAGGAATTTATGATGAAGATAGGAAGATAATTAGCGGTTTGACGAACAATGGCAGATAATGGCTGGTGGCAGGAAGAAATAATTGACAGATACAAAAACCCAAAACACCGGGGAAAAGTGGAGGGGGCGGAAGCCGGGGTGGCCAACATGCTTTGCGGTGACAAAATTACCATAACCGCCCGCTTGGAGAAGGGGATTATTAAGGAGGCAAAGTTTGAAGGGGGCGGGTGCTCGATTTCCATGGCGGCAATTGATATGTTGTTGGACAAAGTGGTGGGGAAAAAACTAATTGAGGTTCAAAAAATGACCGGGGAAGAAATTGAGAAAATGCTTGGGGTGGAATTGAGTCTGGCCAGGAAAAAATGCGCCTATTTGGGCTTAGAGGTACTGAAAAAACTGAAGTAGTGTGATACATTACATTAATTATTATTTACGTAATTAATATGTCTAATCTTTATGAAGGTTGGGGGCCAGCAAAGGTAAAACTTGACGGTCGGTCGGAAGAATATTTATTTCCAGGTTATAGGGGTTGCCCCGGAGGAAAATGTGATGTAAGAAGAGAACTAACAGTAGGATCCGTATTAATCGAGGGTGAAGGAAGAAGACTATTGGAATCTGAGGTGTCAGGTGAACGAGTTGATTTGGAAGATGTGGAGGCAGTTAAATCAAGCGACAGCGTTTGGACTAGAGCGCGAACGAGAGTTGTAAGATGGATGACTTTAATAGGTGAGGGTATGGCGGTGTGTGATGAAATATACGGACCGTTTCGAAATTTTCCTGGAGCCTGAGGACGACCTGTCCGGTGGACACCGGACTGCTCTAAAGTATTTTTATTATCTTACCGTCTTTAATGATTCTATAAATTATTTCCCTGTCCTTTTGTTTTTTTATCCAATATTCAATTTTCTTTGCCATTGTTAATGTTTCAAATTTTTGTTTAAACACTAACTCCCAGGGACAAGACTTTGATGTATATTCACTTTTTCCGGTGTTATGTTCTATAAATCGTTTTTCGACATCTTGGGTACTTCCAATATAAAACCTACCATTTCTTAAAGATTTTAGGATATAAACATATCCTGACATGGAGCCTGAAGTCGGACTTGAACCGACGACCTAGCGTTTACAAAACGCTTGCTCTACCAACTGAGCTATTCAGGCAAACTGACAACCTGTCCGGTGTTCACCGGACTGCTCTATCCTCAGCCATAGGCTGATGGGCCTTTGGCCCAAACTGAGCAATAAGGCAACCTCAAAATAACTTGAGGCTGTGGCATATTTTACCCTAATTTAAAAAATATTTAGGGTTGAGGTACAATCAAATACGTGAGAAGCAAAAAAAGAATCATGGTGTTAACTGACCATATGCCTTGGGGGCATAGGTCAATTGCTAGGGCTATTTACAATTACTTAAAATCCAGGGAAATGGAATCGGAATATGTGGTGGAATTTGTGACTGTTCCGGCTAAAACCGGAATTGGGGGAGATGTATACAACTTTGTTTATAAATATATGCCAGCCAGCAACATAGTGGCTCACAGATTAAGCCACAATGAAATGTTAATCAATTTGTTTAAAGAAGTGTCGATTATTAATTTACCGGATGTTAAGCGGGCAGTAAAACGGTTTAAACCGGATTTAGTAATTAGTGCTTACTTTCTACACAGCCACTCTTTGGCAAAATGGCGAGAGCAAGACGGACGTGCTCACAAATTTGAATTGTGGACAGTAGTGGCGGACCCTTGGACAATTAACCCAATATCATTTGTGCCGGGAGCAGACAAACATTTGGTGTATGACGAAGTGGGTAGGGAAATGGCTAAAAAGTATGGCGTTAACCCAAAAACAGTTATGGCTACCGGCTGGTGGACCCGCCCGGAAATGTACGTAAAGCAGGATCAATCCGAAGCTAGAAAGAAACTGGGATTATCGCAGGACATGCCAGTAATTTTTGTGGGCGGAGGAAGTTTGGGGACAAACGCTTTACCCAAAATTTTACCAACACTATTGGTTGTTAAAACTAAAATGGGAATAATTTTTAACAGCGGCACTGACAAATTAGGTTACAAGATGGTGGAAGAATTTGCTAAGTGGTACAAAAGAATTAGAAAAGACGGATTGGTGGAAATAGTTAACCTGGGTTGGATTGACAACATGGCTGAAGTTTTGAGTGCAGCGGATATTGTGTTTGGTAAGGCTGGACCAAATTTTGTATTTGATGTGATTGCTACCAAAAAACCATTTGTGTCGATTACCCATATTGGCGGGCAGGAAGATGGAAATATTGATTTGATTCAAAAGAAAAAATTGGGGTGGATTAAAGAAAAGAATGGAACATTGGGTAAGTTTCTACTAGAGTATTTGGAAAACAGTCAGAAATATAACCTAAAGTATAAGGAAACGATTGCTTTTGAAGCGGTAAAAAATCAAAAGACGTTAGAGCGGATTTGGAAAGAAATAGAAAAATAAAGGTAATTATTGGAGTATTTCCGTCAAGAGACGGATTTCGTACTATAGAAAATTGAAATTGGTACTCAACCGTCAAGGGACGGATTTCACATTATTAACTATTAATTTTAGTGTTCAAGAGTTACCCGCCGAAAGTTATCTCCAATAGCGGCTTTTCCACGCAGGAAAAACACGGTGGGAAGCTGTTCCATAACCGAATGGATAGGAAACGCACCTCCCGATTTAGAAGGGTAGCTAGAAAAAACACCCTCTCGGAGAAAGAGCTTTCAGCAGGCACTTAATTTTACCACTAAAAACCCCCCATCTGAAGATGGGGGGTTGGAAATTCAATAATTAAAGACCTCCGCCAACGGTAACACAATTGCCATTTTGGACTTGGCAATAAGTACCGGTGGGTGGGGCTTGGTCAGTACAATTGGTATTAGGTGTAACAAAGGCGCAGGTTGCTCCACAAAAACGGCAAGTTTTTAGTGCCGCGGGTGTGGTTGTTAGATTACCTTGGGCTCTAGTGCCCGATGGTTTTAACTGGCTGGTGATGGTGCGAATTTCTTCCCGGCTAATGTTGCCATCAGAACAAACTGTTTTGGCATCCAACAGGGATTTAATGGTGTCGCAGGATAGACCAGCGGGGGTAGCACCTCGGGTTTGACCACCTTCAATGTTGACAGTTGTCGGTAAGATAGGAGTAGTTTGCAATCGATTTTTTCCGGCTTGCTCACCGCGAGGATCTAGAGCGGCAGCTTGATCGCGAAGGTCACCAACATAATCTTGGGCCGCATCTTTAAACTCGGAAGCGGTGACAGAGCCGTCGTCACAAAGTGTGTCAAAGAGTTCGAGTGCTGTGGTACAAGAAATTCCTTTCCCTAAACCAAGTTTAGTGCGAATTGAAGTTCTGTCGCTGTTACCCGCAGAAACTCCAGCGGAACCGGATCCCATTAAAGATTTCCATTGGCTCATGTCAAAGCCAGCGGGAAGAGAGGGCATGGCAGGCATGGAGGGAATGGCGGGCATAGTAAACTTTTGCCCATTGGGAAGGGTGAGTCCAGTATTAGTAGTCGTTTTGGGCATGTTTTGGAACATTGAAGTCCAGCCAAGTACCTGACTTTCATACTGACTAGTAAAAAATTGAGCTCCCTGAAAGAGAGCAAGCGCAAAAAGGGAGAGAGCCCCTAATGCGTAATAAAAGCGTGGGTTATTTTTTTCCATATCAAATTAAATATGACGATTTAATTACAGAAAGTCAAGAGTAAAGTTAGAAGAAAAAGCTCAAAAGCAGGTTGGTTGGGGGAGAGATTAGAAGTGAAATGAGGTTTGAGGACCCAAAAGGCAATAAAAACAGTAGAAGTAGAATAATAAACCCGTATTGGTTAAGAGTGTTTTTGAGGGCATTTGAGGATTCGGGAGGCAATAAGTTTAGGAGTATATGTGAACCATCAAGAGCGGGTAAGGGAAGAAGATTAAAAAAGGCCAAAAATAAGTTTAAACGGGCTCCGGTAAACCAAAGGGGACCAAACTGGGGTAAAACCAAATTAAGTAAGCCAAGAATTATAAAGACAATAATGTTACTTAAGGGTCCGGCAAAGGCAACTAAATTTTCATCTCGACGGGGATGGGAAAAATTGTAGGTATCGATGGGTACCGGTTTACCCCAGCCAAAGCCGGCAATAATTAGCATAATTGAACCAAGAGGGTCAAGATGGGCGAGGGGGTTTAGGGTAAGGCGGCCTGAAAATCGGGGAGTTGGGTCACCTAGACGGTCGGCGACAAGAGCGTGAGCGAATTCATGGATGGTAATACCAACAACTAGAAAGATTAGTGGAATAAGAAGTCCAAGGAGCATGTTTAAAAAAAGGCTGACTAATGCTATAGTATACGCCATGACACGAAATTGCTCATTTTGCGGTAAAGGAACGGTGATTAGCCGTAACAGATCGCATGCCCAAAACAGAACGCCTCGGACTTATAAGGCTAATATTCAAAAAATAAGTATAAAAACTACCGATGGTACCATAAAAGGTGATTTTTGTACCAAGTGTATAAAACGGTTGAAGATGGAAATCGCTACGGCTTAAGACACAAAAAAACGGCACCGAAGTGCCGTTTTTTGAAAGAAACTATACTTATTTCTTTTTAGCTTTTTTTACAGTTTTTTTGACTACTTTTTTGACGACTTTTTTTACAGTTTTTTTGGCTGGTTTTTTGACTGGCATATTTGTGTACCTCCTTTAATTAATTGTGAAAAAATTTGGCTAAAAGTCAAAAATAAATATTCCGATATTTACGGAATATATGCGGAATATAAAGCTAATTAGTATGATGATTTTTTATCTGTGACCAGGCAAGGGGTAGCTTGCCTTCAGGTTGAACCAGGAGGGGTGAAAGTTGGGTGATTTTGAGCCGAATGTTTCTTGTGGTTTGAGTCCATAAACCGGGCCAGGGTTGAAGGGCCAGCTGCATGCGGCTAATTAGAGTATGGGGACTGATGGGTGAGGACAAATGGCTATTTACTTCTTCAAGCAGTGGCCAGGGCGTAGGAGGGATTGGGGTTTGATTGGCAAAACTGAGAAATATATCAAAAGGAATAAAGCCATCCTCGCGAGTGAGGCCACGGGCATAAAAAGCTGGCTGACTGGGTTGAGGCCAGGGAGTAAGCAGGGAATTACTAAGTTGGGAAAATAAGTCGGGGGCGATTTGACCGGTTTGGGCAAAAAGTTCCAAATAAAGACTGTGACGGGTATCGGTGGGAGTTACTGGCAGGGGTTGTTGGTAGACGAGTTGGCCGGAATCAAAGCCGGAATTCATGGAAATTATACTTAATCCAACTTCTTTTTCACCGGTTAACAGAGCCCATTCAATTGGAAAGCGGCCAGGGTAGAGCGGTAAAAGGGAAGGGTGCGCGTTTAGTGCCATGAAGCGGGGATGTTCAAGCCAGGGTGGGGGAATTAGTAGGCCGTAACCGGCAACTAAAATGAAATCAGCAGGTGGAAGAGCAGGAAGCTGTTGCTTAAGAGTAGAAGGAGTTAGGACAGGAATATTTTGGGAGCTGGCAAAAATTTCAACCGGATTTTTAGTAATTTGACCGCGATTGCCGGGACGGGCGGGTGAGGTGACCACGGTTACAACATCAATTTCAGGCGAAGTTAGGAGTTTTTCCAGGGTTAGACGTGAGTACTGACCAAAAGATCCAAAAAAGATTAGTTTAAACATAGCCCATTATACTAATGTCCATAAAGTACATACAGATTCTGATTTTTGAAAAAAGGAAACGGTGAAGTAGGTTTGGTAAAATATAGCGTGACCAAGATTGTAATTTACCCTAATGACGTACTACGGGTAAAAACAAAAAAGATTGAAGCCATCAGTACCCGACTGATTGAAGAGATTGAAGAATTAAAAAAAGAGCTCGTTGAAGCGGAAAATGGCGCGGGACTAGCGGCAACTCAACTGGGAATTGAGGGAAGATTTTTTGGAATTAAAGATCCGACTACTAAGAAGGTGCAAGTATTTATTAACCCGGAAATTACAAAATCATTTGGGGAAAAAGCCTTTCCGTTGATTGTTAGGGATGATAAAACAACTGAGGATTTTTTGGAAGGGTGCTTGTCTTTTCCTGATTATTATGGGACAGTACGGCGGCATTTGAAAATAGAGGTTAAGTGGCAAGAGTTGATAAATAAGAAACTGGTGACTAAAAAGAAAACTTTGGACGGGTTTGAGGCAATTGTTTGGCAACATGAGGCTGACCACTTGGATGGAATACTATTTGTAGACTGGATTGGCTTGGAGGGAGGAAAGTTTTATAGATGGAAAGGGGAGAAGAAAGAAGAGTGGGATGTGAATAAGGTAATTGAAGGCAAACTTTAATTGGAATTAGGCGGTAGTTTTTTTAATAAATCTTGGGCGTCTATATTGGTGGGAGCCAACTGTAGGGTAAGCTCTAACATTTTTTTGGCCCTAGGATAGTTTTTGTTTAAGAAATTAATTTGGGCCAAACGAAAGGAGGCATGATCGTAGTTGGATTTGAGGTTAAGGGCAGTTTGATAGCTTGATTGAGCAGCAGAATAATCCTTTTGCTCTAGCTGAAATTCACCTATTAAAAAGAATAAACGAGCGTCGGTAGGGGCAAGCTTGGCTACTTTTGTCAGACGGGTGGTAGCTAACTTGAGCATGTTGGGGTTAAAGTCTTTTAGATAGTAGCTGGTTTGAGCTGATAGTTTCCAATAATTAAGGCTACTGGGGGATAAAGTTAGCGCTTTATCAGAGGCTTGAGTGGCAGTAAGGTAATACTTGTTTTGGAGTGAGGCGTCGGTGGTGGACAGCGCGTTTTGAGCGGAAATAACAGAAAGATTGATAAGGTATTCGGGGAAATTTGGCCGAAGTGAGGCAGCTAGCTCAATTTGGGTAAGGGCGCTTGGGTATTGGCCGGCGCCTGACTGTTTGAGGGCTTGAGCATAGGAGAGATCGGCTAGGTAAAAGAGGACTATTTTAGGTAGCAGAAAGACGAGGGCTACAAGAAGGGGTAGGTAGACAAGGGTGCTTGGTTTGGTTGGTGGTGTAGGGACAGGTTTGGACCAAGAAATAGCGGCGGGGATGAGGAATAAATAGAGGGAACTAATGACGATGGAAAAGCCAGTGGCGTGATTGACTAAAAGTGAGAGATAAGCCACCAATAATACCCACTGACGGGAGCGAATAATTAGTAAGAGAGTGACTAGCAAAACGGACAAATAGGATAGAATGCCAAAAGTGCCGGTATTGGCGGCGTAATTTAAATACTCGTTATGGGCTTTGTTGTAGAGAAAATCCCACTCGGAGGTGAGATTATGAGCAGTGGGGCGAACCCAGTAATAGGTATCGGCAAAAGTTTCCGGGCCGGTACCAAACAGGGGGTATTGGCGCCAAAGGGAGAGAGCACCTTGCCAAACAATAAGGCGAATATCGCCGCTTGAAGTAACATTTTGAGTTACGGGAACCTGGGGGCTGTCTTGGGGAGAAGCAGGGAATAACTTTTGGGAAAGAAAGTTTGGAGTAACTAAGATAAGAAAAATAAATAGAAGGGGGTAACTCACCAGTTGTGTAATTTTGGTTTTGCCGATTTGTAATATAAAGGTTAAACCGATAATTAAAGCAGCGGCAGCCAGACCAGTTTTTGACTGAGTGAAAATGATGGCAATAATGATAAGGACTGGGTAGAGTGGGGAAAGACGGCGAACAACAACATTGTTCGAAATGGAGGTTTGGTTTAAAGCAAAGGCTAAAACTATACCAAGATATGTAGCCAACCAGTTGGGTTGACCAAAAGTTGAGAAGACCCGAGACTTGACGTCCTGAACCCAGTAATTGGAGTCGATGCCAAAATGTTGAGCCAGAGCGTAGGCAACAACTGGCAGGGAAGCAAGAAGGGTGGATCGGCGCAAGAGGCGGAAAAACTCTGTGGGAGTGAAATGAACGACCGCGATAATAAATAGTAATAGATAGGCGAGGGTAGACAGTAAGCCGCCGTTTAAACGGGAATAGTAACCAAACCAGGAAAGATTAGGATTAACAGAAATTAGGGTAGAAATTAGTTGACTTAGAAAAAACAGGAGAATGGGGAGGTTGAGGGGGTGGACGACAATTAGAGGATGGCGGGCTTTGAGGTAACCCCAAAGGTGGTTAATAAGGATTAGGAGGGTAAGTAGGTAAACAAAATACATCTTTGGAACTTCGAAAACCTCAGAGTTTAGGGTAAAAAACAAAAGCGGGGTAACCAGAAATAGGAGATAATATAATTTGGTCATAGGATGATTATAGGAGTAGTGACTAATCTGATTTAGAATAAGACATGGTGAGTATAAGTCAAGTTAAAGAAAAATGGCAGGAAACGATTGATCGTTTCCGGATGAGACTGGCACTGGATCTGGGTTCTAAGCGGTCGCTGATTTATTTGGCGGAGAGGGGAATTGTGGTGGAAGAAGCTAGTGCTTTAGCTCGAATCAAAAAAAAGCGGTGGCAGAAGAAAACGGTAGTAGTGGCTTATGGGGACAGGGCGGCGATAATGCAGGAGAAAGAGCCAAGAAAGGTTGAAGTGGTGTGGCCGATGATGGGCGGAGAAATCCAGGACTTAAGCGGGCTAACAATGCTAGTATCCTGGTTTTTTAAAAAATTGGGAAGTGTGCCTACCCGGTATCCGGCAATTTTGAAGACCCGGGGTGTGGTAGGAGTGTCTTATGAAATGTCAAATGTTCAGAGACGGGCGATAAGGGGAGTTTTTGAGGCATCGGGAGGCGGTAAACTGACATTTATAAACCAAGCGGCGGCGGCGCTTTTGGGTGTAAGTAGTGTTAAAAATAATATAGAAGGGTTAGTAGTTGACGTAGGGGCGGGAAAAACGGAAATGAGTTTGGTGTCAGGGGGAGGAATAGTGTTGTCAAAAAAGTTAAATGTTGGCGGGGATAGTATGGATTTGGCAATTATAAATTTCATTAAGATTAAATATGGAATACTAATTGGCCTAGTAACTGCTAGGCGAGCCAGAGAGGAGTTGGGAAAAATTGAGGTGGGAGAAAAAACAGTGGTTCGGGGAAGAAGCTTGGAGTCTGGTCTACCGGTGAGTATTCGGGTAGATCAGGGGGAAATTGGGGAAGCTCTGGCTTTGGAACTGACTAAAATTGTAAAAAACATTAAAACGTTATCAGATCAGGCCCCTCCAGAAATTATGGCTCAGGTTACCAGACGGGGAATAGTGCTTGTTGGCGGGGCCAGTTTGCAATATGGCTTAAGAGAACAAATTGAGTCGGAGTTAAAGATAAGTTGCCTAAAGGTGGCGGAGCCTGATCGGGCGGTGATTCGGGGGTTGTCAAAACTACTAGATGATCAAGAATTGGCCAGACAGTTGGAGGTAATGGGACAGTGAAAAGGTGGCACTGGCTTCTGGAGTGGGCGGTGATGGTGAGCTTGGGAGCACTGGCCGTGAAAGCATGTGAGTTGATGGTGATTAAGGGAAAATATTACCGGAGTCTGGCTAATAACAATCGAATTACAGAGATTAAAATTGAGCCCGAAAGAGGGAGGATTGTTGACCGGAAAGGGAGAGTGTTAGCTGAGGATAAATTTAGCTACAGGACTGGAAAAACAAATATAAAGGTGTGGCAGGAACCGGGGGAATTTAAGGGGTGGGAATTTAGCCAATTGGAGGCGGATTTTAAAAATGTTAGGTTTTACCCATATAAAGAAAGTTTGGGGTCGGTGACTGGATGGAAAGGGAAAAGCGGGGTGGAAAAAGAAATGGATAAAGAGTTAACCGGGGCAAGTGGGAAAAGGTTGGTGGAGGTGGATTCGGTGGGGAAATTTATTCGGGAACTGGGGAGACAATTGCCAAGCAAGGGAAGCGATGTAAAACTGAGTATTGACGCTTATTGGCAAGACAAACTATACAAATTGATGGAGGGAAAAGCTGGGGCGGCGGTAGTGTCTTACCCGGATACGGGGGAGGTGGTAGCACTGGTGTCATCACCCTCTTATGACCCTAACGTTTTTACGAATATGGGCGATAATAATAAAATATCTGAATATATTAATGATTCAGTCAATTTACCTCTTTTGAACCGGGCAATTGGAGCAAAATATCACCCTGGTAGTACCTTTAAATTGACGGTGGGCATTGCCGGATTGGAGAGCAAAAAATTGGACCCGAATCAGGTGGTGGAGGATACCGGATTTTTAACACTAGGGAGTTACAAGTATACAAACTGGTTGTGGAATAAACGGGGTGGAACCGACGGGCTAGTTGACTTGGTGGGCGCTTTAAAGAGATCAAATGATATTTATTTTTACAAAGCCGGGGAAATAATTGGCCCAAAAACTATATCAAACTGGGCACATACTTTGGGGTTGGGAGAAACAACGGGAATAGAGCTTCCTTCAGAGGTAGGTGGGTTAATACCCGACCCGGACTGGAAAAAGGAGGCCAAGGGGGAAGGATGGTTTACTGGAAACACTTATCACATGGCTATTGGCCAGGGTGACGTGGCCACAACGCCGCTACAAGTGAACATGGTAACCGGAATAATTGCTACTGATGGTATTAAGTGTCGGCCGACAATTATGTCAGGAACTACTGGAAATTGTGCCGACTTGAAGCTGAAAGAGGCGAATTTGGAAATAATAAAAAAGGGAATGAGAGCGGCTTGCCAGACAGGAGGGACAGCTTGGCCGCTATTTAACTTCAAAACAACAATAGCTTGCAAAACGGGGACGGCTGAAGTGGGGGGGAATTCGACTGAGACTCATGCTTGGCTGACGGCTTTTGCGCCGGCGGATATTCCCGAGATTGCGATTACGGTATTGCTCGAACGCGGAGGTGAGGGTAGCGATGCAGCGGCACCGATTGTGGGAGATTTTCTTAAAGAATGGTTTGATGAGGCGGATACAGTAGTCCCGAGGTTAACCACCGCGCCAACAAAAAATGAGACAAATAATTGAAAATGTCAGTACAAATTACCCATGGTTACTTAGGGAAATAGATAATTGTCCGAACAAAATATATGTTCGGGGAAATAAAGAGGTTATGGGGAGCCAAAAAATGGTAGCAATTGTAGGTAGTAGGGAAGTGGACGACTACTCAATTAGAGTAATTGGAGAAATGGTTAAGGGTCTGGTTGGAGCCGGATGGACCATTGTTTCGGGGCTGGCTCTGGGGGTAGACGCCCTGGTGGCCCGGTCGACAATTGAAGCGGGCGGGAAGGCTATCGCGGTAATTCCGGGAGGAGTAGGCGTGGCCCGGCCAAAAGCTAATAGTGAGGTGTTTGATTTAATAATTAAGAGTGGAGGGGCTATTGTGTCGGAGGATGAAAACGGAACGGGAGTTAATCGGGAGAGTTTTTTAAGAAGAAACCGGATTGTGGCCGGTATGAGTAAAGGTATTGTGGTAATTTCTGGGAGAACTAGGAGTGGGACACTGAATACAGCTGCTTGGGGAGGTAGACTGGGGCGGGAAGTTATGGCAGTACCTGGAAGAGTAACTGATGAGTTATCGGGCGCGCCCAATTGGCTTTTGAAAAACGGCGCCGGGTTGGTAACAAATTCTACCGATGTTCTTGAAATACTTAATATATAGGATATAATACCGATTATGATTGATCAAATAATCAACAGGATATTTGAGGCGGCTCAACCTTTTAATAATTTGAAACCTGGGGAAGGTTGGGTAGCTGTTACTAACGAACAGATTGAGGGATTACAGGTTAGAAGTGCTATGGTCGGAGAGGGCAGAAACCGATTAATTGATAGGGTAAGAGAAGAAGATTTGCGCGGCCGAGATGTGGAAGTAATGGGAATAAGAGGTGGCCAGTTTATAATTAATTGGCCTAAGAAAACACTATTTTAATTGGAACCTACAACCTATTTGGTGTATAATAAAATATGACAGAAAAAATTAGGATTCAGTCAGACAAAACATTACCATTAGAGACCAGTGTTAACGTAAAAAAGTTATATGAGGCGCCAGCTGTGGTTTATGAGGCGAATTTGGAGATTAGAGCAGGTTCGCCGGTAGCTAGGCCAGAAGACTTAAAAGGTAACAATCCTCCGGATAGCAGATATGGTTGATCAAAAAGAAAATATTGTTTTGTGTCGAGAAACGTTTCTGACTGATTTGATTGATCGTGTTGGAGCATCAGTAAAACTAGTGAGGAGGGTAGGTTTTGGTCCGTATACTTTAAGAAATGGGGAAGCAGGAGAGATGGTAAGTGGCACTGGATTTGTTAGAGCATTTATAGACTTAAATAAGATGTATGGACCTGTATGGATGAAGGGGGGTAACGGTAGAGAAAACCTTATGACTGGTTTACAGTCGGAAAAGGAAATGAGAAAGAGATTAAACCATTAAAAGCAGTGACTTGACGGGGAGTGATATGATAGAGGACAATGACGGTTATGAAAAAACTATTAGTAGTAGAGTCGCCAACTAAGGCGCGGACAATTGGGAAATACCTGGGAAAGGATTATGAGGTAATAGCAACTGTGGGTCACTTACGGGATTTACCTAAAAAAGAATTAGCAGTAGATGTGGAAAATAATTTTGAGCCTAAATATGTAGTGTCCACTGATAAAAAAGACGTAGTTTCTAAATTACTAAAATCAGCCCTAAGCGCTAAGGAAGTAATACTGGCCACAGACCCTGACCGGGAAGGGGAAGCCATTTCCTGGCATGTGTGGTATTTGATGACGAATGGAAAAAACAAAATTGATGAGGATAAAATTAAGAGGGTAACATTTCACGAAATTACCAAAGAAGCAGTGGAGACGGCCATGAGTGAGGCCAGAGCCATTGATATGGACCTGGTTGACGCCCAACAGGGAAGAAGAGTTTTGGACCGGTTGGTGGGGTATAAACTGTCACCAGTACTATGGAAAAAGGTGAGGCGGGGACTGTCGGCTGGACGGGTGCAGAGTGTGGCCGTACGCTTGATTGCCGAGCGGGAGAAAGAAATTAAGGCCTTTGTGTCGGAGAATTTTTATAAAGTAGCGGTAGAAGCCAAAGCGAGTAGTGACAAGTTTGAAGCGGGTTTGGTGAGAATTGAGGGGGAAAATTTTGAAATAAGCCGGAGGATTAAGCTCTTTGACGGGAACTACAGCTACACTTCCACAAAATTTGTAAACGAGGGTCAGGTAAAGGAATTTGAGACTGGTTTGGACAAGGAATATGAAGTTAAAAGTGTGGAGAGTAAGGAGGCCAAAAGGCACCCATTGCCCCCACTAACTACTTCAAAAATGCAACAGACGGCCGCCCGAAGATTTGGCTGGAGTGGTAAGCAGACAATGCGACTAGCCCAAAGACTGTATGAAAAAGGTTTAATAACCTACCACCGGACTGACTCATTTTATTTAGCACCAAAGGCAGTAGGGGAGATTCGGGAATATTTAAAAGACAGTTTGGGAGCGGAATATTTGAGCCCAGAGCCCAGAGTTTTTAAAAACCACTCTAAAAATGCCCAGGAGGCCCACGAAGCTATTCGGCCGACTGATCCAAAACTTAGAGAACTAATCGGGGAAACAGACACTAAAGAAGAAAAGTTGTATGCCCTGATTTGGAAGCGGGCAGTGGCCACCCAGGCAACTGACGCGCGGGTTAACCAAATGAAAGTTGTACTAACTAACAATAAAGCAGAGTTTGAAGCCACTGGGGTAAGCGTGGTATTTGACGGGTTTTTGAGAGTAACTGGTGAAAAAACAGAAGAGGTCCATTTGCCACATTTAAACAAAGGTGACAAACTGGGCGGTAAACTTAAGGTTGAGGAAACAAAAACATCACCACCACCCCGCTACAACGATGCGTCACTAGTATCAAGCTTAGAAAAGCAGGGGATTGGACGCCCGAGCACGTACGCTCCAATTATCAGCACGATTCAGGACAGACAATATGTGGAGCGGGACGAGGGAAAATTTAAACCAACGAGCCTGGGGACAGCTACAAATGAGTTTTTAGTCAAGAATTTTGATGAAATTATGTCACTGCCATTTACCGCGACCATGGAAGAGGGGTTGGACCAAGTAGCCCGGGGTGAGGCTAAGTGGCAAAGTAAGGTAGAGTCTTTTTGGAAAAAGTTCGAACCAGACATAGCAAGGGCTGAAAAAGAAGCCGAAAGAGTAAAGGTGGAGGCGGAGAGTTTGGGCCAGAAATGTCCTAAGTGTGTGGAAGGGGACTTGGTACTAAGAGTCGGACGGTTTGGGAAATTTATAAGTTGTGGACGGTTTCCGGATTGTGACTACAAAGCGACGTATAAAGAAGACGCCGGATTTAATTGCCCGACCTGCGGTAACCCGGGAGTGGTCAAAAAAACAAAAACCGGACGGAAGTTTTACGGCTGTTCGAACTATCCTAATTGTAAGTGGGCTAGCTGGAAAAAGATTTAACTTTTTTAGATTAGACTTGGGTTGGATCTACTGAAGATGCGGCTAAATGGTTTTGAAGGTCTGAAACTCTTTGGCGAAATAAGCCGCCCATTAAGGTTAATAGGGAAATGTTAGGATCTGTGGCACATTGGCCGATTTTTTCACAGGGACCGCAGAGATTATTGACACTACATGCTGTTGGTTTGCCTGGTTCAATGAATGACAAATTAGACAAAGTTGCGTCTTGACTAAAATTTTCTCTCTGTTGAAAAGGGGGAATTCTACATTTAAAAACTTTTACATGCGAATCCGGCGGAGCCATATCAATTATAGCCATGTGGGGATACTTAAAATATTTTCTTATAACTTAATCTCGCCACAGTTAAATTCATTGGTAGCGTTGGCTTGTTCGGATCTTATTGCCCTTGCCATAGCCGCAATTGTCTGGTCATCAATTTGAGGTCTGACTGCTTCGGCACAGGCGTTAAAACCACGAATACATAAACCACAAAATCCTTTAGCCATGTCAATGTGGTTTTCATCTACTTCCAAAGCGGCTTCGCAACATGCAGGCTCGCCGGGTCTTATTGGAAATTTACTAGTTATTTCTTCAAAGAATTCTATTGTTGCTTTCATGGAGCTATTATACAAAAAATATTATGAGTTGGTAGGGGTTAAATTTCTTTGCCAGTGCGGGTTCTTAGAATAGGGGAGGGGAACTGGGGGATATTAGGTTCTTTTAGAAAAGCCCAACGACTAATAGTTCGCCCTTGATTGGACTCCTGACGGGTAAGGCCATTAAAGAATATTTCAGGTGTTTTTGACATTGGTGTGTTTTATATTAATATTTAAATTAAGTCAGCTCTTAGACCTCTTTTTGAAGCAGCAGCAGCAATATTATCCAATAAAGGTTGAGGCCAAGTAATAATTGTTCTTTCAAACGGGGTTAGTAATTCTCTCTCTTTAGTAACACTTTGTTCTGGACTTTTATATAGTATTCTTTCTTTATTCATAATCCTATATTAATGATTAATAATTAAATATAGGATGTCTTATAACACGTGTCAAGGGGATAAATTATTTGAGTACATTACGATAAAAGCTGAGGCTGATTGAAGCATACTTGACGAATTTGGGGGCAACATGAGAGACAAGGAGCAGGCGTTTTTTCTAAAGATTGTGGAGCAGTGACTGATGTCAGTTCCAGGAAGCGGGTTAAGCGGGGGCAGGTAATAATATTTCCACAAATCAGAGGTTGAGAAAAGACTGATACCTGAAACTCTGGAGATAACCATATTGAAGTCATAAACTACAAATGTTAGAGGTGAGAAATGACATTTGAGAGAAGAAAAGGGTAAGAAAGGTGTAAGGCTATTTACGTTTGCCCCAGCGCTCCTGGGAATTACGGATAAGTTTTTCCCGGCCTTGGTTTTTACAGTCGGGCGGGGCCAGGGTTTGGGCGTAGAAGGGATCGGTGGTAGCAGAATCAATACTGAGTTTAGAAATGATTTGGTATTTACCGATTTTGACTAAATCTTCGGGGGGAAAATTGGGGCCAAACTCTTTACTTAAGATGTAGGCATCCTGGTTACCCACCACAAAAGCGATTAAAGAGCCGACGTTGCCAAAAATGGCATCCTGAATGGGGCGCTCGAGTTGGCTCATGTATTGGTTGGCGATGATTAGGTTAAGACGGAATTTGCGGGCCTCAGAAAGAATCTTAATGAAAGCCTCAGTGGCAAAGTTTTGGAATTCATCAACATATAAGTAAAAGTCGGAGCGTTCCTCCTGGGCCTGAAAGACCCGGTTCATGGCGGAAAGCTGAATTTGGGTAATTAACATGGCTCCAAGCAGGGCTGAGTTGTCTTCACCTAACTTGCCGGTAGAAAGATCGGCAATAAGGATTTTTTTCTGGTCCATAATGTCCTGAATACGGACTTTGGAAACCGGGTGGGCGACGGTATTACGGATGTTGCTGCTTGATATGAACTGGCCAACTTTATTTAAAATTGGAGCAATGGCTTCGTTTTGAAATTTAGGGTCCATTTGATCAAACTCGTTGATCCAGAAATTTTTTAAAGTCTGATTAGTAAGTTGGGGGACAACTTTTTGTCGGAAAGCTTTATTGGTTAAAATTTCGACAATGTGGGACAAGTCGGAGCCTGGGACGTTGACCAGGGTCAAAACAGCGTTGCGAAGGATGTGTTCGAGGCGGGGACCCCAGGAAATGTTGCCGTAAAGCTTTTTGAAAATGGAAATGACACCGGAAGCGACTAGTTCGCGCTGAGAATCATTTTGGGCTTCTAAAACATTTAGGGGGTAGGCATATTCCGGGTCGGCGGGGTTGAAATAACAACAGTCGTTGGCGCGATGGGCTGGAATATAGTCAAGAATTGTGGAACAGAGGTCGCCATGAGGGTCGATGATGGCTACCCCGCGGCCTTTTCTAATGTCATCGATAGCCATATTGGAAATGAGGGTGGTTTTACCGGTGCCGGATTTACCAATAATGTAGGTGTGACGGCGACGGTCCTCGCCCTCTTTGATACCAAAAATGGCGCTGCGGTTTTTGAAGTCGGTGCGGGCAAAAAAGTTAATGTTTTGTTTTTGCTCGTCGGTGGCGCCATCGGAGACCGGTAGGTTTTCCGGAGGGTCGGCATACAAATTTTGGCCCCAGGCGATGTTGGGGATTTTGGTGTATTTGTTGGGCATATGCCAAAGGACAGCTAATTCCTCAGTATTTAAAATAACCCGTCGGCCTAAGAGGCGGCGGGTGGTAATGGACTTAACTAATTTGGAGCGGGAAAAAACACTGGGAGAGGAAGATTTAATAATGTTTCCCCGGGGATTGGTGTAGACCCCAAAACTAGAGCTGAAAGCTGACAGAAGGCCTGGGGAAGTGGAAGCTAAGTTGATTTGTGCAGTAAGCCCCGGAAACTGGATTTTTTGCTCGAAAACGGCTTTGTCGGGGTGGGATTGACGAAAGTTTTTGGCAGAATCTACTAAAATACCGTTTTGAATAATGGAAGTAATGGACGATTGCCAATTGTCGGGGGCGGGGGACAGCAAGATTTGATAAAGAAAGAAGTCGGTGGCGCTGGTTGAGCGGGCCAGAGGGGAAAGAATGGAAGAAAAGGGGTCAATGTCTCTAAAATCTTTGCTGGTTTTGAGTGGGTAGTCGTAGGAACGGGCTAAAACGAGCTGGGTTGGAGCAAAAACTTGAGGCAGATAGTCATCGGTGGTTTCACGAAGTAAGGCACTAGGATACTGGGCTAAAATTTGGTTTTTGATGAATTCGGAGCGAGGAGTGGGGGTGACCAGAAAGAAACGTATAAGGTTGCCACTTAGGACAACTTCCAAAGAAGAGATGACGGGAAAACGGCCAGAAAGGCGGTCAATAAACGAGCGGGAGACAGCCCCGCTGAAGTTAGACAAAAGAGAGCTCATGGCTTCCAGCGGAAACTCGTTGGTTTGAGGCAAACGTACTTCAAGAAAAGTTAAGCCCGTATCGGACATAAATGAGTATAGAGCAAAGTCGGTGGATTTATTTACTAAAAATCGTATTCATAAGTTATAATGCCCAATGCTCGAAATTAGAGGTTTAGTGGAGGTTTACCCCTGGCAGGTATTGAGAATAAACGTAACGGAAGTACCCATAGTCCGCTCTAGTTTGATTTCAGCAAAGAGAGTAGTTGAGCCAAGTTTTGAATATCGGATGAACGGAAGTTATGCGTATGAGGTGGACGGAGAAATATGGCCAGAATTGAGGCGAATGGCTCAACAAAATAAAACTTGGGTGCTTACGGAAATTGATATAAGAACCCTGAAAGACCCGGTTATTTTTTGGGTGGGTGCTTATTTGTGGCCCCAGCCTTTTGGAGTGTTTTTACCCCGGCAGTGGAAGGAGGTTGACCCGGATGAAAGTTTTGGCATCAACGATTTAGTTCGTAGAAATACGGTAAGGTTGTGGACGATTGAGGGGTAGGGGAGAGTATGATTAGTTATGAGTGTGTACCAGGAATGTAATAAGTGTGGGAGATGGAAATTTAGTGTAGAGCCAATTGCGAGTATGAATAACGGGGATTTCCAACTATGTTTTAAGTGTCGGGTAGATTTGGGAATGCTTCACCCAATTGATTTACATACTATAAAAATTACTGAACATAGACGGAGCGGTAAGAAAAAAAACAGGATAATATAGGATAAATAATTACTTTTGTGATTGTTCTTACAAAATTCTGACAAACTTCTTTTACGACTCAAAGATAGGGTTTTGGTGCTTGCAAATTTTAAAAATTGAGTTTATATTATGGGGTAATTTCAAGGTGAAGTTCTACAAAGCGTAGAAGGGAGCCGAAAAAGGTTCATTAACAATCCGGGTTCTTGAAATTAAGTGAAATAGCCGGGTGGATCCCGCTTTGAAGATAAGTTTTTGTCTTTAGAGTGGGATTCATCCAAATAATTGATTTTGGATTGAAACGGCGTATGCTGCCCCGATTCGGGTTTCCCGAATCGCCACAAATGTCTTTGACCTACCCCCCCATCGGGGTCGCCCTTAAGGAGGACGACCAAAATGCTAAACCGACAACGACGGGACACAACGGACGAAAAGCGGACTAAACATGCGGCCAATCCCCACAGGAACACGCCTCGAAAAAGTGAAAAGTGTGACATGTGCAACAAGGACGCGGTCGTTTATACCGTTAACGGCCAGTTTTGTTCGCAGTGTGCGCCGAGGAGTGTGACCGACAATGTAGTCTGCTGATCGAGGCGGGGGTACTTGGGTGCGCGACCAAAGATGTTCGGCGACGCCCGAGGACTCCCGCCGATAGGCGGGAAAAGCGGCCAAGGGAACAAACCAAACCAACCAAAAAACAAACAAAACAAACACAAGCAACACACAACACAAGAACCCGGATTTTATAACAAAAAATACATGCCAAACAATTGTTTAGAATGTGGAAAAGAAAGAGAGGGAATTAAGGGGGCAATAATATCGGTAGAAGGAAATCAAACACAAGCGTCAGTGGCTAGGTTAACAGCGATGTGCCCGGAATGTATGGAAACAATAAATCGAAGACATAACGGTATTTACCCTTTTGAATTACCAAAAGAACCTGAACCAGCGCCGAAAGTAGTAGTTTGCAAAGGACAGGGAGAGTGAGAAATGGGAGAGAGTTTAACCAAAGGGGTTTTTTAAAAGATGAAACACGAAAAAATAATGAGGGATTGAGGACGGGGGCGGGTGAAGTAGGTAAGGGAAGGCGAAATCTTTTTCTATTAGAAACGCCAGAACGCGGAAACGGCACTACAATTTTCCGAGGTGGGTTTCGGGAGGCGGCACTTAAGGGAGCTGTACCAATAGAAGGAGGATTAGTGACTAGTATTATGACAATGTTTTGGGGTTTACAGGATGAAGTTGATTCTGAGTCAAGGAGAGGAGAGGTTGAGCAGGGGTGGATTAATGACCTGGTCCAAGCCATGACTGATAGGCTTTTAGAAGAAGAAGACGGGGCAAGAACTGAGGTGGAGTTACAAGCTGGAGAGATAGGGGTTCGAGCCTTTATAGACGTAAGAACAAAAAGAAAAAGTCGAGTTGAAATTGCAGTAACTGAAGACGAAAGAGAGCAGCGAATGGTGCTTAAGATTATTGAGAAGAAGGAGGGAGGATTTAAATATGTTGAAGGAGAATGCTATGAATTAGCAACTCCTATGGGTGAAAAGAGGGAATTGTGTCGGGGAGAAAAAGTAGCGCTTTTGGCTTGGATTCCAGAAATATTAACTGAAATGGGATGGGAAGAAGAAAAGAATTCGGCTCAGGAGAATGAGGGAATGGAACTGTCTGGTTGTGAACATTTGGAAGACTTAGTGGTGAATTTGGAAGATTTATCGCCAGAGGCGGATGGAGGCAGAGCGATTGCTGTTAGGGTAACGGAAAGTGAGGCAAGAGGATTGTGGTTGGGGCAGTCTGAGGGGGAGACGACACTGATGATTTCTAGTACGTTGGATGGCAGACCGGGCGGATTACAAATGTGTTTTAGTGTAGCAAAAACAAAAGGGGGATTTGATATACAAGAGAAGAGTGCGGTGAGATTTGTGGCGAAGGGAGGCGAAGTTCAAATGAATTTGGTTGAAAGATCAGAATTAATGGCGGAAGTACCCCAATTAGTGCTGTCTTTAGATGCGTTTATAAAAAGCGGGGGAGAAGCTAATGGCGGGACAGGAAAATAGAAAATTCGGAGATGACGGAGCGGATATGGCTCATTATGTGCCTCCTTGTTGGGGTTTTATGAGTCGAGAAACGGACTCAATTGAGGAACTAATAAACAAGCATGGGTTTGGGGTGTGGGTTGAAAGAAAAAAACCAGAAGTTACAGATGAAGCAAAAGCGGTTGAACAAGTGAAAGAAATGGGCCAATGGGCATTTGTAGGTGAATTTCAAAAGGAATTGGTTCAAGCGGGAATAAACAGAAATATGTGGGAAAATATAATTTATTTTAAATCAAAACTACTAAAAGCCGGTTTGGGGCAATTGGATGCGGCCCAAATAGTATTTAGCTATGAGGATGAAGAACAGGGATTAAATATTACTTGGGAGCCAGAAGAGGCGTATTTGGAAGTAAACTGGGGGTCCGCAACTGCCGGGGGGGAGTTTCAGTTTATGTTTTCAAATGAAGGAGTACTTGGATATTGGGATTTGGAGACGAATGCGGAAGGTGATAAATACAGTCCAGTAGTGGAGATGTTAGGAAAGATGATGGAGGAATGCTCAAATTTAAGTTTTTTAGAATTTTCATTTTTTTCTGAAGAGGACGTAGAAGAAATGGAAGATGATGGGGAAGAAGATGAGGGGGTTGGAGTTGTAGAGGGTGGGATAGGGTTAATGATGGAGGCATCGATGGAAGTGGAGGGAGACGATGTTAATGAAGATACGGTAGAAAACTCAACCGGACCGGGGGACGGACAATCGGGTTCGATTGACAGGAGTAATTTGGAATTTATTGAAAGAAGGGTGAATATGGACGGGAGAAAGGGAGGGGGGGACGGAGAAGAATCGGGAGTTACCCAAAAAGACCTTAAGCTTAGTTTGGTGGCGGCAGCTTGGTATATTGGGACAAATCCAAGTGTTAGAGATCAATTTATTTATGGTAGCTGGAAAGAAGTTGGTACGTTTCAAGATGAGCTGAGGCAATGGGGAATAAGCGGCGGGGATTGGAAAAATATTATTGAAATGCGAGATACTTTAGCACTTAATACTTACGAAGTTAAAGGCGGAGTATTGGCGGAAATGGTAATGGAGACGGAGAGTGGGGAAGCTAGGTGGCAGTGGGATAACGACAAGAGAAAACTATTGTTGACATGGGACGGAGATAACGGGGAGTGTTTGATGGAATTTGTATTTGAGGATGTAAAAACACTGACTAATTTTGATCTATTTATGGGTGAGGGGATGAATTGGAATACAAGATTAAAAACATTAGCTCAAGGACTGGATATTTGCCGGGAAGCCTGGAGAACGGGTGTTGAGGCGCCGGTTAGTGTAGTGACCGGGGACATGATTGATGGGGAGATACCGGAGGAATGGGTACTAGAGGAAACAAACCCAATTGAGACAAAAGATGGTCAAGTTTCGCCATTTGAATTTGTAGATAACCCACAACCAGAATTGGGTTGGGTTGACCCGGAAGTGGTTAATAGACTTAATATTTATGGAGGGGTGGACGATTTGGTTGTAATTAATGGGCGAATTATAAATTTAAATTTCAATTAATAATGAGTAAATGTACATTTTGCAAAACAAATAATGAAGTTAGAGTGGCCGTGGTGGAAGCGGGGAAGGAAAGAGAGCTGGTTGATGCCTGCGGAGGGTGCATTGAGGAATATGGGCTGACAACTGAGTTGTTGGTGCCAGACTTGCCGTACCCAAGAGGTGGAGGTGATATATACCCGAAAATAATTGAGTCCGCGGTGAATGATGATTTACTATTAATTTCTTTTGCGGTTAATAATTTTGGGGCAAGGGTGGGCAAGTACTACCCGAGTAACTAATGACTAAAGTTGAAGGCGGGGAAGGAAAGAGAGGGTATAACCCTCTTGGTTGGCAAGTAGCTGGGTGCTTGAGTCAATTTAGGACACGAGTCGCAGGAATGGGATACCCAATGGGGGACGGACCAAGACCAAAATTACCAGAAGTAACAAGTGCTCTGAGTGGCCGGGAGAGTTTAATGGAAGGAATTGAGAATGAAATAGCCTTTAGAGAAGCGATGAATATTTTGAAAATAGAGGGTGGAGTAATGCCCCAAGCGGAGGCAATGACTTTGAAACCTTGTGGTTTGGATAAACGTAGGTTGGTGGAAATGAAGCTGGGGGGAGCGGCATTTTTAAGCGTAGTTGATATTAAAAATCAAATTGGGACTGATGTGGCGGACGGAGTGGTAGGTTATTTAACTTATCGAGTTGGGAACCGTAAATTACTGGCAAGCTATGCCAATGACGGAGTTTTAAGAATTGAATTAGAGCCAGAAGATGAAGGTGAAACTTTAGCAAAAGTCAGAGTAAGGTTTGAGGGCGACAGGGTTACTGAGATAGATGGTGATAAAAAAGAAGGATTTGATTGGAGCAATATGTGGCAGGTAGTGTATAGAGCAGCTAAAGAAAGCATAACTGTGTTAGGTGAAGAACAAGAAGTGAGGGAAGGTCGATGGGAAGACGGAACGTCAGGCGATGTTAGGAAAACGTTAGAAGAGTGGGGGTTTAACCAAGGGGATTTGAATCGGTTTTATGGGGTAAAGGGGGTGCTTGATCAATGTTTGAATTATGATGCGGGTGCGGATGTGGGAATATTAGTAGCAGACGGAGAAACTAATAAAGCAATTGGAGCGTGGGAGCTAAACGAAAGAATACTAAGTATTGTGGTTCAAGACAAAGTTACAGAAAATAATTGGAAAATAAAAGTGAATTTTGATATGGAAGGGGAGGTTGAGGCGGTAAACTTGTTGAATCAAAAGGGAGATAGAGTTGAGTTGGTTAGCCCGCTAATAAAAACTATGTTAAGAATTGCCATAGAAATGCTTTCAAGTTGTATGCCAGACGGGGAGTGGGGAGAGATAAAACTTATTCATCGTAATCCAATCTACAAAGAAACAGGGAACGACGGAGTAATTGGCTGTTTTGGAGAGGAACTTCCTCGGTGGTACGATAATAAAAACTAATATTATAGGTTTAGGTATGTTATAATCGGCCATGAGTTATGAGGTAGGTTTAAGGGGTAAGGGTGATGGAGAGTGGGGCTTGGGGCACAGTACAGATTTGGTTTTAAGAACGAGGATGACAAGTGTTTGGGTACAGTCGACAGAGGGCGGTTATCCACCTGGGGAAGGATCGATGACTTTTGTACATGGTTTGACTAATATCGCAGGACACCAGACTCAGGGGGAAGGGGGCCCATTGCAACAAGAAGAGTGGTCGAAGCTGTGGGAAGGTGTGGATAATTATGGGTTGGCTATGATGATGGAAGGAGTTGGAATAAACCAAGAGAGATGGGGAATGATACATTCGGTGGTTACCAAGCTTGAAAAATGTGTTTTAAAAAATGCGGGAGTGGGTGCGGCGATAATTTTAGAAGTTGACCAGAAATATGGCGAAAGTCGGATTTTGTTTTGGGATAATATGCTACAAATTTTTCGAATGTCAGTAAATGCGACTGATGAGTCAAATAATTTAGTGGTGGAGTATAAATTTGTGGAAGGCAAAGTAACAAACTTTTCAGTTGAAGGGAGCGACCCGGAAATGAGTATAATTAAAAAACGCGAAGGGATAGATAATATAATGACTTTTGTTACCAGTGTATTAAATAATCCTAAAACAGTTGTTACTGTGATGGGAGAGGACGGATTTTACGAACAATTTAATAGTTTGTAAGACTGAAAGGAATGCCAAGTATATTATAGGATTGATTGTGATATAATCGGCGATGAGTTTTAGAAATATTCAATGGGAAGTAAAAGGTTGGGATGGAGCGACGTTGAATAATTATGATAGTTGGACACCTGAGAATGCTTTTATTACTGAGTGGGCATATGGAGTATCAGAAACGGAGTTGCCCTACCCTAGAGGAGAAGGTGTAATAGTGGGCCCCGGAGGGACTATTGATCGCACAATACTTAAGAAGGAACTTAGAGAAATGGGTAGTTGGTCATTTGCTAGCAAGGGGTGTGAAAGGACAATGAGAGAATTTGGTTTTGAAGAAAGCGATTGGAAACGGGTGGTTGATTTATATGGGGCATTTCGGGAGGTTTTGCCTGCGGGGTATACACAAGTAAAAATGATTTCCGTGGAAAAAGATTTTGGAAAGATAGTAATACACTATTTAGATGATCAAAACAGTTTGTGGCTAAAAAGTGAAGAACAGAGGGGAGGGTGCGGATTAGTGTTTAATTTTGACAAAACTCGTGGTGCCATGTCCTGCCAGGCTGTTCACGTTTGCCGGGAGTATTTGAGTGACAGGGAGGTGGCACAAAAGGTGTTGAGTAGTTTTAGAGGGTTTGGGGCTAAGGAAAGAAATATTGAATTAAAAATTTCTTAATTTGACGTATTTACTACATATGTAGTAAAATAAATAATGGGAAGAAGAAATGGTAGATCTGAAATTAGAGAGGTGAGTGTAGTGCCGCTTGAACCAAGTGGGCCAAGGCGAATTGGGGAGTCGTCTGAAAAAAGCTCTTCTGAAGTAGCACCAATAACAGCTATTGATGATATTTTGGCTAGGGGAACAAGAGGTGAACAACTCCAAAGAAGAATAGAAAATGAAAAACCAAAAAAAGCTCAAGAATGATGTTGTTTGTGATAATATAAGCACATGTACGATATAAAAGAGAATCCACCAAAATCAAATCGACCTGGTTTACCTGGTGAAGGTGATTGGATAGCTCCTGTCAGGTTAAGACCGGTAGATGTTTTTTTGGGATCGGGGGAGACGTTAGAGCAGGGAGTAATTGAACAAATCGTTCGATTGACAAATAAACGCACATTGCGAGTAGGTGAAAAAATGTTGATTGGGACGGTTGGGGAAGAAGGGGATGTAAAAAGAAGGTTGGAGGTTAGGGTTAATGAACGTGGGGAAAAGTTAGTAACTTACAAAAACCATGATGGAGTTTTTCGAGTGGACGCTAATATTAGTGAAGGTAGTAATATTTGGGGTTTTACGTGGGATAATGGCGGGGATTCAGTTAGAGAATCGCGTGAAGAGCAACTAAGAGGAGAAGTTCTTCAACTGGCAAACAGGGATGACGTGGAGGTTTGGGTAGAAGCAGCTGACGGAACAAGAGTTAAAACGTGGCAAATTTTAGAATGGCGCCGGCCGGTTCTTGTTTACGATAGACGCCCGGAATTAGCTAAAGCTAAAGGGAAGCCAAATTTAAGAGCTAGTTTAGAGGATGTGTCTATGCAAACACGAGACAGGACCAGTTTTGAGGACTCTTTTAGTACGTGGAGTTTTGGACTTTGGTCTTATTAGGGTAATTAATTAGGATAGAAGATGTGCGGCTAGCTAACAGGCATGATACAATAGGCGGTTAAAGATTTTTTTCCCGATTTATCCTGGGTAATATAAATTGCCCTCAAAGGGAAAATAAAAAGGATAAAACCTATGGCAGACGCCAAAAAAAGAATTGTTAAAACGGTCAACCGCACCGGTAAAAAAATAAATAAAGCGGCTTTGGTGATTAAAGAGAAAAAGCCTGAAAAGATTACCAGCAAAGAACAGATAGCTAAACTTAATGAAGCAAGAGTAGCAGCCACTAAATTGGAAGCTTTGAGAATAAGACCGGAAGAGGTAAAAATCGTTAAAAAAGAAGACAGAAAACTTGAGGACAAGAAATATAACTTAACTATTGGACTTAAAGACCTGCTTGCGGCCGGATGCCATTTGGGGCACAAAGTCAGCAAGACTCACCCTAGGGCCCGAGTCAATATATATACAGCCAAAGACGGAATTGAAATAATTGATTTGACCAAAACAATGAGTGCTTTGCAGAAAGCCTGCGATATGATTTATAACGCTAAGCGAAACGGCAAGCAAATATTGATGGTAGGTACCAAAAGAATGGCAAGAGAAGTTACCCGAAGGGTAGCATTGGACGCCGGAGTTCCATACGTGACCGATAGGTGGCTGGGTGGTACTGTTTCCAACTGGGAGCAAATTCGAAAAACCATTAAAAGATACCGGGACTTAAAAGACGGATTGGAAGGTAATAAATTCAGCGACAAAACTAAAAAAGAATTGTCAGTACTACACAAAGAACTGGACAGACTGGAGCGAAATGTTGGAGGAATTGGCAACGTTGACAAATTGTTTGATTTGATTTTCATGGTTGACGCCGGATTTGAGAAAACTGCTGTTCGGGAAGCCAAACTACGAAAGATTAAAACGGTAGCTATGGTGGACACTGATGGCAGTCCGGAAATAGTGGACATGGCAATTCCAACAAACGACGATAATGTACACGCAGTGACATTAATTGTTGAGGAAATTGGCCGGGCGATTAAAGCGGCTGGAGTTAAATAGGATCATAGATCTTAGAAAAAACAATAAAAATTAAAACTTAAAATAAAGCATGGATAACAAAAAAATAATTGAGTTAGTAAAAGAAATACGGGTAAATACCGGATTTGGTGTGATGGAAATTAAAGCCGCTGTTGAGGAAGCTGGGGGCGACAGGGCCAAAACAATGGAAATTTTAAAAAAGAAAGGTTACGAGAAAGCAGAAAAGAAAGCTGAGCGGGAAACCCGGCAGGGGAGAGTAGCTACCTATACTCACACGACCGGAAAAATCGGGGTAATGGTGGAGCTTCTTTGCGAAACTGATTTTGTGGCTAAAAATGAAGAGTTTATGAATGTAGCCCGCGAAATTTGTTTGCAAGTGGCGGCGATGAATCCCAAAGACGCAACTGAATTATTGGCTCAGGATTATATTAAAGACCCAAGCCGGAAGATTGATGACTTAATCAAAGAACTGGTGTCTAAATTTGGGGAAAATATGAAGCTTGGGCGGATTGAGCGGTTTGAGATTTAATTGGGTTTAGACTCGGCAACCGTTTTTTGGGTGCTTCCGTCATAGACGGACTTCACTGTGCTTCGCGAACTGCCGGTTAAAGTGCTTCGCGTTTACCGGTATCGCTGCGCGCCCAAAAAATTAGTTTGCCTCGTCACTAAGTTTATTTGTACTATTCCAACTGAGTGGGCTAGGTAAGTACGGGATTGAGAAGGCAGGGCAATACCTGTAATATTGTGAGTATGCTAAACACATCTGATATAAAAGCGAAAATGGACAAGTCAGTAGCCTTGTTTGTTAATGATATTGGATCGATAAGGACCGGGCGGGCGACTCCAGCGCTTATTGAAAACGTAATGGTGTCAGTATACGGAGGGCAGAAGATGCGACTTATGGAACTAGGATCGATTGGAGTACCGGATGTGCGGATGTTGACATTTACCCCTTGGGACCAGGGGGCGTTGAGGGAAATTGCCAATGGGATAACGGCTGCCAATATTGGTATGTCACCGGTGGTAGATGGAGAACTAATTAGAATGAGTCTGCCAGCACTAACTGGGGAGCAAAGAGAAGATTTCGTGAAACTACTTGGGAGAAAGCTTGAGGGGATTCGGGGCATAATTAGGGATATTCGCTCAGACGTACGCCGAAAATTGATTGACGAAAAACAGGACAAAACAATAGGCGAGGACGAATTTAAGCGAAATGAAATTGAGTTACAAAAGTTAACAGATGAGTATGTGGCGAAAGTGGAAGCAATAGCCGCAGAAAAGGAGAAAGAAATTAGAGGTTAAGGGTATAATAATACTATGGATGTAGTAATTTTTTTAATCGCATTGTCAATTTTGGTTATGGTTCATGAGTTGGGACATTTTTTGGCTGCCAAAAAGACCGGAGTTAGAGTAGAGGAATTCGGGTTGGGACTACCTCCCCGAATGTGGGGGAAGAAGATCGGTGAAACTGTGTGGTCCTTAAACTGGTTACCGATTGGAGGATTTTGTAAGCTTTACGGAGAAGATACCCAGGAATCTAAACAAAAAGAAAAACAATATTCGTTTGCTCACAAAAACCCGGCCCAGAAAGCCTTAATTGTAGTGGGAGGGGTGTTGATGAACCTGATATTGGCAGTAGTCATATTTAGTACGGTATATGCGATTACTGGTGTGCCAAAAGAAACAGAGGTAGTTAAAGTAATTGCGATTGTGGACAAGTCACCGGCCAAAGAGGCGGGCTTAAAAGAGGGAGATGTGGTTAAATTTGTTGGAACTAAACTAATTAAATCCTCAACAGATCTAACGAAAGAAGTGGGTAAGTATAAGGGAGGAGAAGTGGAGTTGGGAGTAATTCCTAAAGGCGCAAATGATGTAAAAACCGTTGTGGTAGAAGTTCGGGCCAACCCGCCTGAAGGCCAAGGGGCTATGGGGGTAGCGGTATCGAATATTGAAATGGTGAAATTACCATGGTATCGGTTTTATGAGGGGATTGGAGCCGGGTTTAAGGAAGGGTATTATTGGGGTAAGGTGATTGCTGGGGGAGTGTTAAATATGGTAGGTGGGCTTTTTATGGGTAAGGTACCATCTGATGTGGCCGGACCGATTGGGATGTTTCAAGCCACAACTAATATTCGTCAAAACCAGGGAATACTGGCAGTAATTCATTTTTTTGGAATAGTCTCAGTAAACCTGGCGGTAGTTAATATTTTGCCGTTTCCGGCGCTAGACGGGGGAAGAATATTGTTTGTGATTTACGAGGCGATTACCCGGAAAAGACCAAGCGAGAAGTTTGAAAATGCGGTTAACGGGGCGGGGATGGCAGTACTATTAGGATTAATACTATTAATTACTTTGGTGGATGTGAAGAGATTGATAACCGGAAGTTAAGGCTGAGGAGTGAATTCCAATAGAAGACTGGTATTTGGTTCTAAATAGTATTCTTTTTGGAGCCGGAAACTAGTGACTTCAACCTGAGAGACTCGTGGTTCAATGCCGGAGCGGGGATAGGTGTAGGACTCAATTTTCCAAGTACCGGGTTGGACGCCAGCAAGCGCTAGAGGAAAAGTTTCAACATGTTGGGAACGGGGATCGTAGTTGGATAGAAGTACCTGAATTTTTGAGCCCTGACGGGTGGCAAGAGCGGTGACCCAAGACCCCTGACCGGTAAGGGCTAACCTCTGGCCTTGGAGCCGGTTTAAGAACTGAACGGCGTTGTATCGGGGTTTGGCGCGGGGAGAGGGAGGGTGGGTGATCATGCCCCAACCAGTAGAGACATTGGAGCGTGATGTTGGTCCGTCGACAATTTCAAAAGGGAAAAGCCGGTGAACGCGGCCAATTAGGCGGGTAACCAGAGATATTAGATGAACTCCGGATTCTAAATTATCGTAATCCGGGTCCGGTTCGGAATTAGGACCAAACTCGGTTATTAACCTTTCAATGTTGATGTATTGTGGGTAATCGGCCAAAATTGACTCCAGTTTATCAATATCCTGCTCGTAGTCGGTTAAGTTTTTAGAATAACGGTGCCAGGAAATGAAATCGAGAGGTAAACGTTGGGAGCTGGCAGTGGACATTAGGGCACGAATCCAATTGGGATAAAAAGCAGTGATGGCCGGTCCACCGATTTTGAAACTTGAACCTTCGGCGCCGTCACGAATTGCCCGGGCGGTATGGGTGTAGAGCAAACTATAGGAAGGGGATTTGGAATAATGCCAACCACCAAAAAGATCGGGTTCGTTCCAAACTTCATAATAAATGCCAGAGATTTCTTTTTGGCGGGAATAACGGTCGGCTGTGGCTTTGACCAGTTGATACCACTGATTCCAGTCTTGGGGCTCACCGGCATTTTGATTGTTTTTGGCCATGGAAGCGGGAGTATAGGAAAGGGAGAGGAGGGGGGTGGCGCCAGTTAAAACGATACTTTGGACAACTTTATCTAGGCGGGAAAAATCAAAGTTATCGGGTCCCTGATAAACGTTGTAATAATCAAAAAGATGATCAACCCGGATTAGTTGGGGCTTGAGGGCGCGAACCAGAGGCCAAACGGGGCCGATCATATCGGCGGGTTCTTCGCCACCCTGGGCTAAATTTTGCCAAAGTTGAGTCGGAAGAGAGCCGGTATAGGTATCGACTTCGATACTGATATTGGCGGGAGTGCCGGCGGCGCCTTTGCGGATATCAATAATTTTTTTAACCCCTAAGACTGTTAGTGGAAGTGCGGCCAACAAGAGTGCGGTTTTAACAAGCTGGCGATTACGGGATGAGGACATATATAGATAGTAGCAAAAGTTATGACAAAATTACGTTGGGATATTTAGGTTATTGACGGGGTATGGGGGAAATGGTTTACTGAATCATCATAATTATGAAAGAGATCTGTCGCAATTTAACAACTAAGCATAATTGGTTTAATCAATTAGGTTTGGCTCAAATTCCATTAATGGTTGGATTGCTACTAATGGCAATTGCTCTTCCGGCGGCAACAAAGCTAGTACAAGAGAATCAGAATCCTCAAAACCGGGCGGCAGGATGTCCGGCTGAACATGGAGCGGGTGGTTGTGGAGTACCCGAATGTTGTAGGAGCTGGGAAAAGTATGAAAATGGTTGTTGTAAAAGTACTTCGGGATGTTCTAATCATTCTGATTGTTCTGGAGGAAAGTTGTGTGTAAATGGAGTTTGCCAAGATGCTCCACCTCCATCTTGTGATTCTTGTAGTGGCAGTGAGACAAAGTGCGAGGGAACCAGATATAAATATTGTAGTGGTGGGTGTTGGAGAGAAGACCCCGTAAATACTTCATGTTTTCCAAAAGATACTCCGGTACCAACCAAGCCAGTAGCTACTCCAACTCCAGATTGTTTGGCTCCAAGTAGTGAGTGTTCAAGTACCAGTAAGCCGTGTTGTAAAAGTGGAGGGGAGACATATAGTTGTCAGTCGGCAATGTACACCAGCGTAAAATATTGTCAAAAAGTAACTTGCACTGACGGGGCGGCTGAATGTAGGGTAGAAAGTGGTACGACATTTGTTTATACCTGTAGTAATGGTGGTTGGACTAAAAGTATGCGCTGTGATGGTGGATGTTCTACAACGGGAAAGTCTTGTAAAACAGCTGGTTGTAATGTTCCTGATAAAAGATGCGGAACAACTAGTGGAGTACTTCAAACTTGTACTAAATTTGATGACGGGTCGGGGTCCACGTATTGGAAAGATGAGATGTGTTCGGCGGGATGTAATATTATCAATGGTGAAGCTCAATGTACTAGTTGTACTGGAATTTGTGCGGCCAACGATCCATCTAGTGCCATGATGACTTACGTAAAAGATACCAGTGGTAGCTGTGGGGGTACACTAAGTTGTTGGAGACTGAATAAGGCATGTGATGGGAAGTCGGCAGGAACTAAAGAGTGTGCTGGTAGCTTTAACTATAGAATTTGCGAAGACGGAACCTGGCGTTCCTATTCTTGTGCTGCAGGAGCAACCTGTATAGGAAGTTTATGTATAGCTCCAACACCGACTCCGGTTCCTCCTACTCCAACACCTCCTGTTTCAGGCGCTTGTGCCAGTTTGACAGCAAGACCTGTTGGTTGTGAATGTCCGGATAATACTCATTGTGCTAGTAAGTATTGTCCAGTCGGAGTCAACGGAGAAGTAAGAAGATGTGCCTTGCGAGATCCAGGA
>Ga0172379_10001138_pt1 | contig 56660 bp, 36 predicted proteins | sample GrowelOW334metaG_FD_119756 | JGI IMG/M metagenome (GOLD analysis project Ga0172379, IMG submission 119756) | Groundwater microbial communities from an aquifer near a municipal landfill in Southern Ontario, Canada - Groundwater well OW334 metaG | ecosystem: Environmental > Aquatic > Deep... | reverse complement strand
ATACACACTGGACGTCTCAGGAATGAGGGTTGCCATGCGCTTCCTGGATGAGAACAACGCTCCTGTGGAAAACCGGAATAAAATTCACAACTATCAGTGGACGAAGCTTCCTGATGGCATGATTAAAGAATTGAGGTTCAATCTGGCTGGCGCCAGTGTGATAATGAATGAGTTCTGCCCATTTTATGAGCTTCGCTTCTCATACGGTAATAGCGGATACGTTACCAGGATGGCCAATTATCAAGCCGATACCTTGTACAACTGTACGGCTGAGAATTGCGGGGATATTGGCGTCTCCTATTTTAAGTTTGAGAACAACAGTTCCGGTGATCTCTTGAGCTTTTCGGTGCACAACAAAGTTGGCCAGCTTTCAAACCTCTACTGGGGTTGGGCGAAAAGGGTGAATGTGGTCGATCCGAACGGCTATGTGACTGAAACTTCGATGTTTGATCAGGACAATGAATATCTGAGCGGTAAGAACGTACCGGTTACTAAAACTGAATTTGATGCACATGGCGCTGTGGTCAAGAGGATTTCGATGGACAAGGAGAGAAAGATCATTAACAATCCCGGTAACGGAGTAGCCATGGTAGCCTATAAATATGACGATCAAGGCAAGCGGACAGAAACACTTCAATACGACAAGGAGAATGTTTTGGTGGTACCGAAAAAATAATAATTTGACCAAATTATTTATTATGAACTACTTGAAAACGATCAAATCAATCATTGCCATAGTCTTTATCGCATTCCTGGCCTCCTGTTCCGGTGGGGGAAGTAAACCGAAGCAGGCGGGGACAGCTCCCGCATCAGAGCTCAAATCGACAACCGTGGAGGTAAACCCGGAGGCTCAGAAACTATTGAAATTCTTAGAGACAACAGGTGATTACGTGAACAGCCGGAGTTTTCCCTCATTGATTAAAGCATCTGCAGTTTACAAAGAGCTGGATGGTAAAATCAAAATCATCGACCTGAGAAGTAAGGATGAATATGCAAAGGGACATATCAAAGGAGCGGTAAATGTTGAATTCAGCAAAATCCCCGACTACTTTTCCAATGTGATTAAGCCATTTGAACTTGACAAGATTGTCATGGTTTGCAGTTCTGGACAGGTTTCGAGTTACGCCACTTCACTTTTGCGTTTAATGGGTTATGGAAATGTTTATGCCTTGCGTTGGGGCATGAGTGGCTGGAACAAAAATTTCGCCAAAGATGTGTGGCTGAAGGAGGTTTCCGACAAATATGAAGGCAAACTCGAGTTAACTGAGAATGCCAGGGCTTCATCCACCGATTTTCCGCAAATGAATTCAGGCAAATCGACCGGTGAAGAGATCATAACGGCTCGTTTCAATGGTCTGTTTGCTGCCGGTTATGCTGATGCTTTTATCACTGCGGATAAGGTTTTTGAAAAACCCAAAGAGTATTATACCATCAACTTTGAGCGAAAAGATAAGTATGATGCGGGACATATACCGGGCGCCATGCGTTACAAAACAAATGGAACGCTTGGAATCATCACCGAAATGGAATCGATTCCGACCAACAGGGAGGTTGCTGTTTATTGTGGAACCGGTCACAACTCAGCATTTGTAGCGGCTTATCTACGATTGTTCGGCTACAACGCAAAGGCGGTCCTGTTTGGGAACAATGCTTTTATGCACAGTAAAATGCTGCAAGATAAAAAGTTGCTTTCGTGGCTTCCTTTTACTGAAAACGAAATCGAAAGTTTTCCCTACGTCAAGAATTAAAACTTACATGGTATCTTGTTCCAGCCTGGAAGTGGTGTCGGGCTGGAATTTGTATTTTAACCCCTCTGGAATGTTCTCGAAAGATAGTATCCGCAAATTCTTATAACCCAACTGATTCAATATTACCCAGGCCCTGGAGGCGGTTGGAACATCATCAGCATAAAGGATTAGCTCTCCCTTGGCTTCATTCAGGATTTTTCGGTTTGCCTTCTCCAAAAGCTGACTAAAGGTAATTTTTAAAGCATGCTGAAACAGAAGGGAGTCGGGTCTGGGTGCGCTCCCAAGATCGAGGATCAAATAAGGTGCCGTAAGCGCTTTGACTTGATCGAATGAGACAATATTGGCATCGTTACGTGTAGCCTCCAAGGCGGTTTTCGCCTTCTCCTGGAAAACATTTTGATCCGAATTTCTAATGATTACCAGAATCAGAAGAACTCCCACTACCAGTATGATGATCCTTAAACTTTTTATTTGCTTCATTATTCTGTTGATTTTAAGGTTTACTGACAGCCCCCGTCGAGCTTTAATTGCTTGATATCTTTCGCTTTGAAATAACGGCTCTTCAGGCTGTCCGGTAAACTGTTCACCTGTGTGAAAGCCTTTCGGGCATTGAACCTGGTTTCATAAAGGGCATTCTCGATAGGAGAAATCTTTTCACCTTTGAATTGGCTTAACATCACCGTTTTAAACCACTCGTTCAGTCCGCCCTTCATGACAAAATTGTTTTTATATCCTAATCCTGTGGCGATGGCCCAGGCATAATTGGCCGTTTGGTCGCCATTTCCATAAAATATCTTTTTGACCTTTTTTTGATTAAAGGTCCCTTCCCACAATGGATTCAGGAGATCTGAAAATGGAATATTTAAGGATCCCGGGATGTTGCATTCCTTGTATTGCGACGCTTCCCGAAGATCAATCAACAGCATGGTGCTATCTTCCTTGTTCACCATCCGGGCTACCTGATCAACTGAAAAACTGTTTTCTGAGGAGGTCGATTTTGAAAGCAGTTCGTCCGATTTTAGGAGAAAGGAGTCTGAAGCGTTGAATGGCAGGAAGGCAAGAATGATCCCGATTCCTACCAGCAACAGTGAATATTTTATACGTGCATCCATCTGTTTTCGAATTAAAGATCGGAGGTGATATCCGGCCTGCTGAACTTTTTTTCGGCAAGCTCGGCAAACCAGAACAGTGCAACGGCAGCGACAATCAGCAGTAGTGTGAAAACACCTGGCGAAACCCCCAACCATTCATCGATTCTCATGTTGCCCTGGTAATTTTCCATGGCAAATGTCTGGATGAATGGATAGGTTTCCATAAAAAGAAAAGCTCCAGCCATTCCACCAAGCAGAAAAATCAGGGCATCAATTTTCCCGATTGAAAGTGCGCTGATGCTTGTTCCCGGACAATATCCGCCCATGATAAAACCTGCACCCATAATGATTCCGCCAAGGATGGCTGAATTTACATAGTAGGGGTTTACAAAAACCAACTTCAGGTTTAACAGTCCAAAGAAACTGAGTAATTGTGAGCTGGCAAGCGCGACGATGGCAGCAGTAAAGAACACTTTTATGACTGTAGTATCATAACCGTAAAACATTCCTGCCAATCTGCGACTGGATGAGAATCCGGCCTGTTCCAGGGCAAAACCGAAGCCAATACCAACGAAGAAGGCGATCAATAGATTGAGCCACTCCGGAAATTCTGATATGATTGAAATAGGTCCCATAGATTCTAAATATTTACAATTAAACAATTTACTATTTACTATTCTGCTAATCATTGACGATTAAGCCTTTACAGAACAATTAATACGACTCTGAAATTTTTCCTAAATAATTAACTATTGAATGAATGACAAAATCCTTTATCCTTTTTACTTTATCCTTTTTACTTTATCCTTTATCCTTTTTACTTTATCCTTTATCCTTCATATCCACAGCTTCCTGAAGAACCATGCAAAAAGGTAGGCCGATCCGAAGATGGCAGCCATGGTTACAAAACCCGCAACAGAAAGGACAGCCATTCCCGAGAGCGCGGCTCCACTGGTGCAGCCACGGGCCAGTTGTGCACCGTACACAAAAAAGAGGCCGCCAAGAAAGGCAAACAGCAACCGCTTCCTGTTGGAAATTTTGGGTGATTTTTCAATTTTGAATTTCAAACGGTGAGAAAGTGCGCCTGACAGAAAACCACCCACAACCATTCCGAAAATTTCGAGTGTCAACCAGTTTTTTAGCGGGTGTTCGCCATTTTGGTAATATTTGCTGTAATAGGGCGTATTCATCGCATGCTGCTTGTCTACAGCTCCAACCATGGCCACAACAGTATCCTTTATTCCTCCGCTGGCACCAAGACCCCGCCCCGAAAGAAACATAGCAGCCAAAAGAACCAGACCAAGCAGCACTCCGGCAAGGTACGGGTTCATGTATTTGTTTTTATTCATTCGAGAATATATTAGTTAATTTATTGATTAAATGCATATTGTACGTAGGTATTCCAGAAACTCTATTGTTTCACGCAAAGAACGCAAAGTAAGACGCAAAGAAAAAAGGGTTAACCTTTGCGCTCCTTTGCGGTTTTCCTTTGCGACCTCTGCGTGAACTTTTTTGTTATTCATTTACGGGGAATCTTGATTCAAGAGTGAGCAACCTAATCTCAAAAGTAACAAATCGACAATATCTCACATCAACAATCCATTCAAATATTGTTATTGTAACAATTTCTATGAAAAAGTACTTTATATTTGATTATATTTCTCTGTAAGAAAAGAAAATGACTCCTGAAAATTCCCTGTCCACACGCGAATTCCAGCTATTTGTCAAACCGGTCGGCGCTTTGTGCAATCTTGGTTGCGCCTATTGCTATTACCTCGAAAAACAGGATTTGTACGCTATCAACGAGTCTCAAATGTCGGATGAACTGCTTGAAAGATACATCATCCAACACCTGGAATCCGCAACGGAAGAACCCGTTTTGTTTTCATGGCACGGAGGGGAACCAACCCTGGCCGGGATTGATTTCTATAGAAAAGCCATTGAATTATAGAAACAACATAATCATCACAACAAAAAGATCATCAATGGTATCCAGACAAACGGCATCAATCATCAACATTTATCCGAATTACTGGATCACCCGATGCAGGTGGCTTTCGGAGAGGCTAAATTCAACTCTTTGCCAAACTATTGCCTGAATTGTGAAGTATTGGCCATGTGCCATGGAGAATGTCCCAAAAACCGGTTTATCCAGAGCCCCGCCGGTGAAAAAGGGCTCAATTATTTGTGCGAAGGTTACAGGAAATTCTTCAGCCACTGCACTCCTTTTGTAAAAACCATAGCAGATTTATTCGCATCACAAGATTAACCAACGATGTAATTTTTAGTCGATCTTTGGCGGATAATTGGATGATTGGCGCATTTATAAATTTCTTCCGGCAAAAATTGACTTTTAGAAAACAGTATTTGTGTAGTTTTGCGGGTAAAATATAAATGTTTTTACCATGAGAAAATATTTTAGCCTTGCGATCATCTCTCTTCTTGGCATCGGGTTCTGGTATTGCCAGGCCGACGTCAGGCGACCTGATGTTCAGGTTGTCCCAATGCCAGCTTCCCTGACGAACATGGAAGGAACATTTTCGATTGGTTCGCAGACAAAAATCCTGATCAATAGTGAAAGTAAGGAGATGCAAAAAGTGACCTCTAACCTGACAAGCCATCTGGAGGATTTATACCAAATTAAAAACAAGATAACTTTTTCAGGTGCTCCTGAAAAGAAAACCATTTTTATCAAATTAAATACCGGACTCTCAATTTCGAAAGAGGGCTATAACCTGGTAGTTTCTTCAAAAGGAATCGTGCTTGAATCCCCTTCGCCAAATGGTTTGTTCTATGGTATTCAAACATTGCTGCAACTGATGCCGCCCATCAAGCAAAAACTAGCAGAAGTTGTTGTACCTGCCGTTGAAATCAAAGATTTCCCAAGGTTTGCCTGGAGGGGTTTGCATTTGGATGTTGGCCGTCATTTCATGCCCAAGGAATTTATCTTGAAGTACCTTGATTACATGGCGTTACATAAGCTAAATACATTTCACTGGCACCTGACCGAAGATCAGGGGTGGCGAATTGAAATCAAAAAATACCCTAAACTTACCGAAGTCGGATCTATTCGTAAGGAGACCCTGGTTGGCCATTACGGCAGCAAGAACTATGATGGTACCCCTGTGGGCGGATTTTACACCCAGGACGACATTAAAGAGATTGTAGCCTATGCTGCGGATCGGTTTATCACGGTAGTTCCAGAAATTGAAATGCCCGGACATGCTTTGGCTGCATTGGCTGCATACCCAGAATTGGGATGTACAGGGGGACCTTATGAAGTGGGCACTACGTGGGGCGTCTTTGACGATGTCTATTGCGCCGGGAATGCCAGGACAGATACTTTCCTGATGGATGTTTTAAAAGAGGTAATCCCCCTATTCCCGGGGGAATATTTTCACATTGGCGGCGATGAATGTCCAAAAACACGCTGGCAAAAATGTCCGATATGTAAAGAACGGATGAAAGCGGAAGGACTTAAATCTGAAAATGAACTACAAAGTTTCTTCGTCAGACGGATAGAAAAATTCTTAAATGAAAACGGGAAAAAAATGATCGGTTGGGACGAAATCCTTGAGGGAGGTCTGGCTCCCAATGCGGCTGTCATGTCCTGGAGAGGAGAGAAGGGTGGAATTGCTGCTGCCAAAGAGCATCATTTTGTGGTTATGACACCCGGAGAATACTGCTATTTTGATCACTACCAGGCAGATCCAAAAAATGAGCCACTGGCAATTGGTGGATATCTGCCTCTTAAAAAAGTTTACAGTTACGAACCTGTTCCTGCCTCACTTACTGAAGAGGAATCAAAATATGTATTGGGAGCCCAGGGAAATGTATGGACAGAGTACATGAAAACGCCGCAACAGGTCGAATACATGGTATATCCGCGTGCGGCAGCATTGGCTGAAGCAGTTTGGTCGCCTAAAGGACCTAAAGATTTCGAAAACTTCAAGAGTCGACTGATCAGGCTTACCAAATTTTATGATATACTTGGCATAAATTACTGCAAAGCTGGGCTAAAATAGTCCTGATAAGATACTGCTGCTAAAAGTAACTTATAATATCTTTTTCATGGCCATCTGTTTTATGGATCAAAAATTTGTGATGCCCCAGTTAGAAGGCATGTGACAAGTAGAAAAATTAGTTTTCTCATGATTGTTTTTTATTTAATCCACGATTCAGGATCTCCTATGACAGAGATCGCATAGATGGGAACTGTGGTAATGTTTTGAAATTGTCCAAAATTTTCAAGTGAAGACCGAACTCCCATCTCAATGTTCTTTTCCTTTAGAAACAGATGTAAGCTCTGCATGGAACCCCTTATACCAGATTTTACCTCGATGGGAATAATTTTTTCTCCTTTTTGAAATAGATAATCGACTTCTGCATTTCCACTTGCACTTTCACGATGCCAATAGTAAAGTGGTTCATTTCGGTAATAAGATGATGATTTTGAGAGTTCCAATCCAACCGATAATTCGGCCAATGCCCCTTTGTTTACAACTTCAAAACTCTCACCAATTATCAGCTCACCTATATTTAATCCTAACAATCGTTGAAAAATGCCGGTGTCAAAAATTAGCATTTTTCTTTTTTTAGGATCAACTTCGGCACCAAGCGGGATCCCATTCGCGGATGTATGTGTGACCGGAATCACCAAACCTGCCAGGATAAGTAACTCCAATGCAGCCTTGATTTGCTTTGGGTCGCTATTTGATGCCGCTTTGGTGTACATAAATTTGCCTCCCATTTGCAATACCACAGCCTCGAATGCCTCTCTAATCCGAAGTGCCGGCATCAGTCTTTTATATTTTGCGAAATCATCCTGGTAAGAAATCACTAAATCGTCAATAATGCCCATACATTGGAGTATATCACCACTGTCCACATATTTGGCAACAACCTCCGGCATTCCGCCAATGGCCATAAAACGTTTGTACAGGGAGATTGTCTTTTTATGAATCAGATCGGGTATAGGATTTGCAGTTGATGCATTAATTATGGCCTCTGCCAATTGGTTTTGATTACATGCATTGAGAAATTCATTGAACGAGAAGGGTCGTAAAAACATAGAGCGGACACGTCCTACCCCAAATGAAGGCAACTCCTGCAGCGCAAATTCGAGCAATGACCCGGCAGCAATGAGGTGGAGCCCTGGCAATCTTTCGTAGAAGTACCTCAACGAAGATATTGCTGGAATGCAACTTTGTATTTCGTCAAAAAACATCAATGTTTTTCCTTCAATTACCGGCACTTCAAAGTACAACGACAATTGCTCGCAAATATCTTTAGGATTTAGTGACTGGCTAAAAAGTGCATGAAGATTCAGCTGTGCTTCAAAGTCGATTTCAATAAAATAGTCAAACGAATGAGCAAGATTGCGTACAGCGGAAGATTTACCAACCTGCCTGGGTCCGCGAAGCAACAAGGGTTTTCGGCTCTCCTCGTTTTTCCAGCTTATTAGTGCCTTGTCTATTTCACGCAGAATATAGTTGTTTGATTTTTTCATAGGCATAAAAGTAATATTATTTGCGTAAAACATAGGCTGAAAAGTAATATTATTTACGTTTTAAACAGGCGTACATCGAATATCTATTCGTTGGAACTCTTCACCAATTTCAATTGTAGCTAAAGTTGTCCTTAATAATTAGGGTTATTTAAGTATTATTTTAAATATCAGTCAATCTGATTTTTTATATCCAGGCTTGCTCATAAGGCCTATTTTTTTCTTCTTGCAACTGAACCTAAAGTTTTTCAGTAATTCTATCTTATCAAAGCCGTAGCACACCAAAGCAGAGGAGCCTGTCCATGCAGATCCCCTACAATGCGTTTTCTTTGCATGTAATGGTTGCGGTCGTTTTTGATGTTTGTTCCTTCACAGACTTCGGTTAGTTCATCGTTGGCATTGATGTATGAAACCAAGGCCAGCCAACCTTTGCGTGCGGCTGCGCCATACGTTTTCTTATCGAGCCAGCCGTTTTTAACCCCGGAAATCATCGCATAAGTAAACATAGCGGTTCCTGATGTCTCTTCCCATGCCTCCGGATCATCGATGATTTGCCGCCACATGCCATCTTTTTCCTGATACTTTAATAAAGCAGTCATCATTTTGTGGTATCCTTCCATGATTCGGGTACGATTTGGATTGTCTTTTGGTAGTACGCGAAGGACCTCTGCCATTCCCACGGCCATCCATCCATTGCCTCTTCCCCAACTATAATGAGCATCGGGTGAATGATAAAATAAACCGTTTTCTAATTGGATAGTGTCGAGATAAAGCACCATCTCTTTGGCGGCCCGATCAATATATTTCTTTTCGCCTGTTGCCCTGTAAGCTTGTGCCTGCACTGCTGTGATCATAAACATATCGTCAATCCAGATGCGGGTTTGCCAGGAATAGCCCTGATCCGTCAGTTTTTTTTCGTTAGGCTTTGCTCCAACTGGCAACGTCCATTGAGCGTCGGCATATTTCAATCCAAGATCAAGATATTTTTGCTGTTTTGTCTGGATGTAGAGTTCCAGGGGAACCGATCCAAAAACATTATTATCAACATGATTTGGTTTTGGCAAAAGATTTGCTTCCTTGTCGAAAAGGGGAGCAAAACGACCTTCATATCGGTTGAACAATTTTTTATTTTTAGAGACCTCAGCAAACCACATGCCGCCCAACCAGGTACAAACATCCGGATAAGTAATCTGCGTTGGAGGAGTATCAGGATGGGTATTCCCATAACGGGAATGAGGGCTATTCAGAAACTTTTCAGCAATACGTGTCCCAATTTCTAATGGTGATTTTCCTTTCGGCCAGTTTTTCAGATCATAACTTTGGTGTTGGGCATTTGTCGTCAAGACATTTAGTAAAAGGAAAAAGGAGAAAATTGAAGTTGTTATTTTCATGTTATCACTTTAAAATTATTTACATATTAAATTACGTTCAATGCGATGAAATTGCATCCTTTATCTTGAACACCCAGGCATAATCGCATGGATTTGTTGCAGGGGTAATTGCAGGCGGGGTAATCGTTATACTGTTTGCTGAAACTGAGTATTTCACTTTCCCATTGAAGCCAAGCATCGTTACTGATTCTGTTTTGCCAATCCCTTTAACTACGATCGGACTGTCCTGCCATTTGGTTACGATCACATACAATTCGCTCCTTTTTTTAGTAAAGTACACTGTTGTTTCTGGCGATACCGCTGGTGCTTTCTCCCATTTTCTTGTCTCATAAATTGCTTCGCCATTGACTTTCAGCCATGATCCAATATCTGCAAGTCGTTGTTGCATAATTTCAGGAATACGGCCATCTGCGGTTGGACCAATGTTGAGAAGCAGGTTTCCGCCACGGGCTACCTTGTTGATCAGGATGTGCACCAGTTCTTCGGAAGTTGAGTAGTCTTCCAGTACTTCGTTGCGGTTGTATCCGAAAGAACCTGCAATGCCGCGACACTCTTCCCATGGATGTTCAAATTTGGTATCATTGGCATTCCCCTCATGAACCAGATCGTATTCTGTGGTGTAAATACCTCCATGTTTGCTGCGGGTTTCTTTGCCCCAACGGTCATTGACCACCACCATATTTTTTACTGGCGACTCGTTGTACAACCATGTCAGGAACTGCGTACTTTTCCACGCCTCGCTCGGGTGGTCCCATTCGCCATCAGTCCATAACACATCAGGCTGGTAACGGGTGACCAGATCCTTCATTTGCGGAATCATGTGTTCATCAACGTATTGCGTCAAATTGGATTTGTACAATGGATTAAACCACTCGTAAAGCGAATAATAAAATCCCATGTGTAGTCCTTTCTCTTTCACCGATTTAGACAAGTCCCCGCAAAGGTCCCGATGCGGGCCGACATCTACAGCGTTCCAGTTCCAACTCTGTTGACTTGGCCACAGTGTAAAACCTTCATGATGCTTGGAGGTCAAAACAATGTATTTAGCGCCTGCCTCTTTGAAGCGTTCTGCCCATGCATCGGGGTCAAACATCTCGGCCTTGAAAAGGCTGGCAAAATCCTGGTATTTGAAATCTTTGCCATATACACGGTTGTGGTAGTCGATGAAAAATTGCTGGGTTTTGGAAGGTTTCATCCAACGGCTCCAGTACCATTCGGCATATTGTTCGTAAACACCTACTTTGTCACGTTTGGTCGGACTGTAAGCTGGAACGGAAAACAATCCCCAATGGATAAAGATGCCAAACTTGGCATCCTCAAACGATGCCGGAACAGGACGGCTGTCGATGGATTCCCAGGTAGGCTGATAGGTTTTCTGTGAAAAGCTTTGGATGGCGCCCAAAAGAAATAGAAAAAGTAAAATTTGATTTTTCATTTTTGATACTGTATAGAAATTGTTCATACCTTATTAATTTGATAACATCAGAAATCCCAGCCAATACGGGGTTGCGGTTTAACAGGTATATCCAGCATTAATCCATTCCATTTTGTATTTAATATCCCGTCTTTGATTGAAAATTCAGGTTTATCTGTCGGTAAATGAACTCCCTGGATTCCCACCGAAAACGTAAATCCCAGGGTTGCTTGTTTCATTTCTGAAAGGTTAAAATCAATTTCATCACCTGAATAAATAACAAAATCTATCCAAGATGCCTTCTCGTTGCCACCTTTTTCCCAATGTCCTTTAAACTGGTCGAAAATTGTCTGATAAAGTTGAAGATTGAATTGTAAACCATTGATAAAGAAACTATCAACGGCATTATTCGACGAAGGAATGGGAAGGTCTTCTGCTTTTACATTTCCGAATTCAAAACGTAAACGAAGGTCTTTGGCCCTGAACTTTCCCTCCTTTAATCGGTCAAAGGACGGGTGTTTATCGCCTCCGTTGGTTGCAAAGCTAATACCAGCAAGCACATTGCCTTCTTTTTGTTGACTTTGAAAATTTACAGCTGTGAAATCATAGCTATCGTGTAAAAACCGGACCTGAAGATATTTTGGGTTTTGCGCATCGCCCCAGTAAGCAAGAAATGGCCGGCGTTGATTCCATAAACTGGACAGATTGGATGTTGAGAGTGCATATTTGTCAGCCATATAACAAGTTCCGATAATTTGAGGTTCTGCTTTTTCAAAAGTGTCGGTTTCGGTGCGTGGATATTCAGGTGCGAGAAAATAGTGCAAAAGATATTCGGGAATCTGATGTTTTATCTTCACATTTCCTTGTTTTTCTTCCATTCCGGTAACGATTTTCCCGTTTGACCCCTGTTTCAGCATCGCATAAAACGATGGACCGACCAGGGTACCGTAAGACCTGCTGTGTGGCCCTGTCCACTGACCGGTTGGCTGATGGTAATGCCTGGCAATCATTTCCCAACCGATAGAATAGAGCGAATCGATCATCTGTTTGGCCGATGGCTCAATGATATGCATTTTCATGTGTTCCAATTCGTCCAGAGCGACAATGGTGTAAGTGGGGCTGTTGTATTCCGAAAAACCTCCTTTATCTAGAGTATAATCATAAAAAGTCTTCAATCGCTTTTGTGCATAATCCTTCATCTCCGGAAGATCAAACAAATGTGAGACTGTGTAGGTAACATACGTTCCCATAATGGCAATATTGGTGTACCCTGGTCCCACATTCCTTTTCTGAACTGCCTTTGCAGCCAGTATGATCGAATTCTTGATGGTCGGTTTCAACGCTTCCGGAATTTCTTCCTGATGCCCCATCCAAACATCCAGCAGGGTCACAGCATTAAAATCGGCCCAGTTATAGTCGATCGGCGTTTTTTTAGTCGCGAGGGGTTCTTCCATAAAATAAGGCCATACGCCGTATGATTTGGAATCAGGGTCCTGATCCTGTAAAGACATCGTTTTTTCAATCACATCGAATGCCCTCTGTGTGTATTGCTGGTCCCCCAGATCGAGCAAAGAGGCCGCATACCAAAATGAACTGCGAATATCATGGTATACGCCGCTTTCAGCATCAGTGTGATAATTATACCCATGCAAGTTCGAAGTGATCATCTTTCCTTCGGGATCATATCGTTTGTGCGATCTATTTAAGGACTCATTCAAGGTTTGCTTCTCCGATGGAGTCAATTGTACCTTCTCATATTTTATATAGCCATCATCGCTGTTTTGGGCAAAACAGATAAGGGAAAAGCATCCGATTAAAATAATTAAAACTAAAGATTTCATTTTTGGATCCGTTTTAAGATTTCATTACTGATCTGTTTGGCAAGTCTCTCATAGCCTTCATTGTTATAATGAACATTCCCTTTAGAACCGCTGTATTTTTCCAATTCCGGTTCCATTAATCCGTACAAATCAATTACTGGAATGTCGTTTTCTTCCATGATTTTACGGGCAATCCTGTTCCGGTCCATCACGACCTGATTTTTTACAGGATCCAGTTTTTGTCCCGGTTCTTTGGATGGATATGGGGTTGTAAGTGAATAAATTAGCTGACATCCTTTGGATTTCTTTGATTGCAGAAATTTCACAAATTTTCTTAGCCCTTATTCATATTGCTCGTTGGTAAGGTGCCATCCATGAAGCCCGTTGTTAAAATGGATGACTGCATGGTGGTACTTTGCCATGGCCATTTTGGTTTCGCTTAATAATGCCTGGTCTTCGATACTACGGGAGGTAGCATAACGGTCGCAATTGGCTACTCGCGATAATCTGGCTGAAACGGCAGTATAATATCCTCTTGAAATTGAATTTCCGATAAACAATACACGGGGTTTCGTGGTATCGCCTTCGTGTCCCCACCAGAAATCACTCCATTCGGTATCTTCACGGGTAACTTTTTGCGAAATGCATCCCCCTAAAAAAATTAGGAGGATTGGCATAATAAAAAAGATTTTAAGCTTCATTTGTTTAAAATTTTGTTTTTCGGTGAGAATATTATTGTCATTTCTTCTCGTTCAGATTTAATCCTTGTGCTATTCTTATGGCGGTCAGTACACGAGACCCATTGGAATTTGGTGCAACATTAGAAGTCAATTAATTAAAAATCGAAATCTTAAAGCACCAGGCTATTTTACAGGGCTGTATCGACCCTTCCTGCAATTCCACGGGAAGCGAAATATCCAACCCTGATTGCTTGTTATACCTCCATTTCAAAGGGTTTGACCAACCCAACATATATATTTTGGATCCTTGTTTTGGTTCTACTGTTTTTAGTCTGAGTAGCTTTCCTGGCCAGGCACGGCTTATCGCATATGCTGTTTGCCTATCTTTTGTCATAGTATAACGAATGGTATCTCCTCCCTCCTTCCAAAGGTCCCCCTCGCGTGGACGTGTAGCATAAATAGCTTCCCCATTGACCTTTAACCAGGTTCCAACTTCTTTAATCGCCTCTATCACCTTTGGATCGAATTGTCCATTGACATCGGGACCGATACCTACCATGAAATTGCCTCCTTTTGCAACAATATCGGTGAGGTTATTGATAATCCAGGCAACGCCCTTGAAATCATCATTTTTTACATAAGAAAAATATTTGCCATAAGGGTAAATTACGAACCACGGCATATCGGTATTCTCCTTGTTTCCGGGAATAAATCCCTCAGGTGTATAATAGTCGCCATAATTACCAATGCCGCGTGCGCGGAACATCACCTCAGGCTGAATCCTGCGTAAGTCTTTTATCTCCTGCCGCATCTGTGGCCACACTTTCTTGCCTAACCACATGTCGAGGCAAACCATATCAATCTTTCCGTAATTGGTAAGAAGTTCAGTGAGTTGCTTGCGGTGGTAGTCCATCATACGGGCATCTTCTCCAGGTGTTGTATTTGGCATCATAACAGTGCCAACATTCGCCTGGGGGCCATAGAGTTCAGGATGCACCCTGGCATCCGGTGTATTCAGGGGATGATTGCAATAAGGCCGGTAATCGGCGTTGTACCAATCCGGATGAGAGTAATAAAGATCTATTTTGAGCTTGTACTTGTGACCCGCATCACAAAGTTCCTTGATCACATCGCGGTGAAAGGGCGTTTCCATGATGCTGTAAGCCAAGTCGCAATCTTCCAGGGCAGGACCTCCCGGTGCTATCCAGTTGACCCTCTTCCTGACCCTGGCTTTCGTGTCAAACATAGAGAATCCGTCATGATGCATAGTAGTCATTGCAAACATTTTAATACCATTGTCGCTGAACAGCTTCATCCATTCCTCAGCATTAAAACCTGTTGGGTTCCACGTCTTGTACAACTCCTGATAGGCTTGCTTCCCCTGGTTTGAAAGCTTTAGGAATGGCCAGGATTCGCGCCCTTTCGCATTGATCGAGTATGTCCCCCAGTGTATGCGCACACCATACTTTATATCACGAAATGCCTCAATTGTTGTAGCTGAAGGATGTTGATAACTGGGATCGGTATTATCTTCGACCCAGTCCTTGACCTTCTGGTAATGAGAGTCATTCTTAGGTAAAGTGTCTTTGTCATAAACATCTCCACCAGTTTCGGCTAAGATCCTGGCAGGCTTTTTGGCGGCTGAAGTCAAAGGAGAAAAGAACAGAATAGAAAAAATAAGGATCGAAAAAGCAAGAAGGGTTTTCATAAGTTTGATATTTTGTCATCACCAAATTGAAATATTCCATTCAGATGTTTAACGGATTGTTGGAGGAATACTTTCTGCACCGGTTGCCCAGGTTTTATTGGGCTGATCGCCCATCTCAAAAACCAGCTCGCCCCCTTTGACAATTTCATCGTGCCAGATAAACGACCGGTCAAAGGGTTTCCCGTTCAACATGGCCGATTGAATGTATATGTTCTTTTTAGAGTTGTTTATCGTCCTTATTGTGAATTGCTTATTGTTCTGAACCTGGATAGTGACCTCCTCGAACATCGGGCTTCCAATCACATAATAGGGCATACCCGGACAAACAGGGTAAAAGCCCATCATGCTAAATATCAGCCATGCCGACATCTGCCCGGCATCGTCGTTACCGCATAAACCGTTGGGGACTGGTTCATATTCTTTCTCCACTATATTTCGTACCCATTTCTGCGTCTTCCAGGGTTCGCCTGCAAATGGGAAAAGATACGAAATATGGTGGCAAGGTTCATTCCCATGCCAGTAGTGGGTCTTTTCAAAAAACTCATCAAGTTTATTCAAAAAGGGTTCTTTTCCACCCATTAACCTGATCAGTCCTGATACATCCTGCGGAACAGACCAGGTATACTGAAACGGGGTACCTTCACAAATGAAGAAATTCCCCGTATCCTTCCTGCTTGATCCGTGAATGTAGGGATTAAATTTTTCGACCCATTTCCCATTGGCATAACGGCCACGGACAAAACCACTGACCGTATCGTACACATTTTTGTAGTTTTGTGACCGGCGCAGCAATTCTTTGTAATCTTCTCTCCTTCCCAGTTTCTTCGCCACCTGTGAAAGAACGTAATCGTCGTAAGCATATTCCATCGTTCGCGATACCTGTTCCCTCTGGTGAAATGCTTCCTTCACAGTATCTTCCACCGGGATGTATCCATATTTCAGGTATGACTTCAAAGCCCTGCGTCCTTTGCCATCGTTATAACTCTGGTAGTCAGAATTATATTCAAAGGCATTTTTTCGCATCAGGGTATAGGCAGATTCAATATCGAAACCTTTAATGCCTTTCAGGTAAGCATCACCAATCAGTGCTATGCCGTGATCGCCGATCATGGCCGAGGTATAACTATTATAAAGCGGGAAAATCGGCAGCCAGCCTCCTTGTTGGCCCATCAGGATAAACGAGCGGACCATATCACGGTCACGCCCCGGATTGGTGATCGTATACAACGGTTGTACCGACCGATAAGTATCCCACATCGAAAAATCTGCATAATAATCATACCCTTTGGCCTGGTGTACCTGCTTTTCACCGGCAAACCCGGGATACGAGCCATCCATGTCGCTAAATACCCGGGGCAGTTGGTTGGCCGTATACATGGCCGTGTAAAACTTAACCAGGTCCTCTTTTGATGCCCCTTTTACCTTTATCTTACCCAAAGTCTTATTCCATGATGCTTCAGAAGCCCGTTTTACCTTGTCAAAATCCCAATGCGGAATTTCTGATTCAAGGTTCCGGCGGGCCTCATCTATACTTGTGAACGAACTGCCCATCCTGACCTGGACAACTTCAGGGGTTTCAGAAAACCGGACGAAAGCGCCAACCGGCTTTTTTTCTCCTTTAATCTGTTTCTGCCCATTTTTTAATGTACTGCTTTCCCATATCCCGTATTCTGCGAATGGCTTATCGAACCTGACCACAAAATAGCCGCTAAAACCGGCTGGCTTTCCTGATCCCTGATAAATACGGTAAGCCGGGTTGTAACCAACTATTTCGTTCTTTTCGGGGTCAATTTCAATGTACCCCTCACCGGTATCGCTGTTTGGTTCGACAATCACGTAATGTGCACCGGTTCCCTGAAACGTGAATTTCATCATTGCAGATCTGGACAAACCGGTAAGTTCGGCCAGTACTTTATACCTCTCTAGAAAAACCGAATAGTACATTGGAGAGGAAACCTCTTTGTCATGGCTGAATTCGGATGCCCGGTCCTTTGCCCCGGGAATTAATTGACCCGTCATGGGCATAATGGTAAATGTCCCGTAGTCTTTGACCGCCGAACCGCTCATGTAATGGCTGTTCCTGAAACCCTGGATACCTGTATCACCATAATAATAGGGTGGAAAATTTTTTCTTTCACCTTCCAGGGTTTGTGGTGTCCAGTTGTTCATGCCATTGGGGACGCCTACCAATGGGTAGGTTTTACCCCGATCGGTCAGCTCAAATTTTCCGGTCCCGCTAACGACCCGCTCATTTGTTCCGATTAAAGGGTTGACATATTTTACCTGACTGAATATTTTGCCGCTAGAAATCAAGTATAAAAATAAAGCGGAGAAGATTATGATTTTCATATGATAAATTGATAATAAAATGTGTTTCATTTTTTATCTAATGTGATAAATAAAATTTTATTGAGAATCTATCCGCTATTATTTAGCCGTTTGTTAGAATTTCCTCAATCATTTTCAATTCCTCATGTTGGAATTTTAAATTAGCAAGTGAAGCAAGGTTATCGACAAGCTGCTCTGTACTGCTCGCACCAACAAGAACTGAAGTTACCCGTTCGTCTTTCAGCAACCAGGCGATGGCCATTTGAGCCAACGATTGATTTCTGTTTTTAGCAATCCCGTTCAATTTTGTTACCTTCTCAATTCTTTCGACAGTAACTTCATTGGCTTGCAGAAACCCGGTTACTTTTGCAGCCCTGGAACCTTCAGGAATTCCATTCAGATATTTATTTGTAAGTAATCCTTGCGCCAATGGCGAAAATGCAATACAACCTATGCCATTTTCACCTAGTACGTTCATCAATCCATCCTCCACCCAACGTTCAAACATCGAGTATTGAGGCTGATGAATTAAGCAAGGTGTACGATACGATTTGAGTAAGTCTGCGGCTTGTTGGGTTCTTTCCGCTTCATAGCTTGAAATGCCCGTGTATAAGGATTTCCCGCTATTTATAGTACTAGCCAATGCTCCCATCGTTTCTTCCAAAGGGGTAAATGGATCCGGTCGATGCGAATAGAAAATATCCACATAATCAAGCTGCATTCTCTTAAGACTTTGATTCAGACTGGCAATCAAATATTTGCGCGAACCAAAATCGCCGTATGGACCTGGCCACATATCCCAACCTGCTTTAGTGGAAATAATCATTTCATCACGATGGGATTGGAAATCCATTTTAAGAATGCGACCGAAGTTTTCTTCGGCTGATCCAGGAGGCGGTCCATAATTGTTTGCCAGATCGAAATGCGTTATTCCGGCATCAAATGCCTTCCAGATAATTTTGCGAAAGGGTTCAAAAGTGTCCACTCCGCCAAAATTATGCCACAAGCCCAGGGAAATTACAGGCAAGTCTATTCCGCTTTTGCCACATCGCCGGTAAATCATGTCGCTGTACCTCTTTTCTGAAGGTTGATAATCCATTTTAAAGTATTGATTTAATTTTTATAAATAATTTAAATTCGTAAGCGCCTTAATTACAATCTCTAAATCTATTTCGCCACGAAAACCACTGAATCCGACTGATAGCATAGTTCCATCCTTTAGTTTTACAGGTTGTCCTCCTGGCCAGCCAATTAAATCGGGAGCATCAATACCCAACACGGTTTCGTCCACTTCATCCATTTTACTATACCGACACATAATTCACGCCCTTAAAAGTCAGTTCTTTTAATGGATGACCTTCCTTTTTAATGTCAGCAGATCCGGCTTGCTCGTATTTCCATGCGGGATATCTTTCCGATGAATTTTTCAGCCATGTGTCCGGGCCAATTGTTGCTAAATCTTTACGTAGATTTTCAGGCTTGCAGGTTTGATATTCTGCATTTATAAAGCTGTACAGTACCGTATCGTGGTAAAATGGACTGCGCGATACAATCAAACTTGCCGGCATTCCATTGGGGAAAAACGCTTCATTGGTGAATTTATCCACCGAATCAGGAGTATGGCCACCAAAAACAAATTCTGCAATATTTAACCGGGCCCGTTTTTTAATTTCTTCGTTCAACGAGATATCGGGCAATTGATTCGAAACAGAAAAGGATTTTGTCTCCTTTTTATGCATGTAAAAGCCAACATTTCCCAAAATTCCAAATAGATTTTTCATCGCACCGGTAACACCCGGACTGTGCATTTTTACCAAATGCAGGTTAACCAGATAATCGGCATCAATCAGCAATTGCGGAATTGGATATTGATCGGTAGGTTTTCCATCTTTTGGAAAACCTTTATTGTCAGACAAAAAGATTGTTTTTTCACTTACGGCAGGGTTATCGTTCTTCCCGATCATAACTATTTGCTCCAGGTTTTGTTTCCTTACTTCGGATTTAATTTCTTTCGGGAAAGGCCGGGAACAATCGAAAATGCAGATGTTCTTTTGTTGTAATCCTGCATCTATCAAACTTTTTGCCAGGACACTTAACATGGCCGGACTATTGTTAAGTGTCTTGTTAATGTCACGGATCGTATTGTTGAAATTGACTTTGACGACAATTTTTCGCTCCACCAAATTGGCATTCTTATTGCCTTCCAATATTTTCTTCCAGGCCTTTGCTACTTTTTTTTCACCCGATATTTCAAAGAGCGATTTTGACAGCATTTGCGTCAACACATCTTTGTTGATGGTTTTCCAGTAGACCTGCTCGCCCGAAAAATTGTAATCGGAAACATTTTGATTGTAAACGCGGACAACCTTGTTGTCGTCATAAGCTTCAGAAACATACCTGTCTTCTGACATTAAAACACTTCCTGCTAATCCTTTGGGAAGAAATCCCAATACTGAAAGGCCAGCTGTTGCATGAATAAAATCTCGTCGTTTCATACGTATATAATTTGTTTTTTTAAGGTCGTATGGAATAGCCATGAGGAAATATTCATTCCGGTTTGTGATATTCTTATCATGGCTATTTCATCGTAGATAGTTTGTTTTTTTACTTTATTTCTTCAACAAGTTCAAATTCGAAGTAGGCTAAATTCGATCCTCTATTGAGGTGCAGCGTGAGAAGGTTAAGACCTGTTGATGGGAATGTTATAGAGCCAACTTCCGCTTTATTCCATATATGCATACTACCGGTCACTTTGGGCAAAGTAATATCTGAAGCTTTCACATTATTGATCCACAAGGTTGATTTATTATCATTATTTCCATAAAGGGCCGTAATTTTGAATTTACCTGCTTTTTTCACATTTACGGTATAATTGATCCACTCCCCATCTGCCTCCCATCCTATATAAAATTGATTGATTGGAGGTTCAAAGAAATTCGCATTTTTGAAATCAGCTAAATCTTTTGTATAGGAAACGTCCACACCCTCCTTTTCCCTGAAATGGCAAATGTAATCACCCGGTTTTAGATTGCCAGATGCGGGGCAATTCTGTTCGTAATTCAACTTTCCGGCAGCCTGGTTTGTGCTGTCAAAATCATGGTAAGCAATGCCCTCGCCCCCTAAATCATAATAACCGAGTTCCACTTTACCGGGAATAACTTGTGCTCCCTTTTTGTAAAAAGAATCCTCGAAAGGTTTACCCTTGTAATCAGCAGGTAGTTGAGAAAAGGCTGCATTTATCGAAATTAAGCTTAGTACGAGTGTACTCACTGAAAATTTAAATGACATTAATTTTTCTTTCATTTTTTATTTTTTTACTGTTATTAAAACTAGTTAACCTTCTTATAAATCAGTTCTATACCATTGCCCTTTTTTAGGTTACGGCTATACTTCTTGTCAGTTGGATTGTTCCAGTGCTCAGCAGTTCCAAGACTGGCAAGAGGGGTGCCATCCCTTTCCGGGTCGTAAACGGCGCCTGAAGGTGGGTTGTTGGCCAGGGCCATCTCTTCCATGGCATAATCGCTGTACATCATGTCGGGTGCATCGGGCCATGCCGCAAGCGCAAAGTCGAGCACGACCGATTCAATGGCAACAGGATCCTGTGATGCAAATAAACTGCCCATCCACTCATTATTGAAGGGAGAGATTGTCCATTTTGATTTGGGAAGTCCGCCTAAACCCTTATTGCTGTAAACTCCGTCTATCAGATAAAGCACTGTCTTCCCGCCCAGGTCTTTGTGCCCGATGAAATCAGGATAAACCGAGTATTGCCGCTTGCCCGCCTTACTTTGACTAAAACCACTTCCATGCGAATTCTTATGCCAGTCGGTTTCAATGCTGGTGCATCCGAAAAAATTCTTTGCACATAGTGTAACGCCTTGGGCTACATGCCCTTTCATGATTGCCAGGTTAATTACATAATCGGCTTCCGCAAAACAAGTTGCAAGTCCGTGGACCATCCCCTTGAAATCCTGCGAATAAACAAAACCATTTTCTACAAAAGTTGATTTCTCCCGTCCGTCGCCTCCATCGTGATCGATGTAATGAACTTTCGGATATGCCGTATGGCATTTGTCATAAATGTTGTTGGTGATAAACCTGCTCGGATCTGCAACAGTAATATTTTCCTCCGCGATTCCGGCCTTATTCACCAGACTTTTTAAAAGTGACAGTATCATAGCCGGATTGGCATTTATTTCACCGCTGCTCTCATGTGAACTGGTATTGTTCTGGTTGATTTTGATCGCCACCTTTTCACCCTGTTTGTATCCTGTATCACTATTCTTTTTGGTTTTGTTGAAAAAACGGAACAAGGCATCCCATGATTTTTTTTCATTTCTGACATTGGTCAGACTGAGCAGGGTTTCGGAGAAAAGCTTATCTGTTTCTTCCTGGTTGTTGAACCTATCCTCCCACCAAAAGCCGGTCTTTTGATCCCAACTTGCAATTTTAGGATTATGTCCCCAGGCAACCCTGCCCGGATACATTCCTTTAGCTACACCAAGTGGGATGTTAGGTTTGTACCAGATTTTCAGCTCAGCAGCCCTGACCTCTTTCGGGGATTGAAAAGAAAAAATGGCGGCAGAAGAAATTCCAATAATCAGAAACAGTCCTGCGGCCAGATATTTGGCTTCGAACAATTTGTTTTTGGCCTTTTTGAATGCAAAGGCAGCTCCTGAAAGTGTCAGTATCCAGATCACAAAACCCGACATCATTGGCGCCGCAACCTGCATGCAGGGGTAGGTTGCCCTGGAGGGTTTCGGGATTACACGTATCAGGAACCAAATGGTTGCCAGTAAAGAAATAATTATAAAAACAATTTTTCCCGGCACACGTGATTTCTTTAAGAAAAACAGGACTCTTTTGATCCAGTTCGGAAATTTTTGAATTCTTTCGTCAGTTATCATCTTTTTTAGTTTTAAGAAAATTATAGTATTATGTCTGACTTGGTACTGGCATACTCGAATACACCTCCTCCAAGTAGGATGTCGGGGTCGATGGCATGAATCTGCGCGGTGGCGCGGCCCGTCAGCAGACCAGTGATCAGGACGCAAGCTAGCAAGACCGTTATTATTCATTCCGGCACCAGCGGAATTTTCAACTCACACAGTTTTAGCAACACCACAACAACGTAAGGTGCGAATGCCGAATTGCGGCATGGCCAGCCGCACGGCGTATCGCCCCTGAGCCGTTCGTTCTAATGGCAGCTTCTTGATCGTTCTGCCGTCCAGTTCCACCAGTTCAACGCGCACAGGTTTCATCGCCAGGGACACCGTTCGCTGGGAATCGTCGCCTCCGGCATTGAAGAGTCGAACCAGCAGATCTTTCCCCTCAACTAACAGGGTAGGCGTCTCAACACCATCTCCCGAGACGGTGATCAGTGAGTGTGTCTCGTCGCCCGCCTTTGACTTCCCCTTCATGATCTGCGCCAGAAGTGGCTCGTTCCAATGTGCCGCTTCCTGGGATAGCTTCGCCTGCTCCCAGTTTCCGCCGTGTGGGATTATCGCGTAGACCGCCTCGTGCTCGCCTGAGAGTGGGCAATCTCCATAGTAGGCCCCAACATAGCCCCACGCCAGCACGAGCGACAAAGGATAGTCCTTGCCGTGAGCGTAGCTGCCGGTATGATCGGAAAGCAGGGCCAGCCCATGCTGCTCGCGGTCATCGATCACATCCACCCAGTTGACGATGATGTTGTGCTTGATGGAATCCCAACGTGTGTAAAACGTGTCCTCGTTTTCGCTCCGGCACACGTCATATGCGGAGTTCTTGTACAGCGTCTGATTACGCACCGATACTGGGAAGAAGGCCTGTAGCTTGAAGTAGCAGTTATGGTGCGACCTGCGCTGCGTTCCAGCATGTCCGCCTTTACTGTAGAACGGGTCGCCGATAAACGTTTCGTTTCCGAAGTCGAAACTGACCAGGAAGTCGATCCGTCTCTGTCCCTGCACTACGGTCATGGTCGAGCGGTATGGACGCCCCAATATCTCACCAGCGACTAGGACACGCACCCGGACTGGGCCATTCTCAACGATTTCCACCCTCGCTGATTTTTCTGCGCTGCTCGCCCACTGCTTCTCGGTGATGAAGTAACCCCGGTATTCGTTGAACAGCCGCTCGCTCGCCGGGTCACAGAACTCTTTGTTCATATCCTTCGAAAATAGGCTTGTCACGGCTCCCCCACGGGCGGGATCAAGCCGGATTTGATACAGATCGGTCTCGATCGAAATCGACCCGTTTTGTTCGGTGCCAACGTGAGCGCCGTTGACTCCGAAGGCGTTGATCGTTTCGTATACTGCTCCTTTCATTCCTCTTCCTGGACTCAACTGCTTTACGTCGGTCCCGACAGCACTGCTCTTCTCGTATACCGGTTCCACGCGATAGGTGCTGTACCCCACTGCGGGGGTGAGTGCCCTAAACAATATGGTCGCCGCGTTAAGACTCTTGTCTGTCTGGTAGCTTCGCACCGGGATTATCTGTGCAACTACTTCTTTCTCCTGGCCATCGATGACGCGAACGGACTGCGTGCCCGGGTCGGTCGCTACAGACAGCTCGACAATGTCAACGCGGCTTGTGCCTACGGTGTTAAACACGCGCACCCACTGCGCACCCAGGGGTTTTCCGATGGTGACTCCGGCATTGCCTTTAAAAGCGTTGGAGTAATCCGCGATGATCTGGTCACAGATATTCTCGGCCTCCCATGTCCAGGAGCCTACTCTCCAGGCCCAGTTCCGGCGTCCCTTGCCCCTGACCACGAGCCACGAGTCATGATGCTGAGCCAACAACAAGTTGTCCCAGGCTTGCCGCAGCAGCTCAGTTGGGAACGGCAGTCCGCGAAACACGTTCGCCATGGCGGCCATCTTCTCGGTTAGCAGCAGCTTGTTTTCGGCTGACCGCACTTCGCGCGACAAGCGATGCAGATCCTTTTCGCCCCAGGGCAGCACGACCCGGATGTTCTCCTGAGTGAAGCGCCAGGGCTTCGCCGGCTTGGCCGCAATCGTCTCGCAGTATTCGCGCCAAGTCACGAACCGTAAGTGAGTGCCAGAATTAACGGCTTTCCTCGCCACCCAGCCCAGATCCTGAAAAACCATGCCGCTCGGATGTGGGATACCATGCTCGATGCACTTGCGGGCAAAGTCCGCGATCTTATCGTCTGATAAGCCCAGCATGCATGATTCGAGCTTGTGGGGGTGTACTGGGTTCTCACAGGCGTACCGCGGAACAGCAGGCAACGAACTTCCGTCAGGACCTATCCACTCAACCATGTCGGCGTCAAAACCCGTTGTATATCCAAATGTGGTGGTGGAGTTCTTGAGTATCGCCCGGGCGAACCCCATCGAACGCAGAATCTGCGGCATAGCGCTCGTCCAACAAGGCTCCTGCACGGCGTAAGTGTCTTCCGCAACGCCCGTGAAGTGCTCGCGGAGAATCTCACGGGCGCGTGTGAGGTGCCGGATGTTGCTCTCGCCGTTGAACGCCCAAGCCAGCGGCTGACCGTAACTGTTGCCAACCAACTCCACAGGTGCATCCACACGCTGATCGCTCAGCAACCGCTTCAGTTCCTCATAAACCTGTGGATCCCGACGGAGCAATACGTCCCAGGACATCGGTTCGATTTCCAGGCACACCTTCCAGCCAGGCGTCTGTTCCAGAAAGCGAAGTACGTCCCGCAAGGTGCCAATTGGCATGTGCCCATAAGCTCCACCATGCCAGCCATCAGCGAAATAGACCGTCGGCAGCGACTGCTCCGGCGGCGTCGGCAAGGGGCCACTAAGCCGTGATGATCTGCCACTGGCAACATTTTTGCCTGCTAATGTTATGCCAGCCAGAGAAGCAAGTCCTGTTTTTAAAAAATTCCTTCTGTTGGTTTCCATAATGTTTAGAATTAAAAATCCAAAAGGTGGACAACCTATTTATTCCCCAATCCAATTATTTTTCGCTACAGCTTTGTCAAATTCCTCCATTAATGCAGGGTCTGATTTAACCAGGTTTATCCATTCAGGGTCGCAATAAACGCCGGCTTTTGAATCAGCAAGAGTGATTTCCAGAATACGCTTTCGTGTATGGTCCCATTTATGGTAGAATACAGTCATTGCCCTGCCCATATCTGGCGTATTGTTTCCTCCTGATTGAATCCCCATGGATATAAGGAACTCGAGTTGGCAAAGTAATTGCTTGTTCCATTAATGGCCGGCGTAATTATTCGGATACCCGGCATTTCAAGATGACCGGCATTACCAGGCCATATATTGCTGATATAGTTGTCAGCATAACGGAGAAATTCGTTGCGGTATGACTCCGGTTGGTTCGCAAACCAGGATATCTCGTCCCAATGCCACGATCCATCCCCAGGTGTACCAGCACCGGCACTCTTTCCATTATTATCAAAATGTGACAGGAAAGGAAGCCTTGTAGTCGCCCAGCCACTGGGTGTCACTCCGTTTCCGCTACTTCCATATTTTCCGGTAAGGATGCATTTTTGTGGGTCTGTGAGTACCTCTTGTATTCCATTGGCATGAAGATTCCCTGAGCCAAAATCAAAGAGCAGATCACCTCCATTCCCGGGAGCTACGTTTGCATCAGCGTTACAGAGTACAAAATGTCTTCGCGCGTGTGTCTTTGCGTAGAGACGAACCCGCGCAAACATATCGAAGTAGTTCGTATATCCGCTGGCTTTATCATTCACCGCTTGTGGCTCGAAAAATCCCCAGTGGATTGATTCAATACCCGCATCGATCTGGGAGGTGGCGAGGTAGTAGTACCACAACCGGGTCTCCATCTTGGTGATATCCGGTACCGTGTATGGTCTGTTGATGATTGGATTATCAGCGAACACCATATCGGACTGCCGGAAATTGCGGGTCTCGACCGGCAGGTTAAATTGCTGGAAAACGTAAGCCGGAATGGGCAAGGTGTTAACGTCAGTACTGACATACTCGAATACCCCTCCTTCAAGTATAACGTCGGGGTCGTTCGCATGAATCTGTGCTCCAATGGTGTTGATGGTTTGAAGCCGTTGCGGAAACGTACTCTCTTTACCATAGACAAAAACTACCCTGCCGAGGTATTTTGCACCAATGTTCTTCACCATGCGTATGTTGTCAACAGTGCTTCCTACTCCTTCGCCAAGATGCACCATGTGAATAGCCCGGGACAGGTAGTTCTGAAGGACTTGTAAGGAGATGGAACCGTCGAAGCGATAATCGAGGCTGGTTCCAGGATCGGATACCACGTCTTTCATGCAACGAACAGACAACGCATAATTTTTAGGGTTTTCGCCTACGGAGACAGCTGCGTTGGAGCTGCCCATGCCCCGGCGCCAGGAATGAGTTGTTGTGCTCTCAGTAGCGGACCACCAATAACCATTGGTCCCAATCTGGGCAAATGTCCCATTCGTTGTGTTGCGAACACCTCCACCAACGGCTGTAAAACCGGTTTCGTTGGTTGCTCCCGCGTTTGGATCGGTCCATCCTATTGTTCCGGTTTGTTTCATTTTACCGCCGGCAACAGCTAATCCGCCAAGATAATCGGTAAGCGTTGTCCATTCTACAGTGGTTGGTACATGCCAGCCCGTGGGACAAAGATTGCCGATATTGATGGCATACCAGTTGTATAAAGCCCCATAAGTATTCTTATTCGTTGATCCGTCATTGTTATACCAGCAATAGGCTCCGGATGATCCTGTACCCCAGGAATTTCCGTCTGTAAGGTTGGGTATTGGAGTGCCATCGCGGTACTTTGTAGTTTTGAGGTTTTCAACCATCCATATCTGCGTTCCAATGGTAACTGAATGATAGATATTACCATCCATATCAGTGATTATTTCACTTAGTGTTTGAAAAGATTTTTGATTGCCATATCCTGTACCTGCACTACTGGTGGCATAAGCCCTCACATAATAGGTTGTACCCGGGGTTAATCCAGTCATTTTAATGGTGAAACCCTCTGAACTTGTGCCGATACTTATTTTATTACCTGCAATAGTTGGGTTCTCATTGATTCCCCAGCAAATACCCTGGGTTGTTACATCAGAACCGCCATTACTTGTCACTTTACCTTCAATATCGGCATTGGTTGAGGTGATATTGGTCGCATTGGTAGTCAGGACAGGAACAGTCGTCTCTACGGCAATTTTGACTTCCTTTTTACAACTAAAAAAAAAGAGTAATAAAAGCCCGGCAAACACGACCGAAAATGATTTTGAAAATTGTTTGCGTTTTTTCATTTTAGCTTGTAATTATTCAATTTTTTCTTCTGTGATCAAATGTTTATTTCCCAGCCCATATCTGGTGTATTGTTTCCTCCTGATTGAATCCCCAGGGATATAAGGAACTTGAGTTGGCAAAGTAAGTGCCATTTGCATTAATGTCCGGATTAATCACGCGGATGCCCGGCATTTCAAGGTGCCCAGGCTGGTCCGGATAGTAGTTACTTATATAGTTATCGGCATAGCGGAGAAACTCGTTGCGGTACGCCTCTGGTTGGTGTGCAAACCAGCTTATCTCGTCGTACCCCCATAAAAATCCTGGCTGACCGGCCACACCCTCCACTCCGGTGCGACCGGAGTTGTCTAAATGTGTAATATACGGAAGTCTTGTGCAGGACCACCCACTGGGAGTGATGCCACCATAGCTATTATAACCTGAGGTAAGAATGCACTGTCCCTGTTTGTCAGTCACCTCTTTTATTCCCGTGCCGCCAGGCATTACATATTTATCGTAGGAGTGCAGGATGGCGGAGTGAAAGTCAAAGAGTAGCTTTCCATCCACCACAATGCCTCTGTATACGTCCCCGTTGTTGAGCACGTAATGTCGTCGCGCATGTATCTTGGCATAGGCACGAACACGCGCGAACAAGTCGTAATAATTTTTCCATCCCAGGGGTTTATCGTTCCCACCCATGGCATCCATAACTCCCCAGTGAATCGCCTCCAGGCCGATATCGATGTATGACGTGGCAAGATAATAGAACCACAGCATGGTTTCCTGATAGGTGATGTCCGGAACTTTGCCGGTGTCATAGATCTGATTATTGATGTAAAGCATATCTGCGCAGCGGAAATTGCGCTTTTCGACCGGCAATCCAAAATCCTGGAAAACATACGCCGGAATGGGGAGTTTGTCGACATCCGGAGTGACACACTCGAGTATTGCCCCTTCAAGGATGATGTCGGGATCGTTCGCATGGACCTGCAAACTTATGTCGCGGGCTTGTTGAAGTAATTGTGGAAACTGACTCTCACCACCCCACATAAAAAATACCCGTCCGGCGAATTTTGCCCCAATCGACTTTAACATTCGTAAGTTGTCAACAGAGTTCCCTATGCCCTGGCAAAGATGCCCCATGTGGATAGCCCGGGAAAGATAGTTCTGGAGTACCTGCTGGGAGATTGAACCATCGAAGCGGTAATCGAGGCTGTTTACCGGATTGGAAACCACATCTTTAATACAACGAACAGACAGCCCATAATTTTTAGGATGAGCGTTTACGGTGACAGAAGCGTTGGGGTAGCCCATGCCCCGGCGCAAGGAACCGGTTGTTGTACTCTCGGTGGCGGACCACCAATAACCATTGGTCCCAATCTGGGCAAATGCCCCGTTCGTATTGTTACGCGAACCTCCCCCAACGGCTGTAAAACCGGTTTCGTTCGTTGCTCCCGCGTTTGGATCGGCCCATCCCGTGGTTCCGGTTTGTTTCAGCTTGCCACCGGCAACATCCAATCCTCCAAGATAATCGGTAAGCGTTGTCCATTCTACGGTGGTTGGCACATGCCAGCCCGTGGGACAAAGATTGCCGGTATTGATGGCATACCAGTTGTATAAAGCCCCATAAGTGTTCTTATTCGTTGGTCCGTCATTGTTGCACCAGCAATAGGCCCCTGTGGTTAGTGTTCCCCAGGAATTGCCGTCGGTAACATTGGGTAAAGGAGTTCCATCGCGGTACTTTGTAGTTCTGAGGTTTTCAACCATCCATACCTGCGTTCCAATGGTAACTGAATGATAGCGGTTGCCATCACTGTCAGTTATTATTTCATTGAGTGTTTCATTGAATGTTTGAAAAGATTTTTGATCGCCATATCCTGTCCCTGTACTATTGGTGGCATAAGACCTCACATAATAGGTCGTACCCGGGGATAATCCCTTTATTTTAATGGTGAAACTCTCTGAACCTGTACCAATACTTGTTTTGGAACCTGCAATAGTGGGGTTCTCATTGATGCCCCAGCAAATGCCCTGGGTTGTTACAGCAGAACCGCCATTACTTGTCACTTTCCCGTCAATATCGGCAGAGTTAGTGGTGATATTAGCCGTATTGGTAGTCAAAACAGGAATAGTAGCCGGCACTTCAATTTTAATTTCTTTCTTACAGCCAAAAAAAAGGAGTAGCATAAGCCCGGCAATAACTACCGGAAAAGTGCTGGCGATTTCTTTAATTTTTTTCATTTAAGACGGTATCTATTTCATTTTTGCACCTGTTTTTAAACCATACCTGGTTAGAATAAATGGATTTCAATGACTTGTATAACTGCTGTTTCCCTGTAATAACACTTATAGCCATTTCAGCATCCCTGATCCCTGCCAGAAATTCGGTTTTCGATCCGGATGGATATTCTCCGGGTTTTTCACCTTCCACAGCCTGGTCATAAATTTTTCTTGCCGACTTAATAGCTTCCCGGAGCATTTTTTTATCTGCCTCGTTCTTTTCAATAACACGAAATTCATCAAGGTAATATGATTCACCTGCTTTACTGTTTACCTGAACAAACACTTTTACAGAATCTGATATTTCGTTGCCTGAAAAATCAAATTCACCATGAAGCAATGTCCATTTGCCTTTTGTGACGTTTCCTTCATCCAGCTTCAGCAACCTTGATTTTTCATCTTTACCTGATTTTAGGTAAAGTAATGCCGGAAGATTACTTTCTGATTCCTTTTTTACCCATACTGAAACGCTATAATGCAATCCTTTTTGTACATTGATTTTTTGAGCAATCAGACCTCCTGTTTCTATAGCTGTTATTTTCGCAGATGCGCCATTCCTGTAATGTTCCCCCGTGATCCAGCCCCATTTTGCATTTTCAGTATGCCAGACATTTTCCTGTCTCGTTTCAAACCCGGGATTCATAATGATATTAAAACGTTCATCAATATCCCATAAATCATAATAGGGTTCCTCCAACCCGGCATTTGAAATAATATTAATCGCTTGCCGCGGCCATACTGCGTCAGGGTATAGGTTCCATTGGAATATATTGTTTTTACCACGGTCGACATACCTGTCAGTGGTAACATAATTATTGGTTATTTTCAGGTTTTCTCCCTGATTGGTAAGCAAGACCTGATGCTTAATATTTTTAGCCCAGAACGGCGGGCTGTCTTTAATATCAACCACGTTGTTTTTTGCAAGCCACCATGTGGAGCCATTATCGGGATATAACGGTGCATTATGATTAAGCTGATTACGAATGTAATTGCCTTGGACAGTATAGACAGGATTCTCAGTATTTCCCAAAGGATTGACCCCAAGCGTGTAAATTCCACCTCCATCATAGAGTTCTGTGGTCAGGTAGTCATGTATATAATTGTTTTCGATCGTAACATGCTCTGTAATAGTGCCATTACTGTGCCAGGCCATGTGAATTCCGGTATAGGGAAAATCACTGATTTCATTATGTCCGATATAGATGTGTTTACCTTGTGCAACAGAGATTCCGGCAGAAGGTAGATATTCAACACCAATATTACGGATATAATTGTTTTTGATAATCACATTCTCCAGATCTTTAGGCTGGAGAGAACCATCTGCAATATTCATTCCTCCACCTGAAATATCAACAAACTTGTTTCCGGAGATCGTTACATCCCTGATTGCTCCAAGCATTAATAATCCTGTAATTCCCAGTTTTGAGAAATAATTCCGCTCAAATGTGATCCCCTGAGCGGTTTCAATAGTGATAGCACCTTCGGGCAGACGATTATTTTCATTCCTGATCGTGTTATTCTGATTGCTGATATGTGATTTGACAATATTCGGCCGAAGCCACCCCGCATATGCAAAGGATAATCCTTCGAACCGGACATTCCTGAACCGATTGTCGGGGCTGCTTCCTTTCGCGGTCAGAAGCTCTTCAATCACAGGGATCACAATTTCGGCTGTTGACATATCCTCGCCACTCCTGGGCTTGTAGAATAAATCACCAGATTGATGATCGTGGTACCATTCACCCTCCGAATCCAATAATTCGTAAGCATTTTCGATATAGTACAGGTTGGATATGTTTTTGATCTTTATATTTCTACCGTTCATTGCAAATTGCCACGCCGGCTTATTCAGCCCGATTAATGCAATACCATTGCCCGGGGTAATGGTATCCACTTTGATACGGAACTGTACCCATTGATCAAAATATACAAATTCAATATCCTTTTTATTCTTCCAGCCCGACATAAACATGTCAGTAGTAGTGTGTCCATAGTCATTTTCAAGTGTCAGGTTAACGGGAATTCCTTCACTCCTTGCGACAATCGCCCGCCGACCGTTCACATACAATTGCCTTGAATCAATCTCTTTCCCGATGTTGGACTTATAAATATTTCGTTCAGGATCATATAATTTCCAACCTGTAATCCGCTTTCCCCCGCTAATTACCGGATGTTCTCCGGGGTATGCTTTGTAGGTGATTTCAAAACCATCGGAACCGGAGTCGCGCTCATCAAAGGTCAATTCACTTCTTCGGATAGCATATGATTTGCCGCCCTGTCCTGCCTGGCGGATTGTATAACGGTTGGCATAATTGTACTCCCCTCCCCGAAGAAAAACGAATATATTTCCAGACATTGATGTACGTTGCCTGCGGATTTCATCACGCGCCCGTTCAATTGTCTGAAATGGTTTTCCCTCGCTTCCGGTATTTGAATCCGACCCATTTACCGGATCAACATACAGCTTTGTAATATCCGCTGTTGTGTAAAGTAGAGGCGCTTCTTTTGCAGCCAATACTGAAATCTGAAAAACAAGAAAGACCAATATTGCCAGACTTCGAAGGAGTCTATTTCTGTTCCTTCCACAGTGTGTTTTGCAGGTTCTTATATCGAAATCGGAGTACATCATCAGAGTTTTATCGTTTCTAAAAGTTTTACATTAAGAATAATCTATCATATTACATCCGCTGCTTTTCGAATGGTCCTGAACGGGGATTTTAATGAGCTGGCATTGGAGTCATTTCCTTTAGATGCAACATCATAGGCTTTTCCAAAGCATACCGCTGTAATAAGGGTGATCATTTCGCACCCCATATCTGGAGTATTGTTTCCTCCTGATTGAATCCCCAGGGATATAAGGATCTTGAGTTGGCAAATTAATTGCTGTTTACAATTTGGAAGGCGGAACGCGCTCTAATCTATTGTGTCATTTTACCCTAATTTTCACAATCTTGATTTCATTCGTCGCCATATTACTTGGTGTCTTTTTTTTGCAAATCCCGTTTCCCTTAATTCGCCGCCGTCCAAACACGGACGTATTTCGCCTTCATTGCTTCAATATTAAACTGATCCGAGGGCATTTTGCTCATATAACCATGGTAGTCCCAAATACCGATGAATAAATTAAGCGGTTGGTGCCAGGATGTATTCACTCCTTCGCGGACAAGGCGTCCATCAACATACCAGGAGAGTTTTGTTGGTGTCCAGGCCAAACCGAATACGTGATATCCATCCGCAAATGTTTGACCGCCATCGAGCACAAAAGCAACTTGTTGTTCCGTGTGAGCGCTGATAAGCGGTGAATACCATACATGAGCATTTGAGGAGGCTTTGACACCGTTGGAACGAGGTAAAGGATATGTCTCAACAACATCTATTTCAGTCCACCGGGTATTGTCTTTGGCATAGAGGAACATATTGTTGTTGGCATAATTGGCCGCCATATCGATACTTGATTCAATATAACCATATAAAAGCTTTGTTTTACTGCCAATCCAGGAGCCCCGATACTGATAAGGGCCTGATACCGGGCCATCGTGCATGTAAAACTCCATACCTGAAGTGGTTGGCTTTAACAGCGCCGGGTCATTGCCTTGATTGAAGCCCAGGCCCGTATTCGTGTTTGTCCAATTTGTTGCATTAAGAATTGTCGTGTTAAATTCATCTGAAAAGGATGGGTTTAAAACCCAATGACTACTATTGGCCTGGTCCGACAGGGGTAAATTTTGGTTCCAACCCACCGGTGGCTGAAGGTTGGCATGAGCCAAAATTGTCGTAAATGGACCAAAACCAGGTACGTCTTCTCCTGTAGAGATTGGCGTTTGAATCGATTTTTGATTACCATAGCCTGTCCCTGCACTATTGGTGGCATAAGCCCTAACATAATAAGTTGTACCCGGGGTCAATCCGGTCATTTTAATAGTGAAACTCTCTGAGCCTGGACCAATACTAATTTTTTCACCTGCAATATTTGGGTTCATATTGATGCCCCAGCAAATACCCTGGGCAGTTACGGCAGCACCTCCATTGCTTGTCACTTTCCCGTCAATATCGGCTGAGGTATTGGTGATATTGGCCGAATTGGTAGTTAGGACAGGGACAGTAATCCCTGGAACATTTTTAGTTTCTTTATTACAGTTTAAAAAAAGGAGTAACAACAGCACAGCAAAAACTACTGAATAATAGATCGATTTATTCGTGTTGAGTATTATTTCCCTGCTAAACTTCATATTAGGCTTAATCTTCATAATGTACAGTTCTATTGAAAAAGTAACTTCATTAGCGTAAACTAATGAAGTTACTTGACTAGATTAAAAACAATTTATTTACCAGCCTGCATTTTGAACAAGGTTTTTATTTACAAAAACCTCATTCTGTGGAATTGGATATAAATACATTTTGTCATCCCACACGCGAGTTTCAACCACTTTGGGGGTATAGGTTATTACGCCGGTGACAGGGTCTTTTGTCAGGTCAACACCCTTAATGGTGGTGGTTGAAGGTCCGATTTTCCACCTTCTGATATCCCAGAAACGATGGTCTTCAAAAGCCAGTTCTACCCGGCGTTCGTTCCTTAGTTTATCCCTAAAAGTTGACTGTGTCATTCCTGTCGGGAACGCAGGCATTGCTACTCCGGTTCTTGCACGGACGATATTCACTGCCGCACGTGCGGTCAGGTTATCAAGAGGGGCTGGGCCTGCTCCATCCGGTCCATAAACTTCGTTCATTGCTTCAGCATAATTCAGAAGTACTTCGGTATATCGGAAAACTGGCCATACATGTCGTGCAGTTCCCAGGGTTAAAGAAGGATCAACGACAATACTTTCGACCATAAGTTTCTTAATGTAATAACCCGTTTTAGTTGTATTTGGTCTGGGTGCAGCATTTAATCCTCCCTGGAAGGTTTGAATTACCAAGGGGGTTTTCCAGATAGAGCCATTACGGAGAATTGTCATATCAAGCCTTGGATCCCTTGCGGATGCCCCTGAAGTAGAATACGGATTTGCCGGATCATAACCTGAACCGGCCTCTAAGATCCCTTTGCCGCTCGTTTTCATCTCATAAGCGTCAATGAGGTTTTGCGTAGGGCAGGTTCCGGTATTTCCTCCATTATAGCCCACGGCAGTATTTGCGGCTTCAAATGCCCTGTCATCTGCCTGTCTGGTCTCTAAGATCAATTCTTTAGAGGTGAGGTTATTCCAGGTTGTATTATAAGCGGCAAGCGGGGTGTAACTTGCTCCAAGCTGGTCGATAAGCGCTTTTGAAGCATATGCGGCTGTAATCCATTTGGCAGCACCATTCGAAGGATTATGCAAAGGACTGGCAGCATATAACAAAGTTCGCGCTTTTAAAGCCATGGCAGCGCCTTTCGTTGCCCGTCCGGTCTCCTTACTGATGAATGTAGAAAACGTAACCGGCAATTTTACGGCTGCCGAATCACACTCCCTTACGATGAATTTGACAACCTCATCGTATGAATTAGGCTTTACATTATTGACAAGTTCAGGTGTCAGCCTTACCGTATCAAGGGGAACATTACCATACCTCTTAATTAATTCAAAGTAATACATTGCTCGTAAGAACCTGGCTTCATAAGGATATAAAGCGTATGCTTGCATTAAATCTTTATAATTGACCGCATATTTTATTGCAGGAAATGTCAGTGTGTCGGCTTTATCCAAAAACACATTTGCAGCCCTAATGGCTGTGTACATTCTGCCCCACTGATCATCAAGCGGATTAATCGCACTCCAACCTCCATTGTTGAACCTTTGAACGGCTGATGCATCCCATACATGTTCGGCATCGTCTGTTGCCGAAGACCTGATGGCCCCGTCCACACTGTTGTAGTCTTTCGGGAGATAGGTATAGATATTGGTCAGAATTGATTTGGTAGGATCAATGTATGACAACATATAGTTTTCATTATTTGAATCATACTCGGTATAGTCCAAAAAATGGCAGCCCCAAAATAATGGGATTAATAATAAAACTGCAATCAATGACTTAGGAAATTTCAATATATAAGAATATATTTTTTTCATAACTATGTGTTTGAATGATTAAAACCCAATTTTAATACCCAGATTATAGGAAGACATTGTAGGATATGAGCTTCCAATCGATTCCGGATCAACAACTTTTATATTATCAATCGAAAATAAATTTATTCCTCTTACATACAACTGCGCTGTTTTGAGCTTAAATCTAGATAGCATCTGTTCGGGAAAATTGTAATAAATCTCGGCTGTTCTTAATTTCAGGTACGATCCGTCAACAAGCCAAACACTGTTACTTCTATAGTTATTCAGATTTTCAGTCATTGAAAGACGAGGCAGAGTTGCCATCGAAGCAGTTGCAGGAGTCCAGGAATTGTTGGAGAATGTAGAAATATTGGTATTCGATCTGAGCGGGATGAAAATGCTGGGTGTATTCAAATACACCGTGTAGTTTGAAATCCCCTGAAAAACGCAATCGAATCCAAATCCTTTGTATTCCATGCCAAGCGTACCCGAATAATAAATTTCAGGGGTATTGGTGGCGTAGCCAATTTGTACTTGATCATAATCATCAATAAAACCATCGTTATTCTGATCTTTATATTTGATGTCGCCGGGGCTTACTGCCATGTAAGTCTGTTTGGGGCTGGCTACAATGTCTGCTGCATCATTAAAAAAACCGATCGCCTGTAATCCGAAAGCCTGACCGATACTTTTTCCTGTTCTTTTAAGATAATCATATGGCCTGTAAACTTCATTCTGTTCAATTATCTTATTTTTGGCATAAGATAATTGCGCCCCTGCATGATAGCTAAAGTCTTTGAAGGACTGATGCAGGTTCAATCCCAAATCAAATCCCTTATTGGAAGTAACGCCAGTTGAGCTATAGGGCAAAGCAACGCCAAGTACCTGACTATATAATCCGTCGGTTGTCGTAAGGATGCCTTCCCTCTTATCGTAAAAAACATCCAGACTTAGATCCAACAGATTAAAAATACCTGCATCAACGCCTATATTGGATTTATAGGAAGTTTCAAAGGAAAGCGGAAATGAGGCAAGCCGTCCTTCCGCATTACCTGTAGCTCCGGTATTATTGGCGCCAAAATAATATCCGGTTGATCCTTGCCATCTATTATCGCTGATGTTTTGAGTGACCTGATCATTTCCCGTCATTCCCCAGGAAGCCCTTAGTTTCAAATCATTCAATATCTTGCTGCCAATTAGCCACTCCTCTTTTCCCAATTTCCATCCTACTGACACCGCAGGAAAAAATCCATATCGTTCTGCTGCCGGTAAAAGATCAGTTCCGCCCCAGGCCAGGGTCGCATCGACAAAATATTTTCCGGCTTTCCCATAATGTAAATTACCGGCGCTCAAAAGACGCCTGTAAGTGGTGAACTGACCGTCGCCCTTATACTCTTCCTGTTGCACAAAAAGTATCGATTTTAACTCATTGTCTCCCCACGAAGATGAATACTTCAGATTTCCAAAAAAAGTTGCCCTGTGATAGTACGATGTCAGTGAGGATGCAAAAGTAGTAGCGCTGTTTGTCCCGTATGTATTTTCAATGGTATCTGTTACAGCCATGGTTATTGGATCAAGAATGGGGGTAAGCTGCTCATATTGATATCCATTTGATCTTACATCACGGTAGCTGAATGAATTATCATAAGATAGTCCTGCTTCTACCGACAAGCCCTTTAATACTTTATCAAGATTTTGCCCCAGTACAAAATCTGTCATAAACATGCGTCTTCCCTCGCTTGTATATCCAATACCTCCTATTTCCGCAACAGGGTTATTGTTGGCGTAAGTTTGTGTCCCTCCCCATATACCGTGATAGGTTTTAACGGGATAAGCCGCTGCCGGCGTGTTGTAAATATCGCTAAAGATATCGCCTTCAGCTCCTGTGGCCGGTCGGGTACCTTCCCCTAAATTTCCGGCAAGTTTTACTGAAAATTTAGTCGTTTTCGTAATATCTATTTCCGCGTTCAGCCTCATATTGACTGTACGGTTGTTAAACTGAGTAGTTTTAGGTCCGGTTTCTTTAACAGGCCCCAATATTCCTGCTTCGTTATCAAAGTTCAAATAAAGCAGGTACCTGAATGCGTTGGCCTGCTGCTGCAATGTGAGGTTCAATTTATCGGAATGCCCAAAATCCCGGAACGACGCTTTTTTCCAATCAACATTGGGATACAGGTAGGGTGAACTTCCTGATTGATATCTGTCTAATTCAGGTTGTGAATAAAGGTCAGTCAATCCGTCATTTGCCCGTGCCTGGTTAACTGCTTTTGCATATCCGTAAGCATCCAAAAACTCAGGTAACCGGAAAGCCTTCGTCATTCCCCGGTCATAATTTGCATTCACTGAAAGTCCTTTCCCAGTACCTCTTTTGGTTGTCACCGATAAAACGCCATTAGCGCCTCGTAATCCATACATGGCAAGAGCGCCTGCATCTTTCAGTACCTCAATGCTTTCAATTTCATCCACTGATAATGTGGAGACCGGACGTTCGAACCCGTCAACCAATATCAATATGGCGGTATTTTGCGTAGTTCCAATTCCTCTGATAAAAAGGTTTGGGTTTGCAGTCCAGCTCGCGCCTCCATTCTCCAGCACCGTTAAACCCGGTATTTGCCCATACAGGGCATTGGCAGGATTCCTGGCAGAACTTTTTGTCAATTCCCCGGCCCTGACGATCCCGATAGCGGATGTAACATCCTCCTGTCGTTGTTCCATTCCATACCCAACCTGGATTAAGGCATCGTTTTGGTTCATTACCATAACGATCTGATCTGTTTCAATCCGCTGTGATTTATGGCGTTGATCTCTGGTAGTTACTTCAACGAGCTGACCTTTTACCCCGGAAATACTGAATTTTCCCTCAGTATCAGTAAAAACTTTTACCCCGGGTTGTTCTTTGATCGTAACAAGCGCATTTACTACCGGCTTACCTGTTTTATCATTTACCGTTCCTGTTAACATCGTTTTCTGGGCAAACCCAGGATAAATTACGAGTAATACCAAAAGGAACAGGTAGATATATCTTTGAATATTTATTTTCATTTATTCCGATTTTAAATTATTAACACTCGTCCAAACTATCACTCCCATCCCGGATTTTGGATTAATCCATAACCCTTTAGTATCTCATCATTGGGAAACGCTAGCAAATAGTACTTGGGCGACCAATTCACCTGCCAATATCGTGTGGGCAATAAAAACTGTTTATAGTTGTAAGTATATGGAGCAGAAGCTGATCTGTAAATATTCAGTCCTCTGAGTTTTTTAGTAAAATCGGTATCCCTTTTCCATCGGGCCATATCATACCACCTGACTTCTTCAATGGCAAATTCGCATTGTCTTTCGGTAATTACAGCTTCGCGAAACTGCACTTTGGTCATTCCCGCCGCCAGATCCGGTAATCCTACCCTGTTCCTGACAATGTTGACACACCTGTACGCTTCGGCATCGGGTGCGCCTTTGTATTCATTGCTTGCTTCAGCGTACGACAGATATATTTCTGCCATTCGCAGGTACGGCCAGCAAATGATCGAATTGAGGGCTGTTGCCGAATTGGCTTCGAGGAGAAATTTCCTAAGAAAAAAACCTGTGGCTGCCTTTTTGCCTGCTTCTGTTAGCCGCTCACGTCCACCGATCCACATTTCCGCAGTTCGTCCCTGCCACGCGTCGCCATTAACAGTCACAGTTTCTTTTAGCCGCCAATCCCTGTTTAAAAAAGGATCATTTGGATTATATCCGGATGTAGGATCGCTAATGGGCTTCCCGTTAAGCATTGGATAGGCATCTACAAGGTCAAGGGTAATATCTCCTGTACCGGCTCCTGAATTTCCATCCCGATAGAAAATGTAATTGGCAGGAGTTGCCGATGTTGGCGACCTGAAAAACTTTCTTGTGGAAATTAGCTGTTCCCCGTTGCCCCTGAGGTAATAGGCCTCCTGAAAATCTTGCCTGAAGCTGTTTCCCGCTTTCTTGTAAATTTTGTAATCGCCGGTGGCTTCACCCTTTACAATCAGATCATGAGCTGCATCCATGGCTTTCTTCCACCTTTCGGCATCGTATCCGCCATGCCATGCCAATTTCTGCTGCGCGCCAATTCCATCAAGATAAGGAGCGCTGGCGTTAAAAAGCGGGCTCGCGTTGAACAGAAGCGCGCGCGTTTTAAGCCCCATCATACTTCCTCCGGTTAAACGACCGTCATAGTTTACAAGGTCAGCGCCTTGATAGGCAAAGGGTAGATCGGCTATTGCCTTGTCACAAAGCTTAACAATCGAGTCGCAGGTAGCCTGAGCAGTTAGTCTTGGCATCTGACCGGTAATTTCGGTAATGGTGTAGGCATGGTTTATCCACGGTAGCCCTCCGAAATTTCTGAACATATCGGTGTACATACAGGCAATGATCCCGTAAGCTTCACCTTTTAACTTTTTCTTATAAGCAGCATCACCATCGGGAACGCGGTCCACGTTCTGTATGAAATTATAACAGATTCGTATGGCTGCCCAACTGTATTCCTGGGTAAAATTATATCTGCTCGAGGCGCCGGGAGGATAGTTGCCGTTCTGCTGACCTCTACTCTCGGTATTGGCATCATATAACCCGCTGTACCAAATCGTCCATGCTCCTCCATCCGGAAGATATGACTGAATCTCATCAGTGATGGATGCCATAATATCCCTGCCCATGATAGCAGTCCAGGGATCCGGTTGCGCCCTGCTAGTCTCATCTGCTGCATTACCATTGACAACCAATCCATAACGCATATAGTCGTAAGCGCCTGTCAAATAGCGTTCGGCATATTCCATTTTATTAAAAATAGTATCAATAGTTACATCTACTCCTGGCGCTTTTGTCAGGAAATTTCCGCCAAGAGGTAACTTCTCGCATCCGCAAACCAAAGAAAGCGATGCTGCAATCAATAATATAATTACTATATTGTTGGGTTTCATGATAGTTGAATATTAGTTTATTTGAAGGTCAGGTTCACGCCAAGGTTAATGATCCTTACCAATGGATATGTTGACTGAACCTGCTCGGGATCCATCAATTCCAATTTGGACCAGGTCAGCAGATTATACCCGCTGGCATAAATTCTCATGCTCGTCATCCCCAATCGCTTTAATGCCTCCGGGCTAAAACGGTATCCTATTTCAACGTTTTTCAAACGCAGATACGAGGCATCCCTGGTCCATAGTTTTGAAGATTTATTGTTGTTGGCTACTCCTATAAATGATATCGTAGGCGATTTGGCAGTGGCAGCGGTTTCAGGCGTCCATTGATTATCGAGAAACCATGTCATCAAAGCGGCATCTTTGACTGAACTAAAGGGAACCGAAAATACAGAGGAGAGGGGGAATTCCCTTGAAACGTTTTCCACTCCGGTAAACATGAAACTCATATCAAATCCCTTGTAATCTGCACCACCCGACACGCTGTAAATAATTTCAGGATAATTCGGGTATCCAATTGGCTCTTGATCAAGGTCGTTGATCTTTCCGTCCATATTTAGGTCGTTATATATGACATCTCCGGCTCTTGGAATCCAACCGGCTTCAGGAAAATCCTTATAGTGAGCTACATCTTCCGGTGTCCAGAAACCAGCAAAAGAATAACCAAAGATCCTTCCCACTGATTGGCCAGTCCGGTAAAGATAGGTCTCCTTTTTGGGTATCTCGTCCATAAAGAGAATCTTGTTGCGGGCGAATGAGGTATTACCGCCAATATTGTAATTAACGTTACCGATTTTGTCCCTCCATCTCATTTCGAGTTCAAAACCGCGGTTTTGAACCTTTCCCAGATTAACTGCAGGCATAGCTAAACTTAAAATTGCCGGTACCGTAGTACGGGTAGTAAGAATATTTGACCTAAGTTCGAAAAAGAGATCCATAGTCACTGACAGCCTGTTCTGAAGAAGTGTCGCATCAAAACCATAGTTCTGTTTTACCGATTTCTCCCAGGTTACGTCAGGATTCCCTATTCTTCCTTCTTTCGCTATTATTGCATTTGTATTGAGCGTCGTCCCTAAACTGTATCCCCGGCCGCTGTTCAGACTGTAAGTATCGGCCAAATAAAGAAATCTTCCTATACCTCCGTCATTTCCTACACTTCCATAAGAAGCCCTCAGTTTCAAAAAATTAAGCAGTGAGCTTTTGTCTTTCAAGAATGATTCCTCTGTCAAAATCCAGCCTGCCGATGCTGAAGGGAAAAATCCGAAACGTTTCCCCTCGGCAAAATTTTCCGACCCATTGTATCCAAGGTTGACATCAAACAAGTACCTCGATTTGTATTTATATTCACCCCTTGCCGCCATTCCCACATATCCAGTCGGGATATCGGCGAATGAACCAGGATAGGGATTTCTGCTCTCGTTATAAAGCAACAGACCGCCCACGGTGTGATCACCGAAAATACGGTCATACCGAAGAGAAGTCTCCAGGTACCAGTTTCGCGATTTTCCTGATGATTCACCATAACTTAGTAACGCGTCTGTCCCTGTCGCCCTGGTTACTATTGTACTATCCCCAATAGCTGTGGGATCAACTGTACATTTGAAAAGAGGTTCATACACAACTTTATCCTTGCTTCTTGAAACGTTTCTGGTCCAGATTGCATTGTTAGCATATTTAAACTTCCATACAAGCCCTTTGGTGACAAAGTCCAGTTTTTGTTGAATGCTTATGTCCAGGTTGTTAGTGTTTGTATAGTAACCAACGAATCCGGCCTGAAAATTAATGTTGTCAAGTACATCGAATGTTGCCCCGGGAATGTAAGTTTCTCTGTTGCGATAACGTTTCCCGTCGATTACAACACCCGCAAATGGAACGCTTCTATAATAACTCCCAGATTGGTCCTGCTGACGGTATTCATTTGTCCCGCCCATTGTCAGGCTGATTCTTGTCGATTTTGTAAGATCTACATCAATATTTGAGCGAAAATTATACCGCTTATATAGAAAGGGATAGGTGTCAGGATCTCCAAAGGTCTTGGTTAATCCGTCCTGAAAGAAGTGACCCAGCGAAATGAAATATTTTACGAACTTACTGCCTCCTGATATATTAATATTTTCCTGATTCTGAGGAGCGGTAGCTTTAAAAATTTTGGTAGCAAGACTTTCATTCGGGAATATCTCCGGATATTTACCGGTCTTGAATGAATTGATCGCCAAAGGAGAAAACCTCAGACCTGAAACCGGCAAGTTTGGATCATCATACAACTGCGCTTTATTCCATGTGGTTGCATAGGAATAACTATTCTCCGTCGACACCAGTTTGGCTGGTACCTGAATTCCATAATTGCCGGAAAAACTGATTTTAGGTGCTCCTTCCACGCCCCTTTTGGTCGTGACAATAATGACCCCGTTTGCCCCCCTGATACCAAAAACTGCAGTTGCTGAAGCATCTTTTAATATCGAAATACTCTCAATTTCATTCGGGTCAATTGATTGAAACGATCGTTCCACACCATCCACAAGAGATAAGGCGCCTGATGCTCCGGTATAAGTACCCACGCCACGAACATAAACACTCGGATTGCTGTTCCCTGGTTGTCCGCTCACTTGGGTAGTAACCACCCCTGTGACGCGACCGGCAAGAGCGGTTGCAACGCCCTGAGAAGGTGATTTAGTAATGATGTCACCTGAAACTGTGGAAATTGAACCGGTGACAGTAACTTTCTTCTGAGTACCGTAACCTATCACCACCACTTCCTCCATCCCAACATTCATCTCCTCCATGACCACATTAATTACCGTTTCCCTGGTCAGGATAATTTCCTGGGGCTTCATCCCAATAAATGATATGACAAGGGACTTGGCATCGACCGGTATGGTCAGTAAAAATTTGCCTTCCGCATCAGTTACGGTACCCAATGTTGTCCCTTTGACAACAATTGATACGCCAGGCAATGGATTTCCCTTGCTGTCATTTATGGTACCCGACAATTCCTTCTTTGCAACCGGTGGATCCGGATATTTTGCGAAAACCGCTTCAGAATTCTCTTTTTTTGCGATAACAATCTGCCTGTCGAAGATTTTAAAGGTATTTTCAGATGTTTCGAATACCTTATTGAGTATCTCTTCGACCGTTTCGTTATTTGCAATAACAGATACCTCCTGATTGAGGTCGATGATGTTGTCGTAGTATACAAAAATGAATTCACTGCTACCTTCAATCTTATCGAAAAGTTGTTTGACCGTAACATGCTCAAGATTCAGTACGAATTTTGTCTGTTGCGAGTAGCTGGATTTGGCAGTTGCCGTTGCTAATGATGTCAATAGTAGCAGCGTAATTAATTTCATAACTAGCACGAATTTTTTAAGGTTCCGGGAATAAGGAACCAATAACCCGAAATTTTGCATAAATTTGTTTGGTTTTAATTTGCTTAATGTTCTTCGAATTGGCGTTAAAACTTCAGACAGGTTATAGTCCAATATAGCCTGTCTTTTTTTTGACATTTAGTTAATTCATAGGCATCTGAATTGATTAGTTCTTAATTTACATTTAGTTTGGTCTTATTTTATTTCTCTCTGATAATGAGGGTAATCTGGTTCTCTGAAATTGTATAATTTATTGGTGCAGTCGAACAAATTACTTTTAATACATCTTCGCAGTTGGACTTTAAATCAAGTTTGCCTGTAATGGTCATACTATTGAATTTAGGATCTGAAACATCAATCCTGACATCATAGTATCTTGATAGTTTGGTACATATTGAGGTAATTTTCTCCTTATCACACAACATCCATCCATCAATCCACGACACATACTCCAAAACATTTGCATGACTGATTGTGGATTCATGGGTTGATTTATTGTAACTCAGGAGCTGATTGGGTTTCAGCATTATTTTTTTGTCTCCGGAGGTTGCTTCCACACTCCCTTCTACCAAAACGACTGAGATAGTGGCATCTTCTTTATAGGCGGACAGGTCAAATTTTGTCCCAAGGACCTTGATCTTCATTAGATCGGTTACAACATAAAATGGCCTGGAAGCATCGTGGGCAACCTCAAGCAATCCTTCCCCCTCTATAAAAATTTCTCTTTTGTCTTTTTTGAATACTACAGGGTATATTGCGCGGCTTCCGGAATTTAACCAAAGCTTAGTTCCATCCGCAAGTTCAATTTTGGATTTTTTACCAAAGGGAACTACTAGCTGATTCATTTTCTCTGTTAACTGATTTTGATCAACAGATTTATTTGGAACCTGGTTTCCTGAATTGGTTAGCAGTAATCCATCTTCATTGTACTTTAAATCAACTTCTTTGGTTGAAAAAATTTTTTCCGATTGATCAGCTAGGATTAACTTTATATCCTTCCCTGGCTTGGGCTTAACAACAACCGAATGGTAATTGATTTCATTGATTTCCTTGGATGTGTGAACAAACAAAAACCAGCCTGAGAGACCGATTACCATGAGTATGCTGGCAGCTACAGACCATCTCCTTATACTGATTATCTTTCTATTTCTGGATTTAGCGGATTCATTGATCTTACTCCACAAGATATTTACCTCTACTTCATTAAGTGGCTTTTCTTTGGGAACTATTCCGATAATAAGTTGTTTGGCGAGTTTGATCCTGCCTATCTCCAACGGTTTCTCAGCCATATAGCTTTTCCAATACTGATTCAACTCATCGGTAGGTCTTAAAACCCATTCAACAAACTCAGATTGATGAATAAAATCAATTGATGGCTTTTCCTGTGAATCCTTCATAAGCGTACATTTTCACTTATAAGCAGGAAATCCTGATTTTGTACTCAATTAATCAGAAATATTTTTGTAACCGTTTCCCAAATAAGAAAAGTAAAACGATTTCTTTCGGAAAGCTCTCCCTCAATTTCTCCAACCCCCTAAATATCAGATTTCTGGCTGACTGGTAATTCATTTTCATCAAACTACTGATCTCATCGTAACTCAGATTGGAAACATATTTGAGATAAATTGCTTCCTTTTGTCGGGGACTTAGGGTAGACATGGCTAATTCCAAATGCCGGGTCCTGCTTATAATGCTTTCATCTTCAATTATTTCCTCTTCAGAAGAAAGTGCATATAAAAAAGGAAAATTATCTGATTCCAGATGCCGGTAAATATCGCTTTTGTGAAGTGATCTGATAATTTTGCGTTTCAAAGATTTGAACAGGTACAGCCTGATGTTATTGGTTGATCCTATAGTTGATCTGTATTTCATCAGATCCACAAAAACATCCTGGATACAATCCTTTATGAGCGCTTCATCGTGCGTAAAATTACATCCATACTTAAAAAGTGTCTGGACATGACTTTTGTAAATCAAACGAAATGCGTCTTCATCGCTACTGATGAATTTATTCCAAAGTAAGGTATCTGATTGAATCTGGTAGTTATCGGCCATTGGAGCATTTCAATAAACAAACAGCGTCAAATATATAATTTAATACCGTTTATTTGCACAGAATATGATTTTACGCTTTCCATTTATCTTCTGACAGGTAAATATTCCTTACTCCATAGTCGCTTTTCTGTTTGAACTGTTGATGCTTCCACCTTTACCGTTAATGATGCTCTTTACGATACTTTCCTTATTTCCGTTTAGCCAAAAAATGACTTTATGATAAAACCCATTTTCAACTGCTGATGGAGTTTCTATCGCCTGATCAACAATTAACGGAGCGTTGTAAAATACATTATAAATACCTACTCCCCAAGCCTGGTGGGTTTTTACATGATTGGCAACTTTGTACGATGCATATCCACAGGTTTCGCCATGTTTCCAGGAATCAACAGTCGGCGGATCATAAGGCATTTCGCTTTGGTAAAAATATACCCGGCCATTTTCACCGTTCCAAATGGTCTGGTATTCCTGAAAATGTTCGTTAAACAAACCATAAATGGTAACATTGTCACCGTTTATTATCAATCCATTGGCACATTTGTTTTTGTCCCAGCCTACACCGGTTCCATGGTCGGCCCTCCAAAGCCACACATGATCGATGCAAACATTATTACTATTAATGACCAGACAATTAGAGGCAGATCCTTCATTAGGGCCGCCAACCCTGAAGAATACATCAAACAAATAGGTAGGATTTGCTGCGTGATTCTTTTTTAATCTAAGGTTTCCAATCTGCATAAGTGTTTCTGAAGGGATTTTTGCCGCATCGATAAGTAAACCGGCAATAGTAACACCCTCAACATCTGAAACTTCAATTACCTTATTCCCTGTTTCAGGAACGAGCGTAGCCATTCCAACTCCCATCATAATTGTTCCGGGACGTGTAACCATAAGGCTTTCGCTTAATGAATAAATCCCCGGTGTAAAAAGAATGTGTTTCCCATTATTTAAAGCTTTGTTAATCGATGCGGCATTATCCATATCAGGTTTAGCAATATAAAAATCATCGATTGAAACAGTTTTTTCAGCATAATTTGTCTTATCCCAATCAACGCCGGTTGAATTTTTCTTTATTGCCGGTATCTTTAAAGCATATTTCCCTCCGGAAAAAATCCAGTAAGGTTTCTCTCGCACTTCTGGCGTTTCCTTGATGGTGGTAACGGGTTTTTCGGGCCAATTCTCTTTTGGGGCATTGGTAACGCCAACATATACCATGTTCCAAACGCCACCGTCCCATTTTTTAAAAACAGTATTTCTGGTTAACCATTGTTGTTGAGAGCCTGAAAATACCGTCCCTTCAATCTTACAATCGGCCATGAAGCCTCCACTGGAGGCCCCTTCAAACAATTTCAAATTTCCTTTTACATATATACGGCGCAAAGGAGCAGCTTGAGAAACAGCCCAGGTATTGGTCGAATCAATGCCAGGAACAATTGTTAAGTTTTCTGCTGTCCGCCAAAAATTACACAGCACATGACCTCCCTGCGTTGAGTTGGACCTGACAGCCCCTATTATCACCACATCTTCGGGAGAATTTCCTAAACCCATAACATGCATGTAGTAACCAACCCTGACATCTAACTTATAGGTTCCAGGTTTAAACAGCAGTGCATAACGGTTTTTTGAAAATTCATTTGCGGGAAATATCTGGCCGGTATAAATAGAGTCGATCAATGTTTGAACTTCATTCATATCCATAGAAGAATCGAACACAAATACATTTTCACCTAGCAAAGTTTGGTTGTACTTAGCGGCTATATTCTTTGCGCTTTCGGACAATGGTTTATTGGTTTGCGAAAAACCAATCTGTACACCGCAAAAAAGAAACAACAGATTGCTAATAATATATGAGACTCTCACGGGATAAATAATTATTTTGTTAAATCTTTTGATGTAGATAGGGCAATCACTCTCCCGTGTTCACTTACGGCAGTATAAAAATGAAAAACAATCCCATTCCACTTTATTACCCAAGGTTTATGAGCACACCATTTATCATACTCTTTTGAAGGGGCTACCAGGTCTTCTCCAACCCATTCAGTCCAATTTACCAAATCATAGGAACATGCAAATCTTTCAAAAGCTCCGGGTTTCCAGAATGCGCCAAAATAAAACATAACATAGACAGCATTGAGCTTAGCGATTTGCGCATCGCCGCAAATTCCTTTATGTTTGGTGACAACAGGATTATTGCCAAAGCGTTTCCATAAAACCATGTCATCTGAAACAGCCATTCCTATACTTTCGTAATTGGCGGTATCGCCTTTGGCATTATAGTACATTACAAAAGGATGACCAGTTAGTTTATTCTTATCATGTACGATTAAATTTTTATAAATTGTTTTGTTTTCAAACCATCTTGCATCTGCATCTTTCGGATATAATACTGGTTTACTTATCCTATTCCATTCTTTTTCTTCAGTCAGAGTATTTGAATTTGCTATACCAATTCCTAAAACACCCGCCTCGTATCCTTTTGAGTTCCCTCCTATATAGGACATCCAATACTTATCCTGATATTTTTCAACTGAATAAGTCCCTCCCCAATTAAAGTCGACTAGTGATAAATAGCCCGCTTTTTGATTTGCATCCCATGTATCCCCGGTAAAAGAAAGAATTTTCCCCCTGGTTTTCCATTGAAGTAAGTTATCACTTTCGGCAAGCCAGGTTTCGTACCCTTGTCCGTCAAAAACGATATATGTCATATACCAAACATTATTCTCGCGAAAAATAGTTGGGCTATCCATTAATTTCGTTGAATCGGGATGACTAAAAACAACTCCGTATTTAAATGGCGTTTTTATCTCATTGTAAATTCTCTCCATTCTGTCCTGAGACACTTTCTTACTTATTGAAGTACCCAATTTCTCTTTGCTTTGACTAGAACAGAGCACTGGTATCATCCCGACCAAAATCGCTACTATTGAAAATATATTTCTCATTTTAATCTATTATTTGGTGCGACTTCTCATTGATTTGTCATAGCCAGTTTGTGTTATATTTTACCAGTTTCAGTGGTCCCATTAATCCTGAAGGTTTTAAAGACATCTCTTTTTTAAGTGCGTTTGATGTACTCCAAATGCTTTGAATCATTCCAAACTGATTCCAATCGCCTATGAACCGGTTGCGGCAGACATCGGCAACGGTAATTTCCAGTTTGTTTTCAACTTGCAACAGACCAGAAACGACCAGCTCTGTATTGGGCATCCAGGCAAAGGCCAGCAATTTCCCGTTTAAACGTACTTCGGCGGTGGCATCAATGTTGCCAAGCCCTAAAACAACAGAATCGGTTTTAGAAAGAAAAACTGCCGGTGCATTAAACCTGATGGTATATTTGGCTTTCCCGGCAAAATAGCGGATGGCCGGATCTTCAAATTCGGTCAGTGATTTCAATTTAGTGATCTCAACCGGTTGAATTACTTCATCCGATATCGGGAAAAATTCAATCGTTGCTTTAAAATCATCAATTGGTTCGATCTTAGTCTGAACCAAATTCGTCTTAACTATCCGATTGTCATTGATTGTGAATGAATATTCTCCGCTCAGATTGGATGTAAAACCAAATTTGCTTTTGCTGAAGGAGGCCTGCGGAATTGCTAGGGTAGTATCAGCCAGTTGTTGCTGTGGAAAGATTGGTTTTCCTTCCAACGAAACTTTTGTAATGAAATGATCGGGGGCGCCATTTCTAAATACAAATATTTTAGATTCGTGAGGTTTAAAACTAACCGGTATCCGGGTTTGATTCTTCTCTATGGAATAAATTGCAGGCTTTGTTATAGAACCATTTTCAGAATTCCAGATTTCGGGAGTTTTACCTACTATGCGGAAGATCAATTCGCGGTTAAGGCTTCGGGCTTGTTGATTAAAAACAAAATAAGCATCAGTATCTCCCAACTTTTTATGGATGAACATGATCTCTTTCGGATCGTGCATATTGGTCGTAAAATCGGGAACTACTTTGAGCTGTTTTAATACTTCGCCAATTGATTTTCCTGAAATCACTTTTCCTTTTCCATATTGATTTTCGGTTGAATTGCCCCAAAGTGAATTGGCCAGTTGATTAAATTCTGCTGTGCGAGTTTTGATATCCGAAACCGATAACATTTCCAGAGGCTTTGGCCCTAAAACGACAACTCCTTCTTTCACCAATTCGGCAATTCGCTTTAACGTAACAAAATCCATTATTGTAAGCCCGGGTAAAGTAAGAATCGGAAAAGTCTGTAGCCCACCAAAAGAAAGTTTGCCTCCATTGACTTTAGCATCTGTCAACATATCGAAATTACAGGCATTGGCTTGAAATCCATAAGGTAAATCGTTGACGATGCTTTTGCTAAAACTATAATATTGTGGAAATTGATCGCCAACATAAAATAGCACATCGACAACCGGTTCACCTTTTTGCAATACATATTGAACACGTGCCTGGTAAGTCATCCAGCCTTGTGCATATTCCCACCACGGATTATTCCGGTTAAATGTGCTGCCAAACCCACTTAAGGTTGCCCCGGGTTTTTTATCCAATGGCTGATGTACATAACTATGCAAGATCATCTGGTTGATTCCTGAACAGTAGGCAGCGTCGCCAAAAGGTTTTAAGTTGGCTGGTGAATCGGAGTAATCTGCATAGCCAGTATAGGCCTCTGATCCAATAATTTGCTTTTTGTCGGCCAAGGCAGCATAAGGCGGAAAGTAAACCGTTGGCCTGATTTCAGGTGCATATTCAGGAATTCCGTTCGAATTTGGATTGGCCCAAAATTCAGTCATCGGCAAATCAATATGGCTATTCGATTTTAAAATATCCAATGGAGGATACATGGCGTTGTTACCATAGACTACTTCGGCATGCAATTCCAATTGATTTCTATGGCATAGCTTACTAAATTGTTTGTAATAATTTTGATCGATAAGGTCAGCAATCGTTTTGCGAAAGTCGTGAATAAAAGCGTCTGAAAGCTGTGGAGTCCCAACAAAGTCACCACATAAAACCGGAATCCACGGCAGAATGTTGTAACCCCTGCGATTTTTAAATTCTTCAGGAAAATTTTTAGTCCAGTTCTGAAATTCACATTCCCAACTATCAATCAGTAAAAACTTAAAAGTATTTCCTTTGAATGCCCCTGCAGACTGGAGCAATTTGCCTGCAAAACTATTGAAGTGAATGTTTAGGGCCGTCGTATCCATTTTATCTACTTCCAAACCAATTCCTTCGGAAGTTGCCGGAGAATTAGTAACTCCGGTAGTGGTATAGCCAAACCTGATAATCTGCCAACGACCTTTGGGGGCCTTCCATTTCAGTATTCCATCAGGCGACATATACCCTGAAAGATCGATGATCGAATTTTCAGCTATTCCGCATCCATTATTTTTTAAGGGTGTGTCAAAAGCATTTTCACGAGCAGGAGTTAGAAAGGCAGTTTTTTCCAGCAAAAACGAAACCTGGGGTGAATAAGCCGGCATTTCATTTGCTCTAAGAATTTCAAGCTCGGCCACCTCATTATTCCCTTTTTTGCATTCGATTTGAAAGTATTTTGCCTTAGTGGCAGGGAAAGTAAGAGTATTTATTTTGTTGACACCGGCAAATTCCAACTCAGAAATTTTTGTATATACCTTTCCATCAACAGAGGAGGAAAGCACAAACTGACTGATCACCTTGTCTAAATTTCCCCATGTAAACACCACAGTTCTAAACAATGATATTTTACAGGCATCGACATCTGTTTCAAACGTGAAATTAATCAGGTCCCCTTTGTTAATTGCGATTTTGCTATTCGGATTTCCATCATTAAGTTTTGCTCCGGTAGAGACCTTATTGATGTCAATATTTACCCTGGGTTTCTGAATTGAATTTTGTTTCTCATCAATTGGATAAGCCACAACAGCCACGTCGCGGTAAAAATTATTGACTGCTGCAGGCTGTGGCAGTTGAGTGTTTAAAACTTGGCCTCCATCAAAGATTGATTTTGACCATGTATATTTTTTCATCGATAATTCCGGCGAAATCCACGGACCGCCACTTGTACTCCAGCCATCGCAATTTTGAACACCAATTTTTATATCCAACCGATTGGCTTCTTTTAAGGCCCATTGAAACATTTTGTACCAATCGTCCGAATTAAATTTAATTGGCACCGGAACATACGTTTTGGGATTAAACCACGTTGTCTGATCCCCAATATTTAGAATCGTTGCCTGCGAAACGCCTTGTTGTTTCATCGACTCCAAATCTTTGGTAATGCCATCTTTGGTGATGTTCCCGCTGATCCAATGCCACCAGGTATTCACTTTCGTCGAGTTTGGAGGCGATAGGAATTCGGAACTATTTAAGGTATTCTGTGCAAAACTCACTGATATTGGTAGTGAAAAAAAGAGGAACAGAATATAGATTTTAAATGATTTCATACTTTTTACTTTCAGTTAAATTTTTCATTCTTAATCAATTACCGGTTAGCCTTTAAATCTCCAAAAGAAGTAGGTAACCATACCTGCATTTCATTGGCACCACGATTATTCCACGCAAAATACGGTATAGCTTTGAGGGGCTTATTAATGACCTGTACCATTTGACCATCAGCACTTGGAGCGATAATTTTCGCCTCCAAGGATATTGTATTTACGCCACCCAGTAATCCTGGTTCATATTGAATATGAAGACTTGTGTCAACTGGAAGAATAAAATTCCAGGCTTGCTGGTTATTATCGGCCCCTTCGACACAATAAACCATTGGGCCATATTGCAAGGCTGAACGGTTATTGTTTTGTTTTAATTCAGCCCGACTGGCAATTCTATGAATTTCCATTGGTGTACTGATTTCAATCAAATCCCCTTTTGTCCACTTGCGATCAATTACGGCATACCCCAGCTCTTCACGAAAAGATACTGATTTACCATTGATAGAAATTTCGATGGATGCGTTGTGTTGCTGAGTGGTATAAAAATATAGACCGCCTGGCGCAGGTTCTTTTAACCAGCCCGGAATACGCAGCCTAAGTTGGTATGTTTTTTTTGGCGCCCCAGTAATGTTAATGGTGGTATTTCCCTTCCAGGGATAAGAAGTTTGCATCGATAAACAAAAAAACTGTTTTTCAACCGGCAGTTTTACTTCACTGCCGATATACAAGTTAACCCATGCTGCATTTGCAGATTGGCAATAAATATAATTTCCTAAAGAACATACAAGCCTTGCAATATTCGATGGGCAGCAGGCAGTATTAAACCATTCGCTGCGTTGAGATTTGCCAGATGATGCCAAAGGGTTTTCATATAAAAACCTATCACCACCAAGAGATAGTCCATCTAATGCACCATTGTACAAACTTCTTTCAAGTATATCAATGTATTTGGCATCACCTGTAAGCATGTTCATGCGTTGATTCCAGAAAACCATACCAACCGAGGCGCAGGTCTCACAATACGCATTCTCATTAGGTAAATCATAGTCAGTTCCGAAACCTTCATTTGTTCCCTGTGCACCGATACCACCAGTGATATACATGTTACGATACACTACATCTTCCCAGATGGAATTCATCGCTTTAATATATCCCGAATCATTGGTAATTACGGCAACATCCGCCACTCCTGTGTACATGTACATTGCTCTTACAGCATGTCCAACAATTTGTTTCTGATCTTTTACCGGTAGACTGTTTTGCCAATAATCCTGATTCCCATTCCCGTAACCCTTGCCTCTCTGTTCCAGATACCATTGTGCCAATTCAAGATATTTCCTGTCATTTGTAAGGTGATACAATTTAATGAGTGCCAACTCTATTTCCTGATGGCCGCTAAACCATTGGCGATTGCTTTTTCGCAAAAAAGTATCAATATGATTAGCAAATTTAATGGCCACATCCAGCAATTTTCTTTTACCAGTAGCGTTATGATAGGCAATTCCCGCTTCAATCAGGTGGCCTGCACAATAATCTTCATGCTTACCTATTTCTGTCCAGCGTTTCGAAATATCAGTCAGTTCAAAATAAGTATTCAGGTATCCATCCGGCAATTGGGCTACAGCAATTTTATCAATCCATTCATCCGCTTTTTTTTCAATTAAAGGGTTAGGATTGTCCTTTAATGAATATGCCATCGCTTCTATAGCTTTGTAAACATCAGAGTCATCATAATAAATGCCTTCATGTTTTCCACTACGAGCGGCAGCTTTTTCAAAATTCCGGATTCGGCCAGTCTTTATTTCAGAAAATAGAATACATGCATCCAATGTTTTTGTCGCAACTGCAGTCATCCTTCCATTCCAAAAAGGGTCCGTAATATTTACCTGAGAGAAATTGACAGGATATAATTTTTGCAGGGATTCCTGTGATTGAACCTCGAAAGGCATGAGTGCAATAATCAAGGCGAAAGAAATCAACAATTTCATGATCTAGGAGTTTTGACTTATTGAAACCAGTATTATTACAATAATATATTTACTCTTCTTATGTGGTTTCTCCTGCAGGGGACCAACAAAAACCAAAAGCTGAAAATCTTTATTTCCAGTGAATTCAGTAGAGCTTAAAGACTGTTAACCAGTTATATATAAAGAAAAAAGTGGAGGAGGCATTGCATGACTCCTCCACTTTAACTTAGTTATATAAAACTTTATTCGTGATAATTAATAGCCCGGGTTTTGAGTCACCCCGAAATTATCAACGTCTTCCCATGGAATTGGAAATACTTCATTTTTACCGGCTTTAAAACCCGGAATTTTTGATGCCGCCTGTCCAGTTCTTACTAAATCGTAAAAATATTCTCCTTCCATAGCCAATTCCAATCTTCGTTCATCCAAAATAGACTGTTTCGTAGCTGGTACGCGATGTAAAGCATCACCAAATGCCCTGTCCCTAACCCTATCTAAATAACCCTGGGCTTTTGCAGCATTTGCAGCAACATTGGCTTCGGCAGCCATTAATAAAACATCAGCAAATCGGATGGTCCGAATATTGTTTCCATAGTTTAGCTGAGGCTGTCCGCTCGTTTCTCCTAACATTGGCAGGTATTTTTTACTAAAATAACCGGTATGTTTATACGGCACAATAGTATATGTAACATTCAAAGCAGGATTTGCCAGTTTATAGGCCTCTATATCAAAACAGGTGGCGTCTCTTCTTTGATCACCCGGAGCATATGCATTATATAACTCTTTGGTGGGTAAATTATATCCCCCTCCGTCTGCATAAGGCATGCCGGCAGCTCCTCTAATTCCAACAACCCCCATTTCCCATACTGCATAATTTCCTTGGCCGGAATTTCGACCAGCCCAATTCCAGTAAGGGGAATCATTTGAATACTGAACTTCGAAGACGGATTCAGGACCATTCTCGCCTGCCAGCAGAAACTGGCTTCCAAAATTAGTCACCAAGCTAAACGAGCCATTAATCACATTCTCCAGCATAGCTGCAGCCTCAGGTATCTTATTTTCATAAAGTAAAATTTTTCCCAACAAAGCCTGAGCCGCATATTTGGTAATCCTGCCTTTCTGGGCCGGAGTAGTTGGCAATACAGCTATAGCCGCATTTAAATCAATTTCTATTTGTTTATATACTTCAGCCTTAGGGACTCTTTTCATCTTTCCAAAATCACTAATTTCTACTCTTTTATCTGTAAATACTATTGCATCCCCAAAATTCCTGACTAACATAAAATATTCGTAAGCCCTTATAAAAAAGAGTTCACCATACAAAGCATCTTTCCCGGCAAAGTCTATTTTTAAACCTGTAGGATTCTGATCTTTATGTTGCACCATATAGTTCACCCTGTTAATTCCTTCATAGGTAAATCGCCATAAATTTACTGCTTCTGCATTTTGTGTTGCAGAAGTTAAAGTATAATCATCTATATTTTGAAGTATATTCTGATCTGTGGCGCTATTGCCCCCGGATACTGAATTGGTAGTAGCAAGATCCCCATAAATAAGCGGCTGATGAGTGATCCATTGCATTGGGCTATAACAACTCACAGCCATTTGTCTGTAATCGGCCTCTGTTTTTAGAAAATCCAATTCCGTTACCTTATACTCCGAATGTGGATTAAAATCAAGATATTTATTACAGCCTGTACACAATGTTATAAACAAGGCTAACCCTGTTATTATTTTAATAGTTTTCATACT
>Ga0172379_10001137_pt1 | contig 56742 bp, 45 predicted proteins | sample GrowelOW334metaG_FD_119756 | JGI IMG/M metagenome (GOLD analysis project Ga0172379, IMG submission 119756) | Groundwater microbial communities from an aquifer near a municipal landfill in Southern Ontario, Canada - Groundwater well OW334 metaG | ecosystem: Environmental > Aquatic > Deep... | reverse complement strand
CAACAAATTTTTGGGTTGAAAAGACTGGACCATTTTTCATTTTGGCCCCCATGGAGGACGTTACCGATACCGTTTTCCGGGAGTTGGTGCTTTCAGTTTCCAATCCAAGCGTTCTCAAGGTTTTGTTTACCGAATTCACTTCCGTGGATGGCCTGCTGGATAGCCGTGGACACGATGCCGTGGCGCAACGGTTGTTGGTCAGCGAAAGCGAAAAACTATTATTACATCAGAAAAACATTCCGCTGGTGGCTCAGATTTGGGGTAACGAACCGGAAAAATTTTTCCAAGTGGCACAATTCCTAACTTCTTTAAACCGGTTTCAAGGCATTGACATCAACATGGGATGCCCGGTAAAAAAGGTGGTGCAAAAGAACACCTGTTCGGCATTAATACAATTACCAGAACTAGCTAAAGAAATTATTGCAGCCACTCAGGAAGGGAGCGGGTTGCCGGTATCGGTAAAAACACGCATTGGGTTCAATTCCGTGGTAACCGAAAGGTGGATTTCCCATTTGTTGGCATCCAACTTAGCCGCCATCACCATTCATGGCCGCACTCAGAAACAGCAATCGGATGGGTTGGCCGATTGGAACGAGATAGGGAAAGCCATACCCTTGCGGAACCAACTATCAGCCCACACCCAAATAATTGGAAATGGCGATGTAGATAACTATACCGATGGGATGGAAAAAATATCAACCCACCAACTCGATGGCGTTATGGTTGGAAGGGGCATTTTTAAAAACCCTTGGCTTTTCAATTCCGAACCGCCGATAGTTAATACCCAAACCAGAATGCAGCTTTTGACCCAACATATTACCCTTTTTGAACAGTTTTGGGGAAAGGAAAAGAACTTCAATATTCTGAAACGGTTTTTTAAAATTTACATAAACGGGTACGATGGCGCCGCAGCCCTAAGGGCACAACTAATGGAGTGCAAAAATTGCGCGGAAGCATTGCTTGTTCTTGCTCCACACTGAATTATACCGTCAATAGTTAATCGCAATACAAAAAGTCATTCGTGCTTTTTTGAAAACTACAACTTAACACAGTGTTCTTAGCTTGTTCCTCCCGATCCCGAATCTCGTGAGGGATCGGGAGCGATAGCGAAAAAATAACAAAACTCATAATGAGCAATCATATCTTTTTAATAATTATCATTTTAACTTTGTCCATATTTTGAGTTTTGATTCTTTTTTGATTTTTGAGTATTGATTTTTTGGAGTTTTCTTATTGACCCTATTTATGGTTTTTCCTCAACTTTTAACCCTTGTGAATGCGCACTGAATTCCGGGGCATACATGCATTGCAAGGTAGCCAGGCCGCTGCTGAATTTCCCTGGATGGGTAGCAAACAAGGAATACTCAATCAAAAAATTTCCTTGTGGCAGGTAATCGATAAAGAAATCGGTGGAAGCATCGTGTGTTACCTGATAATATCCCAATCCTTGCTGGTACCGGTAGCCCGAAATTACACTTACGGGTTCAAATGCTGCGGCCCGCTGATCTTTTAGCTGCACAAATTCCATAGCCCGGTCGGTTTGAATAGTCATGCGAACCCGTATTTTATCGCCTACGTTAACCGGATGGGTGGCTGAAATGGGCTCCAACACAAGGCCCGCCGGTGTTGTTTTTTCGATAAACAGCTCTTTGGTTATTTTCAATCCTGTAGCTGCCGATTGAATTTGATCAATCTGTTGAAAATACTGCCAATACAAAGCTCCCCACGATATCCCCTCCCCTTTCCGTTGGATAGCTACGTTACCCATTTCCGGTTTAATGTCAATAGCCGTCCACGTTTGTTTAAAATAGCCGGAACCCGGCTCTGAATGTTGAGCATATTCGGTGGAAGTAATGATGGTTTTACCAACGCTTAATTCAATTTCTGGTTGGCTACCAATCCAATTGCTGCCGGAATTCAAAAAAGCATATACCGCATCAGCCGTAGCTTTGGTGGTTTTCCAGGCATGGGTTTGTTTGTTTTTGAGCAGCCACTTTTTTAATTCATTTTCAACAGTAACATTGGGTTCAATTTCATGAAAAACCGCTACCATCAAACTTTGAAACTCTACCGGTGCCTGATACCAGTTGTACCCAGCCACATTTTCTTTCCAAAACATACCCATTTCCTCACTCTGCAAGGCATGTTCTTTCAGCGATGCGGTAATTTTTAGGGCGGTTTGTTTTTCATTGGTTCGGTAAAACGCCAGAGCCAACATTCCTTGCGAGAATTTATCAGTCTTTGTCCATTGGCTTTTGCCTATTTGAACAAAATAATTGTATGCTGTTTTGGTTTCAGCCTCCATTTCCATATTTGGATAAAAACTCCGCATGTACAGGTATTGAGCCATATAGGAGCTGATAAAAGGGTTTCCTTTATCGGCAACCATTTGTTTGTAATCCTCCACCATTTTTGCATCCAAAAAACGGATGGCATTGGTTACCATTTCCATAACCTCGGCTTCGTGAGTTCCAAGAGCACCAACGTGTTTTAATTTGCCGAACTCGCTAACCAAATATTGGGTAACGTAGCGGCTCTCCATCATGCCACTGAACCAAGGCCAGGCGCCGCTGTTGTATTGCATGGCTTTCAATTTGCCGATGCTTTCGCGCATCCGGTTCTCCATTTGGTTGGCATCGAATAGCAGCGCAATCCGTTGTTTCTGTTCCGTTTCCTTTAAAGCATCAACCACCCAAGGGGTTTCGCGCAATAGGGTCTGTTTCAGTTCCGGGTTTTGTTCCAAACCCGACAAAAAGGGCCATTCCGTCCCCATGCGCTTCCACTCCGCAAAAAGTTTGGCAATCAATGGGTTTTTAGCCACTACATAAGCCGCCAGTTGGTTTGCATACAGCGAGGCAAAAAGCTGTTCGCTGCAACCGGTTTCCGGTTCCATAAGGTAAGGCAGCGCCATTACGGCGTACCAACTGGGATTTGACGTAAATTCAAGGGTAAGGCTATGATTTTGCAAGGTTTTGCTGGATGCACTGTTTACAAGTCCGTCCAATTCAAAGGTTTTGGTTCCGGTGCCATTTATCCACAACGGTTTCGATTCGGTTACCAATATTTTATTCGACAATACCGGAATCCATTTTTGCTCCCCATCGGAAAACCGTTCCGATTCTGCCACCACGGAATATTGCAAAGCGGTGATGGTATCGGGAATGGCTATCGGCCAAAACACGGTTTGTGATCCTTTTGGCTGACAAGTGAATTCGAGGGTTGTTGGGCCGTTTACCAAGGAACTGTAATTGGCATCGCTTAACGGATTCGACAAATTCAACGTAACTTTACCGGATTGAACGCTGTCGGTAAGGTTTTCAATCTTGCAAGGAAGCATCAATTGGTCGCCTTGTGTAACAAAACGGGGAGCTTGAACGTGAACCATTAACTCTTTTTGGGCCACTACTTCGTTTTGGGTTATTCCGTATTCCAAATTTTTAGTGTGAGCCAGAGCCTGGAATTTCCATCGGGTAAGGCTTTCGGGTAAGGTAAATTTTATGGTTACAACGCCTGACGAATCAGCATACAAGTTGGGATAAAAAAAGGCAGTTTCGTTGAAATTGGTTCGCAATTCTATCTTTTTTGTTTCTGGATTTTTATTCTTCAAGTGCATTTCTGAATTACCGAAAACAGTAGCTTCTTCAATATCCATCTCAGAATCAGCAATTTTCAAATCAGCTTGGTCATACTCCACCATGTATTGAGCCGTCATTGGAATTTGTTCAGCCTTATTGGAATAATTCTTTCTACGATATCCTGTCATTCCCATGCCTGAATAACTAAATGCTCCAAACCAGTTTAATTGGTCGTAGGTTTTAAAAGAATTGGAATAGGCATCCCGCTCTTGAAAATTCAGACTCACTGCTTGGTCTGCACCAAAATCAGGCTGTTCCCAGAGGTTGTTGTAATAATAACCGGGATACAAATTCAAATTCCAAGGATTGGGTGCCAATTGATCCAGCGAAGCATCGTACATGGAGGCTACCATTTCGGCAGCCACTTTTTCACCTTTGGGACCTTCCAGTTTGAGGGTCCATTCTTCCTTGGCGCCCGGATGCATTTTATTCCGGAAGGTTTGGTAACTTATTTTTAACTCTTTGTTGGTAAATGGGACTTCAATAACTTGGGTTTGCTCAAACACCCTACCTTGCAGAATATACGTGGCATGCAAGGCAAATCCACCGCGTAAATCCTCTGTTACAGGCCAAGTAAACTCTTTAATTCCATTTTTTAACGCCACTTGTTCCGAATGGAGAATGGTACCATCAAATTCCACATCATACAAAACCCAAACATTTTCCGAAGTACCGATTTTCAGTTTCCCGACGGATCCGGGTTCCAGCTTTTGTTTCGCATTCACCTTCCAACCAATTTGGGCAAACGGTACCTTTTTACTGGAACCATCAAAAACCGTAACATAGTTAGTTTGCGAAACCCATTCGCCAAAAGCATCTTGGGCTTTCAGTTCCAACTTATAAATTCCCGGTTCCCAATGTTCGACACCTTTGGGCAAATATGAAACCGCTCCTTTTACTTCCAATTCCTCGTTTACCCTTGCATTGCCTTGTGGCGGAAGCTTTTTGTAATAATCGGAACTATTGTAATGGAAGCCGGGAAAAGCTTTTTGATAAGCTGATTCGCTAAACAGCGTCGTGTCAGGGGTTTGCCATTTTCGCTCCAACAAAGGCAGGGCAGAAAGCTGTAATTTTGAGACCAAAATTTGAACCTTGGCTTGCGCCTCCTGACCGGAATTGTTCGTTACCGTAATGTTCCACTTTGATGGGTTACGAATATCGAGTTTATCATCGCTCGCTAAGTTTATTTGCAATGAGGTACCGCCAATGGTCAGATAATCGGTAACTGTTTGGGTTTCGCCGGAAGTTTCAGTAACTGAAACCTCCATCCGGAAAGTAAACGAACTGCCTTTTGAGGGAAATACTTCACCGGAAACGGCTTTAAACTGAAAATGAAATACTCCGTTGTCATCAGTTACCGATTCGCCGAAAGCTACCTGTTGTTCATTTAATTGCGGCATCCACCAACCCCGATAATGCGGAGCACGAACCACGCGCCAGGTAGCTTTAGCTCCTGAAACAGCCATACCGTTATAAGCCAGTGCTTTTCCGGTAACTTCAACCGGTTGTTCCAATTTGTATTGACCTTTCAAGGTATCCATAGTCGCTTCAAAGGTGGGCCGTTTGTACTCTTCCACCTGAATGGTTTTTCTTCCAAAATTACTTTGAATGGTAAATTGTCCGTTAAGAATACCTTGCGGGATGACCAACGAACCATTGAAGGTTCCAAAAGAATTGGTGGTGAAGCTCTGCTTCGAAATTTCCTGCCAATTGGCATCGCGGAAACTGATATTAACACTCAATTTCTCCACTTTTTTGGGTGCTGTTTTACCCGCTTTTTCAGTAACCAATCCCTTAAAATAAACTATTTGGCCCGGTCGGTAAATCGCCCGGTCGGTAAACCAATCGATGCGCTTTTGCGGTTGTTCAATGTTTGGCTGATACGTATAAAAGTTATTGGTTTGCAGCGTATCGTTTTCTGAAATAAACTGCAAAACAAGGGAACCGGAATTCTTTTTGTCCGAAGCCTTAACCACCACCATTCCATCTTTATCGCTTTGCAGTTTTTCGGAAAATTCTTTGCTATTTCCACTTTTGCGGTAATTGTAATTAATTTGGTAAACGTTAGCTATTGCGCCCTGAATGGGAGTTCCGGTGACCCGGTTGGCTACATAAAACTGCTGACTGCCATTACTATTGCTTTTTTGCAGGTAAGCCAGATTCGAAGCTTGTATCACATGAAAGGCCACCACCCCGGAATCAGGGTTAAAAGTTTCCGTATTGCTGATGGTTAGCAGGTAATATCCTTTGGGCAATGGGTTTACCAATAATTCGGTGTTGTATTCCCTAAAATTAGTTACAGCCGGCAAATCAAGTGAATAGGTATAAGTTTGGGTTGATTGGCTAATCAGCGATTTGTAATATTCATTCCGATTGTAATTCCGTTGGTTTTTTTCCAATTGATCCAACGAAAGGCGGTTGGCCCGGATGAAAACTTTTTTCACGTTGGCAAAAGTCAACGAAACAGGAAAAACAGTCTCTGGAATAGTCACAGCTTCCGATTCGTAAGATAATTGAGGCCTTTGGATGATATTGATTAGAAATCTACATTTTTCCTGTAACAGGGAGTCGGTGCTTTCTGCCAAAGTTTCTTCAGCGTACCGACAAGCAATCAGCAAATAATTCCGGTATTTTTCGGTTTGTGGTTCACCGTGCTGATATAAACTGTTGTTATCGTTATAATACTCAGCCTTTCGATAGGTAACTTCGGCATGTAGGTTGGGTTCGGTAAATTCAATCAACAATTGATTGAGGGCTGACAGGTAAAGGGAATCTTTATCGGTGCGGGTGGAATGGGTTTTAACAAAATCAAACCGCTGCAAATCGGCAAACAAAAGGGCATGCCGTTCCTTATTACTAGCCAACCGTATTTTGAGCCAATTCTGGTATAATTGCAATGCTTCTGCTAATGGATGGCTGCTATTCAACGTTTCAAAAGGGAAAGAAACAAAAACTGTTGAAGGGGCAAAAGCTTCCGCTTCGTTTAGTAGAAAGGCATCGGACAGGTGTTGCGACAACATATCATTTCCTGAAAAGTAATACAAAGTGCGGTTCACTAAAAAATCATAAAGCGTTGGCCGTTCCTTGGTAGCATTACCCTTCTCAATAATGGGTGCAAATTCCGAAGTATTTGTAGAAACCAACAGTTCCGGATTCTGCAACGAAGCTTGGTAATGCTTTCTTATCGCCGAAAAGAATCGGGTAAAATCCCATTCTTGCATTTCTTTTAAGTCAGTATTGGTTGCTGGAGTGCGCCCGTTTATAATCCATTGGTTCTCTTGGTAATAGTTTTGATACAGTTCGGCCAACATGCTTTCCCCGATATTCTTTGCCGGCGAAGGGAATCCATTTATCTCCGATTCAACATATTGTATCAAACCGGGAACGGGATCGGGTTCCAGTTGTTTGGTGTACTTAATTCGGTGCATCAATGCTTTTATGGCATCGGGATACAACCCTTGCAATTTGGCCGTTCGGTAAATGGTATCGATAACAGCAAGTGCCGATTTCGGAAGCCCATCCGATTCGTACTCGTCCACCCGCTGCCAAAGCGTATCGAGGGGTACATTTTTACTAGGTTGGGCATGAACGAAGAACGAAAACCAAGTACATGAAAGGACAAAAAAAACAGTCCAAAACCTTATAGTGGCCATAGTGAATTTGTTTTAGGATAAACAAAAATAACGTAAAGTTTATATAAAGAGGTATGTGAAGCTCTATTTCCATACTAATGGACAATTAAAAAACGTTTTCAATCAAAAAAATAAGGGAAATCGCTTTTAAGAATTTCAATTTTAAATTCCCGTTTTCGGTGCATGGATTCTGCATAATTTCAATTAAACGATGGTGCTTGCACCGATTTTATATTGCAAATTCATTACCCCGGCTTTCAAGCCGGGGCTATTCATATTAAATCCCCTTCGGGATTTTTTAAAAGCTAATTCCCTGTCAAAAAAATGGCCTAGTTGCAAATCACAAACAATTTCCATTATTTTTGCGCTCAAATGAAAATTACCGGTATCATAAATTAAATTTAAAATGAAAAAAATAGTTTTAGTAAGCTTTGTAACAGTGTTTACATCACTGATGTTGCAGGCACAATGTCCATTGGAAGTTGGTGGCAAACAATTAAATGCGGGTGTGGGTTTTTCAGGCTGGGGAGTTCCGTTGTATGTAGGTTTGGATTACGGTTTGGTAGAAGACATTACCCTAGGCGGCAAACTCTCGCTCACAGCGCATCAAGGAAATGATTTAATCATTGGTCTGGCAGCCAATGGAAACTACCACTTCAACACCCTGTTGGATATTCCCAAGGAATGGGATTTTTATGCCGGTTTAACTTGCGGCTACTTTGCCTACAGCGATTTCGGTTTAGGGCTTTATGCCCAAATAGGGGGAAGGTACTTTTTTAAAAATAACTTGGGTTTAAACCTTGAGTTGGGTGGCGGCAATATTTCGGGTGGCACCTTTGGAATAACTTACAAATTTTAATCATCACACTATCCAATTATTCTTTTATCCACGAATTACACCAATCCACGAGGTTTCGGGACAGGTTAACACTAATTTAAAATCAACTAAAGTTGATTTTAAATTAGTGTAATTCGTGGTCAGTTTTTGTTTTTAATTTTTTAAATGCGGTTATCCTGCTGTTCATAAACTTGAATTGGGAAACCCTAATTGTTTTTTCTTACATTTGCCTCACAAAAACAACAACTATGCTACTATCGATGACCGGTTACGGGAAAGCTTTGTGCGAAATAGGCAATAAAAAGCTTACCATTGAAATAAAAAGCTTGAACAGCAAGCAACTTGATTTGAACACACGCCTTCCGGGTTTTTACCGCGAAAAAGAAATTGAGGTGAGGAACCTTATTTCACGACGCCTGGAGCGCGGAAAAGTCGATTTCAGCCTGTATGCCGAAGTAACCGGGTCGGAAAATAATTCTGTTATAAATACCGAAATTGTTAAGAATTACTACCAGCAGCTTTCCAAAATTTCCAACGAATTGGGCATCGGCTCAAAAACCGAGCTGCTCCAAATAATTATGCGGTTGCCCGATGTGCTGAAAACAGAGCGCGAAGAACTGGATGAAGGGGAATGGAAGTTAATTTTGGAAGGTATTGAAAAGTCGATGGACGAACTCAATAAATTCCGAGCCCAGGAAGGAAAAGCTCTGGAAAAAGATATTACCGAACGAACCCAGATCATATTGGATTTGCTTAAACAGGTAGATCCACTCGAAAAACAACGCATCATAAAAGTGAGGGAACGCCTGCGCCAAAACCTGAAAGAGCTGTCGGAGAATGACGAATACGATGAAAACCGGTTTGAACAGGAACTTATTTTTTATATTGAAAAACTCGACATTACCGAAGAAAAAATCAGGCTGGCTAACCATTGCGAATACTTTATCAACAACCTTGGAAACGAAGAAAACGTAGGGAAGAAACTGGGCTTTATTACTCAGGAAATGGGACGCGAAATAAATACCTTAGGTTCAAAAGCCAACGATTCTGATATGCAGAAATTGGTAATTAAAATGAAAGGTGAACTGGAAAAAATTAAAGAGCAATTGTTGAATGTTTTATAATTTTTGTTCTCACGATTTAACCCATTTCCATGGAAGGTAAATTAGTTATTTTTTCAGCTCCTTCGGGCTCCGGTAAAACCACCATCGTGCGCCAGTTGCTCGCAAAAGGGTATAACTTGGAATTTTCAATTTCGGCCTGCAACCGTCCACCCCGAGGGAAGGAGCAACATGGAGTGGATTACTATTTTCTGACTACCGAAGAGTTCAAAGCCCGGATTGCAGCCAACGAATTTGTGGAATGGGAAGAAGTTTATGAGGGTCGGTACTATGGAACCCTGAAAAGTGAAGTGGAACGTATTTGGAGCAAAGGCAATCATGTGTTGTTCGATGTGGATGTGGTTGGTGGCGTTAATCTAAAAAAGCAATTCGGCGATAAAGCGCTTGCCCTATTTGTAATGCCTCCGGCAATAGACACCCTTCGTGAACGGCTGCATCAAAGAGCTACAGACGCTCCTGAAGAAATTGAGCGCCGCTTGGCAAAAGCAAAAGATGAAATGAGTTTTTCCGATAAATTTGACTTTGTAGTAATAAACGATGATTTAGAAGCTGCCATAACTGAAACCGAAAATTTATTAACCCTCTTTTTGGGAAATTAAAATATTAGTGCCTATTCACACCAAACTAGCCACAGATTCACAGATTAAATCAAAAATAATTTACTCAGATTGTTCGCTTTGCTCAATTTTATTCGCATAGCGAATAATCTGAGTAATTCTTCTCATCAATTTGGAAATTTTTTAATCTGTGAATCTGTGGCATTCAAAACAATTAATAAATTAATTTTAAGGCTTAATAATTACAAGCATTAGTATGACCGGATTGTATTTTGGTTCCTTTAATCCCATCCACATTGGTCATTTGGCCATTGCCAACTACTTTTTGGAATTTGGCGGCCTCAGCGAAATCTGGTTTGTGGTTAGTCCTCAAAACCCCTTAAAACAAAAAACCACCCTCCTGCCCGACTATCAGCGCTTTGAAATGGTTACCCGTGCTCTGCGGAACTATCCCCATTTTAAAGCTTCAAACATTGAATTCACCTTACCACAACCTTCGTTCACGGTAAATACACTGGCTTATTTGGATGAGAAATACCCCAACCGGGAATTTGCACTAATATTGGGCGAAGACAATCTGTCCTCGCTCGACAAATGGAAAAACCACGAACTGATTCTGGAAAAAAGAAAACTCATGGTTTACCCACGCCCTAACTGCCCAAAAAGCAAGTTCCATGAGCATCCCAGCGTTACGTTCATTCAAGCTCCGCTCATTGAAATTTCATCGAGTTTTATCCGTCAATCTATTAAAGAAGGGAAAGATATGCGGTTTTTTGTGCCTGAAAAGGTTTGGTATTACTTGGAGGAAATGCACTTTTATAAGAAATAACTTAAAAAGAAAGTATTCTTTTCCGCAAGCTTAGAGTGACTAATTGAACAACAATAATCTAGTTTACAATTATTCAATAAATAAGACCCGCCGGGTATCTGTATTACTTTTCTGCACCATCCTGACTAAATATACCCCTGAGTCAACTCTCTCGTGATTAGTATTCTCTCCGTTCCATGTTACCGAATATCTTCCGATTGAAACAGTTCCTTCCTTCAAGGTAATAACCTTTCGTCCATAAAGGTCGAAAAGGTCTATGGTTACAAAATCATTGCCCGGTACATAAAAATCAATATTTGTTTGCACTGTGAAAGGATTGGGGGAAACGTTTAAAAATCCTTGATCAAGGGTTTTATTTGGAACCGAAAGTACCGTATCTGTGAAATCCTCAGAAAGAAATGGGTTGTAACGGTTTTTAGCAAAGATATACCAAGCGGCACAGGATACAAATCCTTTTGCAGGGTCAACCCAATCGTACCCACCGGTTTTATTCAACGTATAGGGAATGGTGTGTGTGGTGTCGTTGTCAAAAACCCTGCTTATTATTAAAGGGTCAAGCTGGTTGGCATAAAAAAAGCCTCTGGTGGTATCGCCAAAAGCCAAATATGCACAAGCAATATGTCCGGTACCGTCATTCCAAAAATTATCAATGGCAATATCAGCCATTGAGTAAAAACCCATCACATCGTTTCCCCCAACTTCAATAATTTTGCGGTACCGGAAATCGTATTCCGGTATATTCAACAAATTGGCAAAATCGTTTCCAAATGCTAATGTACGCCAAGTATATAAATCTAATGGAAGGTTGGTTCTATCGTTCAATTCATTTACCAACCATTCCTTTATTTTCTGTGCATAATAATTTTCGTTACACAATTTCAGGGCAACATAACAATCAATATTTCCTTCGGGATGACCATTAGCCTCATGCAAATCACTATCCCCTTTTCGCCAACCGCTTTGTACATATCCGCCAACCGGGGCTTCTTTATAATAGGAAATCAGTAAGTCTTTTATGATGTTAACCAAATTCGAATAACGGTCGGAATTAAATTTCCATTCATAGTTCTTACAGGCTATAAGTAACCAAGCCATATCGCCCATCCACCTATCCTCCGTAAGGGCAGGGGCTCTTTTTGTAGCCAGCGACACCCACTGATAAAAGCCCCTGGCCTGGTCGTTGTAATAAAAATTTTGAAGTTGGATATCGGTATTGTTTACATTGGTTGCATTGGCATAAAAATCCAAAATCCTTTCGGCCCGTTCCCTTTCATCTTTAATGATGAATGAAATAGCCACCAAACTGTTGTTGAATGTTTGGACCTGGTCATCTTCCTGCGCAGGCAGCAAATCCTGGCCCGAAGAAGAAATATCCTGTATTACTTTCAAATAGTTAAGTACCAAAGGGTCTTCCTTAATCATTGATGAATCGCGCCGTTGTGCAAACCCAATTCCCGACAAGGTGCTATCGGGATCGTAAGTAGATGGGAAAGTTGATGGTAAGGTATCTAACCCGATTCCTATTTCATCTATCCAGATAGTGCCTGAACCAATGCCATTCACAGCAACCGAAAATTTCGAAAACTCATCAAAGGTAGCATTTCCGCCCCAAGCATATTCCGTGTCGCCTAGGTATATAACTACATGTTCCCATTCGGTATATCCGCTTAGGGGAACTACCCGCCAAAATATCGAACCATCATTATCCATAAATTTTAATTCGAGGTTATTTGCGGAAGTTGAAGATTTAACAAAAAATGCAATCGGGTTTTTGCGAACAAAATTATCAGGTAAGGCAATACTCAAATCAAGCCAGTTGCCCTGAACAGGAAATGTATAGGCAATGGCTAACCCATCGTTATTTAAACCATTAAAATTACTTTTAGCTGCGGAAACACCTGAATTCTTTGATAAGCTCCACAATAAGTAATTGTCCCAGTTGCCTGAAGCTAAATAATTACTGGTATCGGTGGTAACTCCTTGAGCTAATCCTTTAATGCTTAAGAAAGCTAAAAAGGTAATAAGTAGTATTCGGTTCATTTTACAGCGTATTTAATTAATCAAAATTATTTCTACTTTCCGATTCAGGGAAATCGCTTTTAAAAATTTCAATATTGAATTCCTATTTTCGGCGCATGGATTCCGCATATTTTCAATTAAAAGGTAGTGCTTGCGCCGATTTTATACCGCAAATCCATCTACCCCGACTTGAAAGTCGGGGCTATTCATATTTAACCCGCCGTGGCGGGTTTTTAAAAGCGATTTCCCTGCTTTCCGATTAAGACAAACCTAAAATTACAAAAAAAGAATAACTTCCCCCGAAAATCGTGTTTTTTACTTAACTAAATGCCTTTGCTTTTGTTTGTATTCAAAAAAAACAGATGAACAACAAAGTTATTGTTATATTTTTTGCAACATTTGCACTTACAGGTGCTGCATGTAACGCAAAGAAGGTGCCTGTTGCTAACGAAGATTCACTTTTAACCGATAAAAATATGAAAACAGAAATAGCCACATTTGGCGGTGGGTGCTTTTGGTGCACCGAAGCCATGTATTCCCGCTTGAATGGGGTAATAAGTGCCACATCGGGTTATTCCGCAGGACATACCGCAAACCCTACCTACAAAGAGGTGTGCACTGGAACCACCGGTCATGCCGAAGTAATTCAGGTAGTTTACAATCCCGAAATAATTACCTATACCGAATTGCTGGAAATATTCTTTAAAACACACAACCCCACAACCCTTAACCGTCAAGGCGAAGATGCGGGGACACAATACCGCTCGGTGGTTTTATACCATTCCGATGAGCAAAAGAACATTGCTCTGAAGATTATAGATAATCTCAACGGCGCAAAAATATGGGACGACCCATTGGTAACCCAACTGGTACCGTTTGAAGTTTTTTATTCCGCCGAAGCTTACCACCAAGATTATTTTGATAACAATACCGGGCAAATGTATTGTAAAATGGTGATTGTTCCCAAAGTTGAAAAATTCGAAAAACTTTTTAAAGACAAATTGAAAAAGAAATAACCTTACAATTTGCTAAGCGGTAATGGCTGATTATTAAACCTTTCACTGTTTTAATGCAAAATAGTAAAGCCAAGGATTTGCTTCACCAGAAAAAAATTATAATTTCGGGGAAACAATAAGTCTATTACCCATGATTATCCGAAAAAACGTTTTAGTACTGTTCACTGCGTATCTTTTTGCCAATCAACCCAATAATACGGTTGTTGCACAAAATCCATCGGCAAAGGACGGCATCATTGATTTAACCAAAATAAGCTGGCACAACAATGTAATTAAGCTTTCTGGCGAATGGGATTTTTATTGGAATGAATTTGTGTTGCCGGTTAATTGCAACGATTCCCTTCTTTCAAAAAATCATTACGTTTCGATATTACCTTCATCATGGACCAAGGTGGTGCTAAACAACAATTTAAATTGCCCTACTCAAGGGTATGGAACTTACCGGCTCCATATAAAAGTCCCCAACCGCGACCAAGTTTATGGTTTGAAACTTCAAAGCGTTTTTACAGCTTATCGGGTTTTCATAAATAATAAATTAGTAACTAGCATAGGTCAAACCGGAAAAACAAAAACCGAAAGCCATCCAAAATTTCTAACTCAGGAAATTCCCATTCCGGTTATCCTCACTGGAAGCGAACCCTATCAATGGGTTGATGTAGTGATGCAGGTTTCAAACTTTCACCACCGGCGCGCTGGCGCCCAACAGCCTATTCTGTTTGGCACCATGGATGAGATTATCAACACCACTTCGAATGCCATAATACTAAACCTGCTCCTTATTGGAATAATATTAATCATTGGCTTGAACCATTTATTGATGTATTTTCTGCGCAGAACCGATTTGTCGAACCTAATATTTGGAATTCTATGCGTAGTGATGATTCTCCGAAATTTATCGACCGGTGAACGGGTTTTGATGCACTTATTCCCAAATATTAGTTGGGAGATGTTGGTACGGCTCGACAATTTCTCTGGTTTTGCCACCATTTCGCTCTTTGCATTTTACTTCTATTTCCTATTCAAAAGCGAATTCCCCAAATTCATGTTTTATTTGATTACCGGTATTGGAGTTCTTATTACCTTGTTGGTATTCACTACTAAAGCTTATTTTTATGGTCAATTCCGCACTATCTTTGAACTGTATATATTATTTGGCGGTTTGTATCTCACTTTTGGGGTTTTACTTCGCGCAGCTTTTAAGAAGCGTTCCGGAGGATTCCTTACCTTTTTAGGCATGTTTGTGCTGTATGCCACTGCCATAAACGATGTATTGAGTAGTATGGGTTTGATTCATACCCTCTATGTTGCCCCTTACGGAATTGCTTTTTTTATGGTTTTGGAATCGTACCTACTAACACGGCAATCGGCATTTGCGTTGAAAAACAATGAACAATTGAGCGATGAACTCCGGTTGGAAAAAATGAATCTTGAAAAACATATTGAAGAACGAACCTCCGAGCTTTCAAAACAAGCATCGGAACTGGAAAAATATAGGCAAGTTCAGGAAAAACAAAATTGGATAAACGAAAGTTTGAATGCCGTTTCGGATGTGATGCATCAAAACAAAGAAAATCTTTCCATTCTTGCCGATCAATTATTGGCAACCCTTATAAAAAGAGTAAACGGAAATTTAGGAGCGCTTTATTTCCTAGTGGGTACCGGAAACGAATCGAAACTTAAATTGATAGCCAATTACGGATTGAATGGTGAATCAATGATTGAAGAGTTGGATGTAAACGAAGGGTTACCCGGAAAATGCTTCAGTTCAGAAAAAGAAATAGTGGTTGAAGAAGTACCTGAAAAATATTTTATGGTAACATCGGGTTTAGGCAATTCAAAACCAGCCCTGTTACTGCTTATGCCACTAATTAATGACGAGAAGGTGATTGGGGTGCTTGAAATCGCCTCTTTCAAACCCTTACAAACCTGGCAGATGGAATTCCTCAGAAAAGCCTTAGTAAGCATTGCCGGACAATTGAACATTGTAAAAATAAATACCGACACCAAATTATTACTGGAAAGCTACAAAACTTACGAAACAGAATTGCGCCAAAAAGAGAATGAATTTCAGGAATTACAGGTTGAATTGGCCTCGCTTCGCGAAAAATCGGAGCAATTCAACTGACCTATTCCCAACCCAACTTAACCAAAACGGGAAAATGATCCGATGGATAGTGACAATTGTAAGAATCGGTCAGAACAGCATATTTCAATACCTTAAAGCCTTTGCGCGAAGTAAAAATGTAATCGATGCATTCACTGGCGGGTTCATGAAATTTGAATCCATTAAATGTTCCGTTACTTCCGTAAACCAACCCGCTTGCTTCGCGGCTATCTACGAATTCTTGGCTTACCAACTGAATGGGTTCACTTTCAAGGGTGGCATTAAAATCGCCCAATAAAATAACTGGAAGATTATCGCTATTTAAGTCCTTGATTTTATGAACAACCAATTTCACTCCATTGATGCGCGCTTCCTGACCTACATGGTCGAGGTGTAAATTGAAAACCCAGAACTTTTTACCCGATTCCTTATCTTTAAAAAGGGAATAGGTGCAAATCCTTCGGCAAGCGGCATCCCATCCAAAACTAACAGTATCGGGGGTTTCCGACAACCAGAATGTCGATTGTTCCAAAACTTCGAATCGGTTTGTTTTATAAAAAATGGCACTGTATTCCCCAATATTTCCTCCATCGCGGCCTACACCCACAAAATTATAAGCAGTCAATGAACTATCAATATATGACATTTGGGAGGGCACTGCTTCCTGAACCCCAATAACATCCGGCTCATAAAAGGCTAATAATCCGCAGACCTTGTCTTTTCTATACATCCATGCATTTTCTCCATCGCTGGCCACATCGAGCCTGATGTTATAGGTGATTGCTGTTAAATTTTGCCCAACAAGTTGGCCGATGCCAAAAAGCAAAAAGAGTGCGGGAATTAAAACTTTCTTCATTTCCAATACTATTAAATAAGTCGAACCTCCAAAACCCTTGAAACAATTACGTTTGAGTGCGGGATACTTGGAGTTATTTATCTTTAATTCTATTCTTTAAATCCATTTGTTCATGTAGAATCCTAGCGATTTCTATTTCATTCTCGTCAATCCTGTGATAAAAAATGATATGACGACCCACTTTAAATCCCAACAAATTTTTCGTTACTTCTGAATAAATTTTACCTAAATCTGAGTTGTCTGCAATTTCCTGGCAATTATCTAAAAGTATATGATAATACTTGTCAGCTTGACTTTCAGACCATTTATCAAAGGTGTAATTCCATATCTGAGTTAAATCATCAACTGCCTTATTGGTTAGTTTATACTTTGCCATTCAAGTTCTTCGTAGCTTTTAATTTTTCTAAATGAGACTTTGGTTCAAAATCATAAGCGATTCCGCTTTCTATCCCTTCTTGAATAGCTTCTCTTAAAGCAATCAGCTTGCTTTCTTCTTCTTCCAGAAGCCTTAACCCTGCTCTGATTACTTCACTTGCATTTTTATACCGCCCTGCTGATATTCGACCTTGAATAAAAGTGTCAAAATAGTTTCCTATTGATATTGAAGTATTTCTATCCATAATTATAAATTTTTCACTCAAAGTTACCAATTTTTGGTATAAAATCATTAGGGATAGGAGTTTTTTTTAGTACCTCATAACGGAATAATATAAGCAATAGTGAAAATTGAGTAGAAAAAAATTTGATTGGAATTATTGAAACCACAAACCAAACCTTACTGAAAAACGGTCGAAGTACATATCTTGATCCACTTCAGTGTACCACCATCTGTTATATACATAATGAAGTTCAGCATATCGGTATCCAGTTGCTACAAAAAGCCGGGTGCGGCTAACTGAAGTAAAAATTACCCCAATTTCAGGATTTACAAAGGATCCTCCATTGTGTTCCTTCATTTGTTCATAAGGGTCAAACGGTTCTTCCAACGAATACAAGTAACCACCGGAACATCCAACAAAGAATTCTGTATTTTTAGCAATGGGTGTAATCCATTTCAATGAAAACCCAAGGGGCATAACCGCTTCATTTAAAAACTCCAACCCAACCAATCCCCCAACACTTACCGACTTAACTCTAATCTGATGCTCCATTATAAGGCTCAATGGAGTTTGCTTTTCATTTTTTGAGGAACCTATCAAACACCCACCTGAAAACGAAAAAGCATAATTTGTTTCTTTACTTGCCAACCCTTTGTCATAACTTATTTTCTCTACTTCCTGAGCCGAAAAGGCAAAAACACTTCCACCCTCTATTTTAATTTTTAATCCTCCTGAAGAATTATCCACTAGCGTTCCTTTTATGATACTTCCACTTTTCAGGTAAACAGTGGCAATAGAATCTTGGCCTAATAAAGTAAAATATGTAATAAAAAAAAGTAGTAAAATTGATACAATTTTTTTCATCGGTCAATTTATTTAGTGCGAATATAGCTAATGATGCCTACTTCATCAAATGGTTGCTTATATTTATAAAATTTACAAATTAGGCGCAACCATTTTAGGGTTGGTTCCATCTGCAAATCACCAAGCCTTATAAAATAACGTACTAACTTAAAAATTTGCAAAATGAAAACCAACCGGATTACTCTTTATTTAACAGGGTTTGTAATGATAGCAATTATGGCTTCATGTCAGGATACTATCACCCAAACATACAAAGTAAACACTCCAGTGTATCTTTCGTACACTGAGCTTCGCACTTCCTTTAAATCGGCTGATGCACAGGAAATAATTCAATCGGGCAAAATTTATTTTAAAGACAGCTTTATTTACGTGAATGAGTTCCAAAAAGGGATTCATATTATCGACAATTCAAATCCTTCGAACCCCATTAATTTAAAATTTATTGAGATACCCGGTAATGTGGATTTAGCTATTAAAGGATCCATTCTATACGCCGATAGCTATGTTGACTTGCTTTCCATTGATATCAGCGATATAAACAACCTAGTTGAAGTTGACCGGGATACAAACGTATTTCCTTATATAATTCCTGCTTATGAATCAGGAATTGTGGAATCAATTGACCAAAACCAAGGCGTAATTGTTGGCTACACAATAACTGAACGCACGGTTGAAGTGAAAGATCAAGGAAATTATTACGACAAATACTGGTATCGTGGTGAAGTTGACTACATGGCCGATATTTCGAACGGCGGACAAACCGGTGGCGAAAGTGTTGGAACAGGTGGTTCAATGGCACGTTTCACACTCAATCAGAATTACCTTTATGTGGTTGATAATGCTTCGTTAAAACTGTTTAACATATCACAAAATAGCAATCCAAATTTCGAGAAAAATATTGGCATCAGCTGGAATATTGAAACCATTTTCCCTTATCAGGATAAGCTTTTTATAGGAACCAAAACAGGGATGTACGTTTACAGTGTTCAAGACCCATCCAATCCTGAATTTATAAGCCAATTCCGCCATGCCAGCAGTTGCGACCCGGTGGTAGTAAGCGGAAATTATGCTTATGTAACCCTTCTAGGCGGAAACTTGTGTGGTGCTATTGAAAGCCAGCTCAACGTAATTGATATTTCAACCATTGAAAACCCTCAAATGATAGCATCGTACCCAATGGTAGAACCTTATGGATTAGGAATTGATGACTCGGTGTTGTTTGTTTGCGATGGCAGTGCCGGTTTAAAAATTTACAATGCTGCCAATCCTTTGGAAATTGCAGCCAACCAATTAACGGCATACCCTAATAACCATGCTTTCGATGTAATCCCGCTGGGTTCCGTTTTAGTAATGATAGGTGTTGATGGATTGTTTCAATACGATTATTCCGACTTGAACAACATCCGTGAATTAAGTCATATTGATATTTACGGAAATCAATAAAATCAGAAGTAAATACAAACTAAGCCTGGAATATTTCCGGGCTTTTTTTTTAATCAAGCATCTAAAAATAAAACAACATGAGCAATATCAATAGGTTGGCCTGTCAATCAATCGAGTAAACCATTTCTCCCTTAGCCCGCTTTATTCATACCTGAGCATAGCGAAAGGTGTGAATGTGCGATGGCCATTGGGTTGCAAAGCGGGAAACCCCGATTTAGCTACACCCAAAATTGGGAGTTTTTATTTTCCCAATTTTGAGGAGTAGCTTTATCGTCAGGATTATTCATGAATAATCCGGGTTAGTACTATCACAACAATTATTCTAACGTACGAGCCATGCAAGTAATACTGATCCGGAATATCTATAAACACAAATTTAAGCAATCAACAAAAGTAAAATGGCTTTACGCTTTGCTTACTATGCCAAACAGGCAATAGGTGTATATTGCGCAAAATATAGAAAATTCTTATTTTCGTCAATCCTTATAACGAGAAGGCGAAACGATATTTATACTTATTTTAAGCGCAAGTGTAAAAACGTAATTAAAGAACAAAAGACCTATGATTTTATCATTCTTTCAATATATCACCATTGCCGGACTCATAAATGCGTTTGCGGTGAGTTTGTTTTTAGCCTTTCGAAAAAACCATCATTCTGCAAACATCTACTTAAGCTTATTGCTAATTATTGTCTCCTTTCAGGCTGTACTTAACGCCTTCGACAATCGGGATTTCTTTTTGCTCTTTCCCCATTTGGGTAAAATTTCATGGTTGACACCAAGTCTATTTGGACCATTGGTGTATTTGTTTACAATCAAAATCAGTTCAGGTTACGAAAAATTCAAACCGGCTGATTTAGTACATTTTATTCCTTTTAGTATTTATATGGCTGTATTATTTCCTTGGTTTACTAAATCTGCTGAGGAAAAAAGAACTTATTTTAACAATTTTGAATTGGCAAGTGTTGATGATTTCGGGTTTATTAATCAACTGAGCATATTTATTATTCTGTTTTATTTTCTCATCACATTACTATACTTACGTAAACACCGCGAAAGAATAAAAAACAGCTATTCGGAAACTTCAAAAGTGAGGCTCGATTGGTTACGTCATTTTATTTACCTAGTTCTGGTTATTCTTATTTTTACAGGATTGGCATTCTATGGCAGAAAGGTGAATTTAGCATTCCTATCCGAGTTTTATCATTATACCTATGCCCTTGTTGTTATATTAATTTATTGGATAGCTTTTAAAGTGGCCACACAACCCATTATTTTTGGAACCGAAAACCACTTTGTGAACTTGAATATGAAAAACCACCAAACCCTGACTGAAAAAATAGAATTAACCGAATGGCCCGAAACCAAAAAGTACAAAAAATCAGGACTTGATTCTGACAAGCTAGTTTCTCAATATCAATATTTATTGGATTTTATGGATACCAAAAAACCATTTCTGGAACCCGAATTAACTATTTTTCAACTATCGGAAATGGTGAACATATCAAAACACCACCTCTCGCAAATTATTAATGAAAAAGTGGGAAAGAACTTTTTTGATTTTATAAACGAATACCGGGTAAATGAATTAAAACAAAAACTTTCGGATCCTTCACTCCAAAATCTAACTCTTATGGCATTAGCAACTGATTCGGGGTTTAACTCTAAAGCTACATTTAATGCTGCGTTCAAAAAAATTACAGGACTTACCCCTTCCATGTACAAAAAAGTAAACCCATAACCATTGAAAATGGGAGGTATGCTGAAAGTTTACAACAACAACAAAAAAATAATCTTGACCTAAAACCTGATAACTATCCACTATTCCCTGCACAGCTAACGAAGCAATAACAATTGCAAAAAACCCATTTAAATGCCTCAACAAAAAAGGACTTAGATTGTCGGATAAGACGTTTATTTCAATTCAGACACATACATTTGCATCCTTTTAAAATTTAATAGTACTTAATTTAAAAAAATCATTTTATTTAACCGTTATGATAATTATGAGAAAACAGAATTTCCTTAAAACTTTAAAAAAAATCCTGCTGACATCCTTTGCATTGTATGCTATGCCATGCTTTTCGCAGAACAACGATAAGCTAGTATTAAATATAGAATTTACTCTTCTTGATATTCCTGAAAACATAAAATCCCCACACCCTTATCCGTCAATGTTACAGGCCTCGGAATGGTCGGCCAATTTATACGACTTAAGTTTTTGGGGAATCAATGAGGCTTCAGTACGAATAATTAAAAATAAAAAAAATACGTGGGGAGGCAAGGTAGCTCAAAAAGGACTGGAATATACACTGGGTTTGGTTTATTCAAAATATGCCAGTGAATTACCCATTCCACTTGGTGTTTGGGCACATGAGGCTTTTCATTGCAGCGTGCTGGGAACAGTCAATAAATCAGCGGTAAACGGAAATTCAATTTTTAACCGATGGGATGGTACCGTTTACGGACTAACCGATGAAGATTTAACCGTGCTAAAAAATGAAAACCTTTCGCAACTGTTGTATTCCTATACAGCCGGTATTCATTCCGAAGTTTACACTACACAACAAAGCGTAATGACTGATTTTTATCACAAACGAAAATTTTATAAAAATGCTCTTTACCTCTATAATGCCTGGTATGTGTATGATTATTTTAGGTTTTCTACCAGTCCGGCATCCGATTCAGTTAAAATTTTAGCTCCACCACACGAAGACACAAATCCTTTTTATCGCGATTATGCCGGAGCCGATTTAACTGCATGGGTTTACGATATGTTTTCGCCCGATGCACCTTACGAAAACCGCGATACTTTTCCTAATGGCGATGGGGTTAATCGTAGAATTGGTTTTAGCGAATTATCAAGTGATGGTCAAAACTTTCTTAAAAAGCAAAAATCGCTGTCGTTGCTCAATTTTGCGAATCCAGCCATTTTCTTGGTGAACCAAATTAACGTTTCAAGCGATTTCAGTTTTTTACCATTTATGCAATATGCACCAACACATTTTGGAAATGCTATGGCTTTGTATGTTCCATTTACATTCAGGACTAACAAACAATTATTGGCCGTACATAGCTACCAGAATAGCCAACAAAGCTATATAGGACTTCAATACGCCGTTTATGAAATGAAACCATTTCTAAATAAAAAAATCGCTATAGGAGGAACGCTCTCTGTTTGGAAACAACCTGAACACCAAAGTTACTTTGATACTAATGGTAAATTGGGAGGTAACATTGAGATAACAGGAGGTTATGAGTTGGGAAAGGGGTTTTCAACGCAATTAGCCATTGGCTATAAAACCGATGGTTGGATGATTGGAAATGCATACCTAACAGAACAAGCCAATTTGAAATTTGGATTAAGCTATAAATGGATAAAGTAAGTTATTAACCATAAATAAATTAACTCGTAATGCAACAATTTAATTAGGGTCTGCTGAAAAATTAGTAAATTATTGATTTGGAATAAAATATAGTGAATTTAATATGTTTATATGCAAACATTATTAATCCTTCTGCGCAAAAAGCTTGCATCGAAAATCCCGAAGGGATTAAATTTGAATAACCCCGCATAGCAATGCGGGGTAAATGGTGATAATGGAATTGGAACCCGGAAAGGGTTCAATTTATTCTTTTTCACCCAAATTGAGCGATTTGCTATCGCAAATCTGCTCAATCCCCGAGCAATCGGGGCAAGCTGACTGAACAATTGTAAGTTTCCACAAATTTTCGCTTCACTCAATTTGTGAAAAAAAACAATTGCTATGTCGGGGTTATATCTAAGTAAAGCGCTTTTTCCCCCTAGCACTCGGGGTCAAATCGCTCAACTTAGGTTATATTTTACCAACTTTCAATTCTTAATTTCACTACCTCTTCATTACCAGTGTAGGTACGGTTTTCAATATAAACTCCAAAAATATTGCCCTCTACGGTACTCCAATTGCCCCGGGTAAATTTAAAACCCGACCTCAAATAACGCAGCGGTATCTTAATGGAGCACATTCCTTTGCCATCGCGCTTAAGAATATAATTAACATCACCCGGATCCCAACCATTGAATTGACCGGTAATGTAAATATTATCCTTTTCAGGAGTTCGTTTGGGTAAGTGCGTTAGTTGTATCGTCACATATTTTTCTTCCGTATCAAATAGGTCATTCCATTGGGCAATATTCAAAAAGACAGAATCGCTGCATTCCTGAACAAAATTCCGCGGAATTACATACTGCCCGCCTTTATCAACCTCTTGGGAACGATGGGTTCCCCGGCAAACAACATAAAACCCATTTATTGTTTTACGCCTAATTGTCAGCGTATGCAAACCATTTTCCTGCCGGGTAAAAGCATATTTCTCAGGTTTGTTTCCAAAAGGAAATTCGCGACCAATCAAATAGAGAACATCGGTACTGGGTGTATTTTTAGGCAATTGGTTGATAACTAAGGTTAAGTCCTGACCGCTATTTTTTGGCAAATCCAACCAATTTTCAATTTTCAGGTAAAGGGTATCAATTTCGTCGTAATTATACTCCTTATTATCCATTTTATGACCGCAATCATCAGTAAATTCATTTTGCCAACCACCCCGGGTAATTTTAAACGAAAGTCCGTATTTCTTTCGTGGCAGGGTTATCAAATACTTTCCTTCGGCATCTTTTTTAAAAATGAAATCATGATCCTGTGGATTCCAATTGTTAAAGTTCCCGGTTAAATATATATTATCGCTTTTTGGGGTATTTTTTGGAACTGATTTCAGTACGATAGTCACATAATTCATGGTCGGATTTACCATGTCGCTCCAGTTGTCAATTTGAACCACAACAGTGTCGTCTTTCTCAAATTCAAGTACCCTCGGTTCTTTTTCGCGGCCAAAACGGTCATCCTCCGATATGCTAATATCTTGTCTGATAAATTTATAGGTGAAATAATTCGCTGATTTATTGTTCCACGAAATGCGGGGAACTGTTACAAAATAATTGGCTCCAACCGGATTTTTCCGCAATAGAAATTCAGGTTTGTTTCCTGGATTCCAAGCATTGAAACTTCCGGCAATTTTTATGGAATCCTGAACCGGTGTATTCAACGGGATTTTCTCTACAATAATGGTGATTGAATCGCAATTTAATGGCTCAAGGTCGCGCCAGCATTCAATCCTATGACTTATGGTATCCCACCTTGAATATTCCAGTTGATGGTCTTCAATATCATTTCCACAACGGTTTGCTTCCACGGTGGACCAATTTCCCCGGGTAAATTTATAGGCCAATGTACCAAAACTTCTGGGTAATTCTACCCTATAAGTGCTATCGGGCTGCAATTGTAACTGGAAACGGGAATCACCCGGATCCCAATGATTAAAATTACCCGTAACATAGATAGGAGCACCTTGTGGAGTATTCGCGGGTACACTCTCTACCTTTAACACCGCTTTTTTGCAGGAGAAGGTTACCAAAATCAAAAATAATAGATATATAATCTTTTTCATCGCTGTCATTATTAAAGTTCCATCCATTCCAGAAAATCAGAAACCTTTACCCGGCTTATCAGCACCTCTTCGGCTGGTTGAGGCACTAATTCAATTTTCAACCGGCTGTTAAAATGTTTGTGCACCTTCACAATAGAGTCTTTATTGGCTAAGTAGCCACGGTTTAACCGGAAGAACAGTTTTGGATTTACCATTCCAGCCAATTGGTCAATTGAAAAATCAACCACATACCGCTTTTTATCCTGTGTCATCAAGAGCACTTCATTATCTTCGGAATAAAAATAAGCCACCTCGTTGAGTGCAATAAACTTTAACTGGTCGCCTGATTTTACCAACATCTTCGATTTATATTCTTTCGATGCCTGAACCACATTCAATAGGCTATTAAGCTGTTCCAACGACAATGAGGCTTCTTTTGGCGATCGTTGTTTATTTAACAGCTCATGTTTTTGTAAGGCATTGTTCAGTGCCTGTTGTTCAACCGGTTTTAAAAGATAATCAATGCTATTTATTTTGAAAGCTTGAATGGCATAAGCATCGTAAGCCGTAGTAAAAATAACCGGAACGTTGATTGTTGTCCGGGTGAAAATTTCAAAACTCAATCCATCAGCCAATTGAATATCCATAAAAACAAGTTCAGGTAAATCATGAGTCGAGAACCATTCAACGGCATCTTCCACCGATTCAATACAAGCAAGCACCTGATGTGGGTACCCTGTATTCTGGAGCAACCGCTTCAGTTCATTTTGCGCAAATGGCTCATCCTCGATAATCAGCACTTTAAGCATCCGCTATTTTTTAAGGGTTGATTCAATTAATGGAATCTGCACCACAAACTGCGATTCTGAATTTTCAATCATTACCGGGTAGGACGATAAAAACTGATACCTGCTTTGGATATTTTTCAGTCCCTGCCCCGATGAATATCCATCGGCAGTTTTAATTTGAACGTTGTTCCGTATTTCAACATACCCTTTTTGGGCAATAATTTCAATGGTTAATGGCATTTTAGTACTTATAACATTATGCTTTACTGCATTTTCAATCAGTAGTTGCAAAGTCATTGGGGCAATCATGGATTCAAGCAAACGGTTGTCGATATTCCGTTTAAAAAGCAAACGATCTGAAAAACGCAAACCCAATAAGTATTCGTAAGCATCAATAAAACTGAGTTCTTGCTTTAAGGGTACCAAATCGGTTTGGCTATTTTCAAGAACGTACCTGTAAACCGATGACAATTGACGGATGTAACTGGCGGCAGTATCCACATTCTCATACATCAGCGATGAAAGTGTATTTAAACTGTTAAACAAAAAATGTGGGTTTATCTGGTTTTGAAGGGCTTCAAATTTCGATTCGGCACTCTCTTTTTTAAACCGCTCCATCTCGGACAACGAATAGCGCCACTGAAAAACCAAGAACAACCATAAATTCAATAGATTGTACAAAAAAGCTACCAATATAACGGTAAAAATGAGAATCAACTCATCAGTTAAAACCACCAAGGCATTCTGGTAAAACAACCATAAAATAAGCCATCTAAAAACCACAAACAGGGAAAATATAACCAATGTTTCCAAGGCTAACTGAACCAGAAACCGCTTCATCATGGATTGGTTCCAAGGCAGTGTTTTGTTTAACCTTTTCTCGAGCAAATAATAGATATATATAACAAGAAAAGCCAATCCAATGGACTGGAAATAGCCGAAAAAAGGTTGAAAGATGCTGCAATTTTTGTACAACAAACCAAATATCACGTCGGTAAAAAACTTAAAAAAGATACCGGCAACCAGAGCTGCCGATACCCTTAGCTTAATGTTCTGTAAAAGCGACTGATACTGCATGGAATACATAGTTTTTATTTGCTAATGTAACTAAAAATCTCATTTTTTACCTGTTAAACCCTATTGATTGTTACCAACCATTAAGGTTTTGGTACCATTTGTCGTTTCGTAATCAGCATTAGTAGGTTTTGGTATTTGTACAATACCTTGTTCGGTAATGGTAACTAATTCGCTACAAGCTACCTGACCATTGCACATTACCTTGAAAAGCAATTTTGATTGTTTATAATCCGCTACATCGTAGGTGACTTTCATCGTGCCGTCGGTTTTAAAGGTGTGGCTATCAATTTTTTCGCCCTTCGCATTGTAAACCAATACTTTGATTTTGTCTTGATTTACATCAATATACCTAATCACAATTTGATTGTTGGCTGAAAGCTGTACATCAGCTTTGCATGGTTTCTCAACTGAATTGTTTTGAGCATTTGCTGCAATAACTAAAAAAACCATCAAGGAAACTAAAAGAAAGAATCGTGTTTTCATGGTAATAAAGTTTTAAGAATTAATATTTTAAATTTCACGATTCAAAAATACTACGAGAGGAAAGCCTAGACAATTGAATAGCGTTGGACTTCATTTTTTTACCCTTGAAGTTTAGATTTTCGGCATTGAAATATCACTTCAAAAATTTCAGAATGAACTACCTCGCCGCAAGCGGACAATATATAGCAAAGGATTTCCTTTCAATTAAACTCCAAGGGGCGGGAAACTGAGTTTACGAACTCGGCAAAGCAAATAAAATCTAGAAGATCGCTCGACTTCACTTCGATTAGCGTTCGACTGTGACTAGTCGGAATTAGTTCCTATTTCTCACTCTTTCGAAATGCCGGCTCACTATTCCAATGCTTTTTGAAAATAGCTTTCAACGGATTGAACAACCGCATGATGAGTGGCATATCCTCGGTAATTATTTCCGCTGTTCCCAGCATCTTTTGGGTGAAAGGCAACAAAAAACCGTAATTGGTTATTAAAGTGTCGGGCAGGTTAATTTCCACCATGTAGTTTTGTTCTGCAGGAACCAATGATACTGCTGAAACAATGGCGGTTACCATACCAAATTCCTGATAGGGAAAACTCTCAAATTTTAAATTCACCCGTTGCCCAATGGCTACTTTCCCGGAACCTTTAGCCGGCAATGTGATGCGGCCAATAATTTGTGCCCGGTGCAACGGAATTACCGTGAAAACCTCATTACCGGCTTGTACAAATTGGTTTTGGCTCCAAATTTTATTAAATGCCACAATTCCTTCCATGGGAGCAACCAGAACATAGCCATCAAACCAGCCATCAATAAGGCCCTCCATGTTTTGGATACTTTCCATCCATTGATTCCGAAATTGCTGCTCCTGTTTAATGTTTTCCAACTGATAATCTATAATTTGCTGAACCAAATCCTGCATCTGCATCCGGCCATTCACCTCCGAGGAGCGAAGACTTTCCAGATTCATGGATTGCTGCAACAGCTCATTTCGTGCTTTTTCATAATCGGCCAACGAAATTACTTCCTTACGGAAAAGCTGGGAGTCGCGCAGAAACTGGCTTTTCGATAGCTGATTGTCCTGTTGTTTCAAAAGTACCTGTCTGGAACTTATTCTTATATATTTTTCGAGTTCAACTTGCTTTTGCTGCAAAGCTGCTATTTTCTTCTCCAATACATTTAGTTGTCCAAACCGGAGGTACTCCTGCCCTGCTCTTAAAAGCGATGCATAACCAACTTGTAAATCGCCCAATTGTAAGGTGTCGGGTAGATGATTAAACCATTGGGTATCAATAATTCCATTTTGCTTTTGGATTCGAAGTTCGGTTTGCAACCATTGAACATGTTCAAACAATGCCGGATTTTTCAGTACCGCCATCACTTGGTGTTCCTTAACCCATTGCGAATCGGCTACAAAAATTGAAGTTAGATTACCTGAAGTTTTGGCAACAATGGCTGCTGGAGCATTTTGGCTAACCACCTCAACCGGAGCGGTTAGAATATCGGGGTAACTAAAAAGGAAACTCCCTACAAATAAAACCACAACTACCGAAAGAATTACCGTAATTCCATACCGGATAATTCTGGCAGGAATATGGCCAAGGATTTCCTGTACCTCTTCTGATCGTAATTCAATATGTTCTACTTCGTTGCTCAATGGTTCTATTGTTTTTATTGCTCTATTGCTCTATTGTTTTATTGTTTTATTGTTCTATTGTTCTATTGTTTTTTGTTTTTTGTTTTAAAATCTATTTCTTTAATTTTTGGTTGGTGTAATTGATCAGATGATGTATTTCTTTTGGAAGTTTTTCAAGTTCTCTAAATATGTAATTATATTGCTCATCAGTAATAAGTTTCCTAACTTTTGCTTTCTGATTCCCCCCTATAATCCCCCAAGGGGAATACTTCCTCCGTGGCAGCATTGCTAGTCCTCCTTTGAGGGAGGTGCCCGAAGGGCGGAGGGTGAAAAACATTAACAAAACGACATTGATTTCTAATTTCTATATCGTCCAAATCCCTCAGCAATATTTGCTGAAATAGAATCGGTGGAACGGACAAATTGCTTTCCAATGGTATCTTTGGCAAAGTAATCCCAAGTTAATACAATATCCCAAACATAATTCGATAAATGAAAAGCAATTTTATAGGCTGAAATATCATTCAACTTTAAATAATAATCATTCATATTTTCCATAATATATTAATTTAGCAGTTTAACAATTTATCAATATATCAGTTTAACCATTTATCAATCTAACTCCCCAATTCCAATTGGTTCTTCACCAACTCATAATACACCCCTTTTTTAGCGGCTAGTTCTTCATGGGTCCCCACTTCCACAATTTTTCCTTTATCGAGCACCACAATCTGGTCGGCATTTTTTACCGTGCTCAGGCGATGGGCAACCACTACCACAGTTCTCCCTTTAAAGAATTCCTGCAGATTTTCCATAATCACCTTTTCGTTGTTGGCATCCAAGGCATTGGTGGCTTCATCCAAAAACAGGTAATCGGGGTTTTTATACACCGCCCGGGCTATCAACATCCTCTGTTTTTGTCCTTGACTGATGCCGCTTCCCTCCTGCCCTATTTTGGTGTTATATCCCAATGGCAAGCTTTCCACAAACTCCTGAATGTTGGCTACTTTTACAGCTTCAAGCAGTTTTTTCCGATTCACCGACTCATCGCTTACGGCAATGTTATTGGCGATGCTGTCGCTGAAAATAAAACCATCCTGCATTACCACCCCGCACTTTTCGCGCCACATTCGCTGGCTGTAATTCTCCAACCCGGTTTTACCGATAAGGACACTTCCTAATGTAGGTGGATAAAAACCCAGCAACAGTTTTATTAATGTAGTTTTTCCGCTGCCACTGGCCCCAACAATGGCGGTAATTTTGTTATGAGGAATTAGTAGGTGAATGTTGTCCAAAACTTTAGGTGAATGAGGCCCTTCGTACTGAAACATCAGCTTTTCGATGAAAATATCTTTTGTTTCAGGTAATTCGGTCAATTTGGGCTGTTCAAAATCTTCCTCATCCTTTTTCTCATGAATCTCGCCCAACCGCTCTAAGCTTATCTTGGCATCCTGCATGCTCTGCATAAAGGTTATCATTTGGGCAATGGGACTGTTCAACTGTCCGGTAATGTATTGCACGGCCATCATCATCCCCAGGGTCATTTCTCCCTTAATTACCAACGTTGCCGCCACCACGGATATTAAAATATTCTTCCCTTCGTTAAAAAACACCGAACCGGCCTGCTGATATTGGTTCAGTGCCAACCCTTTCACACTCACATGGAACAACCTTGCTTGTATGCGCTCCCACTCCCACCGCTTTTGCTTTTCGCAGTTGTTGAGTTTAATTTCCTGCATTCCGGTAATTAACTGGAACAAGTTGCTTTGGTTATCGGAACCCGCTTGAAACCGCTTGTAATCGAGTTCGCGGCGCTTTTTCATAAACAACAAAATCCAACCGATATAAAGCAACGAACCAACCAAAAATATAAAGAAGATGCTCCAACTGTAAAACGCCAGTACGGCTCCAAAAATAATTAGGTTAAAAAAGGAAAACAAAATGTTGAGCGTTTCCGAAGTTAGGAAATTCTCAATGCGTCGGTGGTCGCCAATGCGCTGCATAAGGTCGCCAATCATTTTGGTATCGAAAAAACCAACGGGCAGCTTCATCAGCTTTATCAGAAAATCGGAAATAAGCGAAATGTTCACCCGGGTGCTGATGTGTAGCAATATCCAGCCCCTGATAAATTCGGTGGTAGTGCGGGCTACAAACAAAACCAATTGGGCAATAAGCACCAGATACACAAAATTCAGGTTTTGGGTGTTTATGCCCACATCAACAATGCTTTGGGTAAGAAACGGAAAAATAAGTTGAAGCAAACTGCCCAGAATCATCCCCAACAGCAACTGCACCACAAACTTTTTGTGCGGACGGAGGTATTGTAACAAAAATGCAAACGAGGTCCGCTGGTGTTCCTCTCCTTTCGTCTCATAAAAAGCCGGTGTAGGCTCTAGCAACAGTGCTACTCCCACATCATCGCCGTCCTGTTTGGTGGTGGCCCACTGTTTCATGAATTCCTCGCCGGTATAGGTAATCAGCCCATGCGCCGGATCAGCTACGTAAACCTTGTATGCGCTAATCGGAGTGCGACTTAAAGTCGCGCCCCGATTAAAGCGCACTTTTTTAATTTTATACACCACCACAAAGTGGTTTTGCCGCCAGTGGGCAATAAACGGGACGGGCTGTTCCTGTGCCAATTTTTCCAGCGTGGTTTTTACCCCCATGGTACGGAACCCAATGGCCTCAGCCGCATCGGAAATGCCCAACATGCTAACCCCAGCGCGGGTAATAAAGCTCTTGCTGCGCAAGTTTTGTAACGAATATTTTTTACCATAAAACTCAGCCACCATCTTTAAGCAAGTGGGGCCGCAGTCCATGGCGTCGAGCTGTTTGTGGAAAGGGAAGTTCAAAAGTTAAATTGTTATATTGCTAAATTGTTATATGGTTTAATGGTACACTGATTTATTAAGATAATTATGATTGGTTAAGATAAGTTTTAATCATAACAATCTTAAAAAATCAGTGTACTATTTTGTTTGTGAAGGTAAATATAACAATAATTTGGGTTTTAGATTTTTGATATGGTTTTTATCAAGGTTTCAAACTCCTTATCGTTTCCATTATGAGTATCAAGAACTGAATTACTTATTCTTATATCAATGGGCAATTCACTTATCCCCTTACCAGTTGCTGGCCTGATAAATATTTTACATGATAATGTGCCTTGAACACCAGTGTTTTTCAAGGTAAATTCTAACACTTCGCCATAATGTGAAGGATTGGTACTTATTGCATTACCAACTGTTTTTGCAATATTGTTGTCCGATAAAAGGACTGCAAGCATTGCTGCACTGCTAAAAGTATCATTGCTAACTAAGACAAATACATTCCCTGTAAATTTCTGTTTGGGTTTTGACTGAAAATAAGGTGAATCTTGAGCTCTCAAATATTTGTTAATTTCATCTTGTGATGATTTTTTTGGCTCGATCATAATGGGCACTTTCAAACCACTGGTATCAATGTTATTTTCCAATAAAATCTCGCTAAAATACGCAGGATGGTTATTCCGTAACAAGTCCGAAAGCATTATGGATTCACTGTAATCATCTATCTTTTCAATATCGGTTAAATAATCCAGCAGTTGATAGCCTAAAATACTGGTTCCTCCTTTATTCTCCCTTAAATCTATAACCAAATTATCAATATGGGAATCTTCAATATTATTAAACATCTTTCTTAGAAATTTATGAAAGTCACCACCTCGGAAATACCAAAAAAATTTTATCAGCCAATCAGGTAATGGCTTCATAAAACCCGGATTAGCGTTTACATACTGGATGTCGGCACATTCTGAAAACTTAAAATAACACGTATTTAAGTCTTTTAGTACCGTGTATTCAAATAAATTGCCCGACCAACCGGTCAATTTATTTTCTTTTACTTTATGGTATGCTAACTTTTTGATATTTGGTGTATATACTTTATCACCCAACTTTACCGAATATACAGATGTATTCAAATCACGTTTCCAAACAAATTCAGTGAATTCTCCGCCCTCAATACCAATTGAATATTCTGTGTTAACATCAACCCCACATAATTCAAGGAATGACACCTGTTTAATACTGGAATGAAACCAATCATAAAAACCGGCATCATTATCAAATGAAATATATCTTTTAGCCCGGTTTGCAATGGTATCTATCGGAACTCCATTTATTGAAACTACCTTACTCCCAATAATACTTACAGGAATTTCTTTTGGGTAATTTGAAATAAATAATTCCCCATTTACAACACCAAACTTAATAGGATATCTTCCTTTTCTTGTATAAGCCTCTCCTGAAGTCACGCATGAATGTCCATCCTTCAATCGTGCTAGGTATGTTTGTGCAATTATTTCAAAATCATCGCTATTGTCACAAGAGTCTAACATTCTTATGTAAAATTCTCTACTATTTAATAAAGTGATTTTTAAACTGTCACTTGCCGGATGGCTTGTTTGAACCAAATCGGCTAATTGAATAAAATCTTCTTGATAGCTATTAAAATTCTGAGCTACTATGAAATCTGAAGTGAAAAATAAAAAGAGGCTAATTAGAAATGTTTTCATAGTAATAAGTTAAAAATTCTTCTATATTATTTTTATATACGTCACAATCGTGCTTGAAACGAGAATCATCAGCATGTCTAATTCTTGATGCGGGACAACCTCCTCCACAAATTGGTAGAACATTACAATTTAGACATCTATTATCTGAAAGAACATCAGCTGTAAACAAATATTTATTCGATAAATTATCATTGAAATATCCTTTGTTATGAATATTAAAAATTGCAAGACTTTTATTATGTATATCTTCCCAACATTTATAAAAATTTCCGTCTGGTGCAATCACGTAAGTTTCAAAACTTCTTGCAGAACAATCATTCCATTTTAGGGTAGGAAAATTAATGTTCTTTTTAAATTTGTAATTTTTCCTATATAATGATACTTTTTCCTTAAAATCCATTCCATTATTACAATTTCCATTTGTCAAATCAGGCTTTAATCCGGAATAATCTCTAACAAATCCAGGATGTATTTTGTAATTTAATCCTTTAAAATGTTCCTCAAAATATTGTAAAACCTGTTGATATTCATCTTTTACTTTGCTAACATTAACTCGAATACTACAAAATATATTTGTCTCATTAAGAATATATGAAATATTTTCAATTATCTTATCAAAAGTTTGTTCACCATCTTTATGAATCCTAGTATTTTCATGTTCAGATCCAATACCATCTAATGTTATTTGGATATCAGCTATATTATAATTTAATAGTGCATTTACCCTTTCTTTTGTAAGTAAAAAACCATTGGTTACCATTCCTATTATTAATGTCTTTTTATGATTTTTGACATAATTGCATATATTTAATATTTTATCAAATGCTAATAATGGTTCACCGCCATACCAATCAATCCGAACTGTATCTTCTGAGGACTCATTAATGTACTCACAAACAAGTTGTTCTGTACCCTTATTCATTGTTTCATAGGTAATACCTTCCTCATAGCAATAGGGGCATCTAAAATTACAATCAGTTGTTGGAGCAATTGTTAATCTCAAAGTTTTGCTCTTATATCTTGTCAAAGTAAAATGTTTTTTAAATAGATTAATATCATCTTCCTTATTTTTTAAAATAAAATAGTTTTTGCTTAAATAATCTATTAAGCTTTGAGGAACCAACTCGATATCAATAACATCTTGACTATCTTTCATCAAGTCATAAAGTTCCTTATTGATCTTTAAAAAACTATTTGATAATGAATTGTATATAAAATAGTTCTTATGCTTTTGCCACAGAAAATTAAATCTAGAAATACAATACATAATATTGAATATATTAAAATGGAACAAAGGCTGAAATTGGACTATTTTTTACTTCAAAATGCAATAAAATAGGACTTTATCAGCCTTTGTTAATAAAACTAGTAATGCATTATTGATGATTACTTATCAAACAACTACTATCATCACGTGGGTCTTCATCAGGGTGATTACCAATAGCACAAAATCCACCACCGTAGTTTCCAATTCCACACCAAGCACCATTTAATTCATTCAATTCACTTGGTTTAATTTCCTCAATTTGAAATTTTCCAAAATCTAATTTTTTCTTTTTCATTTCAGTAATTTTTTTAAATTAAACAATAAATTTCTCTCAAAACCATCATTGGGTCCTTAATCCGGTTTTGTACTTTCAAATATAAGTCCGCTCGGAATTGCGTGGCACATCCGAAGGTTTAGCATGTAATTTATAATAATTCTAAATTGGGGGGGGTAATTTGCCGAGGTCATTTTCACTAACAAAGTAGGTTTCGCTCTTTCGGTTGTAAAGGATAGTTACTTTGTAAATCATTTCAATCTTGTTTTTGTAAACTGTTACCCGGGTAGGAGAAATACCCAAATGCTTTGCAAATTCTTTCCGGTTTCCGGTGTTTTCACGGCGTAGGCTCCGGATAAACTTGTGTTCAATGTCAATCGGTTTTAGTTTTTCCATAATAAATTCATTGGTTCATTAGCTAATTAGTTCATTTGCTCATTTTTCAATTATTAATTGTCAATTGCACATTGATAATTGTATAATGACTTTATATATTTATTCCAAAAAGTGAATTTTGTGTACAGTTTTTGAATGTGCCGTAAAGCATACCGCCATAAACGAAAGAATTACAGAATGTTACAATACTACTAATAGTAAAAATAAATTGAGTGAAGATAATATATGTTAAACAGATGGGCTTTTGAATATGAAACAGGATTGGAAAGTGCCTAGCAATTATTGAGGGCTTCGCTTTGAGCGAAACCCTCAATTTTGCAAGTCATTTCTTATTCACGGGGTGACTTTGAGTCACCCCGTGAATTGAAGTTGTTTTTTTTCGCTACGTACGTATTAGTCATTCGCGGAGATGCTGACCTATTTAGTGTAAAGTCGAGTTGGGACTGTTTGCCAATTCCGATTCTTTGCTTCAAACAATGTTACCGATTAGTTACCCTATCAAAATTTGTTTTAAATAGCATGACGTTTGGATTAAGTTCAAGTAAGCCCAATTCATAAGCTTTTTTGTAGTTGTCCGATGCCATTTCAAGGTTGTTGCTTTTTTCATAAGCTTCACAAAGGCTATCATATACATTTGCCGATTTTGGATATCTTTTTACGTTTTCGGTAAACGTGTCAATTGCTTTTGTGTAATCATTTAATTGCAAATAATTGTAGCCCAACCGGTTTATAATGAATTCTGGTGTAACAATAAGGGTGTGGTATAATTCAGAAATGTGCCTATAGTGTAAATCAATGGCTTGCAAACCAGCTTTCATTGTTTTTTCCGGCAATTGCCATTCGCTAAAAATAAATTGAAGCCCGTTAAAAATGCTCAAATAGGGAATGGTAGCATGGTTCTCGTTGTTCATTATAACATATTTGAATATCAGCGATGAGTCAGTTTTGCTGGTTATTTGATCGGAAAAGTTTCTCAAAGGATCGAAATATGCTGGTTCATCCCCAACTGTCATATAAAACGATTTCTGGGTTTGGTAATGTTTACCCAATAAGTTTGCCGATTGAGATACTAAATTATTGTTGTCGTATTGCAGGTATGGGCTAATGGCAATGTATCCGTCAAATAAACCGGGGTTGGTTAAAAACGAATAGGTGGCAAATGCACCTCCAAACGAGTGCCCCATCAAAACCCGAAACGGGGTAGTCCGGTAACTTTGGTTGATGAAGGGAATCAATTCTTTATCCAAAAAATTCAGGAAATTTTCTGCCCCACCCGAAGTTGGCACTTCGGCAACATGAGTAGGTGAAAAATCCCTATTTCTATCAATATTTAAGATGCCAACCACTATTAATTCAGGTATAATCCCATTTTGGGAAAGAAACTGGGAAGTGGATGACCCATGAAAAAAATGCACATCACCATCCAACAGGTAAAGAACCGGATAATTTTGGTTATTCTGCCCGTACTTTGGTGGTAAATAAATCCGGATTTTGCGTTGCTCGATAAGAATTTTTGAATCAATTGTAAACTGTTTCCCGAACATTACATCTTTTTCCTGTGCACTGGCCATGCCATGCAACAAAAGGGTTAAAGCACAAAATAAACCTATTATCGCTGTTTTCATATCTCATAAATTGAAGTAGTTAATAAATACAAGATTTAACCATTTGTCGTTATTGTTTTAGTATAGTTACACTTTGAAAAAAGAGGTCATAAACAATCAGAAAATCCGAAGCCACATTCCAAACAGTGGAATCAGCAAAATATCAATTGCAGCAACAACGCAAAATAGCTACCTTCGCATGGTATCAAACAAAACAAGTATGAATGTTGAGATAGAAGCCACCTGGAAGGAAAAACTGCAACCTGAATTTGATAAACCCTATTTTAAGGAATTGGTTGCATTTATTAAATCGGAATACAACTCAACACCAGTTTATCCTCCCGGTAAACTCATTTTCAATGCATTCAATCTTTGTCCGTTTAATCAGGTAAAAGTGGTAATTATTGGGCAGGATCCTTACCATGGTCATAGTCAGGCTCACGGGTTGTGTTTTTCAGTACAAGATGGGATTCCTTTTCCTCCGTCGCTGCGGAATATTTTCAAAGAAATAGAGAACGATTTACACATTCCAATCCCTAAATCAGGCAACTTGACCCGTTGGGCACAGCAAGGGGTTTTCCTTTTAAATGCAACCTTAACAGTGCAGGCTAATCTCGCGGGCTCGCATCAGAAAAAAGGATGGGAAACCTTTACCGATGCTGCCATTAAATGCATTGCCGACAAAAAAGAGCATGTGGTATTCATTCTTTGGGGCGCTTATGCCCAAAGGAAAGCAGAAATGATTGACAAAACTAAACACTTGGTATTGGAATCAGTACATCCATCACCGCTTTCAGCTTCGCGCGGATTTTTTGGGAACCACCAGTTCAGCAAAACCAACGAATTTTTGAAAATGCATGGAATTGAACCCATTCAATGGTAATTTTTTATAAGAAAAGTCGTCGGGATACAATTTTTATTATTAACATAATCATGTTTTGCTAAAATATTTTCATTTTTTTTTCAGTCTCTCATATATCTATATATCACTTGTTTACATATAGGCAAATAAAACATTTATCATTAACAATTTGTTAAATTCTTACACACTTCAATTTTTTTGCAATTAATATATAAGATGAGTAAAGTTCCGGAAAACAAAATAGTAAATGAAATACTCAATGGCAACGATAAGGTTCTGACAGCAGTTTATAAAAATGTTTACAAAACAATGGAAAGGTATGGCAACAACCTAATGTCGACGGAAGCTGATATAAAAGAAGCAGTACAAGATGCGTTTGAGTCCTTTTATCGGCAGATATTGAGTGGTAACCTTATATTAACTTGTTCTGTCCATACTTATATAGTTTCGATGGCCAAGAAGAATCTTTTGTTAAATGAGAGACATTTAAGTATGCAGTTAAGAACCGAACTGTTTGAAGCTGAAAGTATAATTGATGAAAACGATAATAGTGATGAAAAGGATGATTTCGAAAAAATAATTCTAGAAAAAAGAAGAGAGATATTCAGAACCATTTACAAAACACTGTCAATAGAATGTCAGCAGATAATAGCACTGACACTCAAAGGATACAAAACATCAGAAATTGCGGAGACTATGAGTTTGATCTCCGAATTCTATGTCCGCACAAAACGCATGAAATGCAAACAATACCTTGTTGAAAAAATTAAAGAAAACCCAGATTATGAAAAACTCAGAAATGCAAACCCAGAAGATTACGAAGTACCTTTACGGAGAAATGAACCCTAAGGAATTAAACGATTTTGAAAAAGAATTGGCCACCGATCTCGATTTGCAGGGTGAACTAAAACTGCACCAGGAAATTGACCAAACAATCCTTAATGAAATAAAAGTAAACTCATTCCGTCAAAAATTGGAATTCATTCACGAAAAAGAGGGACTGTCGAAAAAAATCTTCTTTTTAAACCTGCAAAGCAAATGGTATTGGGCAGCTGCGTCCATTACCGTTATTACTGGAACCGCTGCCTTTTCTATATCAAAATACAACCAACCGCCCGACAGGTTGTACAACAAGTATTATGAAATTTGGCAACCATCGTTCACTACACGGGGAATTGAAGAGGAAAAAAACATGGATGCTATCTTGAAATTGTTCGAATCGGGAAATTATTTGAATACCATTGAAACCATTGATCAACTGCCTAGTAAAGAAAACAATAGTCCAAAATTATGGCTGCTAAAAGGATGTGCTTACATGGAACTTAAAGAGTTTGACCAAGCAATACAAGTATTTCGTAATTTTGACACCGCAACCTATACATTTTATACCGAAACAGCATTGTGGTATAATGCCTTGTGCTATTTGAAAACCAATAAAGTGGAAGAGGCTAAAATTCAGATGCAACAGATAGTTAAAGAAGGAAATTCCTATTCAAAAGAGGCGTTGGATATTTTAGATAAAATGAATTAAGTAGGAAAATCATTTTAAAGAAATGAAATATATAATTCCCATTTTCGGCGCATGGATTCCGCATAGTTTCAATTTAACTAAAGTGCTTGCGCCGATTTTATACTGCAAATTCATATACCCCGGCTTATGCTTCGACAGGCTCAGCAACCAGCCGGGGCTATTCATGTTAAATCCCTTTTGGGATTTTTTGGTTATTCGACATTATTAGTGGAAAGTAAACGTTTTTTATGACTTTTACCCCTCTGTCTCCCGAGGTCTCGGGACAAGTTGTCGACATCTCCCCTGCGAGCAAGGGAGATCGGTTGTAGTGCAAATGGTACGGACTAATTGAGGATTTTTAGTACTACAACCTACACTCAGCGCTAGTCCTCAACTGGGGGAGGTGGTCCCGAGTACTCGGGATGGGGGAATATGACAAAATGTATATGTAATTAACTATCTACCTCTATACTTTTTTTTCCAATAAAAAACAAGGTTCCAAAAAATGCAAGCAGAATAAATGAACCCACTAAAACATACCCAACGATAGAGGTTTTTGGGGATAATTCAATAGGTTGATCGTTTCCTATGGTTACAAAACCTGCCCAAAAAAAAGGGTGCGCCAGCATTCCTTTTGCCGATGCTAAATATTTCCTTTTTGAAGCAGATAAGCTTTCCGATTTTGTTTGCCCTTGTTCCAGCTCCTTATAGAATCCCTTCACAATATCGAAGCTGGTTTTATCGGAAACCGACCACAAGGTGGCTAAAATACTTTTACACCCAGCTTGAAAAAACCCGCGGGTGATACCTACGATTCCCTCGCCATTGTTTAATTTACCAAAGCCCGTATTGCATGCACTTAGCACAACCAATTCCGAACCCAAATTCAATTCCGACAGTTCATAAGTGTTTAATAACCCATCTTCCGATTTATCGGCATTGGGGGTAAAAATCAATTTTGAATATAACGGTTCTTCATTGTTAACTAAAGTGTGCATAGCTAAATGAAGTACTGAATAATTACCGGCATTTAACTTGAACTCCTCTTCCGTTGCCTCATTCCCCAACAAAGCAATCCCTTTAATGGTTTTGTTCAAGAGTTTAACTTCATCAAAAGCACCTTTCAGGTATCCGAGATTATCCCGGGCATCGCGCATAGCCAAATACTGTTCGCCTTTGTTCCCGGCTAATTTACTGTAACTTGGGGCCATGGAAAAAACCTCGTGCTGCATCTTGGAAGCTTTTTTTTCATCGCGGTTTTGGCTTAACGACAGGCTATAAGTATAGGAAATGTCGTGGGTATTTACCAAATATTCCAATGTGGCATAATTTAGCTTATCATGTATCACAGGACTCGTCACCAAAACCTCGAAAGGTATTAACGATAATTGTTCATCGGGTACAATAAGCAAGGATTTTCCTTTAATTCGGTTGGCAAATGGGCCTATCAAAACGGAATATAACGAATTTGAAATAGTTACAAATTTTGTTTGTTCTTCCACCGAAAAGTCAATGGAACGCGAATCGGAAATCATAAGTTGCAATTCTGCAATATTTACAAGAAAGTCATTATCGAAAACCACACTGCTGAAATATAGTTTACCATCGGTCAATAAAAATGTATAAAGCTTTTCTTTGGATAATATATACTCAAAAATGGCCTTTTCATGCGACATTTTCAGCATGGATTCCAATTTAGGTGCTACCACATCATATTTAGTAAATTGGTACGCTGGGAACCTATTTTCGAGGTTTTTTTCTTTTTGGGTTATCTCAGTAACCAATTGATAGAGTTTTTTGTTAATATCATACAAGGAAGTATCATTAATCCTACTATTTGCTTGTTCATTGTAGCGCAATGCCTCAACATTGCTCAACTCCCGGTAAAGCAATTCAACGGAATCAATTGCCTCATTAGGGATATCAGAATTATTAAGGGCTTTATTTCGTTGAATGGTGTAAACCAAAGCCGACACTTTGTCCATTTCGGCATATTCCAAAGCTCGATACAACAAACTGTCGTTTCCTGTTGCCAAATACAAGCGGTTTATGGCCTCAATGGTTTTGGAATAAAAATTCCGGTACAGCGAATTCACATAAACTAAATCGCTTTCGAAAACCAGACTGCGCTTGTATTTCTCAAACGCTACAATGGAGGCCTCAGCATCGCGTACCGATAGTTGCAAAAAGAAAACTGAATCGTTGGTACCTTTAGCCATTTCGCGAAATATAAAAGCCCTTGATTGCAAAATATTTGCAAAAATATCCAGATTATCTATTTTGCCCACTTTTGGAATTTCATACGGAAAGCTTAATTTATCCTTTTCTCCAACTTGGGCAAGAGCTAAATTAATACAATCTAACCCTTTTTTGAAATCATTTCGTAAGGTGTAAGTAGTAGAAATACGACGATACGCATCAATAGATTCCCTACTTTGAGCACTCAATAATTCAATACTTTTGAGATAGAATGGTAAAGCTTGGTTCCTTTTACCTTGCCTTTGATACAACAATGCATGGTAATAATAGACTAATCCCAAATTGATTGAATCATACCTTGTTGCAGCTAATTCTTTTGCAGCAATATTGTATAGTTTTTCAGCATCAATCAAATCTCCGGTTAAAGTATAAACTACACCCCTCCAAAAACACAGTTTCCAATGTGGGATATGATTTTTAAACTGAATTTTACCTTCAATGGAATCAAGGAAAATAACTGCTTCATCGGATAATTCAGCATTTAATAAATTACGGATGTGCTGAAAAAAAAGATCCTGAAGGGCAGAATCGGTTAAACTGCCGCTTTTAATTGCAATGAGATGGTTTAAAAGTATGGCATTTAGTTCCTTTTTGCGGTTGGTATATTTAAAAGTTCCAATTTGCAAGGTTGAAACCGAAGGGCTAACCCTATTCGAATTATAGGTATCATCCAAAAATATTTCCAATGGAATGGCTTGACCCGAACCAAAAAAAAGGATAAATAATAAAAAACAAAGCCAAATTTTTTTTAACATAATTACAAAAGTCAAAAATATTTTCAATTATTTTTTGTCTTTTTATTTACTGATTACTAGTTATTTAACAACCATCAATTAAAAATGTTTTGCCCAAAATCTTACACACTTTCATTTTTTTGCAATTAATATATAGATACTAACTAATACATAAAGCTATGAAACGACCTGTTAAAAACACTGGAAACAAAAAACAAAATTTTGGGCAATTTGCTAAGTTAACCGTAAATCAAATGATAAAAATTCAAGGGGGTACTGATGAAATCCCTCCAGAAGAAGAACAGCCAATTAAAGTCTAAGAACAAACAAATACGTTAATTTTTGCAATTACCCTTTTTAAAACACAAAGTTATGAAACAACTAGTTAAAAACACCGGGAGTAAGAAACAATATTTTGGGCAATTTGCCAAATTAACAGTAAACGATATGAAAAACGCATTGAGGAGGGGTATAGTTCAAACCCCTTCAAAAGAAGAATTACCAAGAAAACTTTAAAAACTGTTTACCATAGAATTTTTGACCATACAAATTATTCACCCAATTAAATAAAACCTCATGGCAACAAAACTCTGGCTCGACTATGCCATTCGCGCAATGAATCCGGTAAATAAAGAGGTTACCCATAAAATTATGGAGCAAACATCTTTAATTGAAAACATAGTAAAACCGATAGTTGCACAACAAGGAATTAAAGCCGATTTTTTGATGGTAGGTAGTGTTGCCGCACAAACACACATTGAACCCAATTGCTGTGTTGATTTGTTGGTACAAATAAATACTGATGAAGAAAAATCAAGAGTTGGAGATAATTGGATTATAGAGCAATTGGTTCAACTTAAATGCCTGGTTCAAAATCAAATCAGTTCCAAATTTCCGGAGACTAAGTTTTCCGAAAGCCAACAGTTTTCGCTCAAATCAATAAATCAGGATAAACCGTTCAACATAAACCTTTTTTTCGGCACTAAGCATACTAACTTGGACAAAGCCCCCGGAATGAATACTTCGCCTGAAAAAATAAGTGTTCTCAACTTCAGAAACATGGAATTGGTTGATATGAATCCATTTCAAAACACATTGCAATTAAACCGCAAAGACATTTTGGTCAATCAAAATGTAAAGCCGTTGATTCGCATATTAAAAACGATTAAAAATAATGCCCGTAATCCCATAAGTTTAACCGGTCATGAAATTACCAGTATTGTTTACTCAATGGAAAACTACTTACTGGAAAAACCCAATGGACAATTGCTGTTTTTATTATTGGAATGCAGTTTATTTTTAAAATACCTGGAAGGCAATCAATTTTTGCGAAATAATTTAAAAAGCCCTGATAATATTCAATTCAAAAACAAAGAAAATGAACTGAGAATTCAACAAGGAATTCACTTTTTAAAAATTGAATTGGATCTTTTAATCCGGAATTTGGTTCTTGAAATTGATTTATACACCAACGTATATGAACATGCAGCCAAAGTTTGACTTCCCTCCGACTCCCTTGAATTGATGGAGTACTGAAATTTTCTACTGGTTTCCATCACTTCGCAAACGAAAAAAGGCCACTACAATGTAGTGGCCTCTTCCGTTTTAATTTGTTGCATATTTTATTTCTTATACATTCCCAAATTTTTCAATTCAAAGTTTTGGATGTAATACATTCTTTTTTGGTTTTCAGCTTTAGTGGTACGAACCAACAGTTCAGCAAATTTTTCAAATTCAGCGTCACGCATGGTATCGTTCAGCAATAAATAAACCATAATTATATGTCCAGCCATTTCAACTAACCGGCGGGCATGAAAATCAAGATAATCGTTATTCTCTTCCTTGCCATTCACTTCAGTTACTATGGTTACAGCCTTTTCATACTGATCGGTCATCTCAATTAAATCACGACGGATATAATCCAATTCGGGACGGATTTCCTGAGTTTCGTAATCGCGTATTTGTTTCAAATATACACCGGTGGTTACCCCACGTATTGCGGCAACAACCTGCAATTGTGTAGTTCCTTCGTAGATATTGGTAATGCGGGCATCGCGGTAAATACGCTCAATGGGATAATCCTTCATATATCCCGAACCACCATGTATTTGCAAAGAATCGTAAGCTACCTGATTGCAATATTCACTGGCAAATAATTTAAGCAATGGGGTATAAACATCGGCTAATCGCTGATATGTTTTTAATTCCTCACGTTCCACCTTATCTAAAGTACGTTCTGTTGCTATATGACTGTATGCTTTATAAACATCAACCAAACGGGTGGTTTCGTAAAGTAATGAGCGGCTGGCTTTCACTTTAACTTCCATGTCGGTAAGCATTTCGTAAACTGCAGGAAATTGTATGATGGGTTTACCAAACTGTTGACGTTCTTTGGCGTAGGCTAATCCTTCGCGATATGCTGCCTCAGCAATTCCCACCGATTGTGCGCCAACACCTAAACGGGCTCCATTCATCAGCGACATTACATATTTTATCAACCCAAGTTTGCGATCACCTACCAATTTTGCAGGGGCATTTTTAAATACCAACTCGCAGGTAGGTGAGCCTTTTATTCCTAATTTATTTTCAATCCGACGGACAGTCATGCCACCATGAGCTTTATCATAAACAAAAAGTGATAAACCACGGCCATCGCTGGTTCCTTCTTCGGAACGGGCTAATACTAATGAAACATCGGCATCACCATTGGTGATAAACCTTTTTACCCCGTTCAATATCCATTCGCCACGCTTTTCGTCGTAACTTGCCTTAAGCATCACTGCTTGTAAGTCGGAACCAGCATCGGGTTCTGTTAAATCCATGGCAGCAGTGGCTCCTTTATGGAATCGTGGCAAAAAATCATTTTTCAACTCTGCTGAAGCAAATTCGTTCAATGTTTCAGCACAATCCTGCAATCCCCAAATATTTGCAAACCCAGCATCGGCACGCGATACCAATTCGGCAGACATTACATACGGAACCATCGAAAAATTTAATCCACCATATTGTCTTGGAAGCGACATCCCAATTAAACCGGCATTAGCCAATGCTTCATGGTTTTCCTGAGTACCACGGGCATATTTTACCCGACCGTTAATAACCTCAGGTCCTTCGTGGTCAACCGATTCGGCATTAGGTTCGATAATTTCACCACAAATATCGCCCACTATTTCAAGCACTTTGTCGTAGCTATCTAAAGCATCTTCAAAATCAACCGGAGCGTATTCGAACTTATCTTTATCCACAAAATTATTTTCCTTTAATGCAATAATCTTCTTCATTAAAGGATGTTCTAGGTGGAATTTTAAATCTTTATTATCTAAATAGAAATTAGCCATCTCTTTGAAATTTTAATGAATTAACGAATGATTCCCTAGTTATTTCGAGTGTTTACGATATGCCTCAATCAATCGGGGAACAACTTCACTTACATCACCGGTGATATTGTAATCGGCAATTTTTGTAATGGGTGCTGTTGGGTCGGTATTAATTGAAATTATCATTGCCGATTCTTCCATTCCGGCGGTGTGTTGAACCTGACCCGAAATTCCACAGGCAATATACAACTTTGGGCGCACCGTAACACCGGTTTGTCCTACTTGTCGCGCATGATCAGCATAACCGGCATCCACTGCTGCACGGGATGCGCCTACTTCACCACCTAGTACATGAGCCAGTTCGTAAAGCAATTTAAAGTTTTCGCGCGAGCCTACTCCATAACCTCCTGATACAATAATTTGTGAGCCTTTAATGTCAATTTTTCGGGGTTCCATGTGCCGCTCAATTATTTCAACCGCAAAATCAATATCGGTAACCACTTTATTTACATCAATAGCAACCACTTTACTTTTATGGTTTTTATTGATGATTTCTTTCTTCATCACGCCTTCACGCACAGTAGCCATCTGAGGACGAAAATCGGGATTTATAATGGTAGCAATAATGTTACCACCAAAAGCTGGTCGTATTTGGTACAACAGGTTTTCATATATCTTGCCCTCTTTTTTGTCTTCGTGGTTTCCAATAACCAAACTGGTGCAGTCGGCAGTTAAACCTGATTTAAGAGATGAAGAAACCCTTGGACCTAAATCGCGTCCAACGGATGTGGCACCAAAAAGTGCAATTTGAGGTTGTTGCTTTTTAAATAAATCAACAATAATTGTGGTAAAAGGCAAGGTTAGATAGAACTCCAATCTTTTATCGTCAGCTACAAAAATGGTATCGGCTCCATAAGGGGCAATCTCGCTTTCAATTCCTTCGAGCTTACTTCCAATAACTATGGCTTCAAGATTACATTTCAGTTCATTGGCCAGGCTGCGCCCTTTAGTTAGCAGTTCCTGACTTACATCGGCAATTTTGCCTTCATCTATTTCGCAAAAAACAAATATATTGTTCATGTTACATCCAATTTAAAATCAAAAAATCACTATTAACCCAACGTGTGGTTAGCTACTAACTCGCCCATTAACCAATCCAAATCCTTTTGGTCAGCCGTTAATTGTTTGGCATCTTTTGCCACAAATACTACATTTTCAATGGCTTTAACTTTTGTTGGCGAACCAGCAAGTCCTAACCAATTAATATCGGCTTCCACATCGAGCACGCTAAATTCTGGGATTCTCAAATACGGGCGATCTTCGTGAAGTTTATAATAGTCTTCAACAGCACTTTGTAATTCCGTTACCGTTTTGGCATGTTTAAATTTCATTAAATGCTTTGCATTGCGCGACCTACATTCAGGAGCTGTTGCGTTTACGGTTATTAAACAAGGCAGTGGAGCCGTTACGGTTTCAATACCACGCTCTAAACGTCGTTGTATGGTAATTTTGTTTTTAACTATTTTATCAATATGTTCGGCATAGGTAACCTGAGGCAATCCAAGTTTTTCAGCAACCTGAGGTCCAACCTGCGCCGTATCGCCATCAATAGCCTGACGACCCGCAATAATTAAATCAAAATTTATTTTTTTGATAGCGCACGATATGGCATACGATGTAGCCAAAGTATCCGATCCGGCAAAAGCCCTATCGGTTAATAAATAACCATTATCGGCACCGCGGTACATGCCTTCGCGGACAATTTCAGCAGCACGACCTGGACCCATGGTTAATAGGGTAACTGTAGTTCCAGGATAGTTATCTTTTATTCGTAGGGCTTGTTCAAGCGCATTAAGGTCTTCCGGGTTAAAAATAGCGGGAAGGGCCGCCCGGTTAACGGTACCATCTGCTTTCATGGCATCCTTACCAACATTGCGGGTATCGGGAACCTGCTTGGCAAGAACAATGATCTTTAATCCTTTCATAAATAACACTTTTTGAAATGAAACGCAGCAAAGATAAATATTTTAGTGAGAGTTCAAGGGGCATATTCACCTATTGCATTATCCGAATCTTTGTGCGTTTTTGAATAATTATTCCAATTTAAAGGGGAAAATAATTTCATCATAACATTACTAATCAATAACATACGTTATTCAAATACTTAGTAATAGATGAGACTCTGTGAAGAATTAACGATATTTATTTTGTTTTCAGGTTCAAAAAACAATTTTTATAAGTATGCGAAAAACAACACAAACCTGAATATCAGCGATTTAATTTATATTTAGAACGAATATAAATTACTTACCTACTTCTTTTTGGATGATTTTTTTCAAAGCACCCGATTCCGGATAGAACTCAATTCCATACTGATTATTAGAAAGATAATCATTGGGTAGGGGAATTACTCTACCTTTTTGCGCTATTTGCATTTTTTGTTGTGCCAGCGTCAAATCAGCCAACTGAAGTGAAACGGAAATCATTCCCGGAATGCGATAATACAATCCATATTTGATAGGTATCGGATTCTTTGTGGAATTATCCATGGTTTGAATGGTTAAATCAGGTATTCTACCCACAACTTCCGAACGCAAAAGCAAGGGTTTAAAATCACTTTTCCGGACATCGGGTTTTGAATAAACAAGACCTGAATTAGGCGAAAACCACCCTAAAATCTGTTGTTCTGATTCTATATCAGCTTCCGGTTCTACATCGAAATAATAAATCATATTGCGTGACTGGCTTTTACCAATGAATAATTCTAAGTATTTATTTTCCAATTGCTCCAATTCATTTACCATCACTTGCATTGCTGGTCCTTCAACAGCAAACGACTCATCTTTTAAACCTACTAATAACTTTAAACGACGTTTGCGGAGTTTCCGAATAAAATCGGCGGCCTCCTTGGCATTATTCTCTTCCGAAGTAGGTACTAACTTGCTAATGGTAACAGGTACTTTAACATGCGTTGAATCCGTTTGCTGTGTTTTAAAGGAAGTTTCATCTTTTTCTTCAACAAATGGAATGGCTCCTAAATCGTAAAAATAAAAAGGATCGGGCTCTTTTTGCATGTTAATAACCAAATTATCATTGATTTTATAATCAGCAACCGAATAGGGAAGATTACACCCAAGAATAACACCATCGGAATTAAGCTGCAACTCAGGCATATTAAGATATCCTGTGCAACTTATACAATAAAAACAACTGGAATCAGGGTAACTATTTTTTTCAAAATTGATGTCAGTAATTTCGTAAGAAATATTTTCAGTATGTATTACACCATCAGTTATATTTAAATACTTTTCGGCATAGTCCATATATGGCCCAGGTATTTGGTGGGTCTGTTTTAATTGAATGGTTATATGAATGGTGTTTTTTGGCAGTGCATACATTATTTGATGTCCATCAACCGATAATTTTGAATTAACTGCACGGACTTCACAACTTGCTGTTTCGGGCTTTTGTGAAAAAACAGGCAGAACAAAAAATAAACTGCCAACAAGTATAAAAAGGTTTTTATTCATAGGTTATTGATTCAGAATTTTAGTTTACTCCGCTAAAATAGTACGTTTTTCTATTAAAAAATATATTCTAGTGTTGTGTTATATTTATTTTGAAGGATAAATATTGCTATTCCCCCTCTCCCTTCGGGTTTCTCCCCAAGGGAGAACTTGCTCCGATTGAGCTAACCTCTTTTTGATTATTTTATTCTTTCAGTGTTAAGAACGCTTTTCCTAAGCATTTTATGATATCCGATGCAATTAAAGAATCTTCACCAACTTTTTGGGACGCTATATCACCAGCAAGTCCATGCAGATAAACTCCAAGCAAAGCAGCATCCAAGGGTTGGTATTTTTGTGCCAGTAAAGATAAAATAATTCCTGTCAATACATCGCCGCTTCCACCAGTTGCCATACCCGGATTCCCCGTTGAATTGAAATATATCTTTCCTTCGGGATCCGTAATACTGGTATTTGCCCCTTTTAAAACAATTATAACTTGATGCTTTTTTGAAAATTCCAATTGTGTCTGCATTCTGGAATATCCCGAATCGTGGGCATGGGTTAACCTATCAAATTCACCCGGATGAGGTGTTAGAATAGAATTTAAAGGAACCCTATCGAGCCAGTTTGGGTTTTCCGCTAAGATATTAATTGCATCGGCATCTATAACCATTGGTTTTTTATGGTTTTCCATTAGGTTCCTAAAAGCGTTTTGTATGGCTGGTTTAGTTCCAATGCCCGGTCCTATTCCTATGGTGCCATATGGCTTTAGGGAGGCAGCACTGCAATATTCCAATTCCGTATCATCGATATGCAGCATGGCTTCAGGTACTGCGGTTTGAAGAATCTGATAGGAGGATTGAGGAACATGAACGGTTAATAAACCAATCCCTGAACTAAGACATGCTCTGGCTGATAGTATAGCTGCTCCTGTTTTTTGGTAACTCCCGGCAATCAGCAACCCATGACCATAAATTCCTTTATGCGAAAACTTCTGCCTTGGTTTCAATAGCTTTTTTGCTTCTCCTAAACCAAACAATTCATAATTGGTTTCCACTGAATTCATATAATCTGGATGCAAGCCAATATCCAAAAGTATCCATTCTCCTACATATTGGTAATTTTCAGCAAACATAAAAGCCAATTTGGGCACTTGAAAAGTAAGTGTAAAATCAGCCTCTACAACTGCTCCACCTAAACAGAAAGGGGCATCACTACTCAAACCCGAGGGAATATCGATAGCCACAATTTCAGTAGCATTCCGATTTATCCAATCAATTAATTGAGCCCAATATCCTGTTACGGAACGCGATAAACCTGAACCAAAAATTCCGTCTATAATTACAGCATCTTCAGGAATAAAAGGGAATTCATCGCTCTCGTTTAAATAGTTTACCGGAATCTCACCCAACTCATGCACACTATGTAAATTGGTTTCACAATCAGCCGTCAATTTTTCGGATATAGTAAGAACAAATACCTGAATAGATGTGAATCCACCCATATAAAGCAATCGGGCTAAAGCCAAAGCATCGCCGCCATTATTACCATTACCAGCAAACAAATATATGGGCTGCGATACTAAATAATGTTTTTTTATCCATTTAAAAAGCTCATTCGCTGCACGTTCCATTAATTGAATAGAAGGTATGGGTTCATTGGTTATTGTAAAAGCATCGGCTTGACGGATTTGCTCAACAGTTAATATCTTCATGGTCGCATTTAAAAACTTATAATTACCAAAGCTTTAGAAACTGCATAAATTTAGTTAATTATTATGATTGATGATTAGATTAAGAGAAATGAATAGCTCACATCTAATATCTATACTCTAATCCCGATTGCTATTCGGGATATATCTAAATTACAACTTCACTTAAATGTTTTGCAATAGAATTTGAAAGATTGGTCAGCAAGAAAAGATTTCTATATTTGCCTGTATTGAATTATATAGAAATATTAACTAAAAAATTATAACTATGTTTAAAGGACATCCTAAAGGACTTATTGCAGCCGCACTTGCTAATATGGGTGAACGTTTTGGCTTCTATACCATTATGGCTATTTTAGTTCTGTTTTTAATGGCTAAATTTAATTTGACAGGAACTGAAGCTGGTGCTTTATATTCCATTTTTTATGGCTCAATTTATATTTTAGCTTTAGTTGGTGGTATTATTGCCGATAAACTTAGAAACTATAAAGGGACTATTATTGTCGGGCTTATTATTATGTCAGTTGGTTATTCTTTGATGGCCATGCCAGCCCTCATTTCAACTAAATATATTGCATTAGGGGCTTTATTAGTTATTGCATTTGGTAATGGATTGTTCAAAGGTAATTTACAAGCGCTTGTTGGTCAAATGTACGATAACGATGAATTTCGTAACAAAAGAGATTCCGGATTCCAAATTTTTTATATGTTCATAAATATTGGAGCTATGTTTGCACCATTCTTAGCAAGCTGGGTAAGAAATACTTTTGTGAAGATGCAAGGATACGCTTATAATGCGGAATTACCAGGTTTATGTCATCAATTCCTTGGCGGTAAAATGTCGGAAGAAGTTGCAACTGGTAAATTTTCGGAATTAGCTAAAACAGTTTCTGATGGAGTTGCTCCAACTAATTTAGCAGACTTTGCTACTGGTTATTTAAATGCTTTCAATACTGGATTTCACTATGCATTTTTAACAGCAGTTGTTGCTATGGCAATTTCATTAGTTATTTTCCTTGTAACTAAAAAAACGTTGCCATCGCCAAAATCAAAAGTAAAAACTGTTTCGAACATGACTGCTGATGAAATAAAACAGGATGCAACAGAAATCAAACAGAGGATTTATGCTTTATTAGCTGTATTTGGTATCGTAATATTCTTCTGGTTCTCATTCCATCAAAAAGGTCTTACTCTTACAATGTTTGCAAAAGACTATACTTTTTTAAGTGGTATTTTTGGATCAGCTGAAATATTCCAATCAGTTAATCCATTTTTGGTTGTATTCCTTACCCCTCTTATAATATTCATTTTCAATTTTTTAGAAAAAAAAGGTATTGTTCCTTCAACACCTAAAAAAATAGGTATAGGTATGGGTATAGCTGCTTTAGCATTTGTTGTTATGGCTCTAGGATCAATCGGCTTACCATTATTTAGTGAATTAACTGCACAAGGAGGACTTGATGCTTCATTAAAAGTAACACCTTGGTTATTATTCGCAACTTACTTTATATTAACTGTAGCTGAATTATTTATTTCACCGCTTGGTATTTCATTCGTATCAAAAGTAGCTCCAGCTCATATGCAAGGATTAATGCAAGGTGGTTGGTTAACTGCAACAGCCGTTGGCAATTTCTCATTGTTCTTAGGTGCTATGATGTATGACAATATATCTATTTCTATTACTTGGGGCGTTTTTGCTGTTGTTTGTATGCTTTCAATGTTAGTAATGCTTGCAATGGTTAAATGGCTTGAACGAGTTGCCAAATAGAACAAAAAAAGTTTTTAAAAAAATGGCTGTCACTGTGGCAGCCATTTTTTATTTCTATTATTTTTTAATAATTTGTATCATATTTGATAGTTCACTCGTCACAAACTAGAAATTTAAAAAATACAACTATGACACAACAACAAAAAAAATGGATAATAATTGGAGTAATTGTTTTGGTGGTTTTATTCCTATTTTCAGGAGTAAAAAATAGCTACAATAAAATGGCTACCATGGATGAGCAAATAACTGGCAACTGGAGTCAGGTGGAAAACGTGTACCAACGGCGCGCTGACCTTATCCCCAATCTGGTAAATACAGTAAAAGGGTATGCTGCCCACGAAAACCAAACCTTTACAGCCATTGTTGAAGCACGCGCTAAAGCAACTAGCGTTAACATCACTCCTGATAAACTGGATGCTCAATCGTTACAAGAATTTCAATCGGCTCAAGAAGGGTTGAGTTCTGCTTTGGGTCGTTTAATGGTAGTAGTTGAAAACTATCCCGACTTAAAAGCGAACCAAAATTTCAGGGATTTACAAGCCCAACTTGAAGGAACTGAAAATAGGATTACTGTTGAGCGCAGAAACTTTAACGAATCGGTAAAAGCTTACAATGCATTCATCCGCATATTTCCAAAAAATCTTTACGCTGCCCTATTTAGCTTTGAAAAAAGAGACTATTTTAAATCGCTTGAAGGTTCTGATAAAGCACCTGAAGTAAAATTCTAATTTTATTGCAATAATCTGAAATCCTAAAATTTTAGGATTTCAGATTATTCAATTTACAAGATTTATCAGCCATTCATTTAATATAACAAACACTCAATCCTGTGAAACCAAACGATTTTTTTAACACCGATGACAAAGCAAAAATAGCCAACGCTATTAAAATGGCTGAAATGAATACTTCCGGTGAAATTAGGTTGCATGTTGAAACCCATTGTAAAACTGATGTTTTAGATCGCGCTGCCTTTATTTTCAGCCAATTGCACATGCATAAAACTGAAGCCCGAAACGGTGTATTGTTTTACCTAACGCTTGAAGATAAAAAGTTTGCCATTTTGGGCGATATTGGTATTAATCAAAAAGTTTCCTCCGATTTTTGGAATTCAATTAAAGAAAACATGACCGCTTTTTTTAGAGATGGCAATGTTTCAGAAGGGTTAGAAAAAGGGATATTAATGGCAGGAGAGCAACTCAAACTCCATTTCCCATATCAAGAAAATGATGTGAATGAACTATCGGACGAGATTTCGTACGGCAAATAATCGTTAACCAATACAAAATTGAAGTATGAAAAAGTTATTTTTACTAAGTATCGTCGCGTTATTCAGTTCTTTTTTGGTTCCAGCGCAAACCGATATTTTTTCAAAACCCGCTAAACAACAATTAGTGGTCGATCAAGCTGGTGTATTTACAGAACAGGAAATAAGTCAACTTAAAGAGAAACTACACCGATTCAGTAATGAAACTTCAACACAAGTTTTAATATACACAACTCCAGACTTACAAGGCTATGATGTGGGCGATTTTGCACAACGCCTAGGCCAATCATGGGGAATAGGCTCCAAAGGGTTTGATAACGGTATTGTAATAGTTTTTAAACCAAAAGACAGTGAACCCGGTCGCATAACAATACAAACTGGTTATGGTATTGAACCTCTAATTCCAGATGCTGTAGCCAATCGAATCATTGATAATGAAATGATTCCTGAATTCAAAAATGGAAACATTTATAACGGTTTTAATAAAGCCATTGATGTATGCATGTCGCTTACAAAAGGGGAATTTACGGCTGCCAATTATGAATCGCAAATAAAGAAATCGGAAAATATAGGTGGTGCCCTTTTCATTTTAATCATCTTCTTAATTACCGTATTTTCACTCATCGGAAAATCGAGAACTGGCAGGCATTATAATGCGGGTACTAAAAGCAATTTACCTTTATGGGCGGCTTTATTCATGCTCGGTAGCGGATCGCATAGAGGCTCTGGTTTTGGCGATTTCTCATCAGGCTCAGGTAGTTTTGGAGGTTTTGGAGGCGGAAGTTTTGGAGGCGGTGGTGCTAGCGGCAGTTGGTAAAAAATTAATTGCCAATTAAGAACATCTGAAACCTGACGTTTTTAAAATATGTTAATAGCAAAAGAAAAAAGAACTTCAAACATTGGCGAATACTTTTTGTACATGTATCAAGTGGAAGATTTGCTGCGTGCTTGCCAATTTGAATCAGAGCTCATTGAGGAGCATTTAATATCACATTACAATACCGACACCCTAACAAAGTCGCAAATAAATAATTGGTATTTGGGACTATCGGAATTAATGGTTGAAGAAAAACTACACAAAACCGGGCATTTAGGTTTTATAAATAACTTATTTGATGAGGTTTTTGATTTTCATAAATACCTTTTACAGAACAAAGATTATAGAATCTATCAGCAAGCTTACAAAAAATGCACCCATTCCATATCTCAATTGAAGCAAAAATATCCAGAAGTTGATAATGAAATACAACTAATGGTTAATGCTATTTATGGTATTTTTGTGTTGAAATTAAAAAAACAGGTAATTACAGAGGATACCCAGCAATCGGTAGTTCTTTTTGCTAGTTTGCTTTCCGATTTATCAAAAAAATTCAGTGATTATGAAAAAGGAGCATTGAAAATTGAATAGCTCTAAAATTCCATTAATAGCGTGTTTCTTCCATGTAACGGATTCCCATCACTAATATATCATCAACCTGTTCATAATCGCCACGCCATTCATCAAAAGCATGCTTTATAATGTCCTTTTGTTCCTTCATTGGCATTGGGCTTATTTCGAATAACAATTGTTTAAATCGTTTGGTCAGGTATTTTTTGCCACCATCGCCACCAAACTGATCAATAATTCCATCCGAAAAAATATAGAACATATCACCCTCATTAAAATCAAATTTCTGATTGGTAAAAGTTGTTATTGAAGTTCCAGAAATACTGCTTGTTATAGGTGTTTTATCGCCTTTTACCTCAGTAAAATTATCATTTGAAAATAAATACATCGGTCGCAGTGCACTTGCAAATTCTAGCGTTTTTTCATTCTTATCAATAACGACTAAAGCAATATCCATTCCATCGGATGTTTGTGTGCGATTATCCGATTTCAGTGCTATTTTTATTTTACGGTTGAGTTGCTTTAAAATTTCAGCAGGATCAAATATCAGATTGTGAATCACGATGGAATTTAACAAATAATTACCAATAATCGACATAAACGCTCCAGGTACTCCATGCCCAGTGCAATCAACCGCGGCTATAAAATATTTATTGCCAATCCGGTGATACCAGTAAAAGTCACCGCTAACAATATCTTTAGGTAAAAAGAGCACAAAACTGTCCTGAAAATCACGCTGAATTTGCTTTATTTTAGGCATAATTGCTGTTTGTATCCTTTTAGCATAGCGAATACTATCATAAATTTCAATTTGCCGCTCTTCCAATTCTTCTTTACGGATAATAGCCAGATTTTTTTGATGATCAGCATCTTTGCTTTGTTGCTCTAATTCATCTTCAAATTGTTTTAACCGGGTAATATCTGTATCAATTGCTATCAGGTGTGTAATTTGATCCCGGTCGTCAACTATTGGGGTTAGGGTTGTATGAAACCACTTGGTGCTTTTATTATTGTCAATTAATGTTGATTCATAAGAAACAACAATTTTTTCGCGAATGCAAGTATTGAGAACGTGTCGTATGTTTTTGTTGGTGCTTAAATCAACAATATTCAACGGTTTTCCTCTTTTGTATTCTTCGGTTGTTAACCCTAAAACTAAGCTGAATGATGCATTGAACCAATCTAATTCACCATCGGGATTAAAAATGTATATATAATTATCAGTTTTGCTCGCAACCAATGACAATTTTGCTAATTCTACGTTTTTTATCTCCAGCAATTCTTTTTGTGCCCGAAGCTCTTCCCGTTGCGACTGCAGCGTTTCTTTTTGCTGTAATAGCTCTTCATGCTGAGTTTTCAATTCTTCCTTCT
>Ga0172379_10001136_pt1 | contig 56755 bp, 46 predicted proteins | sample GrowelOW334metaG_FD_119756 | JGI IMG/M metagenome (GOLD analysis project Ga0172379, IMG submission 119756) | Groundwater microbial communities from an aquifer near a municipal landfill in Southern Ontario, Canada - Groundwater well OW334 metaG | ecosystem: Environmental > Aquatic > Deep... | reverse complement strand
GCCTGCACCTTTGTTGCGCGAAACTTACAGGTTCATTGGAGCCTGCGCGTTTCGCGCAACTTCGGTTCGGCCTCAAAACCGTCAATTTCGCCTTAAAAACCTTATGTCGGACAGGCTCCTAGTGCCAATTGGCCTATGAAGTTATAGGTCTAAAAACAATTGCTTTATAGGCCTTTCGCCTCTGACGCGCTCGAGTGTGATAAAGCTATACTAAGCGCAGTGCCGTAATGCCGCCGGGCTTTTTGGACCGTCCGGCGGTTGTTTTAGAAACTGCTGGACAAGGAGATCAGAGATGAAAAAAGTTATGTTGGCGATCGGTGTTTCACTGTTGACCGGCGGAGCGTATGCCGAAGAGCTTTTTAAGTTGCAGGCTGTTAAGGCCGAGAATGTGAAAGCGGCTGTGGTTGAGGCGGGTTCGTCCGCGCCGGCATTGGAAGTGTCGCCTGAAAAAATATCCGGGCAATACAGCTACCAGTGCGTAAGTACGAATAAAAACGGCCCTTATGGTATAAAATCCATACAATTGGAGGTGAACGGCGACAATAATCCCTTCCTTCTTTCTTTTAAGGTTAAACGACCGGTAACCGAAAAATACCTTGTAGATACCGAGTATAAGCCCAAACCGGGCGGCGCGATGCAAGGTTTTTTAAGGCTGAATGTGAAGGATCCCGATCATACGGCTTACGCGGAGGGGGTTATTTCTCCTTTTTATGCCGAGAAATCCCTTGTAACAGGCGGTTATGAGGTTAACGGTGGGATGGGGGGGTATATAAAGGTCGCTGGAGCGGGATATTCCTGGGCTAAATATCTTTGTACGCGGGTGGTAAGCAGAGGGCTTGCCGCGGCTGACTGCCCCGATGGCTGCGGCGGAGACGACGGCATCGTCGACCCCGACGGTACCGGCGGCCACGGTGGCGATCCTGACGGCCCCGACAGCGGAGGCTCGGATAATCCCGACGGCGGGTCAGGAAGCGGCGGCAGCGGCGGTCCTGACGATACCGGCAGCGGGGACTTTTAATAATATAGGAAGTGTGGGGCTGTGGAAAGGGCCGGGAGCGATTCCCGGCCCTTTTGCATTGGTGCACGCGGTATCTGCGCTCGCTTAGATATGTATGTTCCTTTGAAACTTTTAGGTTAGTATATGTGTTGACAATGGCGTGCATATGTGGTATAATTGTAATAGTTAACCAAACAATTAACATATTAAATAAAAAGGTTTATAAAATGAATATTCCTGTTAAATGTCCTTCATGTAGCGGAAAAATAACGGTGACGGAGCTTTGCTGCGACGAGTGCAAGACCTCTATCAAAGGAAACTTTGAATTGCCGGAATTGGCGTCCTTAAATGAAGAGGATGGCCGATTTCTTAAAGTTTTTTTGTCAGCCAGGGGTAGCATAAAGGAAGTGGAGCGGTGCATGGGCATATCTTATCCCACAGTGAAGTCCAGGCTGGAGGCCGTGCTGGCAAAACTTGGATTAAGCCATCCGCAAAGCGAGGCAAGGCGCCGCCGGCTGGAGATAGTTGAAAAACTGGAGAGGGGGGAAATTCCGGCCGGCGAGGCCATAGCGCTGCTTAAAAATCTGGAGGGGTAAGGACGGAGAAATTATGAATGAAGAGAAAATAAAAATACTTAAAATGCTGGAAGAAAAAAAAATTTCTTCCGCAGAGGCCATGGAGCTTCTGGAATCGTTGTCCAGGCTTGAGGGAAAGGACGCCCGCTCCGCTAAAAGCGGGGGGCGCTTTCTTAAGATAAGGGTTTACGAGGTGGGGTCGCCCGAGGCGAAGATCAATGTAAACATTCCCATAGCCTGGTCTAAATTCATGGCGCCGTTCATCGAGCAGAAGATCGGACAGAAGCTCAGGGAGAAAGGCTACGCGCTTGACCCTGAGAGGATCCGCGAGGCTCTTGAGCTTGGGGAGATCGGAAAAATAGTCGATATTAACGATGGCGGCAATAAGGTCGAAATTTCGATCGAATAAGACGGCCGTTGTTCTCGGTCCGCTTTAACCTGGGAGGAATTTATGTTCGCATTTAGTCTGAGAAAATTTTTCTGGGGCCTTTTTGTGATCTCTATCGGTCTGCTGCTGTGGGGCCACAATTACGGTTTGGTGGCCGTTTCGTTCAGCTTTTATAAGGATTGGCCGCTTGTTATTGTGGCGATCGGCCTTCTGAGCGTGTGGAGGGCTCTTTTCGGCAGCCACTGGTGGGCGCCCAGGTGTGATTGCGGCGCTGAGCCGCGCATCCCCGCAAATGTTAGAAAGATCCTGGAGGAAGTGGAAAAGGGGAATATGAGCGCTGAGGAAGCCGCCGAACGAATGGACGCCGAATAGTTCCCACGTGGAAACTATTCGGCGGTTCAGCGCGTGACTAAAAACACCATGAAAGGGTGAATGCAGCGCCGTTCAAACGGCCGCGCTTTCTCTTGCCATAATAGTTTTCACATGAAAACTATTTTACCACGGGGATGGATAAAACCCCGTGCCGTATACGATAAAATGTCGTTTTACGACATTTTATTGAACCGCTTGACGGAGCCTTCATTAATGGTATAGAATGTCGTGAGACGACATTCCATAATTGTTCCAACCTTAATGATCTACCGGAGACGATATGGCCGAAATAATAGCGATAGCTAATCAAAAAGGGGGGGTGGGGAAAACCACCACCACTATTAATCTGGCTGTGGCATTGGCTGCCTTCGATTATGAAACGCTTCTTATAGATTTCGATCCCCAGAGCAATTCTACTTCCGGTCTGGGCGTGGATATTACCAAAAGGAATAACAATATATATGATGTGCTGTGCGGTCATGCCGAGATAGAGAATGCCGTGAGGCAAACCTCGGTGGAGTGGCTGGACATAGTTCCTACCAGCCACAATCTGGCCGGGGCTGAAATAGAGCTGGTCAGCGAGTTCTCCCGCGAATCGGTGCTTAAGCGGTCGCTGGACAGGCTGCGGGATATGTACAAGTTCATTATTATCGACTGCCCTCCGTCCCTTGGTCTGCTGACCGTAAACGCGCTGAACGCCTCGGATTCGGTCATCACTCCGGTGCAATGCGAATATTACGCCATGGAAGGCCTTACATATTTCATGAACACGGTGGAAAAGATCCGCCAGGCTCTTAATCCGAACCTTAAGATAGACGGCGGCATTATAACCATGTACGATTCCCGTATCAATCTTGCCAATCAGGTGCAGCGGGAGATCTCCAAATATTACGGCGACAAACTTTACAAGACCGTGATCCCCAGAAATGTTCGTCTGGCCGAGGCGCCGAGCTTCGGCCAGCCCATTTTCGTGTACGACCCCAGTTCTACCGGTGCGCTGGCGTATAAAAACCTGGCTATAGAGTTCCTCGGGCGCCGCGGAGTCAACACGGAGGCTTATAAGGAATCGGCCCTTTATGTGAGGGAAGAATCCCAGATGGATTATGATTTCGGCGGTTAAGTTCGCAAAAAAGTTATATGTAATAAGGATAATTTAAAATTTTTGCGGAGGAGATATTTATGAGGCAGGCATTAGGCAAGGGGATAGACGCTTTGATATCGAAGGTGCAGAACAATGATATTTCCAATGATACGGTGCAGAAGATCCCGATAGATACCATAAGGCCCAATCGCTGGCAGCCGAGGAAAACCTTCGACGCCGCGCCTCTGGCCGAGCTTGTGCAGTCTATTAAGGAACACGGCCTTTTGCAGCCCATAAGCGTGTGGAAAGACGCCGACGGCTCTTTTGAGCTGATCGCCGGGGAGCGCCGCTGGCGCGCCTGCAAGTCCGCGGGTTTGAAGGAAGTGGAGGCCATCGTAAAGAAGGACCTCTCCGACCAGCAGAAATTCGGCCTGTCCCTTATCGAGAACATCCAGCGCGAGGACCTGAACGCCATAGACCACGCTTTGGCATATAAACAGCTTATGGATGAGTTCTCTATCTCCCAGACGGACATCGCCAGAAAGCTTGGAAAGTCCAAGTCCGCCGTCTCCAACACCTTAAGGCTCCTGGAGCTGGAGGAAGATATCCGGAAAGGCATACAGGCCGGGGCTATCAGCGAGGGGCACGCCCGCGCCCTCATTTCGATCCCGGACAAAGGCAGGCGCAAGGAAGCTTATGAACGGATCCTTACGGACAAGATCTCAGTGCGTGAGATAGAGGCCTATGCCCAGAATTTCCACGCGCGCCGGCCGCGCGCCGCCGGGGAAGGCCGGCACAAGAGCCCCGAGATAACCGATATGGAAGCCAGGCTGGAGAAACATCTCGGCGCCAAGGTCGAGATAGTTCCAGGGAACACTCCGGAGAACGGCAAAGTAATCCTGCATTACTATTCGCTGGACGATTTCGACAGGATAACGCGGATCCTGAAAAAATAAAATGAAAATACTCGGATTGCTTTTATTTTTATTCCGCGGCGTTCTGGCCGCACAGTCCGCCCCGGTCTCCGCGGATAAGGGTACGGCGTATACCGCCAAGTCGCCCGTGCCTGCCTATGTCGCCCTTGCCAAGGATGTCAGCCGGTTCTACATGTACGCCAACGGCGGGTTCAACGCGGATTGGTATGTCGGCTACAATAACAGCTGGATCGTAAAGCTGCCGCCGGTGGCCGCCGGGGGCTACTCAAAGGCGTATATCGGCGCCAAACTCGGCAGGGCCAAGATAATATCCTGGCCGCAGTCATGGGATAAAAGGCCCCTGCCCGGCAAGATCTACATGGCCGTCAACCAGGCGCCCGCGTTCAACTCCAACAATATGTATTTTTTGGTCGACGCGGTCGATCTGCCGCTTGAGGCGCTCCCCAATGATTCCCTGGACGGAGTCGACTCCGCCAACTGGTTCTGGACCGAGATCCCGCTTTCGCGCGTTTCGACCGAAAAGCCGAATTACCTGGCCCTCTGGTCCGCCTCCCGCTATTTCACCGCCGCTTCCAGTTCTCCCATCATAGCGGCCGCGTTATCCGACGATAAAGAAGAGAATGTGTGGTTGAACCGTTCCATCCGCGGCAATCCTCCGTCGGGGGAAGAGGTTCTGGAAACGCCCATCGCCGGCATTAAGCCCGCTCTCGCCCTAAAACTGGTGCCGCGCAACGATTATAAGGTTTTTATCAAGGGTTTTATGGGCGAGGTGGCCTCCGGGAACATCCTTGTTTCTTTCTCGGCGATAGGCGAGGATATCCGCGCGGCCTGGATCGAAATGTCATATGATAAATTCGAGTGGTCCCGGATCAGCCGGTACCTGTTCCGCGCGCCTTATTTCTGTTCCCTGAAGCGGGATGAACTTTCAAAGGATATGTTCTACCTGCGGGGGGCCGCCGTGGACGGCCTTGAGAACACTGGTTACTCCAGGGAGATAACGATCCCGGCCGCGGTCCAGGCGGGCGGGCAATGACCCGCGGCGGGTTTATGTATGTCTAAAAAAATAAATGTCGCTGTCGTCGGAGCTTCCGGGCTGGTGGGCGGGGAGCTTTTAACCTTGCTTGAACGGCGCCGGTTCCCGGTCGGGATTTTTACGCCGTTCAATTCCGGACGGACCGCGGCCGCGGTGGTCTTTAAAGGTAAAAGATACGCCTGCCGTAAACCGTCGTTCGCGGCGCTTAAAAAAGCCGGCCTGGTGTTTTTTGTTTCCACCGACGAGGTTTCGGCCCGGTTCGCCAAAGAACTCGCCGGCTCCGGCGTCTGGTGCATAGACGATTCCTCCAGGTTCCGTCTGGATAAAGGGGTTCCCCTGGTCATCCCCGAAATCAATGCCGGCGAGATAAAACCGGATAAAAGGCTCATAGCCGGGCCCAATTGCACGCTGACCGGCGCGGCCGTGGCCTTGAACCGCATTCACAAGGCTCTTAACATAGAGGAACTGAGGATAGCCACTTACCAGGCGGTTTCCGGCGCCGGCAAGAGCGCCATAAAACAACTGGAAGATGAACTTAGTTATTATTTTAAACGAGGCGAGGTTCCCGCGCTTAAGGGCCGCGCCTTCCCGCGCCCCATCGCTTTCAACCTCTTCCCGCAGGTCGGAGGTTTTGATAAGAACGGCATGAGCGTGGAAGAGGCCAAGGTCGAGGCCGAACTTAAAAAGATCTGGGCCGCGCCGGGAATAAAGATAAGTTCCACGGCTGTGCGCGTGCCCGTTATCAGGGGGCATTCCTTAAGCGTCTGGGTCAAGACCGCTAAAAAATGGAATTTAGGCCTGCTTGAGAGCCTGCTCCGCAGGACCCGCGGCCTTGAGTTCGCCTCGGACCCGTATAAATATCCCACTCCGCTGGACAGCGTGAAAACCTCCGGCGTAAAAGCCGGCCGTTTAAGACTGTCACGCACTTCGTCCAATGAATTTCAGCTCTGGATAGTTTCGGATAACCTGTACAAGGGCGCGGCCCTTAATTCCGTGGAAATAGCCGAATATCTTCTGGCGCGCGGTTTACTGGATGCCGGAAGGGCATAAGTCTGGTATGCGTGCAAAGGAGGGACGGATGAAAAAAATTATTTTAATACCGGCGGCTTGGGCGTTGTGCGCGGCCTGCGGCAACAAGGTTCCGCCGGCGGAAACGGTCCCCGCGCCGAAGGCGCAGGCCGCCGCGCCCGCCGCTCCGGCGGCTGCCGGAAATCTTTTAACCGCGCCCGGCGATTATCTCAGGACCACCGCGGGGCAGATAGACAAGGCTAAGGCCGCCAGGGCCTTGGCTGAGAAAACGGCCAAAGAGCGGCTTGAAAGCCCTGATTAACAATAACCATAAAACAATGACAAGAGCAAAAGACCCAATGCAAGAGCTCACCGACCAGGATGTTTATCTGTTCAACGAAGGGAACCATGTGAGGCTTTACGAAAAGTTCGGCGCCCATGCGGCCGCCGACGGCGCCTCCGAGGGGACCCGTTTCGCCGTCTGGGCTCCGAACGCCAGAGCCGTTTTCGTGATGGGGGATTTTAACGGCTGGAATAAAACCCGGGACGCTTTGAAGGAGAGGCCCGGGTCCGGAATCTGGGAAGGGTTTATTCCGGGAGTGAAAAAAGGCCACAATTATAAGTATCACATTGTTTCCAGATACGCCGGTTTTCACGGTGAAAAAGCCGACCCGCTGGCGTTCGCCTCGGAAGTCCCGCCCAGGACGGCGTCCGTGGTCTGGCCGCTGGATTATGCGTGGGGCGACGCTCAGTGGATGGGCAGCCGGGGGCCGGCCAACGCCCTGAAAAGCCCCGTTTCCATCTACGAAGTCCACGCCGGTTCCTGGCGGCGGGTTCCGGAGGACGGGAACCGTCCGCTCACTTACCGCGAACTGGCCGAGCAGCTGCCGGGGTATGTGAAACAAATGGGGTTCACCCATGTGGAGCTGATGCCGGTCACGGAACATCCGTTCTACGGGTCGTGGGGATACCAGACGGTAGGCTATTTTTCTCCCACCAGCCGCTACGGGACGCCGCAGGACCTTATGTACCTGATAGACCGGCTTCATCAGGACGGCATCGGCGTGATCCTCGACTGGGTGCCGGCCCATTTTCCGTCCGACGCGCACGGCCTGGAATATTTCGACGGCACGCATCTTTACGAACATGCCGATCCCAAACAGGGAGTGCATCCGGACTGGAACAGTTCCATCTTCAATTTCGGCCGCAACGAGGTCCGCAGTTTCCTCCTGAGCAGCGCCATGTTCTGGCTGGACAAATATCACGCCGACGGCCTGCGGGTGGACGCCGTGGCGTCCATGCTTTACCTGGATTATTCCCGCAAACCGGGCGAGTGGATCCCCAACCGCCACGGCGGCAACGAAAACCTGGAAGCCATCGCTTTCCTCCGGCAGTTCAATCGCGTGGTATACGAGAACTATCCGGAGGTGCAGACTTACGCGGAGGAATCCACGGCCTGGCCGATGGTTTCGCGGCCGACCTATCTCGGCGGCCTTGGGTTCGGACTGAAATGGGACATGGGCTGGATGAACGATACGCTCCAGTACCTGTCCAAAGATCCGGTCTATCGGAAGTACCATCATAATATCCTTACCTTCCGCATGCTTTACGCCTTCAGCGAAAATTATGTGCTGCCCCTGTCCCACGACGAGGTGGTCCACGGCAAAGGTTCGCTCCTGAACAGGATGGCCGGGGATGCCTGGCAGAAGTTCGCGAATTTAAGGCTTCTCTACGGCGCTATGTTCGCCTCTCCGGGGCAAAAACTGCTTTTTATGGGGGGCGAGTTCGCTCAATGCCGGGAATGGGACCATGACCGGAGCCTGGATTGGCATCTGGCCGGGCTGGAACCTCATGCCGGAATGCTGAAATGGGTGCGGGACCTTAACCGGCTTTACCGGTCCGAGCCGGCTTTGTATGAACAGAACTGCAATCCCGCCGGTTTCGAGTGGATCGACGCCAACGATTCGCAGCAAAGCGTGCTGGCCTTCCTGAGAAAAGGCGGGAAGGCCGGGGAGACGATCCTGGCGGTCTGTAATTTTACCTCCGTACCGCGGTTCAACTACCGGCTCGGCGTGCCGTGCGGCGGATTTTGGAAGGAGCTGCTCAACAGCGACGCTCCGGACTACTGGGGCGGCGGGTTGGGGAACCTGGGCGGCGCCGCCGCCGAGGAAGTCCCTTCGCACGGCCGTCCTTATTCCCTCAGCCTGACCCTGCCTCCGCTGTCCGCGGTGTTTTTTAAAATAGACGGAAGAAAGTCAATATAAAGCGGGATTTGCCGATTGTAAACGGCCCGCCGCGGCCGTATACTATAGGCGAGTCCGCCCGGGCCTGCCGGTCCGGGCCGAAGCGTGAGGGGATCGCGGAGCGGTACGGGGGGCGTTATGGAAACGGTATTTTCTAACGACCCGGTCGCGGATGCGAACGCGATGTTCGGGAGCCCGCAGAGCTGTTCCCCGGCGAACGCGCGGCCTTCTCCTGCCGCCTCCCCGGCCGCAGGCCTCAAAACCGTCCTGGTGGTGGATGACAATAAGGATTACAGGGAACTCATAAAACATCTGCTGACGGTGAACCATTACCGGGTCCTTGAGGCCGGCGACGGGGCGCAGGCTCTTTCCATTATAAATACGGCCGGTCCGGATCTCGCGCTGGTGGATTTTAACATGCCCAAAATGAACGGGTATGAGCTTATTCAGGAAGTCCGCAGCAATTTCGAGACCAGAAAGCTGCGCATCATAATGTTCACCGGCGCCGTCAACCGCCAGCATTTGAAAACGCTGGATATGGATATCGCCGATTTCCTTGAAAAACCGGTCTCGAACGCCAAATTGCTGGAGAGCATCGCGAGGGCGTTGAATCCCGGCCGCGCGCCGGCGCCGGAAAAAAAACAGGTTCCCACGGTCCGGAGCGCTGAGGCCTCCCCGGGCCCGCCGCCGCGGCCCGCCGCTTTGTCTATTGAGCGGTTCGAGCCGGCGGAGGCGGCGCCGGAGGTCCGGCCCGGGGAGGCGATGCTGCGGCAGGGGGGGCCGCCTCCGGAAGCGTCCGTGCCGGAGCGTGCGAAGATCTCCCTGCCGGAGGAGGCCGGCGCTCTCGCAGGGCCGTCGGTAGAGTTCCGGCCGCCGGCCGAAAGCGCGCCTACGGCGCCGGTCCCGGAAATAGACGAACTGCTTGCGGAAGACGCTCACGAGCTTGAGATCCTTGACAGCGTGAGCGAGCGCAAGGAGGAGCAGCAGGACGCGCAGGGCCTTGAAAATCTGACCAACGATTCCCCGCTGATACAACGGGTCAATAAAATACTTATGGCGGCCGTAGGTATGCGCGCCTCCGATATCCATATAGAGCCGAATGAAAACCGTGTGATAGTCAGGGTGCGCGTAGACGGCGTGCTGAAACAGCTTACCACTCTGCCAATTTCCATCCATCCCCGTTTAACGGCCCGCATAAAGATCATGAGCAGCCTGGTCATAACCGAAAAGCGTTTGCCGCAGGACGGCCAGTTCCGGGTGCAGATAAGAGGGCAGAAAATCGAATTCAGGGTAAGCACGCTTCCGTGCATAAAAGGCGAGAAAATAGTGCTGCGCATTCTGGGGCAGAGCAAGCTTAATACGAGCCTCTCCCAGCTGGACATGTCGGACAGGGAGCTGAAAGCCTCGGAAACCGCGCTTAAAAGCCCGAACGGCCTTGTCCTGGTCACTGGGCCGACCGGGAGCGGAAAGACGACCACCCTGTATACCATGATAAATGTTCTCAACAGGCCGGATGTAAATATCATGACGGCCGAAGATCCGGTGGAGTATGAAGTGCCTAACATTAATCAGGTCAAAATACGGCCGAGTGTTGGTTTAACTTTCGAATCGACGCTGAGGGCGTTCCTCCGCCAGGATCCGGATATCATGCTGGTGGGAGAGATCCGTGACCTGGAAACGGCGGAAATAGCCATCAAAGCGTCCATCACGGGCCATCTGGTGTTTTCCACGCTGCACACCAATAGCGCGCCCGCCACCGTGGTGCGGATGACGCATATGGGCGTCGCCCCGTATCTGCTGGCGGCCAGCGTCAAGCTTGTTATCGCCCAGAGGCTGGTGCGCACGCTTTGTCCGCGCTGCAAAGCGCCGGGGCGCCTTACCGACGAAAACAGGAAATTTCTTACGGATGAAGAAGCCGGCCGTTTGCGGACGGTTTACCATGCCGTGGGATGTCCGGATTGCAACCAGGGATATTCGGGACGCAAAGCGGTTTTTGAAGTGATGCCGGTGGAAAGCTCCGCCATGAGGCAGCTTATAATCACAGGCAGGGATGTGGACGCGCTGTCCGAGCTGGCCGTCAGCGAAGGCATGACCAGCCTGCGGCAATCCACCCTCAACGCCGTGATCAACGGGCACACTTCCATTCAAGAGGCGCTGAAGATTATGATGGGGTGATCCATATGGAACCGCCGGAACCGGAGAAACTTGAAGAGGGGCTGGATGCGTACCTCACGGCATACGGCAGGTACGCCATGTCCTATCCGGAGCTCTGCTCCGAATTTGTGGCGATGCTGTCCAAATTAATAAAAAGCTCCGCGCTTTATACTTTGGGCCATCCGGTCGTGATAGAGGCGCTGCGCAAGATCTGCGCTCTTCTGAGGCTGATCCTGGCGGCCAAAAAAGCCGGCTCCGTTACGATACATTACATGGAAGACAGCTGGTATTTTAATGAGCTGGGCGTTCCCGCGGCGACTCAGGAGGCCCGCAACCTTAACGGTTTTTTCAGGACTCACGGTATTCAGAATCTCACCTTCCTGTATGGCGCCGGGCCTTTTGAATTCGGCGCTTTATGTGAATTTTTAAGCGCTTCGTCCAACAAACAGCCGGGGGGAGGGTTAAATGAGGCGCTGCTCCAAAAGGGGGTTAAGAACATTCATACGGAGACCGTGCATTATATCAAGGACCCGGGTTATGCCCCGTCTTGCGCCGTGCCTGAAGCGCCGGGGCCGCTTTCAAAAGCGGCGCAGGGACCGGCGGTTTCCGCCTCGTTCCAGGAATCCGGCCGGCGGGAGCGGGAGAACCGTCCTTCCGGCGGCGTAGCTCCGGCGCCGGACCGCGTGTCCACGGGGGCCGGGGCCGCCGTCTCAGCGACGCTGCCGCCGCCCGCGCCGGATGAGGCGGCGCGGGCCGGGGGCGTCCCGGTTAATACGGATTTCGGCGGGCTTTTTACGAAGCTTGTGGAATCGGCCGTAAAAGATCCGCGGGAGCGCCTGCGCGCTTACAAGGACGCCTTGAAACTGATACACGAAACCATGGACCGGCAGGTCCGCCTGGCGACCGGAGAATTGTCGGCGGAAAAAGAGCGCATCCTGAATACCCGTACCCGGACGGAAAAAGTCCTCTCCAGGGTCGCGGAGGGCAAGGTGGTGGTGGACAAAGAAGGCAAAGTGCTGATGATGAACCCGGCGGCCGAGGCAATATCCGGAAAACGCCTGGTCGAGGCGGTAGGCAGGCATATCAGCGAAAGCGTCAATCCGGGAGAGCATGTGCTGACCCTCACCGGCGACATGGACCTGTCCGGAGGTAAGCCGCTTTCCGGAGAAGTCCATGTCAGCGGGGATGAGCATGTCCGCAGCGCCATGCGGCGCTCCATGGCTTTGCTGGAGGATGACGAGGGGCGGGTGGTCGGCGCGTACTCCACGCTCCCCGAGATTACCAAGTTCAAGGAGGCGCAGCGCATGCAGGTGGAGTTCCTTTCGCGTGTCACGCATGACCTGCAATCTCCGCTTGCCTCCATAAACTCCGCGCTGGAGATGCTGGTCGACACCGCCTCCGGCAAACTTGACACCGTCGAGAGCAGATTCCTGGCCATAAGCGTCAGGAACACCCAGCGGCTGACCCAGATGATCCGCGGCATCCTGGATTTTTCCAAACTTCAGTCCGGCAAAATGACCGTGCATCCGGAAAGCGCGTCGTTGGCGGGGATGCTTAACGAGGCCGGCGAGGGGCTTCTGCCGTGGGCCGGAACAAAAGGGCTTAAACTTATCGTCCGGCCTCCTGTCCCGGATCTTATGGTAATGGCCGACCACGCGCGTATCGTCCAGGTGCTTACCAACCTTATCTCCAACGCCATCAAATCGACCCCGAAAGGCGGTTCGATAACGGTGGCGGTTTCCGCGGCCGCGAATCAGGAAGGGCAGATCGTGGTGGGGGTGCGGGATACGGGCTGCGGCATACCGAAGGACTCCCTGAAGAAAATATTCGATAAATTCGTGCAATTGGAAACCCGGAAAACCTTGGACGAACCGCAGGAGGGGGTGGGGCTGGGACTGGCTATCGTAAAAGAGTTCGTCGCGCTTCACGGCGGAAAGCTTTGGGTCAACAGCGAAGAGGGGAAGGGCGCCACATTCTATTTCACCCTGCCGCTGGCGGGCTCCGGATAAAATATCGTAAAACGACGTATTCTCCGTTTAAATTTCGCTGCGGGTCCGTAAGCCGGAGGCTTACGGACCCGCGCATTTTAGGCCGCCCGCTGCATGCTTCCTGGCTATTCAAGGATAGGAGACATTAAGTGCGCGGTACACTTACCCACCGGCGCTCGCGAATTTGCGTGCCTCCGTTTCCTTATAAATTATAGACAACCGTGGACTGAAGTGCCCTGATCCAAGGGTTCCCCATGGACCTATAGGGCCTGGGTCGTTGTGCTCTGTGAATTTAAGCTCTCCGGTGTTACACTCTATACATGATCAAGGGAGAACAATATATGAAAAAAGCGATCTTCTCGATGATAACCTTCCTGTGCGCCGTGTCCTCCGGGTTCGCCGGCGAATTTAATCCCGATCCCGTAAATGTTTCGGACCTGCTGAATTCCCGGAATGCCGCCATCTTTGTGCCGGTTCCGGCCAGACCCGACGCGAACACTATTTCCAGATCGAAACCATCGATGGATATGAGCTTGAAGATCCCTTTTTCAGAGCTTAACAAACGGATGGCCGGTCTTTCCGACACTATGAAGGTCATAGACCAGGCCAAGCCGGTGTTGTCCCGCCAGGGCGATCATATAGTGTTTACCAATGTCTCCATCGCCTTCCGCGGCATGGAGATAGAGCCGACGGTCCAGATCCTGCCCGTATTTTACGGGCCCAACCATCTGCTCATCAGGTTCCCCAGGGTGGATACGGAACTTTCTTTCGGGCCTAAAGGAATGAACGATATCGGTAAAAACGACATTATGGCTTCCCTGGCCAACAGCTTGATGGCCTCGCTGCGTGAAACGATGGATGAAGCTTTCGCCGCCAACAAGGTAGACCTTAGGGCGGAAGATGTTATTTCTTTTACTTATGACAGGATCTCCTGGACCCTGCGCGTCACCATCACCCCTGATTTCATCGCTCCCCTGCTGCCGGGCCTGACCGGCAAGGTCAGCCTGACGGCCTTTGGTTTTGACGACAACGGTTTAGTGCTGAGCGTCAGATCCGGTTCCGGCATCGAGATGGGCCGGATGCCAGGCTACAACTTCGCGATTTCCGACGGGATGATGACGAATTTTCTGCGCAAGTACGCCGAAGGCGGGGAGTACGACCTGGCTCCGAAGGACTATCGCGGCGGGGTTGAATTCCTCTCCAACGGCCGCGTCGTGGTTTCCTTTAAAGATACCATGCGGAATAGTAAATATTTAAAACTGGAGGTTTACGCCAGCATAGAATTCACTCCGGCCCTTACCGCGCCTAACACTATAGCTATCCGTTTTGAAAAAGTGACTGTTAATAAAGCCTACGGTTTCGGCATTCCCTCTAAGCTCAACGAGGTGTTGCAAAACAAGGTCCTCGCATTGATGGTGGATACCGTTATGGCTAAAAAAGGCCTCACTCAGGCGATGTCCGCCAAGAAACTGGATGGGAATACGGTGGAACTCAAGTTAACGAACAGCGCTTTTCTCCCTTCCTTCGTCAGGGGCGTAACGATAAATAAGTTGAGGGTGGGGCAGGGTTATATGTGTTTGGGATTCGAGTTTTAAGACGGCATAGCGGGAGATAAATTATGAATAACCTGATCAAAAAAACTTCGACGGCGGGTATCCTGACAGCCGCGGTCTTCCTTTTAGTCCGGCCGGCTCCCGCGGAATTCAACCTCGGTTCCGTTTCGGCCGGCGATGTGCGCGCAGGAGGGCTTCAAACGGTTAATATGCCACGGCCCAAGCGTCCGAAAGCCGTTTCCGAAGAATTCCTGGGCATGGAAGTCGGCATAACGATCCCGTTTAAAGCTATAAAAAAAACCCTGGCCGGAATGGCTGAATCCAAACAATGGTTTTCCATAATAGATCCGGCCGCGCCCATATTGGAGGGATCCGGAGATGTGCTCAGGATCGTAAATATCCGGATAGACCATAACGGCATAATACTTGAGCCGGTCCTTACCCTTAAACCCTATTTTGAGGGGAATGACAGGTTCGCGATCAAGATCCAGCGCATAGAGCTGCATGCCTCCGGGTCGCCTACCGCCGGGCTTACCGGCATACCAAAGGAGGTGCCGGTGCCGGACATCGGACCTTCTTTCAATATGAAGGAGACGGTGGGCGATATAATAAATTTGATGACCGACGGGATCACGGATTCGCTTAACAGCAGCCTGGTGGAGACCAATACGCCGCTTAGGGCCTGCGATATAATAGATTTCAGTTATGATAAAGAGGATATGACCATGCACACGCATATCTCGGCCGCATCCATAAAACTTTATCTGGCCAAAAAGCTGTTCGATTCCAGGAAATTATTCGGGGATATTCACATGGTCGGTTCCAGTTTCAACGAGAAGGCCATTACTTTAAAATTCGCGACCACTAACTAAGTTTCACAGATCTACCGAAAAAGGCCGGGCTTCCCCCCCCGGCCTTTTTCACGCCTTGCCGCATTATCGTCGGGGGATAGTATATTTAATTCATAGATGGCGGGAGATAAGTATACTGTCCCCGGGATCATATATCATAAAATATAACATGGATCCGTTATTGTGGAGGGAGTTATGAACGAATTTTATGTTTCCCGCGTGGCAAAAGAATTGTCGCTTGCCGAATCCGGGGTGCGGGCCGCCGCCGCGCTCTTCGGCGAGGACGCCACCATTCCTTTCGTCGCCAGATACCGTAAGGAAGCCACAGGCAACCTCGACGAGGTGCAGTTGACCGCCATTCGCGACCGCATGGCCCAGCTTAAGGAGCTTGACGACCGCCGCGCGGCCATGATCAAATCGCTGGCGGAACGCAATCTTTTGACCGATGAACTTAAGTCCAGGCTTGAGGGCGCGGCCGCGCTCTCAAAGCTTGAGGATCTCTACCTGCCTTACCGGCCCAAAAAACGCACCCGCGCCGCGATAGCGAAAGAAAAAGGGCTGGAACCGCTGGCTGACGCCGTATTCGCGCAGGGACCGGAAACTCCGTCCGTCCTGGCCGCGGCCTATGTGAGCGCGGAGAACGGCGTTAAGGACGCGGAAGAAGCCCTGGCGGGCGCCCGCGATATAATCGCCGAATGCGTCAGCGAGGATGAAACGGCCCGGGCCCGCCTGAGGGAGATTTTCTTTTCTAAAAGCATGTATCACTCCAGGGTGATGACGGGAAAAGAGGCCGAAGGCATAAAATATAAGGATTATTTCGACTGGAAGGAGCCGGCCATGAAGGCTCCTTCCCACCGCGTGCTGGCCATGCGGCGCGGGGAAAAAGAAGGTTTCCTGACGATGCGCATCGAAGTGCCGGAAGAGGAGGCGCTGGCGTCTCTGATCCCGCTGTTCGTCAAAGGCGGGAACGCCTGCTCCGTCCAGGTGAAGAGCTCCGTGGAGGACGCCTACCGCCGGCTTATGTCCCTTTCTATGGAGACCGAAGTCCGTCTTGAGACCAAAAAACGGGCGGAAAAGGAAGCTATAGGCGTTTTTGCCCGCAATCTGCGCGAGATCCTGATGGCGTCGCCGCTCGGCCACAAAAATGTCCTCGGAGTGGACCCGGGATTTAGGACCGGCTGCAAGATAGTATGTCTTGATAAACAAGGCAAGCTGCTTCACCACGATGTTATCTACCCAAGCCAGGGCGATAGCAGGGAAGCCGAGGCCGCGTCCAAAATAAAAAACCTTTGCGGGCGGTTTAAGACCGAAGTCATAGCCATAGGCAACGGCACCGCAGGCCGCGAGACCGAAGAATTTATTAAAGGCCTGAAGCTGGACGGGGTTCTGGCGGTGATGGTGAACGAGTCCGGCGCGTCGGTGTATTCCGCATCGCAGGCCGCCCGCGAGGAATTCCCGGACGAGGATATAACGGTGCGCGGAGCGGTTTCCATAGGCCGCCGGCTGATGGACCCGCTGGCCGAACTGGTGAAGATAGATCCCAAGGCCATAGGCGTAGGACAGTACCAGCACGATGTGGACCAGCCCGAGCTTAAGAAAAGCCTGGACGATACGGTGATAAGCTGCGTGAACAGCGTGGGCGTGGAGCTTAACACCGCGAGCAGGGAACTTCTCTCCTATGTGTCGGGGCTGGGCCCGGCCCTGGCCAAAAACATCGTAGAACACAGGAACGCCAACGGCGCTTTCGAGTCCAGGGCGGCTTTGAAAAAAGTACCCAGGCTCGGCCCCAAGGCGTTCGAGCAGGCGGCCGGTTTTTTGCGGATTCGGGGGGGGAAGGATCCGCTGGATTCAAGCGCCGTCCACCCGGAACGCTATCCGATAGTTAAAAAAATGGCCGAGGACCTGGGTTGTTCGGTGGGCGGCCTAATGGCGGATGCGGCGCTGCGGGCGAAAATAGACCTTTCAAAATATATTTCCGGAGATGTGGGAGCGCCCACGCTGAAGGATATAGTGGCCGAACTTGCCAAACCCGGCCGCGACCCGCGCGAGCAATTCGAGGCTTTCAGTTTCGGCGATGTGCAAAAGCTGGAGGATGTGCTGCCCGGCATGAAACTGCCCGGTATAGTGACCAATGTCGCGGCTTTCGGGGCTTTTGTGGATATCGGAGTGCATCAGGACGGACTGGTCCATATAAGCGAACTTTCCGATAATTTCGTGCAGGACGCAGCCTCCGTGGTAAAAGTCCGCCAGCGGGTGAAGGTTACCGTGCTGGATGTCGACGCCCAACGCAAGCGCATAGCCCTTTCCATGAAAACAAATCCCGTAATAGGCGCCAGGGAGGACAGGCAGGCCGCCCGTCAGGAAGCGCAAGCCCAGCTTCGTGAAAACCGCCCATCCCGCCCCGCCGCGCCCCCGCGGCAAAGAGCCGACGACAAGCCGGTCTCAGCCATGGCCGAAGCCCTCAAAGCCCTGATGGATAAAAGGAAACTGTAGGAAGGCCGGCGCCGGCCGGGCCGGATAGGTCATTCCTCTCTCAGCAGGCTTATCTCTATGCGGCGGTTAGCTGCCCGGCCTGCGCTGGTTAAATTGTTGCCCACGGGCCGGTATTCTCCGTAGCCGGTGCAGGTCAGGCGCTGAGCCGGCACCCCCTGCCGCTGAAATTCCAAAACCACTGAATAAGCCCGGCCCATGGAAAGCTCCAGGTTGCTTAAATATTTTCCGCTTTTGATCGGGACATTGTCCGAATGTCCCGCCACTATTATTTCGGCGGAGGTTTTTTTAAGCTGGTCCGCTATCCCCTGGAGGAGGTTGGCGGCCTCGGGTTTAAGCTCCGCGCTGCCGGAAGCAAAGAGCACCGGCGCTTTTAGAACTAATTTTATATACTTCGCATCCACCTGGACCTGCGCCATATCCGCCATTCCTTGTTCCTTCATGCCTTTTTCCAGGTTCTGGACCAGGTCCGATTCCTCTTTCTGCCTGGTTAGGCGGTTAAGCCTTTCTTTTGAAATGGAACCTCCGAACTGTTCCTCCATTTTCCCGAGACTTTCCTGGATAAGAGGCCTGCCGCCCTGGTTTTTTTCAAGCAGGAAACTGAACAACATCAGGAACAGCACCATCATATTGCTGATGAAATCGGCGTATGGAACCGCCCAAGCGTGGGACTTGGCCATCCGCAGTTCCATCTCCTGCAGAGAATTCTCGCGTTTCACTTGACCGCCTTGCTTTGCGAAAAGGCTTGAAGATGCCTCTCAACCTCAAGCGGAATGGCTCCGCCGAGAATATCAAGGATCCCGACCATGATCATCATCCAGGTGCGGCGCTCGCTGGCGCTTCGCTCCGTGAGTTTGTTGGCTATGGGAGTCGCTATGACCGCCGATATGGCGATGCCGTAAAAGGTCGCCGTAAGCGCCACGGCCATTGAGGGCCCCAGCACCTTGGGATTTGAAATATTACGCAGCACCTGTATAATGCCTATCACCGTGCCGAGCAGGCCCAACAGCGGCCCCAATGCCGCCATGGAAACAAAAACCCCCGTCACTTTCGCGTGGCGGCTTTCCTGTTGGGTGAGGGCGTCTTCAAGTACGCGTTTCGCATTGTCAAGTTCCGGCTTTTCCAATGCCGTTCTGACCGCGAAGGCTAGAAAGGAAAGAGACTCTTTGGCCGGCGGCTTCATTGAGGAAATCCCGCCGCGGCGGGCTTGCTCCGCCAGACTCATCATTTCGGAAACTATCTCCTGGTCCGAAGGCAGCTTGGACGGGAAAAAAACAAGCCTCAAAGCTTTCAGCGCGCGGAACAGTTGCGGCATGGAAAAACTGATAAGCAGCAAAGCCACGGTTCCGCCTACGACTATGGCCAGACCTTCGTGGTTTATGAAATTGTTCCTATTCTGGCCCATTCCGTAAAGTATGACGGTTGCGGCCATGCCATAACCCATCAGCGACGCTAAATCCATATTGTCTCCTTGATAGTAATATCCGGAAGCGCGGCTCTATATATAGATCGATGGACATATTGTACCAATTTTCTAAAAAACGAAGCCTTGCTTACTTGAAAATTCTTGCGGCAAGAGGGCGTTTAGGGGGGTCAGCGTTTAATGCCGATACGGGATACTTCCTTGCAGCCGAGCGGGTCGGCCGACATTCTGAGATAATACATCCCCTGCCGGGTCCTTGCGCCGGAAGAATTATTCCCGTCCCAGGGCGTTTCGTTGATCCCTTTACGTCCGCCCGGCGCGCCTAAAGAGTATTCCCAGGTCTTTACGATCTGCCCGAGCTGGTCGTAAAGCGCAAGATGCACCGCCGCATCCCAGGGCAGTTCCCAGTGCAGGGTAACCGGGTTGACCTCGGGGTCGGCCGGGTTAGGATAGGTATAAAGAGCGCAGGGGGGGCCCGGCGCCGGAGCCGGAGGCTGGACCACCGGTTCAAAAGAAAATTTAGCCGCCCAACCGTCGAGGTTGGTCCTTGTGGGCACGTTCATTACTCCCGCGGCGTAGATGTTGCCTCGGTCGTCAAGCTGTATGTCCTCTATCACGACGCCGGACGCACCTGGCAGTCCGAATGTGTGGGCCTCTATCAGTTTGCCGTCCTGGTCATATTTGAGAATAGCGGCGTCCCTGACCGTTTTGCCGGAGGGGTTTTTTCTGTCCGAGTAGCCCGCTACAAAAGGATTGCCCGCAAGGTTGAAGTTCACGACTAAGGCCGCGTCGCTTTGGCTTCCGGGTCCGTCCCATAAGGTTTCCCAGAGAACGGTCCCATCTTCTTTATTAATCCGCGCGAGCCAGATATCGGCCCCATAGTCGGACAGGGTTTTGTACCCGGCCGCGTAGAGCCCGTCGTTCTTGGGGTTGAAGGCTATAGTATAGGCCGCATCTATGCCGTGCAAAAGTCCGTCGACTTCACGGGTCCAGAGCCGGATGCCGGCCGGGCTGTATTTAGCCAGCCAGATATTGTTGTTCTGGGCGGTGGTAAAGATATAGCCGGCTATATAGGAATTACCGTCTTTGTCGACAGCTATAGCGAGCCCGGCATCGGTGTTCGCTCCGGGAGAGCTTACATAATCGTACCAAAGGACGGCGGGGACGCATAATGATTCCTGCGGCGCCGAATCGCAGGTTTTGGTATCCCACTTGGTCACCAAAATGTCGACGAATGTGCCGTTCCTTCCACCTATGCCCGCCGTTATAAGCGTGCGGTCCGGCAGCAGGGCCGAATCATAAATATATTCGTTGGTCATGCCTGGATTACGCACATATACGCTGCGCCAGGCCATGCCGTTAGGTTTGCCGCTGTCGTTGTCTGTTTTGATCTTCCACATGGTTTGTCCGTTCATCCCGGACATATAGAAATACCCCGAAGTATCCCGTTGAAGACTAAAAGGGGTGTCCCAGCCCGGCGTATTGCCTTTCCAGGAACCCATATAGTTGCCGGTTTCGGTATTGAATACCTGCAAACTGGCGTCCGTTACGGTTTTTTTTGCGTAGTTGGTCCCCGCCGCGTATAGAAGCTTGTTATCCGCGTCAAGGTAAAGCGCGTAAAACCCGTCGGCGCCGTCGGCTAACCCTTGGGATTTATAGGCCGTTGAACTTTCCGCCAGCATCCAGGCGTCATATTGCCGGTACCAGTCCACCCGGACCTCCGTACCGGTGGAATCGGTTACGGTTTCAAAACCCGCGGCCACAAGATTGCCGTGCGCGTCCACCGCCGCGCCGTAGGCGGCGTCGGATAAATTCGCCCGGCCGTTATAGATGGCGTCCCATCTGTTCTTCCAGGAGGCGCTGCCTGCGTCGAAGACCCTGCGCACGATCTGCGCGTCGGTCGTGGTTTCGTCCGAGCCTGCGATTTCCCCGACCGTATAAACGATCTGCTGGTTCGACGGCATGGCGGCCGTCGCGAGACCGTTAGCCCTGCTCCAATTCGTTTCGTCGACCACGGTCGCAAGTTCCGTCAGCTCGGTGTCGGCGGCGACTTTATAGGCTCTCAGCCAGGCATGGGTCCGTATGGTCTGCGTCGCCGCCGCCGCCGGACCCGCCACGGCGCCTGAAACGAAAAGCGTGCCGTCTTTTCCGACGGCGCAGGCGGTCGCCTCGTCGTCGCCGGCTCCGCCGTAAACGGCCTGAGCCAGCGGCGCGCCGTCGCTGGAATATTTCGCCACCCAGATCTGTTTGCCGGCGCCCTGCGTGGAAAAAGCGCCCACGGCATATATCCGGCCCGCGGCGTCCGCGCACACGCCGTAAGCCGCATCGTTCGCATTGGCGCCCCCGTCAAGCACCAGCTCCCAGAGGCGGTTGCCGGCGGAATCGTATTTCCCCACCCAGGCGTCCATTCCGCGGCCGACCCACCCAGCCGCTCCTGCGACGATGAGATCGCCCGCGGCGTCGAGCGCCACCCCGTAGCCTTCGTCGTTTGAGCGGGCCGGACCGTCCAGGGTTCTTGTCCACAACAGAACTCCGTCGGCGCGGTTGAACTTCTGAACAAAGAGGTCCCGTCCCGCATTGTCGGTGACCATGGACCCCGCGGCGTAGATGTTCCCAAGCTTGTCGGCCGCCAAGCCGCGCGTAAACTGGTCGGAGGGATAAATGATGCTGGTCAGATATTTATACGCCCAACGATAGGTATCCTCCGGGGTGCGGGATTCCACATAATAGCACGGGATGGTGCCTGGACAGCCGTATTGGCCGCCGAGATAAAAGTTGCCGTCTTCGTCCAGCGCCACGGCATGCGTTTCGACGCCCGTGTAGCCGTCGCCGTTATAGGCGAAAAGCCAGTTCCGCTTAAGCGTGGTTTCCGCGTACCCGGGCGCGGCGCACGCGGAAAAGACGCAACCCAGGAAGATCACCGCTTTCACGGCGCGGTTCATCGTTTTACCCCCACGCGCGCGGTCCTTTTGCCGACGCCGGCGGCCTCAAACAGCATGATATAAATGCCTTGCTTTACTTTTTCTCCCGACGAGTTGGTCCCGTCCCATACGGTTTCATTTACGCCCTGGCGGCCGCCCTGCGAGCCGGCCGCGAATTCCCACGACCGCACTGTCCTGCCCAAAGCGTCGTAAAGAGCGACCTTTACCGGCGCGTCGCGCGGTAGTTCCCAGTGCAGATGAGCTTCCTGGTACCGCGAGTCGAAAGGATTGGGATAACTGTATGCGTTGAGCGGCCTCGGCGCGGGCGGGATGCAGGCGGAATAAGCTATGCAGTCGGAGTCCGCGCAATCGGCCAGCTTATCCCCGTCGTTGTCCAGACCGTCGGCGCAGAGCGTTTCTTGGATGGCGGCTTTACTGCAGCTGGAAAGCGAGGCTTGGCCGCTTGAAGTCCATTTGCTGAAAGATAGATTAAGGTTATGTACGCCGGCAAGATAAACTCCGCCCAGATTGTCCAAAGCTATATCGGACAGCGAGAATTCGGGCCAGAACGGATATGTGCCGTCAAGGATCTCGCCCGCTTCGCTGAATAAAACAAGCGCGCTCCCGCCTTCGGACGACCCCGCCGCGTAGACAGCGCCGTTATCAGCGAAAGCCAGGTCCTGCAGCCTGGCCGGGAGACAGGTGTTCCCTGAGGACCAGGAGAAAGTGGCCACCCAGACCGGCGTGACCGAGGGCAGCGCGTAGCGCGCGAGGAACGGCCGTTCCTGGAACCCGGCTTCCGGGCTGCCGTCCAAAAAGCCGGTCATATAGAGATCCCCGTTCCTGCGATTAAAGCCGAAATCATAAAGCACGGCTTCGGGACCCAGGTTAAAGTTATAGGTCGCGCCGGCTTTAAGGGTGGCTTTATTCAGCTCCACCAGTCTTATCGTTCCGGCGTTCTGCCCTGTATAAAGATTGGCGTAAAGCCGGCCGGCTCTGTCCAGTTTGATACGGTTCGGCCAGCCGGTTGCGGCGACGGAGACCGTGGAGGTCTTTATTAGCGTGAATGCGGGATTGGCGGCGGCGCCCGGTACGGCCGCCACCCAGCTTCTGGCTTTAAATGTGCCGCTTGAACAGTCGCCTTCAAAACCGGCGGCGAATAATGTCGCTGTGGCCGTGTCATAAACAATTTCCTGCGCGGAATCCGCGCAGGTTCCGGCTCCCGAGAGCGTTATGGCGTTGGTTGCGCCGGACAAAAGGTTGATCCGCAGCAACAGGATGTCGCCGCCCCGGCTTGATTGTTCCGCGGCCGCATAGATAAAGCCCGGCGCCAGGGCAACTCCGCCCCTGGGGAAGATCCCGCCGTTATCCCAGTGGCCCAGTTGAACGGCCCCAGCCTGGGTCCAGGGCGGGGTGGAAATCAGGACGCCGGCGTTAGGGTTCAGCATTCCCAGCCAATGCTTGGTCCCCCCGTATTGCGCGGTATCGTCCAGGCGTCCCCAGGCCAGCAGAGCGCCCGAGCCGGCATCATAAAGTACGGCTTTGCCCTGGTCGTAGTCCGAATATCTGGCTGCCGTAAGACCGTCGGTCCAGTAGTGCCAGGAATCGACAAAAGCCGCCGCGGCCTTGGCCGGCTGTAAGACCGCCGCGGCCAAGAAAAGCGGCACGAATACCGCCCGGCGTCGGACCAGAGCGGTTCTCCATTGCGATTTTGATGCGCGTATGCGCCACATGAAAAGTTTCCGCTTCATAGAACGCCTTTATATACCGCTATATACTGCGGGGGGTAAGGTCCGCGCCGCCTGGCCCCGGAGGTTTATTTCTCGAACCGTATCACCGGAGGAAGCTGGCCTGGAACGGACGGAGGACTATCCGTTAAATTTACCGTCCGTTCGATAGCCATCTCCAGGCCTGCGGCCGGCTGCTGCGCGCGCGCGGAGACCGTCAGCTTTAATCTTCCCTGGTGCGCAAGCTCTCTTGCCTGCGAAAGAATTTTCGAACGGGCCTGCATAACCGTTTCCGGCGAGAGGTGTTCAAGGGCCAGCCTCTGGCGCAGAACATTTTGAGATTCTTCAGGCATAATCGCGAGTATAGGGCTCGAAGCCGCTCCTGTCCCCGAGAGCGCGACGCCCCACTCCTTGACCGGTACCGCGTGAACAAGGGTGGGCAGTTGTTCCGCCGGCAGGATAAGCAGATCTTCAAAACGGATCAGGCGGTTCCTTATCGCCTGCGCCTTCGCGGAATCAACCTTTTCAAGAAAGCTGAGGTACGCCTCGCATTGCGCCGCCGGCATCTCTTCCATCCATTCCGTGGTGTCGACTATGCCTCCGTAGGAATGCGCTATGGTTTCCTTCAACTGAGCGTCGAATGTCAGCAGCATTTCAGGCGCCACTTTATGCATTTTGCACATCAGTTGCATTACATCCTGCTGTAATCTGGGGTCCAGATACTGTAGCATCGCGGTGCGCAATTCTATCGGTAAGAAACCAAGCACTATGGCTATTGAGGAAGCCGGATATCCAAGTTCCTGAAGCAGGGTCGCCAGCCGCTCGATGTTTTGAGGGTTTATATAGGCAAAAGGCTTCTGGAAGCCGGGCTCGACCGTTAGCTCAACCGGTTTTTCCTCTTCCGTTTCTTCCTCTTTTGCCTCGGTATTTTTATTCTTCAGCGCCCCTTCCACCGCTGCGGGGCCGTCCGCGGGCGTGGCGCTTTCGGGCGGAGTTTTTATAATAGTGACCTTTTTGCCCGGATGGGCGAATCCCATCCATCTGTCAAGCTGGCGCTGCACCAGGAAGGCGGACAACAAAATTATTCCCGCCGCCATAAACCCCCAGAGCAGGAAAGGCAGTATCCGTTCAAACATGGCGGCGCTGGTAAAAAGCTGTTTCCACCAGGGGACGAACGAGAGTCTGTAAACATTCAGCAGATCGCCGCGGTCCGGATCAAGCCCTAGGATCTCAGCGGCCAGCACCTTAACTTTCTCAAGGTCCTGGTCCGATACGGAACGGTCAAGAACGACCGATACCACCACCCGTTTGATCCGGATCATGATGGCGGGCTCGGCTGCCGGTTTTTCCGGTTTAAGTTCCTTGGTTTTGGGCGTTTCTCGGTCCGCGTTTTTATGCACCGCTTCCGTCACCGTCACCTCCTGCGGCAGCATAAAACCGGGCATCACCGATACCTTCGGCTTGCGGGCCAGGTCTTTCCAAAGCCATTGCTGGAGAGAGCCTTTCCCCTTTTTATTCCTGTTCGGCGTAGGGACGGCCTTATTTTTGTCCGCGGGAGCGGCGCCGCCGATCTCTTCCGCTTCGGCGTCCACAAAAACGGTGACATGCGATTTCTCCGCGCCCAGGAATTTGTCAAGTATCGTGGAAAGTTCAAGGGCTATACGGGCCTCAAGAGTGGACTTATCATCGAGGTTCATTTCAGCCCCGGACCGTAGACCGGCGCCGCATACTAGAATGACCGCTGCCAGGAAGATCCTTGTTGTTTTTTTCATCTTATTTCTCCTGGTTCATGAAATCTATGGATTTTTTTACCTCCGGATTGTCCGGTTCAAATTCCGCCGCCCGTTTCCAGGCCTCCTCCGCTTCTTTCTTCAGTCCCATCGTCCAATAGATGGAACCCATCTGCACGAGCGCCAAAACCTCCCGCGGGTTAAGAACAAGAAGTTCCTGGCACTCTTTTAGCGCGCGGTCATACTCTTTCTGCTGGTAATAACGCTGGATCTGGTAAAGCTTCAACCGTACGGGGTCCGACCCGCTGAAGTCCGCCGTTTGTTGCAGTGTAATGCCTTGCGCGTTCAATACCGGCAGGAGCGCCATAAGACGGCGGCCGACCGGATGTTCGGGGACGCGCGCGAGCACGGTCTGAAACGCCGTGCGCGCCATATCCTCATTTCCGCCGGCATAGAACTGCACGCCGCGGCGCAGCAGGTAAATGTTATTGTCCGACCCGGAGACCTCTTCCACGCCTCCTGCAACCACCTTCTTAAGCTGCTTTTTGACCAGTTCCCTGTCTGCGGGAAGAGGCGTATACACTTCGGATTTGCGCAAGGCCGCCAGTGTTTCGCCGTATTTTCCGTTTTGCATGGCTTTATCCGCTTCCGCGTAAAGCGCTTCCGTGTCCGTTTGCCGCCTGGTCGTTTGGTCCTCGCCAAGCGTTATAGACAGCGTCATTTGATGGATCATGCCTAAATCGTGCATGTTCAAAGTATAGCCTAAATGGTAATTCCTACCCAGGTTCGCGCCTAGGCCTACGCCGTTTATATCATTTTTCCTGCCTAAATGAAGCGATAAGAGGCGTCCTATGGCCCAGTCGATGCCCGTTTCATAACCGAAGCCGGGTTTAAGTTCCGCGCCAAAGTAGATGGCGGCTATATCGTGCATTACGCTGTATGAAACGCCTGCGTTGATGCCCAGGGGCAGGGTGTCGGAGGTATCGCCCAGGACCTTCGACGCGATGTTCGTGGCCGTAAGGTCCATGCTGAAATCGGAACCGCGGGGCCTCCAGGCGCCGCCCAGGCCGAAGGCCGCGAATCCGTGGGAGGCATCGGCCAGGCTCATTTTCATATAATCAAAATTTCCGCCCATTGACAGGCCGGAGAGAATGGCCCGTCCGCAGCTTATGCGGATAAGGGTTTCCTGGTTCTTAAAACTGCCGGTTATTACGCCTGTTTCATTCCTCGCGTCCGCATTGCCGCTTGCCAGCTGGTAAAGTCCGGCCCCAAGAGTCATATGCGAGCGCAGCGGGAGGGAAAAACCGGCCGCACGAAAACTCGCGTCCTCGAACAAGTTCATCTGTGAAACGAATCCGCCCATGCGGTCCAGAAGTCCAAGGCTGCCGGGCTGTGCCAGCACGGTTTCAGCCCGGAGCGGTTCCCATGAAGGAAGGATGCCGCCCAGCGCCAATGATCGGGGAGCGTTCGAAAGGTACTGCACCGCAGCCTGCTCTCCTCCCGAAGCGGCCAGCGACGGTATCAGCCCCGCATAGGCGGCTTGCACGGATATTGATGCAATAACCGCGGCTATGAGGACACGCGTCGTCTGGACCTTCGCTTTATAGTACGGAACGATCATGTTATAGTGTAAGGGGTATTTGGGGCTTTGTCAATGAAAGAAGTTTACAATAGAAAGCGCCCCATAGGCCCAAGCGCGTATAGGCCCAAAGGCCCAGAGATGGCGATGTTGTATTTTCCTTGTAAATCCAATTATGAAGATCGCAGTTAGAGGGCGGCTTTTGTTATAATACACAGGCCGCTGAAATTGTCTCCGCCGGCGGTTTATAGAAGCTGATGAAAAAACAAATCCTGATAGTTGAAGACGACGCGGAATTAGCGATGGTGATCAAATTCACGCTTGCCGAGTCCGGCTATGATGTGACGATCTCCGATCTTATAAGCGCCGGTTTCAACATTTTTCATAATAATCATCCGGCTTTGGTTATAGTGGACATTGATCTTCCTGACGGTTCAGGGCTTGACCTTTGTAAAAAAATACGCGCGCACAAGTCTTTGGGCTCCACGCCTATCATAATCCTTACAGGCCACGCCGACATAGACACAAAAGTGCTTGGATTTTCTTCCGGGGCGGATCAATATCTAAACAAGCCTATCTCCTCCGGCGAACTGCTTATGTGGGTGACCGCGCTGTTAAAACGGGTGGATCTGGATAAGAACGGCGCGCCGACGGGGAAAATAACCGCCGGGTCTCTTGCGATAGAACTGGAAACCCGCCTTGTTAAATACAAAGGCGAAACGATAAGCACCCTGACCGTAAGAGAATTCGATCTTTTATACACTTTGGTAAAAAACCGGCCGAAAATCCTTAGCCGCAAATTTATTCTTTCAGGTTTGTGGGACACAGTCGCCGTAGATCATCTGGTAGACACGCACATATACAATTTAAGAAAGAAGCTCCCGCGCGACCTGGCTGAGGCGATACAATCGGTTCCCGGCAAAGGTTTTCGTTTTTTTCTTTCCGAATGACTCTGGGGACAGCGTATTTTATTCATGATACGCGAAGGATAAGTATGCTGTCACCGGAACTTTAATCTCTGGAACTTATCGTTATTTTGCGGCTAAAGGCGGCTTCGAAATCATCGGTATAAATATTTAAACCTTCGGAGGTCAGCGTCAAAACTGTTTCCAGCGAAGACTCGGCGTCGCGTAAAATTATTTTTGTCGCCTGCGCGGTCGTCCCGCGGGATTCAAGGTCTCCATATAAATCCGCCGGTGAAACCTCGACAATTCTCCAGCGGTCCGCTTTTTTAAGTTTCTTTACGACTTCGGCGTTCGTCGTGTCGAACTGAAGATATGTTGCGGGCGTCACTTTGAGGTCCGTAACGCCAAGTTTCGGGTCCACGGCCAGGAACTGGCCCGGGGCCAGTTGTGTTGAAGTGTTTTTAAGATCCGAATGGACGGTTCGGAATACGCTGACGGCTTTGTTGCAGCGTCGGTCGATAGTGTAGTCGTTTTCAACGGCATATTGTTTTGAAAGAAGCATTACAACGCCGGCCATTTCACTGGCCAGGCATTCCTGATCTATTCCACCGTTAAGTCCGCCCAAATCTTGAGCCTGTACGCCATGCGCCTCCTCGTGCAATATGTTGCCGGCCAGTTCGGAGCCAAGATCCTGAATTTTAAGAAATCCGGCGTCGCATACGACCAGAGCCGATCCGATATAGATGGCGGAAGGCCGGCGTTCGTTACAATGCCGCCGGTTGGCGGCAGGAGCTTCCGATTGTAACAGTATTTGCACGGCCGAACCCGAAAGCCTGTCCCTAAGAATTTCATAGGCGGAGATGGGGTACGACAGGGAGGTTTCGAGGTACGAATGTTTGTTCAGATAATCGGCCGCCGCGGCGGCATATTTCCCGGCCAGCGTTTCCGCATTCTCAACCAGTTTTCTTTTTTCTACCTCCGTCAAAGCAAAGCAGGCCGTGCACTGCTGCAACATTAAAAAAGCTAGTAAAAGACGCATGATCCCTCCAGCCGCGTCAATAGTGTAGCGGCTTATATGAGCGGAGGTAAGGGCCAAAGGGCCCTTATATCGGGGGACATAATACTAATTCGGCCCTGTCGTCTTTCTAATCCAAGTCCGTACGGTGATGGCAAATAAACCGGTCCGGAGTTTTACCCCGGACCGGTTTATTTGCAGGCTAACTGGCCGCAGGCGCCGGCAATGTCGGCGCCCAGGCTTTTGCGCACGGTGGCGGAGAGGTTGAGCGTAAGCAGCAGGTTCGAGAAGGATTCGACGCGCTCTTTGGCCGGGGCTTTATATTCGCGGTCGGTAGCGTTGTAAGGAATAAGATTTACCGTGAAATATTTGGGCGCGGCGACGCTCTTAAGCCAGTCGGCGAGTTTTCTGGCGCAGGACTGCGAATCGTTCAGTCCGCCGAGCATCACATACTCGATGAAAACTTTGCGCTTGGTGGCGTAAATATAATCCTTGAGGGCCTTGGAGATCTGGTCGAGCGGATATTTATCGTTCAGGGGCACCAGGCGGGACCTTAATTCGTTGTCCACCGCGTGCAGCGAGACGGCCAGGTTTACCTGGGGGAAATCCCTGGCGAAGCGGCGGATGCCGGGCACATGTCCGACCGTGGAAACCGAGATGTGCCTGTCCCCCAGGCCGATAAGGCCGGGATCCGTCAGTGTTTTCAGGCTGTCGGCCACGGCTTCGTAGTTCAGGAACGGCTCGCCCATTCCCATATATACCACGCCGCCTATCTTTTCGCCGGGGCGGTGTTTCTTAAGATAATTGGCCCAGAAGAGATATTGCGAAACTATCTCATCCGGGGAAAGATTGCGTTTTAGGCCCCTGCGTCCGGTGGCGCAGAAAACGCATTGCACCGGGCAGCCCACCTGGGTGGAGACGCAGATGCTCCACTTACCCGGAAAAAGATTAAGCAGCACGGATTCTATCCTGTTCCTGTCCTTCAGCCGGAAAGACCCTTTTACGGCGTCGCCGGCGCGGGATTCCAAAATAATATCCGGCTCTATAGCCAGAATGCGGAATTTTTCTTTTATGGCGTTCCTGAGCGGTTCCGGCAGCTCCGTGATCTCATCAAAAGCCGCGGCGCCTTTTTTGTAGACCGCGTCCGTGATCTGTTTTAAGCGGAATTTGGGGTGGCCGTTTTCTTCAAGCCAGACGGAGATCTTTTTCAGGTCCATAGTACATAGAGTATATAAAAATTTTTGCGGCAACAATTTCTATCATACCCCCGCTCTTCAGGGCGGGGGCGCCTGCCGCGCTTTCTCCGTCAGGGGCGGGCCGAGAGAAATTCCGTTACCCGGCCGCGGGCGGGGATGGAGGCCTGGGCTCCGACTTGCGTCACGGAGAGGGCCGCCGCCGCGTTGGCGAAGGGGATCGCGTCCGCCACGGTTTTCCCTTCGGCCAGCGCCACCGCCAGCGCGCCGTTAAAGGTGTCGCCGGCCGCGGTGGCGTCCACGGCTTCCACTTTCGGGGCGGGAAAATGGCGGTTAGTCCGGCCGTCGCTCCACCAGGCGCCTTTAGCGCCGAGCTTGATGATGACCTGCCGGGGGCCGAGTTTCAGCAGTTCCCGCGCCAATTCGTCCGCCTCGCCCGCTCCGAGCTCATGGGCGGGCCTGCCCAGCAGGACCAGCGCTTCGGTTTCGTTCGGGGTCAGGATATCCACCTGGCTGAGCAGGCCGGGAGGGAGCGGCCGCGCCGGCGCCGGATCGAGGATGGTGGTCATCGCGCGCGATCGGCCCAGAGCGGCGGCCGCCATGACGGTTTCAAGCGGGGTTTCCAGCTGCAGCAGCAGATAGCCTTCCGGGGTAAAAAGCGGGGCGGCGGTTTCCAGGTCGCGCGCAAGCAGCCGTCCGTTGGCGCCCGCCGCTATGGCGATCATGTTCTGGCCCCCGTTCTCGACGAAGATAAGGGCCACTCCGGTCGCTTCGTCCTCGGTGCTCATGATCTGGGAAGTGTCCACCCCGGCCGCCTTAAGGCTCGTTCTTTGCTGGTCTCCAAAGATGTCCGCGCCCACACGGCCCACCATTTTTGCGTTGCCTCCCAGTCTGGCGGCGGCGCAGGCCTGGTTCGCGCCTTTTCCCCCGGGCAGCATCTGGAAGCCCCAGCCGTTCAAGGTTTCCCCGCGCGCCGGCAATTGCTTCATCCGCACCACAAAATCCATGTTAAGACTGCCTACGACTACGATAGGTTTGGACATAGGTTCAGCTCCTTTTCAAGTTCAATAACTTCTGGCGGCGATCAGAAGCGTCAGGCCGACGGCATAAGAAATGAACATCAGGACCAGCAGTTTATTGGTGCCTGCCGGGGCATTTTTAAATTCTTTCCATACAAAGACCCCCCAGAAAGCCGCCACCATCGTCGCCCCCTGTCCCAGTCCGTAGGAAATGGCCGGCCCGGCCGCTCCGGAAGCGAGAATGCTCAGGGACATTCCGATGTTCCAGATGGCCCCGCCCAGAATGCCCGTCAGATGGAGTTTCAGGCTGCCCTTGCTGAAATAATCGCCGAAAGGCACCGGTTCGCCCACAAAAGGCTTGATCATAACCAGGCTGTTCCACAGAAAATTGGAAAGCAGCAGTCCGGCGGAAAAAAGCGCGACCGCCGTGTAGGGGCTTAATTTTCCGGGTTCCAGGATCGCAAAATCAGCGGACATGGCGGCCACTACGAAGCGATAAAAGAAGCCCATCAGAACGCCCGCGACGATGGAAAGGAGTATGCCCTTGGCGGTTGTTTTTTGCCCGGAGGTAAGGCGTTTGTAGGCCAATGCGTCCACCAGAATGGCTATCACTACTCCCGCCACTCCCAGGAACAGGATCGTCGGATCGCCTTCAGGTTTTGTCAGGTAGGTCGTTATCACGCCAAGGGCAAGGGCCAGGCCCACGCCTATAGGGAACGCAACGGCCATTCCCGCGATGTCGATAGCCGCCACCAGAAGAATATTCGAGAGATTGAAAATGATCCCGCCCAGGAACGCGGACCAAAGCGCCGCGCCGTCCGCCTGGCTCAGATCCGCCAGGAACCCGCGGCCCGCCGTTCCCATGCTCCCCATGGTGAAAGCCGACAACAGGGAAAGAAGAAGAACGCCGACGGCGTAATCCCAGTAAAAAAGCTGGAAGGGCCATTGTTTGCCGGCCAGCTTCTGCGTGTTGGCCCAGGAACCCCAACACAGCATGGTTATAAAACACATCAAGATCGCGACAGGGTAAGACTCAACGATGACCATACAGGCCTCCTTATTTTGAACGGTCGACTGCGGGCCTGTTTATAAAACCAACAGGCGCGGCCTTTTTGTGCAGCCCGCTTGTGTACAGTTTACCTCCGGACAACGTGTGCGGTAAGGGCCATAAGGCTCAGGGCTTGCCGGGAAAAGGCCCAGCAGGGACTAGGCCCTTTAAAAACCGCCTGCGGAAAATAAAATAGTACAATTGTTAAGCCGCGTGTCAGGAAGTTTTTATTTAAGTTATGAAAAAACACGGTTTTATTTCCCTAGCATCCTTTCTCAGCCTTAATTTTCTGCTGTCCCTGCTGATCGGCCTGGGATATTTCATGTTCGTCGGGTCCCACCCGGTGGAGATAGCGTTTTCCGTCACGGCTTATCTGTCCAATACTTTTATGATCTATGCCGCCTTGCTGGCGGTGTCGTTGGTCCCTTATTTTGCCGGAACCGGGGCTGCGATTTTTATCCCGTTTGCGGCTGTTATCCAATTGATCCTGGTGCTGGATGTCGCCATTTATAAGATCTTCCGTTTTCACCTTAATTCGATGGTCGTTAATCTGATCTTTACACCCGGCGGCCTTAAATCCCTGGACCAGGGGCCCGGCATCCTTGTGCTGTTCTTCGGCATCGCCGCGGCGTTGCTTGCCGCGGAATTTTGGTTTTATAAAGCGTCCGTGCGCTCGGCGGCCGGCAATAAGGGGATCGCAGCGATTTTGCGCGGGAGATGGAAATCGTTATTGGCGGTTTTTTTATTCTTGGTAGCGCTGGACAAAGGGTTGTTCGCCTGGGGGACCCTTTACGATAATGTCCATATTACGAGCAACGCCAAACTTCTCCCCTTATATCAGCCGCTTAAGATCAGGACCTTCGCCAGTAAATATCTGGGGGTGAAACTGGATGAAGAGGTTACGGTCCATATAAGCAAGGAAGATTCCAAACTGGATTATCCCAAGCGGCCGCTGGAAACGGTCCCGCCGAAAAAGCCGCTTAATATCCTGATCATCGTGCTGGATTCGTTCCGCTACGACATGCTGGATAAGGAAATAACTCCCGAGCTGTGGGCCTTTTCGAAAAGAGCTTCGGTGTTTAACGACCATTACAGCGGCGGTAACTGTACGCGGTTCGGAATTTTTTCAATTTTTTACGGCATGTACGGGAACTACTGGTTTTCGATGCTGGGAGAACGCCGCGGCCCGGTCCTGATGGATGTTCTTAAGGCCCAGGGCTACGAGGTGCGGCTGTTCGCCGGAGCGGAGCTCAGTTTTCCGGAGTTCAATAAAACCTGTTTCGTGAATGTGCCGAGGGAAAATATTTACGACCTGCCCAAAGCCGAAGGCCAGGTCGGAAAGGATATAGCGATAACGGAAAAGTTCCTGGATTTCGCCGTTAACCGCAAGAAGGACAAGCCGTATCTGGCTTTTATCTTTTACGATTCTTCGCACGGCAGTTATGTTTATCCGGCGGGTTTCGAGAGATTCACGCCGGCCGGGGCGGATGTGAATTACCTGACTTTGAACCAGGCGACCATCCTGCCTCTTTTTAATAAATACAAGAACTCCCTCTATTTCGAAGATTCGCTGGCGGGGAGCATCCTGAAAACGCTGGAGCGCCTGGGCGGGCTGAAAGACACGGCCGTGCTGGTGATGGGGGACCATGGCGAGGCTTTCTTTGAGAAAGGCTATCATGGGCACAACCGCGCTTACAGCGCCGAAGAAGTGAAGGTGCCGCTGGTGTTTTATCTGCCCGGCCGCGCTCCCGGCGTGATAAAGGCGGTCACCAGCCATGTGGATATAGCGCCCACGCTCATGAAGTTGGCCGGGGTACGGAACGCGCCCGCCGACTACTCCAGCGGCAAGGACCTTTTTGACAGGTCCGACAGGGCTTTCGTCACGGCGTTCTCGTGGGATACTTCAGCCCTGATAAAGGATAATTACGCCCTGGTGATGCCGCTGGAGGCGTATAAGGGCGGGTTGCAGCTGCACGGTCCGGATTACAAAGAGATCCCCGGCAATCAAGCCCTGGCCCCGTACATTCCATACCTGCTGGACTTTCAGAAAGAAGCCAAAAGATTCTACAAGTGAGTCCCGCGCTGCGCGGGGCTCGGTAAAAGGCACGAGGCCTTTTTCTTTACGGGATCTCGATGACCGCCGGGTGGCGGGAGATCACTTCGATCTGCTGGGGCGTGAATTCCCGTATCTGCCCGGGATCGTTAGGCTCGCGCGAACTCATGATGTTGACGAGCTTCCTGTCGGGCGTAGTGTCGGGGATCTGATCGGATATGAGGGTTCCCAGTTCCCGGTCGTGATAGAGGCCCAGGTAATGACCGAGCTCATGGGCCACGGTATTGGCGAAGATCCTGGGATAACGGGTGTTCGGCTCCGACAGCGCTATTCCCCCGAAAGTGTAGCCCGGGGATAAGGCCGGGCCTCCGATCCCGGAGGCGAAACCGCCCAGCCCGCCCAGTACCGTCCGGAGAAAAAACAAATTTATGCCGTTCGTGGCGGAGCCCGTGTTTAACAGGCTTTCGACCTGCTCAAAAGTATTCACTTCCAAACCGCCCGGGTTTTGGGAGGCGCCGCCGAGATCCGTAACCGCCGCGATCTGAAGGTCTATCCCGGCGGCCGCGAAGATCCCTGTAAGGGCGCCGAGAAAATCCGTTAGGTCCGCGCGTTTGGATCTATAGGCCTCCTGGGTCCAGCCGGCGGCGCCTGAAAAATACAGGTTAAGCGGCAAAACTCTTTTCCTTGCGGTTTTGTCCGGGACCCTGAAGAGAGCCCGCAATTTAAATTTCGGAGTCGTCAAATTTCCGGAGACATCCTTAACCCTGACTTTCCAGGCGCCGGGAGTTAAAACGACGCCGGGGTTGTTCGGAACCACGGCCGACCCATAGCCGTGAAGACAATAGATCGTGCGGTTAGGGCTTAAAAAAGGCCCCGGTTCTCCGCTGAACGATTTAATATTCCTCAACTGATCGGGATCGAAGCCTTTTTCTACCGTGTAAGAAATTAAAGTTTCCCGCACGGCGCCGTCCGCACCGGTCCTGAAAAGATCCGTTACAAGAGGAACGCCGGCGGCATCGGAATAAATTTCGATCTGCATGCTTTTCGCGCCGGGGGGGACCTCTATGGCAAGTTTATCCGAAAAGCCGTCCTTATTAAACGAGGAATAAAATTCGACGGCCGTAACAGGGTTCGTTTGGCCGGCGGCGGCCCGATTTTTTGCGGCGCCTGTATTCGCCGGCTCCGCCGGTAACGCGGGGATATCGGGATCCGAGGCGGAGATTTGAAGCGCCGAGGGCGTCGGGGCGGCTCTAAGTTCATTCAGCGCGGTTTCCGCCGGGCGGCAGTTTGCCGGTCCCGCCAGGGTAAAAGCCGCCGCGAGTAAGATTTTTTTCATTGGTATCGCCTGCCGTGCATTTTTTTAATTTAAAGAAGCGCAAATTGCCGGGCGGTTGTTCTATGCCGATAGTTTATCAAAACCCAGGAGATCGGGTTAGGGTCCAAATACCTGGTTTACTCCGGCAAATGGCGGATCCCCGATAGGCCTTCAGGTCCACGGCTGTCCATAAATTCTTAATGCGAAAACATGCCATAATATGTACTGACGGCTGAAGATAGCCGATACAAAGAGAGGAGTTATGAAAAAAATCTTAGTGAAGCCGGTTGTTTTCGCGCTTATCGGGTTGTTCGCGGGCGTCCCCGTAAAAGCGGAAAATACCGTTACCGGGACCTGGGCGACCGTAGCTGATGAGGGCCCCGACAAGGGCAAAGTGAAATCCCATGTGGAGATCTATGAGAAAGACGGGGCCTATTTCGGCAAGGCCGTTGAATTAATGCTCAAACCGCAGGACCTGCTTTGTGAAAAATGCGCGGGGATCTTAAAAAACAAGCCGATAGTCGGCATGATCTTCTTGCGGGATATGAAAAGTTCGGGAAAGCGGGATAAGGACTTCGGCGACGGCTACGCCGGCGGAACGATCATGGACCCGGATAACGGCAAAACCTACAAATGCAAATTATGGGTCAAAGGGGACGTCCTGACGGTACGGGGCTACATCGGATTCTTCTACAGGACCCAGCGGTGGCTCAGAGTGAAGTGACCCGGAATTAATTTGATATTATATAGGCCTGCCCGGCGCTTTCGGCCCGGGTGGGCAAGGACCGTATTTTTCGGCCTCATGGCGGGTCGGGAGGAAAAATGATAAATGTTTCCGTAAAGTGTCCGTATTGCGGCAAATCGCTGATGGATCCAAAAAAGAAACTGGACGACGCAGCCTCCATTCTCGTCAATCTTTCGTATGCCGGAAAGAACGCGCCTCTTCATATGAGCGCGGCTTACGGCAGCTATCTGACGGACTCCGCGCTCGGCGTGTCGATCGGTAAAATACCCGGCTTTCGCTGCCCTCATTGCAAAGCCGATCTTAAGAGCACCAGAAAATGCGACATTTGCGGGGCGCAGATGGTGGCCCTTGATCTTAAGGAAGGCGGCCAGGTGCAGATCTGCGCCCGGCGCGGCTGCAAAAAGCATCTCCTTGAATTCCAGAATCCCGACAGCGAACTGCAGGCTTTCTACAAACATTATGTGAAAGCCCTGAAATGAACCCGTCCCATAAAGTCCTTGTCCTCATGCCGCTTCTCGCCCTGGGAGCGGCGGTGTTCTGGTATGTGTCCGGGCATAAGACGGAGGAGTATTCCGGCAGGGAGCCTCAGGTCCTGAACACGGGCGGCTCCCTTCCCGCGGCGGCGCCCGCGGTCGGTCCTGAGCAGGAGGAGACCCGCGCCCTGGCCGCCCTGGAGATCCAGGGCCCTCCGGAATTCAGGAGCCAGGTCAGGGGCGCGCTGAAACTGATCTGGATGGCCGACCGGGCGACCTTCCTTTTTATCAGGGATCAGCTTTATGTGATCCGTAACGAGGATAAGACCGGTTTTTATCTGGACGCCGGCCGGCCCGTGGCCGCCGTTTCCAACGCCCAGGCCTTCAGGTCTATGCCCTGGTGCGCCGGCATCATCGCCCACCAGGCTTTTCATGCATATGCCAGGCTTAAAACCGCAAAGAAGTCCGCGTTCCTTCCTCCGCCGCCCGGGACGGAAGCGGTTTTAAAGGTCGCGGCCAATCCCATGTCCCTTAAATTCACCAGCCTGGAGTCAATGCTGTCCGTGGAGCGGCAGGCTTCCGGATTTCAGCTCAAGATCCTGACCGAGACCGGCGCTTCCCGCGCCGAGATCCGGAGCGTGGAAAAAAGAGCTCCGCGGGATTTCACCACAGGCCACGACGGCAACTATTCCATTCTACCGTGATAGTTCATCGATAAACCGTGAAACATCTTATAAAAGCGCTTAAAATAGGCTCCGTGGAGCTTAGGAATAATCTGGCTCTCGCGCCCATGGCGGGCATAACCAACGCCGCGTTCAGGTCTCTTTGCATAGAGGGCGGCGCGGGGCTGGTGGTCAGCGAGATGGTTTCGGCCGAAAGCATCCGGTACGGGAATAAAAAATCCCTGAAATTGCTGGAGGTCCGCCCCTCCGAGCATCCCATCGCCATGCAGCTCTTCGGCGCCGACCCCGAAAGCATGGCGGCCGCGGCCAGGCTCGCCGTGGAGCTGGGCGCCGATATTGTGGACATAAACGCGGGCTGTCCCATGAAAAAAGTTCTTCGTTCAGGCTCCGGCGCGGCTCTTATGAAAGAGCCGTTAATACTGGAGGCCATAGTTAAAAAAGCCGTTAACGCGGTTAAAGCTCCGGTTACGGTAAAGATCCGGTGCGGGCTCACGGCCGATATGGTTCTCAGTCCGCGTCTGGCCCGCGTGATAGAGGGCGCGGGCGCCTCCGCCATCACTCTGCACGGCCGCCCCGCTTCCAGTTTCCACACCGGCCCGGTGGACTATGACGCCTTTGCCGCCACCGCCGCCGCCGTAAAAATACCGGTTTTCGGCAACGGCGGGGTCGGTACGGCCGCGGCCGCGGCTAAAATACTTGAGACGGGCTGCGCCGGCGTCGCCATCGGCCGCGCCGCCGTGGAGGACCCCGCCGTTTTTTTAGAGATCGCGGAGGGTTTGAGCGGCCGGCTTCATGAGGCGGGCCCGGAAGCCGGGTCCGCCGCGGAACAACTTACCGGCCGCGCCGCCGACCCGGCGCGGCGCATACGGTTGTTTATCCGGTTCCTCGAACTTAATACGGCCCTCTATGGCGGCGACGAGGGAGTGGTGCGCGCCCGCAAACTGGTGGGCTACTGGCTGAAGGGGTTTCCCAACTCCTCCGCGCTGCGCGGCGATTTTATGAAGGCGCCGGGTCTTAATGAGGCCAAAGCTCTTTTGCTACAATATCTTTCGCAGCGCCCGGCGCGGTGAACCCATGTTATGAACAAAACTTTCAATATCCCCGATACGCCCCTGATGCAGCAATATGCCGCGCTCAAAAGTTCGTACCCTCACGCGGTCTTGTTTTTCAGGTTGGGCGATTTTTATGAAATGTTCGCCGACGACGCCAGGACCGCAAGCGGGCTCCTGGGAGTGGTGCTCACTTCCAGGGGGGGCGTGCCCATGTGCGGCATCCCCTATCATTCTTCTTCGGGTTATATAGCCAGGCTTCTAGCCGCGGGCCGCAAGGTCGCCATTTGCGAGCAGATAGCTCCTTCCACGGAAGAGGCGAAAAGATCCAAGCTGTTCAAGCGCGAGGTGGTGCGGCTCATCACTCCCGGCACTATCGTAGAGGATGAACTTCTTCAGACCAAAACGGCTAATTACCTGGCCGCCGTGGAGATAGACATCGTAGGCTGGGGACTTTCCTACATCGAAGCCTCTACGGGCGAGTTTTTCTCAACGCAGAATTTGAACGACCCGGACCTTTACCAGCTCGCCTCCCTGCTTTCAAAGGTCGCCCCTTCGGAAATAATCGGCGGCGCCGATACCCTGGCCGAAATACGCAAACGGGTTTTAAGCTCCAACGGCGCCGTCCTGAGCGAATGGCCTTCACCGGCGGGTTCCGGCGCCCCGGCGGCAATAATAGAACAGACCGCGGCCTGGCAGAAAGGAGCCGTCTGGCAGAACAATAAACTGGCGCTTAAAACCGCGCTTAACGCCATAGCGTATATCAGGGAGAATCAGCCGGGCCTGCGGGAATCTTTCTCCCCGGCTTTTTTCGAGCCGTCCAACAGGATGCAGCTGGACGAGTCGGCTATCAAGACCCTGGAACTGGTCAACGCGGAATACGGCGAGGATTCCAGGACCCTTTGGGGCGTGCTGGACGCCACAAAAACTTCCATGGGCTCCAGGATGCTTAAAAAATGGATCCTTGAGCCGCTGACCGAACTGCACGCTATAAACGGCCGCGCCCAGTTCACCGCCTTTCTGGCGGGGAACCGGGAGGCCAGGGAGGCTCTCGCCGGGATCCTTGCCCAGGTCCCGGACATAGAGCGCGTGCTCGGCCGTGTGATAAACGGGAGCGCCCTCCCAAGGGACGCAGCGGCAGTCCGCAAAGCCCTGGGCCAGTTGGCGCATCTGAAGCCGCTTTTAAAATCCCCCGAGTTTTTTGAATGCGTGCCGGAACTGGCCGGCCGGGTGGAAACGGTTTCGCCCGCCCTCTCCGCCTTGCGTACGGTCCTGGACCGCGCCATAACTGAAACGCCTCCCGCCAGGCTTTCCGACGGCGGGGTTATCAGGGAAAATTATAACGCGGAACTGGACGAGCTTCGCGGCCTGCGCAAGAACAGCCAGCAGGCCCTGGCCGGGATCGAAGCCGCTGAAAGAGAGAAAACCCAGATCCCCTCGCTGAAAGTAGGCTATAATTCGGTTTTCGGCTATTACCTGGAAGTGACCCGGACGCATTTGCCGAAGGTCCCCCATTATTACACGCGCAAGCAGACCCTGGTCAACGCCGAGCGGTTCATCACCGAAGAGCTTAAGGTCCTGGAATCCAAGATCCTGGGCGCGGAAGAACGGATGCTCAAGCTTGAGACTCACCTCTTCGGCGAGATCCGGGAACTGCTGCTGGGGAATTTGAAAGAACTGCGGATTTTCGCCCTGGCTGTCGCGGAACTGGATGTTTTTTACGCCCTGGCCGAGAGCGCCCTGAAATACGATTTCGTACGGCCCGTAATGTCCTCCGGGGCCGGGCTTGTCATAGAAGAAGGCCGGCACCCGGTGGCCGAACGGTACCTGCCGGCGGGTTCATTCGTGCCGAACGACCTGAATATAGGCGACAAGGATCCGCAGATCATCATCCTGACCGGCCCCAACATGAGCGGCAAGAGCGTCTACCTGCGCCAAAGCGCGCTTATCGTGATCATGGCCCAGATGGGCGGCTTTGTGCCGGCCCGCTCGGCCGTCATAGGCGTGACCGACCGCATCATGACCCGCATAGGCGCCCAGGACAGGCTTTCCCGCGGCGAATCCACGTTCATGGTGGAGATGCGCGAGACCGCTTCCATCCTGAACCTGGCCACGCCCAGGAGCCTGATCCTATTGGATGAGGTCGGCCGCGGCACCTCCACATTCGACGGTATTTCCATCGCCTGGGCCGTGGTGGAGCACCTGCATAAGGCGTCCGGCGGGCCCAAGGTGTTGTTCGCGACGCATTATTTCGAGCTGACCGAGCTGGCCGAAAAATTCCCCGGCATACGGAACTTCAATATCTCGGTGAAAGAGTGGACCAACTCCGCCGGCAAGACGGAAGTGGTTTTCCTGCACAAGATCTCCGCCGGGCCCGCCGACAAGTCTTACGGCATCCATGTGGCGCAGCTGGCCGGCCTGCCGGACGCGGCCATACGGCGCGCCAAAGAGATCCTGCATGTCCTTGAGACCAAGGGCAATATAGAAGTGAAGGGCGGGACCGAGGACACTGCGCCCATGCTGCCCATTTTTTCGGAACACCCCGTTCTGGACGAGATAAAGTTATGCGAACCGGACAACCTCACCCCTCTTCAGGCGCTTAACACCCTTATAGGCTGGAAAAAAAGGTTAACCTGACGCCGCGCGGTCCCGCCGCCGCGGCTTACCGGGGAGCTCCGCAAAGCTCCCTTGCTTCTTTCAGCAGCGAAAGGACCGAGGAGGTATGCCCCCAGTTCATGAGGTCCGGCTTGGAAGCGTCTCCCTTCATGGCCGGTACGCCGCCCCAGCGGCAGACCGGATCGTTCAGGTCCCGGTCGGCGCAAAGTTTGCCGTCGCGGGCGTAATACCAGTCCGCGAAACTTTTATAAAGCCCCTGCAGCTCGGGTAGTTTTCCGTTTTTGGCGCAGGCGGCCGTGGCGTTCAACAGATGATAGCCGACTATCTCGAATTCGGAATTCCTCATCTTGTGCGGCTCTTCCTTAAAATCCTGAATACCCTGGTCGATGTACTGAAGCCGGGTTTTGGTCGTGAACTCCCTTACCACATGGGCCCAGTCCGCTGTTAAGAACCCGGGGGCCTCGCCGAAGATGCTTACCATAAGCATAAGGGTCACCCAGGGACGGTCGCCCGGTTTGGCCAGATCCCCGAACAATTCGACCGGCGGCCCTTTCTTTGAAAGCCCGCCGAGGAAAATGCCTTTAAAAAGATCTTCCGGAGTCCCCGTGATATCCTCGATGCAGGAACGGTCCCGGATGGCCCAGCTGGAAGGGTCGTAGGGATCGCCGTTCGCCGTGTCTACCACCAGCTTGGCGTCCGTCTGGACAAAGAAGTCCTGAATAACGCCTCCGCAGGTCCGTGACCGTTGTTTCATGGATTCATCGGCATCGTCCAGGCCGAAGAAGGTGCCGACATTCCATAATTTATCAAGGCCCTCTTCAAGGCAGGGCTGCCCTGTCTCCTGGATCAGGGTCTTTTCTTTTTTTTGCGCTTTCAGCCACTTGGTGAAAGGGTCCGTCACCGGCGGTTCGTCATAAACAAGCTCATAGTTCGTCACCACCGATCTTTTTTGACGGCATTCGTCCTTCACATGGATGATCATCACCCAGTTCTCGCGGCCTTTGGCCCATTGATCCAGGCCGTAAAGAGAGATGTTGGCGAGGTCTTCCGGGATGATCCCGTAAAGGCCGCGGCGAAAGGGGGGGAGGCTATAGTTGTTCCCGGTGCCCGACATGATGAATTTGTCCCAGATCTCCTGCGCGATGCCGTGCTGGTTGATATCCTCCGTCAGGACCGACCGGCCCCCCGCGTGAAGAAGATATTCCGCCCCGACGAGTTTCGGCGCGCGGGCGGCTCCCGCGCGCGCGACAGCCGCGCCCGTGAGAGAAACTGCAAGGAACGTAGATAACCAGAACATTACTTTATTGTGCGCCATGTAATTACCTCGCTTCCGGACCGGATATGGGTATAAAAACAGTATCGGCTGTTAATCCGGCCGGCGCATGGGCACAAAGGGAAGTTTATCAGAGGAAAAAGACCCACCCTGCCATGGGACTTCGTATTTTGTATCATAGGGGGATATTTATGAAAACAAAACCTCATGTCCGGGAGATCCCGTACGCGGAGCCCTCGGTCCTGGCGGTAAGGCTCGCCGGCCGAAAAAGCATGATGCTGCTTGACAGTTCCATGCGGCATCCGCGGCTTGGGCGCTATTCTTATCTGTCCTGCGACCCGGCGGCCTCCCTTATCGTCAGGGACGGCATGACCGTCTGGAATGGAGAGGCCCAATCCGGGCCCGCGCTGCGCGTCCTGGACAGGGTCCTGGCGGAGAACCGTACGGCCGGTCTTAGCGGCCTGCCGCCTTTCCAGGGCGGATTCATGGGGTATATCGGTTACGAATTCGGCAGGACGCTTGAGCCTGGCGCCAGGATCGCCGAATCTCCCGGCCTGTGCCCGGAACTTGTGCTGAATTTTTATGACGCGGTCGCCGCCTTCGACCATGAACACGGGCGCGCGTTCATTATTGCCGCCGGGTTCCACGGCCTGAAAGCGGCGGAAAGGGCGGACGGCCTGGAACAACTCCTTTCCGGCCCCGGGCCCGTTTTGCCGCGCGAAAGCCGCGTCGGCGGGTGGAAGTCCAATTTTACGCGGGCGGGTTATGAGGCCTCCGTGAAACGGACCGTCGATTATATCCTGGCCGGAGATATCTTTCAGGCCAATATCTCGCAGTGTTTCAGCGCCCGGCTGCCGGAGAAGTTCGACGCGCTCGCTTTCTACCTCCGGCTTCGCGCTCTTAACCCGGCCCCGTTCTCCGCGTTCATGGAGCATGAAGGGCTTGCGCTCGCGTCAAGCTCGCCGGAACGATTCCTCAGTTTCGACGGCCGGCTGGCGGAAGCCAGGCCTATAAAAGGCACGCGCCGGAGAGATCCTGACCCCGGGCGGGACGCGGCGCTGATGGAGGAACTGCTTACTAGCCGCAAGGACCGGGCCGAGAATGTCATGATCGTGGACATTCTGCGCAACGACCTTTCGCGCGTCTGCGATCCGGGTTCCGTCTCCGTGCCGGTGCTGTGCGGGCTTGAAAGTTACGCGGCCGTCCATCATCTGACCTCGGTCGTAACCGGGCGGCTGTCGGAAAACCGCACCCGTGGCGACCTGCTGGGGGCGTGCTTCCCGGGGGGGTCCATAACCGGAGCGCCGAAGATCAGGGCCATGGAAGTGATCGCAGAGATAGAGGGGCGGCCGCGCGGCGTCTATTGCGGTTCGATAGGCTTTTTCGGCGCAAACGGCACTATGGACCTGAATATCGCCATCCGAAGCGCGATGTTCGCCGGCGGCGCCGCAAGTTTCCAGGGCGGAGGAGGGATCACGGCTGGATCCGACCCGGCCGCGGAGTATGACGAGACCATGGCGAAGGTGGAGCGGCTTATGGAGGCTTTCGGGGACCGATGATCCTGATAATAGACAATTACGACTCTTTTGTTCACAACATAGCGCGCTATTTTGAGGAGTTGGGCGAACGCACGCGCGTGAGGCGGAGGGATGAAGTTTCGCGCGGCGATCTTGTTATGGACGCGCTGGTGATCTCTCCCGGCCCCTGCACACCGCGTTCGGCGGGCGGCTCCATGGACCTGCTGCGCAGATTCTCGGGCAGGACGCCGATCCTGGGTATCTGTCTCGGTCATCAATGTATCGGCGAGGCTTTCGGAGGAAAAGTCGTCCGGGCGCGGCGGCCGATGCATGGGGACTCTTCGCGCATTTTGCATGACGGGACGGGTCTTTTTGCCGGGATCCCGGACGGGTTTAAAGCGGGCAGGTACCATTCGCTGATAGTGGGGGAGGAGGGGCCGGAGCTGGAGGTCACGGCGCGTTCCGAGGAAGGCGAGATCATGGCGCTGAGGCACAGGTCCCACCCGACCTATGGCGTGCAATTCCACCCGGAATCCATACTGACCGAGCATGGCTATGAGCTTTTACGCAACTTCCTGAAGGAGCTTAAGTGAGGCGCGCGCGTTCAAAGGGATGGGACCGTAGCGGCGGGTCTCCGCCGCCGCCCGTTCCGCGCGGGCTGCTGCTGGGAGACGGAGCGTTCGAAACGGTTCTGACGCTTAACGGCCGGCCGGTCTGGCTGCAGGACCATCTTGACCGGCTGATGCCGGGTATTTCTTTTTTAGGCCTGAGGGCGGACCGCGCGGCTCTCGAACGCGAGGCCCTCGCGGCATGCGGCCCGGGGCTGGGTATTCTCCGCCTCACCGTGGCGCGCGGCGGATGCGCGCGCGGCCTGGCCGCCGGTGGAACGGGCGAAGCTGTCGTACTGGCCGGCTTCACCCCGCTGCCCTACGGAATTGTCTACGCTCCGGTCCGGCTTGCGGTTTCAACGGTCCGCCGTAATGAAGGGTCGCCTTCGTCGCGGATGAAGACGCTGTCGTATCTCGACAACATCCTTGCGGCCCGGGAGGCCGCCTCGCGCGGAGCCGATGAGGCGCTTATGCTTAATAACTCCGGCCGTGTCGCCTGCGCCGGTATCGGCAATATTTTTATTCTCCGCGGCTCAACACTTGTCACGCCGCCCGGTTCGGAAGGCGTTCTGGCCGGGATCGCGCGCAAGCATGTTCTGGCCTGCGCGCCGGGGCTCGGCCTTGAGCCGCGCGAAGAACCGTTGGGGGTTGGGGAACTGATGAGGGCGGACGCGGTTTTTATGACCAACAGCCTCCGTCTTATAAATCCGGTCACGGAACTGGACGGCGCGGAGCTGAATCGCGCCGGCGCCGGTACGGTCGAAAGGCTCTTTTCAATGTTGCGTGCCGGGATAATTGCAGAGACAAGCTGTGATCCGTTTCAGCCGGCGGAGCCTTTGCTATAGCAATTTCCTGTCCGACTGTGGGTTTACGGCCTTCTTCAGAATATCCGTTCCCTTAACGCGACAGGTGTGCCCAAGCATACCTTTGCGGCAAATCTGGGCTTTTCCGTTGGAGAAAACCGCGTCGACCACCCAAACGGTATTGTTGTCGCTGACGACAACGGTGTCGTATTTCTGAACCCCGTTATAGCTGGAAATTTCCACTCCAAGACTGTTAATTTCCTCAGTTTTACAGTTATAGGCCGGCTCTCCTAAGAGCCCGCGATTGAAAGACCGGCTGTAACGACAAACAACGGCTTTCCCGCCAGGTAAAACCGCATCGACAACACCGGTTTCATCATTTTTATCCACGACAATAGACTCTTTGCCTATGGCCGGGATGGGCGGAGTTTTGTGCTGGTCGACTTTCATGACTTTCGGCGCCGGCAGCTCGATCTGGATCTTCCCCAAACCGGCCTGGCTTAACGCGGAATCAGCGTAAGCCGCTCCCGACAACATAGTTAACATCGCTATCGTAATAACTTTGTTCATAATGTTTCTCCCCTAACCAAGATCATGTACCCGTTGTTGTTATAGTATAGTCCGCGTGCCGCAAAAGCGCCTGGGCCCTAAGGCCCGGTAAACACGGCCGTTAGTCCCAATCGAATCCGGGACTAAAAATTTTTGCCGCAAAAATTTTTAAGGATTTAAATCGTCAAAGACTACGGATCTCAGGTTGCGGCCGGAGGCGGCGGCCTGGGCTTTTATTCCGGAAACGGCTTCCTGGACCCTGTCCAGATATAAGGCGGCGGTCTCAATGTGGAAGCCGTAATGGACATAGAGCTCCTTTTGCCCGGTCTTTGAGGCTGCGAGCCGTTTATAAAGTCCGGCCGCTTCCGCGCCTGTGACATAATCGGCTAAAGCGAAGGTGTCCGGGAATTCAGTAAGATGCCCGGCTCCGGCGCTGATCGTATAAGGCAGAGAGCGTATGTTGATGTCCGGCCAAAGCTGAGATAGATACGGGTAAATGGGCCTGTCTCCCGCCTCCCTTTCGATCAGGGGGACGGTTACCGCCGAGCTTTCCTGTTTAAATCCTTCAAGCTCCAGGGCTTCAAGGACATTAGGCGCGGCCGTCCAGCCGCCCGCCCTGAACGCTTTGATCCCGTCAAACCCGTTCTTGCGCAGGACGCCCAGGCTGTAACGCAGGACGCTGCGCAGTTCGTCAACGGTATAAGCGCTGATCATGATATCCCAGCCACGGTCTGCTCCGTCAGTCGCGGCGGAGCCGGATCCGTTCTCATACCAAAAACTCGGCGAATCTCGGTACGGCGCTCCGGTTTGGGTAAACAGGCTTTCCCAGCCGTGCAAATGCAGACCGAGCTGGTCGCCTTCCTTTAAAACCGACCTCATGGCCGCAGCGACCGTCCCGGCGCGCGCGCCGGGTTTGGTGAAATAAGCGGCGTTCAGAAAATGGACTATCTTAATGTCCGGATTTTTGGCCCGGAACTGTTTCACGGCTTTAAGATTGCCGGGGGTCAGCGCGTCGCCCTCCCAATCTACGGAAATGACCAGGTTGACGGCCGCGGCCGTTCCGGGAGCAGGCCGCGCTCCGGCCGGTGTTGTGTGGAACAATAAACCGAATCCCAGGATCAACCGGTTATATTTCATGAATTGTTCTCCAGTAATAGTGTAGCCTGCCGGTATCCGGCAGACCAGGGCACACGGCCCTACCACCGCCTGGGTATTTTGGGCCCAGCTGTCGTACTTTTAAGGAAACGGCAGGCCTGGCAGTTCGCGGGTCCTGCCGACGGGGTTGGCTTCCGGGGCCGGGTCGGCCAGCGCGGCCGCCCTTATCCTCGCCCTCCTGAATGTAAAAGTCGGGCTCCGGATGCCCCTACAGCCAATCCCCGTCGTCACCCGCTCCAATTTATTCACCTGCCGCTTATTCTATATTCAACATATCCCCACCCTTAATTATGATAAAGCGTAATTAACCCGCCCGGTGGTTTCTGCAACCTGACAAAGACAGTTGTTGATGCTGTCCAGGGAAAAAGGGAACGGCAGGCCTGTAAGTTCGCGGGCGTGCCGGGGGCATGGGACTGCCGGGCACGCTATCGGACAAGCGGATCGCCAAAGCAGGGCTTAAAAAAGTAAAATCTCCTTATGTCCGAAATACAATTGCTGCCTGAAGAGGTCATTTCCAAAATAGCCGCCGGAGAGGTGATAGAACGCCCCGCTTCCGTTTTAAAGGAATTGCTGGAGAACGCTGTGGATGCGGGCGCGACGCGGATAACCGTCGATATCAAAAAGGCCGGCAAGCGGCTTATCCGGGTCAACGACGACGGCAAAGGCATGGACCTGGAGGATCTGAAACTTTCCGTGGGCCGCCACGCCACCAGCAAGATAAGGACCTTTGAGGATCTGGACGCTATAGCCACCTTCGGTTTCCGCGGCGAAGCGCTGTATTCCATTTTCGCGGTTTCAAAGCTGGCCATTACCAGCTTCAGGCCCGGCGCCGAAACCGGGCATTCCATTTCCGGCGAGGGCGGGCGGCTGCTTTCCGAGGCCAAAACCCCTCCCGTGAAAGGCACTACGGTCGAAGTCTCCGACCTTTTTTTCAACACGCCGGCCCGCGCCAAGTTCATGAAAAGCGAGCCTTCCGAACGCGCCCATCTGATCCGCACGGTGGAGGAAGCGGCCCTGGCTAATCTTAATACGGGCTTCACCCTTGCCATAGACGGGACCGAGATCTTTTCCCTGCCGCCCGGCGGAGAGGATTTCTGGGCGGCCCTGAAAGACCGCGCGGGTGTGATCCTGGGCAAAAATATCCACCAGGGACTGATCAAGGTGGAGGGCAGGAATCCGGCCATCTCCATTTACGGGCTTATTTCCAGGCCGGACTCCCTGTCGGCCACCCGCCTTAACCAGCTTTTTTTCGTTAATAAACGCCCCGTGACTTCGCGCGTGGCGCAGCAGGCGCTTTATCGCGGCTACGATACCATGCGCGGCGATAAGCACCCTGCCTGCGTTCTTTTTCTGGACCTGGATCCCGCCGATTTCGATGTAAATATCCACCCGCAGAAGAAAGATGTAAAATTCGCCTCGGAGGGCGAAATCTTCAGGAAGATCTCCAGCACGGTTTACAACGAGCTGCTTAAAAAACAGACGGCTTCCGTGGCCCTGACCGAGCCGGCCGCTGGCGGAGCTTCCGGCGCGGCCGAGCCGGGGGCCGGGCAAAGCGGCGAAACTTCCGTCCAGGGGCCGGACCTGTTCAGCCGGGAAACGCTTCAGCTTGAGCCTTGTTCACAGGAAAACGGGGAGACGCCCAACTGGTATCTGCCGCCGATCTCTTATCTGGGGCAGATAGCCAAGAGTTATCTTTTGTTCGAGTCCGGCGGCGGCCTGCTGGTGATGGACCAGCACGCGGCGCAGGAACGGATCTTGTTCGAGAAGTACCTGGAGGAGTTTTCCTCGGGTTCTATAAAGGTGCAGCCGTTGATGCTGCCGGTGTCGGTGGAACTTCCCCGTTCCCAGATCGAGACGGTGTTAAAGTGGAAAGACTGGCTGGACAAGGCCGGCTTCGAGATAGAGCGGTTCGGCGCCGCGACCCTGCGCCTGCATTCCACGCCGGCTTTGTTCTATTTTACGCCGGAGGCGCTGAGCGAATTCCTGGGCTATATGGCGCAGGTGCTGGGCGAGCCCGAGAAAGCTTCCGAAGATCTGAAGCGCAATACCGTGGCGACGATGGCGTGTAAGAAGTCGGTGAAAGCGCATGATTATATCAAGCCGCCGGAGGCGCTGCGCCTGATCACGGACCTGAAGGGGACCAGGGACAGTTTTCACTGTCCGCACGGCCGTCCCACGCTTTTTTATATTTCCCCGTCGGAAATAGCCCGCAAATTCCAGCGCACCAATATAATATAAAACGGCCCATGGAGGGGCCGTTTTATCGGGTGCGCGCGGCAACGCGCGCACGCATGGGGCTTGCTCCGCCGCCTGCCACGGTTGCCGGTCGACCCGGGAAGCGGTCCGCCCAGGCTATTTAGACAGCGTTGAGCAGTCGAAATAACCCTGGCCTTCCCCGCGGCCTTTTATAAGGAACTCTTCCATAGCTTCGTCTAAAGAGCCGCCGCCGCCTTTGATCTCATCCAGAGCCAGGCTGCCGAACATCGTCAGGTAAGCCTGGGCGGCCTTGGCCGCGAGTTTAGCCGGTTCGGCGGTGCCTGGGTAGGCGGCGTTGCCTTTAAAATATATGCTGTCCCTCGGGTCCGCGTTCAACCCCACGAGATGAACGCAGGCCCCCGCTACCGCCGGCGGCAGGAGCTTGTTGTCGTAATAGTAGCACAGGTCTTCGATAACGCGCGGATCCTGAACCGATCTCTGCGTGTGCGCCGGAGTAAATGAGTCCTCGATAGCGTGCGCGGCCACGCCGAGTGAAAAATACATAAGCTCGTAGGCGCGCAACGCTTCGCTCCTGCCGGCGGCATTGGTCCCGTTCAGCCATTCCTTCCAGGCTCTGCCCGTAAACTCTTTGACTATGCCCACCGCTTTATCGCAGGACCGGCGCGCCGAGTCGAGCCTGACCGGAGGGACGCCGCCGGTTTCCTGGTAGGTCCTTAAAAAATGAACGGGCATCCCCATGCCTGTCGGATTAAAGTTTTCGCAGGTGGAGGTGTGAAGGTCGATCCCCAGGTGGTCCGACCAGACCCGGCAGTAAAACTTGAAAAGATCGGACTTGGAGGATTCGGGAAGGTTAAGCCGGTACGGATAGTCCGCCGCGGTATTCCCCAACTGAACCCTGTTCGAGGTCAAAAGAGTGGAGTCGTCAAGATCGTCGGAACTATAAAAACCGCCTTTCAGGGTCTTGATACTCATGTCGAAATTTTTAGGCACAGGCCCCGTAACCGGTCTCTGGTCCAGGTCTTTCAGCCAGGCCTCGATCGCCGCCCCATGTTTGGAACGCAGCTCGCTATTGGCGCCCTCAATAGCGGACCCCGTCAACACGCTGTGAGAATTAAGCCGGTATTTCCCGAACTGATCCCAGCTCCAGGCGCCGGTCGGCGCCGAGAGAGAAAAAGAAAATGTGGACAAAACCGCCAATGATGCAGTACTGAAGGATATTTTTTTCATGCGCATATTATAAACCGGTCCGCGTAAAGCGTCATGGGCAGAAAAGGCACAAATTCAGGCCGGATGGCTTATAAAAAAATAGGCATTTAGGCCCAATTTCTTGAGGCCTGTGCCGGTTGTTGTCTATAATTGAACATCAATGACCGAGATTATCCTTACGACCCTGAACGCCGGGTATGGACATTGCGCATTCGGGCTGCGCTGTCTTATGGCGAACCTGGGCGAGCTTAAAACCAGGGCCGCGCTTCTGGAGTTCGGCGTTGAACAGCGGACGCCGGAGATAATCGAAGCCATACTTTCGCTGGAACCGCGGATCGTAGGTATAGGCGTATATGTCTGGAACGCCCGCGAATGCGCCATGCTGGCGGCCGAACTTAAGCGGCTGCGTCCGGAACTTATGATCATTCTCGGAGGCCCGGAGGTCGGTCATGAGACCGCCGGGCAGCAGATCTGCCGCGACGCGGACTTCGTAATAACGGGCGAGGGGGAACTGGCTTTCGCCGCCCTGTGCCGCGAGCTGCTTGCGGGGCGTCCGCCGGCCGGCAAGATCATCGCGGCTATCGCGCCGGACCCCGGCCTGCTGGCCTTGCCTTATGACTTGTACACCGATGAAGATCTCTCCAACAGAGTGATCTACGTCGAAGCTTCCAGGGGATGCCCCTTCGCCTGCGATTTTTGTCTATCCTCGCTTGATAAAACCGTGCGCGAGTTCCCGCTGGAGGGGCTGTTCGCCGCGTGGGGCAGGCTGTTGGAGCGCGGAGCCCGCCGCTTTAAGTTCGTGGACCGCACCTTCAACCTGGACCTGAAGAAAGCCTGCGCTATTCTTGATTTTTTTCTTGAACATCACGCCCCCGGAATGTTCCTGCATTTCGAAATGGTCCCGGACCGGTTCCCGGACGAACTTTATGCCCGGATAAAAAAATTCCCCGCCGGCTCCATACAGCTTGAGGTGGGGATACAAACTTTTAACGAGGCCGCGGCCGCGCGCATCAACCGCCGGCAGGATAATGCCGCCGCGGAACGGAACCTCCTGCGCCTGCGCCGCGAAACCGGCGCGCATCTTCATGCGGATCTGATCATAGGCCTGCCGGGGGAGGATCTGGCCGGTTTTGCCGCGGGCTTCGACAGACTTGCGGCCCTGGACCCGCACGAAATACAGGTCGGGATCCTTAAACGCCTGCGCGGAGCGCCGGTCTCGCGCCACGACGCGGCCTGGGGGATGGTCTACAGCCCTTACCCGCCCTATGAACTGCGGCAGAACAAACTTCTGGATTTTTTCACCATGCAAAGGCTGCGCCGGTTTTCCCGGTACTGGGACCTGATCTCCAACAGCGGGGTTTTCGTGGAAACCTCCAGGCTGATCTGCGCCGCCCCAAGCCCTTTCCGGAGCTTTATGGCCTTAAGCGACTGGCTTTACGCGCGGACCGGACAAACGCACGCCATTTCCCGCTCGCACCTGCGGGAATTGCTGCGGACCTATCTGACGGAAGTTCTCAAACAACCGGTTTCCGAAGCGAACGCCGTAACCGAGCGGGATGCGCTGGCTTCGCATCTGACCGGCAAAGGCACGGGCCGTCAAAGGCAGGCCAGGCGCGCGCAACAGGGGTAAAATGTCGTTTTACGACATTTTGTTAAAGCTTGGGCCTTTTAAAGTTCAATTAACAAAACACCGATCAAACGCCACAATTGGACTTTGTGGAAGCGGTTTCGAATCCTGTAGACCCCGCCACTTTGCCTCCGATCGACAAATACGATTCGGAGGTTTTTTTGTCGGTTTTTTATCTGCCGTTTCCCTTAGTGCCCAGGGCGTTGTAGGTCTTATGACTCTATTCGGAAATATTTTAAATGTTATAAACTAACGCCTGGGCGTTACATGTGTTTGGAGGTAATATTATGAAGAAGTTGCTGACGCAGTTTGTTTTTACGCTGGGCCTTTCAAGTGTCGTCTGCGCGCAATCGGCTCTGGAAAAGGCGGCCTTTAAAGATATTAAGCTTCTTGCTCCGGAAATCGCCGTAACAGGCGTTCCCTCCCCGGTAGAGCCCGTGCGCATGATGGACAAACCGTCCGTGAGCCGCACCCCGACCAAAGAATATGACAACTGTTATTATGACGGAGATGATTTTTATGTCGTTTATCAGGGCACAAAATACAGGGCCACGGCTGACGACGACAGCGGAACGGCCATAGTCAGCTGCTCTGATAAAGTTTCCGCCATGTACGACGGGGACGACTTGATAGTTTTCAACCCCCGCACAAAAAATTTCAAAACCATCTTCGCCGATGACAACGCGTCTACCGCCCGCCTTTCAGCCGCCGGCAGCCTGGCTGTCTTTTACGACGGCGACGACCTTATTCTTTATAATGCGGACACGGACTCCTTTGAAACAAAATCCGTGGACGACAACGCCTCCACGGCCGAAGTTATAGCCAGCCCCGCGGCCGTACTGGCCTGGGACGGTGACGACCTTTACGGTTATTGCGCCGCTTCCCGCCGCTGGATAACATCCTCCGGCCCCGAGGACAATTACAGCGCCTCGGCCCAGATAGCGCCCAACGGCCGCGGCGTAGGCATGATCATTAACCGGGAGAATTATTCATTAAATCCGGATAATTGCCAGATAACCCAGACTTCCGAACCTATAGGCCTGTCCTGCAGCTATGACGGCGACGATTTTCTGATAAAATATGAAAATCGGGATTACAGTTACCCTGCGGACGATAATTTCGCCAAAGCCTCCATTTCATGCGGGGTAAATACCGCCATAATGTATGATGGCGACGATATGATAGTGTTTGACGGGCCGCGCCACGCTTTTTACACCAACACGGCGGACGATCTGTCCTCCTTCTCCGCGACCATAGCCGGGAACGGCGGGGCGCTGGCCTATGACGGGGATGACCTGTTCGGCTATTGCGGAAACGGCAGATGGGTGACGAAGTATGTCGATGATAACGCGCCCGCGATACCATCCGGCAGCAGCGCCTCAACAACCCTGGCGATGCGGATAGGGAGCGAGTTATACCGCTTCAATCCGGCTTCATGCAGTATGCAGTAAGGGGGGGCGCTGCTTCCGTTTTTCCTAACGGGCAATTACACCAAAAAAGTAATTGATATTTTTTGCGGGTAAAATATTTTTTCGACAAGCTTTGTAATAGAGCAGGCTTACCATCCCCATCCTCTTTTTCCACGGTTCGCCGGAAAGAGCCCAAGTCCTCACATAAGGATAAACCGTCTTGGGGTCTTCCTCTAAGATCTGAGAGTACAAGCTTGCGGTCATGTCCCCGTGGATCCAGTTTTCAATTTTATGGACCCAGGGGTGAAGGAGCGGCCAATAGGTTTTTAACTGTGTTTTCTTGCTTTTTTGTTTTCCCTTAAAGTGATCCACAGCCATATTCCCCAAGCCCATGAAGGGAGTCCTCATAAACACTTCAGCCCAAATCTGGGCGATGGCCCACTCATCCAGGTTTTCCGGCTTTATTCCCGCTATTTTTCTGCGGACCTCGGGGGTTATCTCGCAGAATCGGCATTTGGTTTTATAGGACAGCTGTAAACTGCTTTCCTGTTGCACCGGGTAAGGACTCGTTGAATCAAAATAAAGCTTTTCTATAACCGCAGCATATCGGGACAAGTTCATTTTTTTCAGCATATGACGGACAGGCTCCTAGTTCCTTCCCGATGCCGGTGTTCCGATATTTCGGCAGAGCTTTCAGGAACGGGATATAACAGCGCAAAATTTTTATTCGTGGCAGGGGTGATAAAATCCTATCGCTATGATACAAAAAGCAGGGTCGTTTATGCATTTCGAGGTATTTCTTTAAATTGTGAAATTAAATATAATATGAAGATCACGGTTGCCGGACCTGCCTCTTCTTGCTTATTCTTGCCTTAATTTCGGGCCGATCAACGATATATAATAACAGGAGAAAACATGAAAAGATCGGCGATTTTAATCTTAGCGGTTCTTATGGTCCCGGCGTTGCTCTGCGCGCAGGATGCCCTTTATTTGAACGACGGTAAAATATTGAAAGGCAAGATAACATCGGAAAGCGGAACCAGCGTGACCCTAGAGATGGATAACGAGTGGAAGGAAGTAAAACGGGAAGAGATCAAAGAGATCAAGCGGGAGACCCCCGAGGCGCAGCCGAAACAGGCGCTCACCCGGATCCCGCAAGGCTCCCAGATCGTCAACCTGGGGCTTGGACTCGGGATCCCGCTTAATTATGTGACGGATAGCTGGGGAAACAACCAATCGGTGCTCGGTTCAGGCGCGGTTCTTAGCGGCCAGTATGTGTACCATATAGCCCCTAATTTCGGAATCGGCGTTGAAGTCGCGCATAGAACATTCGGCGAAAAGACTTTCAGCAGCTATACGATGAGCGGGGACATGTCCGCCATACTGGGAATAATCAGATATGTCTTTAATCCGGCGAGCCCGGTCCGTGTTTACTCGCTGCTCGGAGTGGGCAGAGGCCAGACTGCTCTTCTGGCTAAAAGGTCCGACGGGACCACCGCCATAGATTCCTCTTCCGGAGGAATGGCCTTTACCGCGGATCTGGGAGTCGAGGGGGACCTTTCCGGAAATATGTTATGGGGTGTGTCCGCGGGTATAAGCGGTTCCGGCGTGGATGAAACCGCGACGCGCGCGATCTTCACGAACTTCGGCAGCGTTTATGTCTTTAACCTGATGGCAAAAATAGGCTGGAAGCTTTAAAGCCGGCGCTAGCGGGGACAGATACTGTTTTAATTCCAGCTAACCGGTGATCCATAACGAATACCGGCAGTTCGGATAAGATCGGTATCTGTTCCCGTTTTTTATGCCGCCTCAGATCGACGGCAGATCCGGCAGGATGCGGGAATGGAATGAAAATATGAAAAAATCGGCGATTTTAACCCTGGCGATACTTCTGTTCCCGGTGGATATTTTTGCGCAGGATGTCATCTATCTGAACGATGGTAAACTGATGAAGGGCAGGATAACCTCGGAAAGCGGCGCCGCCGTGACAATTGAGATGGAGAATGAGTGGCGGGAAATAAAATTCACAGATATAAAAAAAGTGATGCGCAATTCCGTACCGCGGCCTGACGCTTCCGCAGCGCCGGCGGAGACTCCCTCACGGGTCCGCAAGCCTGATCCGGCCCGGTATCACTCCCTTGACGCTTTGCTTACCGTTACCAATTTTGATTATAAAGAAACCGTGCCGGCGCCTTTAAAAAGCACCGAAAAAGGGTGGGTGCCGGGCATACTTTTAAAATACGGCTACCACAAAAAACGCATGTTGGCGGCGCTCTCCGTGGAAGCAGGCGGCGGGGACACGAACTATGACGGCACCACCCAGGCCGGAGTTCCTGTGACCGGGACGACCGGGAATAGCTTTACCGACGGGTCAGCCGTGGTGGGTTATGTTCTGCCGGCCGGGGCGGTCCGCCTGACAGGGTATGCGGGCATAGGCCGCCGCACCTGGGAACGGACCCTGGGAGCGGGGACAGCCTCCGAGTATCTGGAAACTTATTCCTGGAATTACTATCCGGTGGGCCTGCGGGCCGATTTTAGGTCCGGGGAGAAGTTTTCCATAGGCCTGGACGCCTGCGTAAAAATAATGACCGGGGGGGAAATAGTTATAGGTTTTGCCAGGATGGGCGCGGATAGCGACCTGACGCTTAAACTCGGTAATAAAACCGGTTACAGGTTTTCGGCGCCGATCGAGTACGCTCGCAGCGAAAAATGGTTTTTTCTGCTGACGCCCTGGTATGAGCATTCCGCCATAGGTCAAAGCAACACCGGCGCCGTAACCATCATGGGCGGAACCCCTTACGCGACAGCCTATGAACCGGCAAGTAACACCATCATGTACGGAATAAATGCCGGTTTTGTCTATAAATTCTCAATCGCTCCCAAATAACCGGATAAAAGGCGTCAGGCGCCTTTTATGCAATACGGATCTTTTTCCGATAATTCCATAGTAGTAGGGCGAAAATAGGGGCAGCGACCATTCAATAAATGGTCGCTGTCCCTATTTGTCTAAATAAGCGGTCGCTGCTCTTCTTTGCACACCTTGACAAGTCAAGGGGCGGGCACTATAATATCGTGCTAAGAGTTGGGTTATAACAAGGAGTGACGGTTCAGACCTGTCCGGTTAAACTTGAAACAACAACTGTTGCTCTTGACACCGCAGTTTAGCCAGCCTTGCCTCGTTTAGATTTAATAAATCAATAAGCGAAATGCGATCCATCAGCATTTCCCG
>Ga0172379_10001135_pt1 | contig 56767 bp, 49 predicted proteins | sample GrowelOW334metaG_FD_119756 | JGI IMG/M metagenome (GOLD analysis project Ga0172379, IMG submission 119756) | Groundwater microbial communities from an aquifer near a municipal landfill in Southern Ontario, Canada - Groundwater well OW334 metaG | ecosystem: Environmental > Aquatic > Deep... | reverse complement strand
CATGCCGATAATCATGGAGACAAATAAACCCGCCATAGCAAGTGTCATGAGAGTTTCGAGCACATGTGGAGTGTTAAAAAAAAGCGCGCTTTGCCGAACCTGATCTTCAGCCACCCAAAGCGGCAACCTGCCGAGCACAGTAATAATAATCGCGACCACTCCCCAGCTCCATTTGCCTTCCCATTCATGAAACAACATGACAAATTTTTTGAAGCGGCTTATTTCTTTATGTTTTTCAAATTCCCAAAGCAAATAAGAAATATTTTCAGTGCCCCAGGCCCAGCGCCGTTGTTGAAAATACAAATTTTTTAAACTTTTTAAAATACTTTCATCACGCACTGTATCCATTGAAACCGGTAAATACAAAGGCGTTACTTCGTAATCTCCGCCATAGGCAAGCCAACATTGATAAAAAATACGCGAATCCTCACTGATGATATTTTTGGCATGGCCGCCCGCATCAATTGCCGCCTTAAAACTCATGCTATGTGAAGAAAAAGTGACAAGGTTATCAAGGCGAGCCAGGCTGAACAACATCCAAAAAGTGGTACCAAAAGCCATGATTCGGAGTATCGCCGGCGAATCCCAAAGATTGTTATTGTACAAAGTGATAGGCTGAAACGAGCTGTGAGTCGGATTCGGATGTGAAAGATACATGTAAGTCAGATGAGCAAAATATTCCGGATGCGCCACGGTATCAATATCAAAAACCGACATTATTATATTTTCATATTGCCAATTTTTTGCATCCGCGTATTTTTTAAATTCCCATTCCGCATAATGAATGTTTGATCCTTTCCCGGCGATTTCGCCGGGCAAATTATCGGGATGGGTAAAAAATATCAGGTCCGCAAATTTGCCGGAAAAATGTTTTTTTATTTCCGCTTGCACTCCCTGCCAGTGTTCCAGCTTGCGCGCCTCACCGGAAATAACTATATATAATTTCTCGGCTGGATATGCAGATTTGAGCAGCGCTCCAAGCGTCGCTTCTACTACGTCAAAATCTTCATTATACAAAGGTAAAAAAACAACATTGATTTTTTCACTCCAGGCCGGAAATTCTTTTTTTAATTTATCGAACCAACTTACTTTTATCGCCAAACGAAATCGGTTCCAAGATAGAACCGTATAAAAAGAAAAATAAGCGACTCGAAGCACCCAATAAACATCAAAAATTATTATCAGGTAAATCATCCAAAGCGGACGAACAAAACTGAGCACCAAACCAACAAAAAGCGTGAGCCAAATGCTAAGGCCGGGTAAAATTTCGTATAATCGATATTTATGAAATGGTGTTAGCATAATTACTTGTCATTTATCCCCCCAATACGCGGTTCAGCACTATAAACAGCGCTAATATATTGCCCAATCTGAGTATTTTTTAACTTTTTTACAATTTCCCCAAGATCATCGCCTTCGACAGCTATGACCGGAATCTGAAGCGAATATGCAAGAACATTCGCGAAGGTACAAGCGAGGCGGGTAGCCGTAAATCTGCCGACCCCGACCCGAACTGCCATACCCTCGACATCGCCTAATTTAATTTTTTCAATTTGTAAAACTTTCTCAAAAGATTTTTCAAGATCTCCTTCATTTTCAGAATCAAAATTATGTTCGCGCCAATCCTTACCATCCTCAGAAACAAAAAAAACGATTTTATCCGTCGTTGTATTATTTACAAAAAAAAACATATTTAACTGACCTCTAGTTCATTTACCACAAAAACATGTTTTGCTTCCAAAATTGCAAATAAAAATCTGTCACCAATATGACGACGGTCTTTAAACTCCTCTTCGGTCATAAAAGTATAACGAATTGTTTTTCCAAGATCGTCTTCGTAACGACGAATAATTTTAGAAACAATAAGCGGTTTTAGTTTACCAACAATCATAATGTCTGTGGTCGCATCTTTTTCACCGGTGAAAACTCCCGTCAAAAGAAAGAGTTTGATTTTACCACCCTTATGTTTAATTTCCTCAACCAACTCCTGTTCTTCCAATACTTCCGACTTGGTGAGAAGCGCCCTTAGCTCGGCAAAAAGCGGCGACAACTCATCAACTTGATAATATTTCGAACGTTCGGTTCCGGCTTCTTCACCCTGACTGTCTCCCGCGATTGAAGTGCGAATAATTCGCAGCTTCTGAAGGTTGGAAATTTCACGTCGTACGGCATTGAGCTGGGTCTTTATAAGCCGAGCGAGTTCTCGCACATAAAACGAGCGATCGGGCGACCTAAAAAAAACCTTTAATAACTTCAGACGAGTTTTTGAACCAAAAAAGTGTTCAAGCATAATTTTAATAAAATTCACCAATTTCGCCACGGATAAAATATGTGGCCAAATAGCGTCATTTTGTAGACTTACAAAATCGTTTATAGTATACTATGTGCAGTATATCTCGTCAAAAACCTATGGACCAGATTCTTCGCCTCAATGAATTTTTTGTTGAAGGTGGAAAGCAAGATATCTCTCACGTTTTGCTGCATATCAATGAACCGTCTAGCCCTGAAGAAGCAAAAAAGGGCTACTTTTTTGCGTTATCGGAGACAAATAACGCCAGTGTTTCGTTTATCGCAAAGTTTCAGGATATAATTGACCGTGCCCAAACTGAATATTATGAGATTGCCGATGAATCCGGACGCGATGCTTTTGAATTAGTTCTTGAAAAAATGAATGGCGAGGCTTTTGTCCTTGAACATGAACAGGGTGAATTAAACAGCATTGTTGGCGCGATCAGGCAAAAAGAAATAATCTTCAGTTATTATGGCAATCCTCAGCTCCTACTTTTTTATCGCAACAAACAAGGCGGCTACGATAAAATGGATTTAGTAAAAGACAGCGACAAAGATGAAAGTTCTGGTCAAATGTTTTCCCAGGTCATTCAAGGCAAACTAACACCGAACGATTATCTGTTCGTTGGCACTCCGCATATTGTGGATTTTTTTAGTCATGATCGGCTTGAAAAAATTATCACCAACCGCTCTGCCGAAGAAAGCGCCGCTCATATTGAAAAAGTTCTAAGCGAACTAAAAAACGGCTTTTCGTTTGGCGGACTCATTATTCATCTTTTTAGACAAGAACAACCGGAAGCCGCCAAAAAACTGCGCCCCGCCGCCGGATCAAGCAGCCAGTCACTCCAAAATTTGTTTACCCGCGAAAAAAATACCGCCAATACTCTTTCTCCTTCTATTTTACCAAAATTAGATCGTTTACGTGGTATTTTAAACAACAACGATGCCCCTCCTCTGCCGGCCCAAAAATCTAATAATGATTTCCGAGGAACAGAAATTAAATCCGCGCACCTGAATACTCATCGGCCAAAAATGCGCGCCCCCTCCCCGAGTTTTGGCGATTACCTTATTTCAGCAGCAAAAATTATTTGGTCAGGCTTAAAAATCGTCGGCCGATTTCTTTTTCAAATTTTGTACCTTATTTACGCCATTTTTTATAACATTTTCCGCACCATTATTTTGCTATTCATGGTAATAATAAATTATAAGAAACGCCGAAATACCATAATCGAAAACTGGAAAATGGCCTGGCGCGGCAGACGTGAAGATTTCCGGCACTTGCCACCGCTCACCAAATTTATGTTGCTTGGATCAATTTTAATTGCTTTATTCTTTGCAATCAGCCTCCTCTTTATTCAACACAATCGTAATGTTGCCGCGGAAAATGCCGCTTTTGAAAATTCGATCCGAGATATTCGAACCAAAATTGCCTCTGTAGAAAGCGCGGTAATATATAAAAATGACGAGCTGGCTTACGCTGAGTTTCAAAAAGCGACTGAAGCCATGTCAGCTGCGGTCTGCAAATCGGCAAATCAAAAAACAATTTGCAACGGCATCAGAAGTGAATTATCTGTACTTAGTACCAAGCTCCGAAAAATTACGATTGCGAATGTTTCGGAATTAACATCTTTCTCCGATTTGCCAAAAACTGGAGCAGAAAGAATAATACGAGCAAAAAACAAATTAATCGCTTACTCGCCTGCCACTTCCACTTTATTTACCTATGATCTTTCAACCGGTGAAGTAAAACTACTTCCGACCTACCCTTCAATCGCCGGTTTTAGCGAAGCCGCTGTACCAAAGGAAAATGATTATGTTCTTTTCTTATATAATAAAAAACAATTGATGCGGCTTGATACAACGGACTGGTCCGTACAACTTGCCGAAATCTCGTTTGCTTCTGACAAATCGGAAATTACCGGCTTTGCAGTTTACAACCGCCGCCTTTATGCGCTCGACGCTATCAACAATACAATTTTACGCCACGATTCAATTAAGACCGGATTCGGCCAAGGACGAGAATGGCTTAAAGACAAAAGTGTTTCTCTGACAAATGGAACCGATCTTACTATCGATGGTGATGTTTTTATAACCAAAACCGACGGCAGTATCGTCAAATTTACATCCGGAGTTCCGCAGCCTTTTTCTTTAACCGGTTTAGATCCGGCATTATCCTCCGCTTCGCAAGCCTTCACCTATCTTGATATTCCAAATTTATATATTTTAGAACAGGCCCAAAAACGTTTAATTATTTTTGAAAAAAATGGCCATTTTATCGGCCAGTACACTAGCCCAACTTTCGTTTCACCGTCCGGATTTTCTGTTGACTATACCGCCAAAAATGTTTACTTGCTCGACTCGGGAAAACTTCTTAAATTTCCATTGCAATAATTTGCAAACAAAAAAACCTTCCGATTGAGTCGGAAGGTTTTTTAATTTCTTGCGAAAAATTATTTCAAAGTGACTTTGCCGCCAGCTTCTTCAAGCTTTTTCTTCATGGCTTCAGCGTCATCTTTCTTTACGCCTTCTTTGATGGCTTTTGGAGCGGCATCAACGAGAGCTTTAGCATCAGCGAGACCAAGACCAGTAATTTCTTTTACAGCCTTAATAACGTTGATTTTGTTTGGACCTGCTTCGGTAAGTTCAACATTGAACTCGGATTTTTCTTCGGCAGCGGCTCCGGCAGCGGCTGGGGCAGCCATCATCATGGCTGGGGCGGCGGCGGAAACTCCAAACTTCTCTTCCATCGCCTTAACAAGTTCGGCGAGTTCGAGTACTGTAAGTTTTTCAACTTCGGAAATGATTGTTTCTAATTTTGCACTCATAATATTATTAATTAAGCTTTTTTAGTTTTATAGGCGTTAAGCACATTCATAAGACTGCGTAATACTCCGGCATTTACATTTACAAAACCAGAAATTGGCGCGTTCATTGTATGTACTAACATGGAAAGTAATTCTTGCTTGTTTGGAAGAGCGGACAAGCTCTTTACCATAGCAGCATCAATAAATTTTCCTTCCAAAATTCCTCCAAAGATTGAGACTACATCATTTTTCTTGGCAAAAGCTGCTACCACTTTAGCAGGGGTGACTTCGTCAGACCCGATAAAGGTTGCAATACCACCTTGAAAAGAAGCAGTGTCGGTATCCGAAAGACCCACGGCTTCGAGCGCGCGCTTTACCAAGGTTTTCTTGGCGGCAAGCACTGTAACGCCGACTTGGCGGGCATTCTTACGGAGTTCTTCGGTTTGAGCAACGGTAAGACCCTGAAAATTGGCAAAAACAACGCCTTTGGCGCCTTTTAAACCACTTGAGAGTGTCTCTACTGTTACTTGTTTTTGTTGTTTTGATTTGGGCATAAGATTCATATCCGCTTGAAGCGGATTGTTAACTGACGCTCCGATAAACGGAGGCTAGTAACAAAAAAATCTGTGTTTCCACAGACTAACGTAATACAGTCGACCTTAACAAAAAGTTTCTGATTACCTCGGTAGGACATTAAGCCTTGCGGCACCTACTGTCTATGGTTAAAAAGAGTATATCAAACAAAAACCTGATTGTCAATAGTTCGATTTAAGGATAATTCCTTATTCAATAATTGTGCCGGTAATCGCCTTTCCTTCAATCGCCTTTTCAACCTCGGCAAGGTCAGTACCCATCGCAAACAACACCTTAAGATGCATTTTTTGGCCTTCCTTACACGCCACCGGATCAAACGGAGCGTTTGCTCCCGGCACCCAAATATCTCCGACAATTTCACGCATTTGACTCCAAGTAACTCGATCAAGCCGTTTAGCTTTTGGATTCATTTTTGGGTCTGAATCATAAATATGGCTGATATTAGAAAGATTTATCAAAGTATCTGATTCATATAACTCAGCAAATTTAACGGCATCAAAATCTGTGGAACATCCCGGCTTCCAACCGCTTACTACCAAGACCGGCTCAACCCACGGCAATTTTTCGTTAAAATCACGGGCTACTACCGGATGAGCGTATTCACGAAATATAGTCCTGATAAAATGCGCGTTCAGGCGCGTGGCATGAATACCAATCCAATCTATATCTTCTGGCATAAGATGACTAATCGCGAGCGCCGCCCGTTGGTAAGAACGCGCCGTGCTGCCACCGCCACAAACAATAATAAAACGATAGCCGTCTTTAATTTTCTTTACAATTAACTCCCTAAAACCAATTAAAAAATCGGTATTGAAACCGGTTTGAGGAATAATAAGCGACCCGCCGAGCGACAAAACTATAATCTTGTGATTCATATTATAAAGCTTTTTTCATTAAAATTGTTTCAAACTTTGGCCCATTATTTTTATGAATTATTAATTTTCTAATTTTTTTATAACCAAAGTGCTTATAAAAAAGAACCGCAAAAAGCGAAGAATGTACCTGCAAATATTTCAGCTTCAATTTTTTCGCTTCTTTTTCAATGAAATTTATCAGCTCTCTCCCAACACCCTTACCCTGATGGAGGGGGTCAACGAAAAACTGTCTTATACGATTTTCATTTTCAGTAAGACAAATAACGCCAACAATTTTATTTCCTAAAACTGCTACTTTATAATTTCGTTCCTTAGATTTTTTCAAAATTTTTACAGCACTGGCCCCGGAACATAAAAACTTAATCACGGCCGGAGAATAATATTTTTTATTAGTAACTTGTATGGCCCGACGAATAATTCTGGCAACATCATACTCATCTCCCTTTTTAAATTTCCGAACCTTAATTTTTTTAGCCATAGTTAAAAAGGCTTTTTGAAAAAACTTTTATTCTTACGGCTGAGTTTGGTGTGAGCAGAATTTTGTTTGAACAATTCCGGTCGACTAGAAAGCCAACGACTAGGCGTGCGATAACCGGTCTTTCCTTTTTGCGCTCGATTGGATGAATAATTTTTCATGTTACACGCTATTTACGACTCCCAAAAAATAGCTGTATTAACCAACTTGCGATTGAAAGGCAAAGCGCTCCCCAAAAAGCGGCAGCAAAATCCGCCACTCCAAAACCTTTTACCACTGTAGAAACGAACCAGAACAGCAAAGCATTAATAACAAAAGTAAAAAGACCCAGGGTGATAATGTTTACCGGCAAAGTTAAAATAAGAATAATTGGCCGAATAAGAGCATTTACAAGCCCCAGCACCAGAGCAGCAACTAACGCCGCATAAAAATCGGCAATCTTGATTCCCGGCACAATGTAATAACCAATCGCCATGAGAGCGAGCGCGTTGAGTAGCCAACGAATTATAAATCGCATAAATTAACGGACAATTAAATTAAATATGGTATCGATAATCGGCGAGATAAGTTGAAACATGAAAAAAATGAAAAACATCAAAATCATGAAGCCGTACCGGTCCAAAAAGTTTTTTATTTTATAGGCGCTGTCCGGCAAAATCGCATATAAAATTTTAGAGCCATCAAGCGGCGGAATCGGCACCAAATTAAATACCATCAGCATTATATTGATATAAATAATTATTACCAAATATTCGGAAATATAGCTGCCGGGAATGAAACGCAAAACCGCCCCAACGCTTACCGCGAGGAGCAAGTTGGCGAGCGGACCGGCAATACCAACTAAAGCCGGACCCCAACGTTGATTTTTTAAATTGTAAGGGTTATATGGCACGGGCTTTGCATAAGCAAACATAAACCGTCCACTCGTAAATATAAATAGCGTTATCGGTAAAATAATCGTACCCCATAAATCAATATGACTGCGCGGATCAAGGGTAAGACGGCCGGCATACCTCGCGGTTGGGTCGCCCAGTCGTTCCGCCATCCAACCGTGGGCATATTCATGCAAAATTGACGAGGGAATGACGATAATGAAGTAAAAAACGAGGCTGAGGAAGTCCATGTTGACAAATCTTTAAAAATAGGCTAATATAATGGGGTTCTGTTTTTTAATTATATTCTAAACACCTAAAATAAGCAACCATTTTATATGTCGATGACCTGTTCAATTTGTACAAAAAAGGCCCAGCGCGCCAACTATGTGAGCCACTCCAATGTGAAAGCAGTCCGCCGCCAAAAACCAAATCTTCAACGCATGAATATCGACGGCAAAAGCGTGAAAATTTGCTCCAGCTGCCGACGCACTTTGGTAAAAGAATTGGCCTAAATATACAAAAATTAAAAAATCTCCTTAATTAAGGAGATTTTTTTGTGGCTCGACAATCGGCCTTAAAACCTATCCTTGAAAGGTAGGTGGTAAACCTCACGCAAAACCCACGGGCTTTGCAAATTCGGTAAACCTATAAGAACGATTATAGAATAGTATCATGCCTAACTGCCGGGCCACAGGTAGTATATATCAGCAGCAAAACCTGTCAAACCTTTATTTTTACACAAAAAAATCACTCCTGTGGATAAGAAGTGATTTTTGAAATTATTTGAATTATTATTCCAAAATTCCGTCAAGATTTACATCGTATAAAACTTCCTCTTGAATCTGTCGGTATTTAACGATTTCAGCGGGTTTAAACCAGATTGCAATCTCTCGCTCGGCTTCAGCTGGTTGATCTGAACAATGAATCAGATTTCTAACCGCTCTTTCACTGCCGCTCGCTAAATCATAAGAATCCAAAGTAAAATCGCCGCGAATTGTACCGACGTCTGAGGTAAGAGGCTCTGTAGCACCGACAATTTTTTTAACGATACCAACTGCCGAAGCGCCTTCCCAAACCATTGCTACAACCGGACCACAAGACATAAAATTAACCAATTGGCGAATTATATCCTTGCCGTATTCAAGCGCTGGTTTGTCTACCGGGAGACCGGCGAGCTTGCGACCACTAATAGTTTTAGTTCCTTTCGCTTCAAACCAAACATCATCTTTATTATAATGAACCCAGAGTCTTTCCTCGTCGGCAACAAAAAATTTCATGGCGACCAGCTTAAGACCGGTGCGTTCAAATCTTTTTATTACCTCACCGACTAGCGAACGCTGTACGCCATCGGGTTTGATTATTACGAATGTTCGTTCTTTTTTTGGATGCATAAATATATATTAAAGTAGGCCTAGTATAGCAAAACCACCCCTCCCCGTCAATACAAAACCGAGAATCGAAAATTTAGTTTTTTATCCTTTCGGTTTACAACCACCATCAAACTAACCGGAATAAGTCCGACATTTCGAAGCCCTCGGCGTGAACAATAATGTAAAATTGTTTTATGAATTTTACGGCGTTTTTCACGGGTGACCGAAAGGTCATTTGCCATTGGGCCGGCCGAACGGGTTTTAACTTCAACAAAATAAAAATCGCTGTCTTTTTTGGCAACGATATCTATTTCTCCAACCGAAGCATTATAATTATTTTCAATAACCTGAAATCCTTGTCGAACCAGAAATTTTGCGGCTTGTTCTTCGCCCCATTTACCGATCCCAGCGACTACCCTCCCCATAGCAAAATATTTTTTTACGGAAGATATTTTTCAATACGGGCTTTTTCGGCCTGTTCTGCCTTTACTTTCGGCACGCGCAAAATAACATATTTTAAAATAACACCAAGCCAAATGACAAATACCACACCCCAAGCAAGAAACCAAACTCTATAACCCAACAGAGGCACGCTTTGCTGGCGGAAGAAAAATAAAACTAAACCGGCAATTCCCATTGAGGAAAATAAATCACCAAATTTATCCAAGATTTTTTTATTCACACCATTTTTTACAAATTTTTCAGCAATCAAACAACCAAGGCCCACTCCTGCCAAAACTATAAGGCTAACTAACCAAAAATAATAAACATTTCGGACAGCGATTACCGGTTGTTTGAACCAATATGTTGAATAAAACAAATTCGAGAATTTCATACTGACATTAAATAATTAATACATTTTCTTAAAAATAGCGCAAAAATGATAATCTCCGACAACCACATTTTCTTGAAATGCGAGACCGGCCTTGCCGGCCGCCTCGTGTAAATCGGTCTCAGAAACCATTTGATCGGGAGTTGGACCAAGTGGTCCAAGTTTTTTTGACCAATCAACTACCACCGCATAACCATCTTTTTGAAGCAGGCGGGCCGCTTCTTTTAAAACTAACGTTTTATCTTTTACCAAAAACAGGATATTCACCATAAAACATGCATCCAAGCATTTTTCTGGAATTGGAGTTTTACCAATTGATTCAACATCAGACCAAATTGCCTGAACATTTCCGTATCCTTCGGCGCGACAGCGGCTTTTAATACTTTCTAAAATATCTTTTATAATTTCAACCGCATAGACCACGCCTTGATCCCCGACAACTTTTGAAGCAGAAAAAACAAAATGACCAGTGCGACCACAACCTAAATCGGCTACCCGCATTCCGGGAGCTAAGTGAATTTTTTCGAATATGACTTCGGGGTTGATAAGCGCCCCACCAGAATGTGCCATGCAGTTTGTTAAATTATTTAATTATCAATCTGCCGACTGTTGCTTGCATCAAGCCATCTTCCATATTAAAGATAAGCAAGAAAGCTATAAATATTCCAGCCAAACCCATAAGTTTATACATGAGCCTGCTGCCGCCTTCGGTGCCAAGGTGTGTTTCTGCCCAATCGTTGGTGCCAAAATTTTGTATTAGCCATTCGGTCTTTATGACCATGGCAAAACCAACCGCCAAGAGTAAAAAACCTATAGTATATCGCATAAATTTCTAAATAAAACTGCTAGAAATATACCATGATTACCCGAATGTGACAAGATATATTATCTATTACAGATTCGAACTCGTCGCTGCGCTCCTCTCACGAAAACCTTCGGGTTTTCGTGGGCTTTCCTCAGCAAGAGAAAACTCCCGTTTTCTCCCTTTCCCGTTCAAATCTTCCTGCTACAACACAAAACAAATACAGACCGTAAGGTCTGTATTTGTTTTGTGCCCAGGAGAAGATTCGAACTTCCATTCCCTTACGGGAGCTACCACCTCAAGGTAGTGCGTCTACCAATTTCGCCACCTGGGCATTATCTAAATTTACTTCAGCTTATGAACCAATTTCGCCCCGCCTGCAATGACTTGCGTCATAGCATGTCGGGCAGGCACCTGGGCATGATTTAAAATTTACGATCCCGTCCGACTATCATATCAATCTTGCCTTGCGCCAATCTGATCTTCACTTTAATTTCTTTAGTTTTTTTACCATCAGCCTCCACCACAAACGGTTCTTCACCGGTAATTTCCATTTCTTCGAATGGAAAAATACTTGGATCCTCATAGTTATAGCCGAAGAAGCGGGCTTTTGTCAAGGGCCGAAGGAACGCTTCTAGCTTACCATCTTGAGGGTGAACGACTTCTAAATCCTTATCTTTTTTGTTTCGTTTCCAAAAAAACGGCTGAAGATTGCATACTATGATTTCCATCTTGTCGGACGCGGTAACCTTAAAACGTTCATCATAAGCGACACTAACCTCGGCCGGGTGAACATGCAACTGAGAGATAAAATAACGGTTGTTTACCCAACCCACGTCTAATCGCTCCTTACGGCGGCGGGACAAAACATCACAAGCCTCCACCCCAACTGGAATACCAAGAACTCCGGCGATGGTGTTGTTTCCGCCAACCGGCAAGAACCCAAAAGTACACGGAACAGTCGCCGCACGCGATAAAACCTGCCCTAAAGTGGCATCATTCCCTACCACAACAATAGTTTTTGCTCCTCTTTTTACCTCGTCCTCAATGACAGTTTTCGCATCGGTATAATTATTGATACGCAAAATTTTTCCGGCGATGCCGAAATCGGTTAAACTAATCTCCATCGCCCTAACTAGCGATGTAAATTTTTTATGACGAAGAAAATTATCGTAGATGTAGACATACATAACCGGAAACTGAAAAGTGACTAAGCGAGCGGAACAACCATTGTTTCATCGGATTTTTTAATTGGCATTCTTGCATTGCGCGCCGCTTTTACCTCCGCTTCTAACCCAGCCATCCAAACCTTGCCGCAAATAAGCGCGCCAGCTTCTATAATTAAAGTTTTTACTTCGATATCACCAAGCACCTTCGCGGTACCAGTGAGCTCCAAAACTTCTTTTACTTTCATGTTACCTTTTACTTCTCCGGCAATTTTGGCACTGCCGGCACGGACGTTGGCCAAAATCTTTGCTCCCTGCTCAACCGAAAGGTGCCGACTGGTATGAACGCTTCCTGCAACCGAACCTTTTACAATGATATTTCCTTCGGAAGCAAAATCACCTTCAACATTTACCGACGGACCAACTACTGTTTCTACTTCATCATGAGCAGCAGCAGAAGCTTCGGCGGCGGCGCGATTTAACTCCAAATCGTTATTGGATCTAGTCGGGGTTTTTTGGAAAATCATATGTAAAATTAATATTTCTTTATTTACTAATTATAACACACCCTTTAAAAAATTAAAAACCTATCTGAGTCAAAAATGTGTTCATACTTGGTGAACCGGAATCCAAAAACCAAATTCACTCCCCTTGCCGAGACCCGGGCTGTGCGCCCAAACTCGGCCGTGATGCGATTCAATAAATTTGGCACAAACGAACAAACCCAAACCAGTTCCATTTACATTCACTCCTTTTACATTGTTTCCACGGTAAAATTTTTGGAAGAAATTTGCTTCATCGATCTTTTCAAAACCCAAACCTCCATCTTTAACTCTAATCGAAACCCCATCGCCTTCGCTAATCGCTTCAACTTTTATAACTCCTACATCACAATATTTAATTGCATTGTCTATAAAATTAAATACTACGTGACGAATCTTTTCTTCATCAAATATTACTTTGGCCAACTCCGGCGCTCGGTTCCAAACCAAAGTTAAATTCTTTTGTTTGGCTTTAACATCCAGTTCCTTCACAGCGCTATCAATTACATCATTTATATCATGCGGGGCAAAATCATATTTTGTCCTACCTTGTTCAAGACGAGTAATATCAAGGAAACTATCTACCAATTTAACTAAGTGACCGTTACTTTCGTCAATATTTTTATATACTTCAGCCGCTTCTTTGGTAACTCCGCCATAAGCGCCATCTTTCAAAAGCTCAATATAGCCATTGGTAATGGATAATGGGGTGCGAAGCTGATGCGCGGCAATGGATAAAAAGTCGGTTTTTTGACGGTCTAACTCTTTAAGCTGGATGTTAGCAGTCTGGAGCTGACTGGTAAGTGCCTGCAGACGCTCACGTTGTTCTACCTCTTTTCGGACGCTTCTTATCAATAATAGCCCCGAGCTTAAAATTAATAAAAATACAAAAAATTTATAAATTCTTATTATTAATGTTTCTGCACTAACTACTTCAACTAATACTGGAAATGCTAAAATAAAAACCAAAACTTCCGTTGAAATAATTTTTATATCTAAAAGATGGTATTTGATAATAGCAAAGGAAGTGAGGAGAATAAATGGAAAATAAAAAACTGATCCATATACTATAAAGTGCGAATTTGAAAAAAGTGCTGGCAACAAAAAATTAAAGAATATCACTAAAATAAAGGTTATAATAGTTCCAATTAATACGAGAAACAACGCCACACGTTTGCGTTTTTCTTTGGTGGTAATTATTTTTCTTATAAAAACAATTATACTTGCCAACACAAAACCTGCAGAAAACAAACCAAATAATAAAATTGCCGGTCCGTTTTCAATTTTCGTTATAATACCGTTAGAAGAAACTGCTATTGCTCTCTTAAAAACAGCGGGCGTTAAGGTAAGAAGGGAGACCACGACGGTAATTGGAAATAGTAATAATTTATACAATCGAGAAAATTCATAATTTGTTTCAGGAAAAACTAAAAAAAACTGGAATAAAAAGTAGACTTGCCATAAAGCAAAAAATATTACAAGTCGCAATACCCACAAACCAATTTCCGGTATAAAAACATGATAGCTTAGATAATTGAGCGCACCCCAGATGCTAACCATTATAATAAAAAAGAAAAACGATTTACTGGTAATACTTTTCCGATCGCTCAAAAAAACAATCGCACCTAAAAGAAGCGATACTAAGACCGTCAAACCTACAGATAACAAATCAAGATTACCTAATATATCCATAATATATTATATGGCTGATTCATAAGAAACAGACGGCGCAAGCCGTGAAGACGTAGCGGAGGGCGGACTAGCTTTTCCAACTCTAAGAATAAACAACGTATTTTTTTTACCGGCATCGCATTGAAAACAAATATCTTGATATGAATCTTTAATCATCTGTTGCTGGCTTACACTAATTTCTTCCGTTGCTTGCCCTTTTACCCGTTGGTATAAAAATAACACGCCAGTTATAGGATGTGCAGAAACACCTTCTGCAGTACAGGCAAGCCAGACTCGTTGTAACGACCTACCAAGGGCAATAAAATCCTCTGGAGTGTCTCTTTCGGACAAAAATGCAACAAATGACGGGCTGGCTTGAAATAATTTGGCATTATCCTCGGCAATTTTTTTGGTAATTCCCAATTTATTAATAATTTTCATTATCGGCCAAAAACTGGCAATCCGAAAAGCTATTTCCTGAGGTTTGGGCATTTCTAATGTCTTCACATAGAGTCCACTCTTCTTTTGTTTTTCGTCTTCTTCCGACCAAATAATATGTTTAAAAAAGAAACTGTGAATTACTTTAGTAGTTAGAACCGTCATTTCATTAGTAACCGAAGCAAGGCTTATTTTTTTTATTTTTTTCTCATCGTCTATAAATTTTACTTCAATTCCAAGCTCACTATTGGCACTTAAAATTCTATCTTTTGTTTCGGGAGGAATTGATTCATTCCTATATGGAAGCCTGTTGGTCACCCGTTTATCGACATATTTTGCGAAAACATCAGCATTAACCCCAGGATTTGTGACAAAAGTAACAATAGCAATCAACTCATTATGACTGCCTTTTGGAAAAAGTTTAATTTGACACTCGTAGCCATTCTCACTAGCTATAATGCAAATATTTTCAAGCAACGCCCCATGCGCAACATGAGAACCGCATTGCTTGTAATTGTAAAATGGTAAATCTTTTTCTGGGTAATTATAAACAAAAAGGTCATCATTGCTAACCGAAAAATGCCAAGGCTGCGAATTGTCCCCCGAGGGAGCATAAACAGCTTTTGCTAAAATTTTTTCAATTACCTCCCTACTAATCATATACCTATGATTTGAAGAAACTTTTTAGTGTCTTTTAACCGTCGATTTTTATTTTTAGCATAATCCGCATCCAAAACTGCCTCCAAATTTATTTCGTACCGACCAGATTTGTAATTTTTATAACCATTTACTATATTCCGTGCCAAAAAAGCCAATGCGGTACCACACAAGTTGGCGGCGGTTCCCAGCTGAGGCCAAGAATATAAAGTTTTACCGACTTCCAAAACTGACTGCTGCATGCGGGTCGTGGCTATTTCTGCGCCGGCAATCCTAGCGGCAATACGCGGCAACTCACGCGGATCGATCGTTTTTAAATCATTTGATGTAATATTCATAGCTTTACCGTTAAAAAGCGCAAGATTTGGTTGCAGGTCATACCGCTCAATGTCGATAAAGATATTGTCACCGTTGTCGGTTGCCATAATTACTGGAATTTTTTTAATCTTTGCAATCTCTCGAATTTTAAATTTATAAAAAGGATTGTCCATTTCTTCAATCAATAAGTCTGCTCCTTTTAAGAAACTTTCAATATTTTTTTCGCTGATACCCTCATCATACAATTCCAACTTAATATATGGGTTTAATTCATATAATTGACGGGCGACCAGATGAGACTTGTCTTCCCCGATATTTTGCACTCCGGTTCGGACGCGATTAAGATTTGAACCGGACAACACGTCTAAATCAGCAATTTTAAATCTACGAGCACCACCGTTCATGACAATCGTTGAAGCAGCGTGACTTCCTACACTCAAGCCAGCCAAAGCAATGGTTGCCTCATAAAATGCCTTCTGCTCTTTCTTGGTTATAAGATTACAATTTCGGCCGGTACGCATTTCAAAAAAATCTACTTCTTCTAAAACATGAAAAACAACGCTTAGCCATGGGAAGAAAAACCAATTTCCGCATTGCGACAAATCAGTTTGGTTTTTTTTATAATCACTCACGAATTTTTCAAAATCTTTTTTATATTCTTTAATAAATCTGAACTTCGGATTTCGCAATAAAAACAAATCCTCAAGCTGAGTCATATATTCGTCCTTTACAACCAGACCCGGATACTCTTTCTTTATCTCCACTAATTCCTTCTTAAGTGTCTTTTTGTCGAGCTGCCGAGGTTTAATAAAAATATTTTTCATATATTAATTATGTCTTTTTTACCCATCGTTGTTTTGTGGCGGCGGCAAAATACGCAGTGTCCCCCTTCAGTCGCAAGTCCAGCTCCGGATGCGCTTTCATCTTGATGGTTTGGAAAAGGTGGTTATATTCAGAATTCTTTTTTCTAAGCGTCTCAATGATAATTTTTTGAATAAATCCTTCCATTGCTTTGTCGGGCTTGATATTTGTCTGTAATTCAATATGAATTAATAAACGTTGCTGTTGATCTTTTTTTAAATTTACAGTTTCCATTACAAATTTACCCGTACACAATTTACTTAATTCCTTTGTTTCTAGTGCCATTTTTATATTTTCAGGATAAATATTCAAACCGTATAGTGTAACAGTAAAATCGGAACGGCCATATAAATACACAAAGGGTAAATGCCACATGAGTTGTCCGCCAACTAACTCACGTACTTTTTTAATATCATAACCGCCTGCTTTGAGTAATTCAATCATTTTTTCATAACTCAAAATATTTCCCCGGTCATGAATATTATACTTCAACAGCGGTATTTCTGTATTAAAAGAAGAAAAAATTAGTTCGTCATTTTCAATCTGAATATATTTAAAGAATGGATAATACTGATTAAGTGACGGCGCATAACCTTCGCCAAATATTTTTTTACAAAGTTCCGCATTGTTTCCTACAGCTTTTCTTAATAAAATACTAAGCGGTACCTCATGCCCCATCAGCGCTGCGTCAGCGGTACCATAAAGATTTACCGACGAGGTATAATAATTTGATTTTTTAATGCCAACTTTTTCATAAATATACGATCTGAGGGTCTCACTTAATGATTCAGAAGCAAAAACAAACTTAATAACCTTGCTTTTCCAGTCTATTCCCCGCCTCTCCCCTTCATCCACGATATCTCTAACAAAAGGCGGATATCCGCCTATTATTATTTGTTCAAACTCGCCGCCCATTTTTTCAACTATTCTTAAAATTTCTTCCTGGTTAATTCCTGGGGTAATAATGGTTAGCGGCAAACCCTTTTGTGCTAAACGCATGCAACAATTTAGTGTAAAGGTGCCACCGATATAAATACCCATCGAAAAACCATTTATAAATAATGTTTTTCTTTTATTCGCACCAAGTATGTGTTTAATGAAAAACTCATAAAGATACGATGTTTCAGCTTCAACATTAAATGACCTCGGCCAGAAAAATGGTTGCCCTGATGAGCCTGAACTCGCCGAAATAATCGGCGCTTTCATTTTTCCGTCCCAGCAAAGATCAGATAATTTGTACTTTTTTAAATAATTTTCTTTATCTACCCAGGGAACATGTTTAAGATCATCGATTTTTTTTATTTTATGATGATTTATTTTATTCTTCTTTAAGAAATCACGATATGCCGGAACCCTTTCCGCCATTTGGTGAAATTGTTTTAAGGCCTTTTCAGCTCCGATTTTTTCATACATCGCCGGGTTATTTTCGGCAAAACCCTCAACTAAAAAATCTGAGTTCGTACTAAAAAAATCATTTAGACTTAAGCTACTATCGGAAAATAATTTTTTCTGATTAACCATAAAATAATTTACTTTGTGGCAACAGTAATTAACTGTGGCGAATTATCATTATACGGACTTCCGTCCCAATCCCCGTAACATGCAACCTCCTTAAAACCAACTCCTTTGCATAAATCTGTAAATTCTTTATCAGTATATAACCTTACTGAATATGGTGTAAGTTCTTCTCTTTTACCGTCTTTTGTTATAAGAGTCCATTCACCGTCTTCTCTTTTTGTGGTCGTATTATAGCGGCGTTTTAGCTCTAATTCTTTACCGGATAAAAGTTTTCGAACCTGAAAATTCAATAGTTCACCACTAACTAACCGCGGTACGGTTACATGCGTATGCATCAAAAATTTACCACCCGGCTTCAGAGCCTCAAAAAATTTTCTGGCAACTTCTTCGTTTTCCTTGTCCGAATCAAAAAAACCAAATGAATAAAACATATTAATCACGGCATCGAATTCATTTCTGAATTTCAGGTGTCGCATGTCATTTTTTATGAAACGACAATTCTCAATCTTTTTCTCAGATCTTTTATCTTCATCTAATTTTAAAAATCTTTCATTAATATCTGCACCGGTAACATTAAAACCTGCCTCTGCAAGTGCTAGCGAGTGTCTACCGTAACCACAGGGACAATCTAAAATTTTTGCACCCTTATTTAACCCACATAATTTTGCCACACCGGAAATTTCATGGGTGGTCCTTAGCTGCAGGTTCAATGGTGAATTAAGATGTCCTTCGACGGAATCATCAGCTTCCTTATACAAATCTCCAAAAAAACCTCCATCGCTTTCCCACCACTCTGTTTGTTCTGTTTGCATAACTTGACCCATATATCTCTTTTTATTAATAAATATTTTTAAAAATTATAAACTAAACAAGATTTATTTACTGGTGACTTTTTCATATTCGACATTTCTGTTTAAAAAAGCATTAGCAATAATAAGAGCTTCTTTTTCAAGTGTACTTCCCGAACTTTTACTTTTTTTCAAAATTAGATCTAGACTTTTGGGAATTTTTTTAAGATCATTCAAAATCCTTTCTTCGTTTGGATTTTCATTTATATACTGATCTACCACACTCACGATACCACCCGAATTGGCCAAATAGTCCGGAACATACAAAATACCCAATTGATTTAATTTTTCTGCGATTTCCGGACTTGCTAATTGGTTATTTGCTGACCCGACCACTGCTCGACATTTTAATTCACTAACAGATTTTTCATTTAAAACACCACTAAGTGCCGAAGGGGAAAAAATATCAACTTCTTGTTTGTGAATCTCCTCTGCCCCAACCACCTTAAGAAATGGAAACTCGGCTAAAATTTTCTTTATTTTTACATCATCAATATCGGAAATAATTATATTTTTTACATTACTCTTTATTAAAAGCCTTAGTAATTCAGAACCTGTTTTACCAATTCCTTGAATTGCAAAACTGCGTTCCTTTACCTCACTTGTTCCAAATATTGATGATAATACCGACTCAATACAATATTTAACACCGATTGCCGTGTAGTAACCCGAGTTTACACCCATTCCAATAATAAATTGACTTGCTTTACGTAAAATATCTAAATCATCATTACTCACACCTACATCCGTACCAGTGACAAATTTACCATTTAATTCATTTACCTGTTTGGCGTATGTGGTAAAGAATTTGTTCCGGTCTTTAATTCCGTCTTTTGGTAATACCAGAGCGGCCTTCGCACCGCCGAAGGGCATGCCGGCCAAGGCTGATTTATATGACATTAATTTTGACAAACGCAACGCATCGCGCAAGGCTTCTTCATCGGTAGCGTATCTCCACAACCGGGTTGCACCAAGTGAAGGAAAACCATTATTGAGACGGTGGATTGCAATATATCCCTTCAAGCCAACGGACTCATCTTCAACTAAATAGACACCATAGTTCTCGTCGTACTCTTCAAATTTTTCCAAATACGATTTATCTAAAATTTTCATACTTTACATTTCTTCGACAGTTTCAATAGTTAAAATTGCTAACATGTTTTTCAAAACCTGGCGCACCGCCTGAGAAAGAACCAAGCGCGCCGAAGATAATTCTTTTGATTCCGCGCCGACAACTTTGTGCTTATTATAGAAGTTATTATAGGCCTGCGCAAGTTCAAAGACATAGCGCGCGATGGCTGAAGGATTATAATTTTCCAGTGCTTTTTCAATCACGGTCTCAACCTCCCCCATCATCAAAACCAAAGCCTTTTCTTCGGGGGCAACCAAAGCGCCAAATTCCTTTCCGGCGGATATTTTTTCTTTTTTAGCTTTCGCTTCCAAACTATTGATACGGGCGATGGTATATAAAATATACGGCCCGCTAAAACCTTCAAACGAAGTTGCTTCTTTTAGATCAAAAACTGTATTCTTTACCGCTTCATGTTTTTGCATATCGAATTTCAGCGCTGCCTGAGTTAATATATTTGATGTCGCAATGATTTTTTTCTTGGCCCAATCGGCATGGCGCTGTTTTGTTTCTTCAACTATTAGATCAAAAATTTGATCTCGTAAACTTTCATATAAAATCACATTGCCGCTACGTGAGGACATTTTGCCCTCCGGCAAATTTACGAGCCCATAGCTGAGGTGGGTTAACTTTTGCTTAAACCCAATCAATTCCAAGATTTTATAAAGTTGTTTGAAATAAAACTTTTGCTCTTCACCGGTGATAACAATACTCTCGTCTACCGGATATTTACTAAATTTTTGTTCGGCCAAAGGAATATCACTGGTTAAATAAAGACCGACGCCGTTTGATTTGCGTAAAAGCGCTATATCCAAATTATATTCCGACAAATCCACGATAATCGCACCGCCCTCACCAACTTTCGCTATTCCTTTTTTTAAAAGCTCATCTACTCTAGCCTGTCCCATTGCTTTAATATCTTTTTCATAAAAAACCGCCATGTGCTTTACCCCGAGCTCTTCAAATAATTCATCAAACTTGTCGATACTCCATTTTCTGGTCTTGATAAACAGCGGCCAGATTTTTTTATCATTTGCTTCCAATTGTTTTTGTATTTCTTGAACTTCAACTTCGCATTCCTGATGATCTTTTAAATAATGGCTCGCTTCGGCGTAAATTTCGCCCAGCCATTTCTGCTTATTGGCAGGGGCTTTTTCATCACCGTGAAATTTTTTGAGTCCCCAAAGACATTTGGCGACATGCGAACCAAAATCATTTAAATAATTCACCGGATAAACCTTAACACCAGTTTTTTCATATAACTTAACCAATGTATTGCCGATACAGACATTCCGAAAATGACCAATATGAAACTCTTTGTGAGTATTATTGGATGGGTACTCGATCATCACTTTTTTACCTTTGCCAATTTCGGTTGAACCAAAATCATCGGTATTTTTTATTACTGATTTGATAACAAAGTTTGCAACCTGTGAAGAATTTAAGAAAAAATTTACATAAGGACCAAAGGCGGCAACTTTTTCAACTGTTGAATCAGGTTTTAATACACTGGAAATTTTGCTTGCGAGTTCAGTTGCTACCTCGTTTGGTTTTTTACCGGCTACTTTGGCAATATTAAAACAAGCAAACGCTACGTCACCCATTTCTGGTTTTGGCGGTACTGAAAAAGCCGCAGGATTATCCACCCCGGCTTGTTTTAACAGCTTCTCAATTTCCTCCTGAATCCCTCGTAGCATAGCTTAAAATGTATCTAAATTATAACATTTTCACTGGGGATTGTCACTCTTGACTCCCGTCTTGGGGTTTGATATGCTTTTGAGGCAATACCCCCTACCAAAAGAAGTCAGCACGGCCGGAATAAGGTTGTGCCCATTAGATCGTTGAGGATACTCACCCCCCGCAGGGCAGCTTTGATTGCCCTATCTTCACCTCCTATTTGGGACCCAATCAACCTAATTCATTTCATGAAAGCCGACTTCTCCTTGGTAGGGGGCAGTCTAACTATAAACCCCCACGACTAATAATCGTGGGGGATTTTTTTATAAAAAATTAAAAAAAATGGGAAAAAAATAACCCGGACGATTGTCCGGATTCTTTTTCCTTCCTTGCTAATATTATAGCACATTATGCTTTTATCATTTAGCTGCGGGTGTGGATAAGTATCCTATTTAACTTTTACAAAAAATCTTTTTCCTTTTTGTATCACATTACCTTTTTTTACTTTTGCATCAATCGATTCAACTTTTACATCATCAATTTTTACGCCGCCTTGTTCAACCGCACGGCGCGCGTCGGATTTACTAAGCGAAAGACCGCTTTCAACCAATACCGTGAGCAAATCGTAAGCAGTCGGTTTTATTTCTAGAATATCGGCAGGTTTTTCTTTGTCTTGAATAACGCTGGAAAAATGATCCTGTCCTTTTTTAGCCGCCACCTCACCCAAAAATGTTTTGGTAATCTCAAAGGCCAATCGCAATTTTAAATCACGCGGATTTACGCCTTTCTTAAGCTCTGTTTTCAATTCTTTTATTTCTTCGGTCGGCACTTTGGTGCAAAGTTCGAAACCGTTCATTATAATTCCATCACCCCAACGCATTACCCGGCCAAACATATCTTCCGGAGTATCGGCGAACGCAATCATATTACCTTCGCTCTTGCCCATTTTTTTACCGCTTTCATCAGCAAGAAGTTTTGTCGTCAAAACAAATTTTTCTTTTTTCTTTAAATCTTTCATGAGGTCGCGGCCGGCGAGCATATTAAATGTTTGATCATTGCCGCCAATTTCACCATCTACATCCATGGCGACACTGTCGTAACCCTGAACCAAGGGGTACATAAATTCATGCAAATATATTGGCTTTTGTTCCGTCATTCTTTTTTCAAACATGTCGCGTTCGAGCATGCGTTGAACGGTAAAATGCGAGGAAAGCTCGAGGACATCTTCAAAAGAAAGCTTGTTGTTCCAGGTGCTATTATATTTTATTTCCGCCGGATTTTCACCGCCAAAATCTAAAATTGTCGATGCTTGAGCCTTATAATTCCGACTATTTTCTTTTACCTGTTCCGTAGTTAATTTTTGTCTCACTGCTGTTTTATCGGTTGGGTCGCCAATCATGCCGGTAAAATCACCGATTAAAAATATTACTTTATGGCCTAATTCCTGGAATTGGCTTAGTTTTAACATTTGGATTCCATTTCCAATGTGGAGGGTCGGAGCGGTTGGGTCAAAACCACAATACAAAGTAAGCTGCTTGCCGGATTTAAGCGCTTTTTCTAGAAACTCGCGGGTCGGGTAAACCGCTTCCACTCCCCGAGTCAGCAACTCCTCAATTTTTTTTGCATCAGTATTTACCTTCATATTCTTACAATTAAATAAATTGCTTATTCAACTACTAAATTTATGTATCTTGCATGTCTCCTCAAATCTCTAAAGACCTCTTGCTCAATTTGTCTAATACGTTCTTTATTAAGATTCAAAATATCCCCAATCTCACTTAAGATATGCTCGTGTTTAAAATCTTCCTCTTTTATATCGCTTAGCTTTTTATATTTGTCTCTAAAAAATTTGATATTTATTATTATCTGTATTAAATTCAAAAAAATCATAACCTAAACCAAGCCTTAAAGTAATCACTAAAACTTTTTCTACTGACAAACTTTTTAAATATGGAGTTAAATATTTCTCAACAATTTCCTTATTATACAACACTTCAATTAAATCTTTCTCATGGTCAACCGTTGATTCATCAATAATATCTAATTGCTTCTTATAATTAGTGCTTGTTTTTTGATTATCGAGTGGACTTTCTTCCTCTGGAGCATTACGACCGGAAGGACCAAATTCACCGTTATAACTCATGCTTATAACTTTGCCCCGTCTGGATTGAGTTAAAAATTTTGTTAAAACTCTTTGAAAATCCTGCTCAAGATGCAAACCTAAATATGAGCTAAATTTTGCCCCTCGATCTTTTTCCCATTTTGAATATATTTTGAGCAGCCGAATATTTCCTTCAGAAATTAGATCTTGTCGTAATTGTTCTTTGTCTATTCCTTGTTCATTTAAAACTTTTGATGCTAAATTTGAACCTAAACATTTATCGGCTATAAATGCAATAAAATAATGCATCCTGAGCACAAGCTTGCTTTCTAGCTCCTCCTTTTGCTTTCCGCTTACAGTTATTAATTTCTCAATAATATTTTCAGCTTCACTTTCACTAAGCTCAATCGACCCTTCATCAAGGTTGTCTTTCGCTACTTTACTGATTAGGTTTGGGTTATGCTGCCTAAATTCTCCCATAAATTAATTTAAAGATTTTAATTGTGCTTCAAATTTTAACAATTTATCTTTTACTTCCAGTAACTTAGCTTTTTCTTTTTCTACTACGACCGCAGGCGCGCGGGAAACAAAATCAGCGTTGCTAAGCTTCGCTTCAAGGCCGGTGATATATTTTGTAACCGAATCAATTTCATCTTTCAGGCGCTTCGTTTCTTTTCCCTTATCAACCACACCTTCAAAATCAACCGCAATCTCCATACCGGCGGCCAAAAAGACTTTTTTACCATTATGATTTTCCATTTTTTCAGTTATGACTAGTTTTTCTAAACGCGCTAATTTCTCAATGATTCCGGCATTTTCAATGACCAATTTCTGATTTTTTTCCGGAACAATGACTGCCGATAGTAATTTAACAGCATCAATTTTATTTTCACTGCGCCAAGACCGGATCGCGGTAACAACATTTTTTATTATTTCAAATTGAACCGCAGAATCAAATTTTTTCCTGCCAACTTTTGGCCATTTTTCAACCATTAACAGCGCGTCACTTTCATATACTTCTTCCCAAATAGTTTCGGTAACAAATGGCATGAACGGATGCCAAAGTTTTAAAACAGTATTCAATAAATAATTTAAAACTAAAGACTTGCCGCCTTCAATTTTCGCAATTTCCAAATACCAATCGGCGAGCTCGCCCCAAGTAAAGTCACGCAAAATTTCACCGGCCATTGAATAATTATAATTTTCAATTTGCGCCGTAACATCTTTGATTACATTTTGCATTTTTTCTAGAATCCAGGCATCGGCATCTGTTTTTGGCGCCGGCATCTTGATGTCCTCGGACGGTTTTTCAATATTAATTAGCATGAAGCGAGAAATATTCCAAAGCTTGTTGGTAAAATTTCTGAAACCGGCAATTTTTTCTTCGGACAACTTGAGATCAATACCTGGCGTACTGCCCAGCACCAAAGAAAGTCGGGTCGCATCGGTACCAAACTTCTCAATCATATCAAGCGGGTTGATTACATTTCCGAGACTTTTACTCATTTTTCTGCCTTGCTCATCACGCACTAAACCATGCAAATAAACCGTCTCAAATGGAATACAACCAAGCGTATAGGTAGTCATGAGAATCATTCTCGCCACCCAGAAAAACAAAATATCATGACCGGTTTCCAAAACAGAAGTCGGATGAAAATTTTCTAAATCCCCATTTTCATCTGGCCAGCCTAAAGTTGAAAAAGTCCAAAGCCCGGAAGAAAACCAAGTATCGAGCGTATCTTTATCTTGCACCCAACCCTCGCCTTCCGGCGCATTTATTCCACAATATATTTCTTCTTTGCGATACCAAACCGGCACCTGATGACCATACCAAATTTGCCGGCTGATGTTCCAGGGTCGTAAATTATCAATCCAATGGAAATATGTTTTTTCGAATTGATTCGGGATAATCGTGATCTGTTTACTATTAACCACCTTTTGCATCAATTCTTTTAAAGTTACAGATGCTCCAGATTTTACACCTTTAATTTTTGATTCCTTTAGCTTAAACTTTTTATTTACATCAATAAACCATTGTAATTTTGGCAATGGTTCTACAATGTCGTTAAATCGATCGGAAGTACCAATATTTTGAATAATATCTTCTTCTTTTTCGAGCAATTTATGAACGCGGAGATTTTCTAAAATAACGGCCCGAGCTTTCTCAACTTCTAAATCGGAATAGGCCCCGGCCCGATGAGTCATTTTTCCATCTTCACCGATAACTTGAATCAAATCAATCGGGTTGCCGGCGGCTTTTTGTTTTTCATACATGGCAAAGTCAACGGCGCTGTGAGCCGGCGTTACGCCAAGCGCGCCAGTACCATAATTCATGTCGATACCGTCGTCGGCAATAATTTTTACCTTAATTTTTTCTCCGACAAATTCCAAATCATAGGTTTTTCCAATAAATTGTTTGTAGCGCTTATCATCGGGGTGAACTGCAACCGCGGTATCGCCAAGCTTAGTTTCGGGCCGAGTGGTCGCAATCGTAATTGGAAAATCCTTAGAATATTTAAAATAATATAATTTTCCCGGGCGTTCGACATAAACCAATTCATCGTCGCTACAGGTAGATTGCCCTTTTACCGACCAATTTATAACTCTAAACCCCCGGTAAATAAGCCCATCATCAAACATTTTTTTAAATACCGCTCGGACGGCGCGATTTCGCTGATCATCTAAAGTAAAGGCTTCTCGGCTCCAATCTAAACTCGCGCCCATTTTTTTACATTGATTTACAATTGTATCATGCGACTCTTTGGCAAATTTTCTCACTTCATTAAGAAATGCTTCTCTTCCCATTTCTTGTTTCGGTTTTGCCATTTTCTTTTCTTTAATCAAAATGCTTTCAACTTTTGATTCCGTAGCTATCGCGGCATGATCGGTTCCGGGTATCCAAAGCGTGCGATCACCCTTCATGCGATGATAGCGCACCATAATATCTTCAATCGCGAGCATGGCAGCATGACCCATGTGCAGGGTTCCGGTAACATTTGGCGGAGGTAAGACAATTGAAAAATATGACGCATCTTTTTCGGTTACGCCAGCCTTAACACAAACATCCGGATTAAAAAAACCGCTTTCTTCCCAGCGTTTCCCGATTTTTTCTTCGTAATTCTTGGCTTCAAAAGCCTTTGGCAGATCCTTCATATTACTCTTTATATATACCGGTCTAATAGGTAATAGTGTACTGAAAAATGGCCAAAATGGCAAGTTTTACTCATATTTAAAGGATTATTACATACACAATTAATAGCATTGACAAAATGTGGCGATTCTGGTAATATTACCAGCTGTCTAAACGGGTGCAAACGCACTAATTATCAATGAACAATCAACAAAATGTTGCTGATTGCTCATTGCTAATTTTAGAAATACATGGCATTAAACGATATTGAACAATTGAAAAAATTAATTGAGCCAAGCAAACACATTTTGCTGATTTTTAGCTCCAAAGATAATGGCGATGCCGTAGCAGCCGCCCTCGCCCTAAAAAATCTTTTTGAAAAACAGCACCGTTTGGCAGATATTGCCTGCAGTGAATTTGTCGCAAAAAAGCAATTTAGCTTTTTGCCGGAAATAAATTCCATCCGTAGCTCGCTTACCAATTTACAAAAATTCATCATTAAGGTCGATGTTTCAAAAAACCCGATTGAGTCACTAAGTTATGATATAAAAGATTCGACCCTAAATATTTATCTTACTCCCAAAAATGGTCTAATAACTAAAAACGAGCTTCGTACTGCCCAGTCCACATTTAAATATGATTTAATTATCACTCTAAATACTCCGGATTTGGAATCGCTCGGAAATATTTTCTTTAATAATACGGATTTATTCTACCGCACTCCGGTAGTAGCAATTGACCACGGCGCCAGCAACGAACGCTATGGACAGGTAAATATTATTGATTTGTCCGCCACCTCAACCTCGGAAATCGTTTACAAAATTGTAAAAGATGCCGGTGAAAATTACTTTGATGAAAAAATTTCTACCGCTATTCTTACCGGTATGACCATTGCCACCGGCAGTTTTAAACAACCGAACCTCTCACCTACCACCCTACAAATCGCAAGCAGCCTCATGGCACGCGGCGCCGACCGAGAAAAAATTATTCAAAATCTTTACCACACCCGTTCAATTGCGACTTTAAAACTTTGGGGTGAAGCCTTGACCCATCTTCAAATTAATCCGCGCCTTGGCTTCGTCTCGACCACTCTTACCCGAGATAATTTTATTCGCTCTGGCGGTTCACCAGACGATTTGCATGGTATTATTGAGGAATTAATAAGTAATTCGCCGGAAGCAAAAGTTTTTGCCTTGCTTTATGAAATTGATAATGGTGAGAAAAAAATCGGCGTGCTAGTCGCAGCCGAAAAAAACTTCGATGCTATGCATTTGGCGAGACCGCTTCAACCTGAAGGCAATCGTCATTTGGCAAAAATACTTATTAGAGGAAAAACTTTGGCCGAAGCCGAAACACTGGTGCTTAAGACAATTTCGGACGCAATGCCAAATTAAAAAATCTCCCGAAGCAGGAGATTTTTTTGTTATCTTAAATTTATTTCAGAATCTATACGAATCAAACTCCGCATGACAACCTTTATAAACTAAATTAGCGGTACGCCCGTCATTTCTGGTGGTTGTTCAATATCTAGTAATTTTAATACTGTTGGAGCGATATCAGCAAGCACACCAACCGGCGCGAGCAAGCTTAAATCTCCTTCTGGCGGATCTCCGCCCGGACCAGCTTGACCCCTAAAATCATCGCCGATAATAACACATGGTACCGGATTTACCGAATGCTCCTTATCCATTTCAGTAGTTTGTAAATTTAATAATTCTTCGGCATTGCCATGATCAGCGGTAAAAATAACGACCCCTTCATGAGCGAGAGTGTGTTTTACTACTTCGCCTAACCCAATATCGGCCGCTTCGCACGCCGCGATGGTTGCCTGAAGATTGCCAGTATGACCAACCATATCGGCGTTCGCAAAATTTATTACCACAAAATCATAATTGCCGCTGTCGATTGCTTTAATCGCTTCTTTTGTTACTCCGGGTGCGGACATTTCCGGCAACTCCGCGTAGCTGCCAATTCTCGGCGAAGGAACTAAAACTCGATCTTCACCAGGAAATTGCTCTTCAACCGTACCGTTTAGAAAAAATGTAACGTGGCCATATTTTTCGGTTTCCGCGATATGTATCTGTTTTAAATTATTTTTACTTATTACTTCGGCAAGACAATTGTGAACAACAATAGGTTCATAAGCAACCACGACCGGAATATTTTTTTCATATTCCATCATGGTTACAAAAAATAAATTCTCGATTCGATCTCTTTCAAAACCGGTAAAAGCCGGCAACACAAAAGCTTTGGTAAGTTCACGCGCCCGATCCGGCCGAAAATTAAAAAATATCGCGGCATCGTTTTTTTCAATTGAACCAACTGGGGCGCCTTTCATATCGGTAATCACCGTCGGAACAAATTCTTCATCGTAAACTTTTTCATTATAAGAATCCATTACTGCCTGTTCGGGGTCAGCCGATTTCTTTTCCGACTGGCCGAGCGCCATGGCGTGATAAGCTCTTTCTACACGCTGCCAGCGGTTGTCGCGATCGAGCGCGTAAAACCGGCCCGAAATAGTCGCGATTTGCCCCACTTGCAAGGTGGCCAATTTTTGCCTTAGATCTTTTATTAAACTCACTCCAAGATTAAAACCACAATCGCGACCGTCCAAAATGGCGTGCACATAAACTTGCTTATTTAATCCGTTACGTTTGCATAGTTCAAGCAAGGCATAAAGATGATCCATGCTAGAGTGAACATTTCCCGAGCTAAGCATGCCAATAAGATGCAAAGAAGAATGATTTGTTTTCGCATGTTCAATCGCCCGAAGGAAGGCCTGATTTTCAAAAAAACTTCCATCAGCAATAGATTGGTTGATACGCGGACAAGATTGATAATAGACGCGGCCAGCGCCAATATTCAAGTGGCCGACTTCAGAATTGCCGATTTCTCCAAACAAAAGACCCACTTCATTTCCGGAAGCGTAAAGTGTCATTGCCGGATAATTTTTGAGGTATTCCGAAAAATTCGGGGTCTTGGCCTTGGTAATAGCATTTCCTTCGCTCGGTGGAGCTACTCCCCAACCGTCAAAAATTGTCAGCACTACCGGCCGGTAATGTTTCGCCATATTCGAAATAAGTGAGGAAATATTTAAATGTATTAAATTATTTCCGAACTACAAAGAATTGAAGTTTAACTGGTTAATATTTTTAAAACAGTGGTTTTCCTGTCATTTCTCTAGGCGCTTTAATATCCATAAGTTTTAAGATTGTCGGCGCCACATCACACAGTCTACCCGCTCTAAGATTTTTTTTCAACTTTAGCCTCTTAAAATCTTTTGTATCAGACACAATGATAAACGGAACAGGATTTATTGAATGTTCCGAATCAGTTTCTCCGGTTTTGGAATTTATCATTTCTTCGGCATTACCATGATCGGCAGTAATGACACAAATTGCCCCCGCCTTAATAGTAGCACTAACGATTTTTCCTAAAACTTCATCAAGCGCCCTTACCGCTTTTTTCCCGGCTTCAAGATTTCCAGTATGACCAATCATATCGGCATTCGCAAAATTTACGGCAATAAACTCATATTCATTTTTTTCAATGGCTTTTATCACGTGACTTCCAAGTTCTCGCGATTTCATTTCCGGTTTATTTACAAAATTCTTTAAATGATCTGATTCAATTTTTACCCATTGCTCATCACAAAAATGCTGGGCATAACCGCCATTCAAAAAATAGGTAACATGCGCGAATTTCTCTGATTCCGCAATATATAGCTGATGTTTTGGGCAAAGTACCGCCACCAAACTATTCTTCACGTCACGACTCGGAAATGCCGTAAAAATACCGGCCAGATCCGGACCAAAATCTGTCATCGCTACGAAGCGATTGTTTTTGGGAACATGAGCGCGGTGAAATGCTCCCGGATTAGATTTTTCAAAATCCTTTTGCACCAACGATTTTGTAAGTTGGCGGGCCCGGTCGCTGCGTAAATTAAAAAAGAAAAACACGTCATTATCTTTGACCGTGGCAACCGGTTTATTATTTTCGGTAATAACCGTCGGTGAAATGAACTCATCGCTTTCTTCGGAATTATAAGCCATTGAGATTGCCTCTTCTGCTCCACTCGCCATTTTTCCTTTTCCGCACACAATAGCATTATAAGCGGCTTCAGTTCGCTCCCAAACTTTATTGCGGTCCATCGCGTAAAACCTACCCATCACGGTCGCAATTTTTTCATTACCGTGAAAATGAGCTTCCAATTTATTTAAGTGTGACAGAGCATCATGCTGACCGGAATCTCGTCCATCGGTAAAAAGATGTAAAAATACTTTTTTTACGCCTTCTTTATGGAATAAGTCGAGTAACGCATAAACATGTTCCGGACAAGAATGAGCACTATTATGATTCGACAAAAGACCCATCACATGCACGCTTGTTTGATATTTTTTTACGTGATGTATCGCCTGCTGAAAAGCATTATTTTTGAAAAAAGAATCATCTTTGATAGCATCGGAAACATAAATCGCATCCTGTTTTACCACCCGACCGGCGCCGATATTCAAGTGCCCAGCTTCGCTATTTCCTTCCTGCCCTTTTCGAAGCCCGACCGCCTCACCGCTTGCTTCCAATTCTGAACTTGGATAATCCTTGAGCCATTTATAAAAATTCGGCGCGGTTTGCGGCGTTATGGCGCTGGCCTTACAATTTTTTGCCGGCATCCCCCAACCATCCAAAATAATAAGCAGAGTCGTTTGCTTTGGCATATTAAAATCCTAATTCTAGCTCAATCTCCATAAGACGATTGTATTTTTCAACTCGCTCCGAACGGGAAAGCGAGCCAGTTTTTATAAATTCCGCGTTTACCGCAACCGCCAAATCGGCAATAAAAGTATCTGATGTTTCTCCGCTACGGTGTGAAATAATTACTTTATAACCATTTTGTTTTGCCAGTTTTATTGCCGCAATTGTCTCCGTCAAAGTTCCAATCTGATTTAATTTTATGAGTACCGCATTACCAACTTTTTCTTTTATTCCTTTTTGAATTCTATCAACGTTCGTTACAAAAAGATCATCCCCAACCAAAGCCACTTTATTACCAAGTTCTTTGGTTAATTTTTTCCAATTCGTCCAATCATCTTCCGATAAACCATCTTCAATCAAAATCAAAGGATATTTTTTTAGCCAATCTTTATAATTCGCTACTAGTCGATCCGCTTGCCAGCTCTGTTTTTTGCTGACGAAATAATAATTGCCTTTTTTATAAAATTCAGATGCCGCGACATCAAGACCCAAAAAAACATCCTTTCCGGCTTCCCAACCGGCTTCTTTTATTGCCTGAACCAAAAGCTGTAAAGCTCTTTCATTGTTTTGCAAAGTTGGAGCAAATCCGCCTTCATCGCCGACTGAGGTGGTAAATCCTTTTTGACTAAGAATTTGCGCGAGGGCATGAAAAATTTGTGAGCCCATTCTTACTCGTTCGCGAAATAATTTTGCTCTGGGAATTATCATGAATTCCTGAATTGTTAATCCGTTATCGGCATGTCGACCGCCATTTAAAATATTCATGGTTGGAACCGGCAATCGAAATTCCTTTTCTTTCAAACGAAAAGTGGAACGAACATATTTATAAAGTGGAACTCCCCGGTTTGCGGCAGACGCTCTTGCCGCAGCTAGTGATACGGCCAAAATCGCATTGGCGCCAAGCCTTGATTTGCTGGGTGTGCCATCGAGTAATATCATTTTTTCATCAATCTCTTCTTGGTTCTCTACGTCGATACCTTTTAGGGCTGGGCCGATTTTTGTGACAACATTTTTTACCGCTCGCAAAACCCCTTTTCCGCCATAGCGTTTACCGCCGTCTCTTAGTTCAAGGGCCTCATGGCTGCCGGTAGAGGCGCCAGACGGAACCTTGGCACTACCGGTAACACCATTTACAAGCATGACTGTAGCTTCAACCGTCGGATTACCTCTTGAATCGAGGATTTCTCTTGCACTAATATTTTTTATTTTCATATCAAATGATAGATAATGTCTGAATATTGATGCTCCAAGTATAACATAAAAAAATGTATTAAAAAAGGGGCTTTTAACCCCTTTTTAAACTATATTATCTTACCAGCGCGGTGTCAAAATTTTGTAGGTAATACTGACATTCATGACAATATCCTGGCTTCCGGATGCTACTTCGGCCGGACCGCCATAACCACCGCCGCCGCCAATTCCATCGACTTTTGCATAGCTACTATAAATCGGCATTGGGGAATTTTCGTAGTCGGAATAAGAAATTACTTCTCCAAGCTGAACGCCGAGCATTTGAGCTAATTGCACAGATTTTTTCTTGGCATCGAGCAAGGCTTTGGCGCGCGCTTCTGATTTTAGATTTTCTGTATCATCGATGGTAAAACTTAATCCACCGACTTGGTTCGCTCCATATTTGCCAGGTAAAGATAAAATATCACTAATCTTGTTCAAATCGCGAATTTTAACTGTGACATTATTGTTTACCCGATAACCCTTAAAGGTTGTGCCTTTTTGAGTGTAGTCATATTCCGGATTGATGGAGTAATTACTTTGCATGTCTTTTGCGTCAATTCCTTGTTTTTTTAGATCGGCAACAACTTGATCCATTACTTTTTTATTTTCGGTTTGGGCTTTAGCAACGTCGGTATTCAAATTTGAAAAACCGATTGTCGTGACCGCGATATCATTACTGCCGGTAATTTTGGCAGTTCCAACCACCGAAATCATACGCTCCATGGTGTCGGCGTGGCCAATGGTGTCATATTTTTTTATGTTGTTGCGCATTAAAGTGCCAACATAAAAAGTTAAATAAACAATCAGTACTCCAACTAGGGTCATTAGAATTTGTTTTCCAAAGTGCCCGTGACCGTGACAACATTTTCCAGCCTCATGATGATTATTCATACCTGGAGTTGCCGAAGCATTATCGCCGGCAGATTCAATTTTTTTAAAACCGATAGGCATATTTTTTCCTCCTGAACCCAAACGGGTTCTTAAATATAATTAAAAATTTATTAAATAATATTCACTTCCGGAATCTATTTTAACGCTTTTAAGCCCGGCAACTTATCTCCCGATAAAAATTCCAGCATTGCGCCTCCACCGGTCGAAACCAAATCAATATCCGTCATCGCTCGAATTTTTTCCAAGATTTGCACAGTTTCTCCGCCGCCGCAAACCCCGAGCGCGTGACCTTTGGAGCGAGCTGCGAACAACCTCGCGAGTGAAAAAGTGCCATATTGGTAAGGATGCTGTTCAAACATACCAAGCGCGCCATTCCATACCAAAGTTTTCGCTTTTTTCAGATATTTCGCAAATAAATGCACAGATTCCGGACCAATATCATAAATCGCTTCATTTTTACCGACCGATAATTCCGAAACTTTTACTACTCTAACTTTATTTCCTTTGGCATCACCCACAATTACATCCACCGGCAAAATTACTTTTCTATTTTCACAATATCGCTTAACTTCTTTTTCTAAACCTTTACTATAAATTGATTTTCCGATCGGTTTCTTTAGTGAAGCGAGATAGGTGTTAAAAATTCCTCCGCCCACCAAAATATAATCGGCAATCGGTAATAATTTTTTTAATACCGGAATTTTTGTTTCTGCTTTAGCGCCGCCAAGCATCACGAGGAGCGGCCGCTTTGGCCGGCGTAGCACATTAGATAAAACGGTAATTTCTTCAAAAAGTAACAAACCGGCATAAGATGGAACATATTTCGCAACCCCCGAAACCGAGGCAGCCCGACGATGAGCAACTGCAAAGCCATCGAGAACAAAGATATCACAAAGGCTCGCGAGCACTTTTGATAAATGCTGGCCTTCCGTTTCTTCATCTTTTAAAAAACGAATATTTTCGAGCATCGCAACCGAACCATTTGGCATAGCAGAAACTGCCGCCTGGGTATTTCTCCAATCTTGCCCTTTGGTAATCGGCAATAATTTAACTTTTCTTTGTAATAAATCTTCGAGACGATGCACGACCGGTTTTAAACTATGTTTTGAATCTATTCCGTTTGGCCGACCAAGATGACTAACAAGTACCACTCGAGCGCCCTGATTTAACAAATATTCAATGGTAGGTAAACTCCGAGATAATTTATAATCACTAACCACTTTTCCTTTGTGAATAGAAACGTTGAAATCCACTCGAACTAACACTTTTTTGCCGGTAAGGTTTTTTATTTGTCGCACCGATTTCATAAGCGAAATGAATGAGGGAAACGAAAGCTTGCTTCTGTTTCCGAGTGAATGAGCCTATATGGCGAAGCCTGATATAAAAAAATAATGATTACTTCTCTTGTAATCATTATACCACATTTTATCGCTGTCAAAAAATTTGCGAAGCCCATTTATCTGCCGCTAATCTCTGCGTATCCTTCATCATCCGGCCAAATATAATTTTCAAAAACCCACTCTGAAATATCTCTGGCTTCGGTAAATCTTTTTTCGTTTGAGGCGGCACCCAAAATCACAGTCCGAAGGACATGCGATTTTTCGCCGGGAATCCTAACCACAAAATTATAACCAGACTGATCGATGAAGCCGGTTTTTCCGGCAAGAACATCTTTATCAAAATTATTTGGAATCCAATTAATTAAAAGCCAGTCCGTGCTCCAAACATGATGTTTAGTTTTATTATTTAGAGGTACGGCAAAGTATTCACCCATTTTCAAAGTTTCAGAAATTTTATCCACTTTTAATGCCGCCTTCAGCAAACGCAAAACATCTACCGCCTTACCCATATTTCTTTCGTCGAGTCCGGTTGATTCTACAAACTGTAGTGAATTAAGCCCCAGTGCTTCCGCTTTCTCGTTCATTTTTTTTACAAAATCTTCTTCGTTAAGGCCAGTCACTCGCGCCAGGGCGCGAATCGCGCTGTTGGACGAACCGATAAGCGCTACTTTCCATAAATCATCTAAAATATATTTTTCTCCTTCATTAAGATGATGGCTGGACGGATCGGTATCATTCTCCGATATTATTGTCGAAGAATTCCAATCGAGATTAAGATCATTTAAAACCAAAGCTGACATGAGTTTGGTAATACTCGCAAGCGATCTGACTTCATCAATATTTTTTTTATACAAAATTGTATTACTTTTATCGTCTACAACAACTACTACTGCGGCGCTAAGATTGCCGGGGTAGACTGCCAGGCTGTTTTTTAATAATGGCGTTGCCGGTCGGCTAACCGGTAAAACCGGCAGCAGTTCGTCTCCGCCTTTTTTATATGGCTCAGCTTGGGCGACTTGTGTTTGGTCAACAATTTTTTCAACCGGTTTGGCGGTAATTGTAACGGATCCCAAAAATACCAGACCAACGCCTAGCACCATGACCCCAACTGATGAAAGATAATCCGATAATTTTTTTGATATCACATTATTCTTTTTCGGACCCAACCACGATTTGATTTAAAGTATTATTAATAAATTCATGATTGTGCAATGTTTCGTATTCGGGCAGTTCGGCCAAATTTGAAACGCCAAGGTGCTGTAAATATTCCATGGTTACCTCGTAGGCCGGTAATAAATTATTTTCCGTTCCGGCTTCTTTGATTAAACCGCGAATTAATAAATTACGTAAAATTAGACTGCAGTTCACACCGCGAATCTGCTCAATCTCCGGCTTCGTTAGCGGACCGCAATAAGAAATAACAGTAAGAGTCTCGAGTTGCGGCCGGGTAAGCTCACCGCTAATTTCTGTTTTAATAAAATGTTCGGCCACCGTGCGATTTTCCGGGTGCGCGACCAATTGAAATTCGCTATTGGTTTGAAACAAAACTACTCCCGAAGAATTAGTGTCGTATTTTCCCTGCAATACTTTCAATTCCTTTTCAACCGCATCTTCATCAATCGCTAAAACTTTCGCAATTTTTTTTATTGAAAGCGGTTTAGAGGCAACAAATAAAATTGATTCGATTTGAGAAATTAGAGCCGGCATACTAAACTTTATTTATCATCATATCGTTAAAAGAATTTTTTTGATTCACGGATATTTTTTCTTGCTTCAGTAATTCGAGAAGCGCGAGAAAACTGACGATAACTTCACTGCGGTTGGAATCTGAATTAAAAATATCTTTGAAACTGAGTTGGTTTAATTTTTTCAGACTTTCGTAAATTGATTTAATTTTTTGTTGTACCGATACGGTATGATCAATTCTAACTTCCGGCAACGGATTAATCGGCTTTAATCTTTTTAAAAGCAATACAAAAGAATTTTTTAATTCTACGGCTGTGGCGTTCTGCGGAGCGGTAAACCCGGTTAAGACCGGCGCCGGCTCAACGCGTCCATATGCCATTTTTCCCTCGCCCCACAATTTTTCCACAAACTTACTGGCATCCGCGTAGCGCTTATAAAATTTCAGCTGCTCACTAAGGCTTAGCCCTTCTTCTTCGGGCGGGTACAGGTACGGCAAAAGCTGGCGCGATTTTATATAAACCAAACGCGTCGCTATTACCAAGAAATCTGCCAATTCATCGGACCGATTTTCATCCATTCCGGACAAAAATTGAAAAAACTGGTCCGTTACATCAGATAAAGAAACATCCGTAATGGCAAGTTTTTCATTCTCAATGAGCTGTAACAACAAATCCAACGGCCCTTCAAATTTTTCCAGCTTGAGTTCCTTGGGCATAAACCTCTTTATTTTTTCTTCACTTCAATATTTGCATCATCCAATGCTTTTTTTGGTACTGCAGAAGGTGCGCCCATCATTAGGTCGCGGGCATCGCCGGTTTTTGGTACCGCGATAACTTCTCTGATATTCGGTTCATTTGCTAAAATTGCAATTACTCGGTCAATCCCGAGCGCAATACCGCCATGGGGAGGAGCGCCAAAATCAAATGCCTCGAGCATGTGACCAAACTGATCCTGAATCTGCTCATCCTTGAAACCCATAACCTCAAAAACTTTTTTCAAAGCTCCGGATTGGTGGTTGCGGATGCTTCCCCCGCCGGCCTCGAAACCATTTAAAGCAATATCGTATTGGGTAGTTAAAATATCGCCGATATTTTCTTTTTTCATAAGCAACTCCATATGCTCCGGTTTTGGACTTGAAAATGGATTGTGGCTAAAGGTCCAGCCGCCTTCATCGGTTTTTTCAAAAAATGGAAAATCAACCACCCAACAAAAAGCGAGCAGATCCGGATCATTTTTATCTTTCCGAAGATCCGGTTTGTCGGATTTATATTTTTCCATCGCTTCCTGATAAGTCAAACGTGGAAAAGGCATTTCTTGAATTTTTTTATGCGGTGTTACTGTCTGAACAAGTTTAATCAGCATTTCTTCAATTACCGCCATTACATCTTCGCGTTCAACAAACGACATTTCGAGGTCTAACTGAGTAAATTCCGGCTGCCGATCACCGCGCTGATCTTCATCTCTAAAACATCTTGCTACTTGGAAATATCTTTCCATTCCCGCCACCATCATGAGCTGTTTAAACTGCTGAGGCGATTGCGGTAAGACATAAAACTGGCCTGGATAAGTGCGGGATGGCACCAAAAACTCCCGCGCCCCTTCAGGGGTACCCTTGGTCAAAATTGGCGTTTCAATTTCCAAAAAATTATCCGCCAATAAATGCTGGCGCATAAATTGAGTTACTGCGTTGCGCAAAACAATATTTTTTTTCATTCTTTCTGAACGCAAATCTAGATATCGATATTTAAGACGCAGTTCTTCATTTATACCTTTAGTATCTTTATCTATTTCAAATGGCGGAGTTTGCGCAGTGTTCAAAACTGTTAAAGTCTTAATTAAAATTTCAACCGTGCCGGTTGGCATCTCGGTATTTTTTTGTTTTTCACCGCGCTCTTGCACCACACCCGTAATCGAAAGCACCCATTCCGGCCTCACCTCTTTTAGAGTTTCAACCGAAACGGGATCCATTTGACTTGGCACGCCGACGCACTGCAAAATTCCCCCGCGATCGCGCAGATCAAGAAAAACAATTTTACCCATATTTCGACGGGCGTTTATCCAACCTTTTATGGTTACTTCTGTACCTACCAATTTAGGTGTTTCCACCGACAAAGTTCGTTTTGACATATATAAATAATCACATGAATTGCTGCCCTAGTTTAACAAACAAACCAAATCTTCGCAACCCCATAACCAAACAAAAAACCGCCCAAGCAACAGAGCGATTTTAATAGTAATTTTTTAGGGAAATGGAAATCATTAGACACTATAAAAAAGCCGACTCATATTGTTATTTGATTGACTCGGGCGATATTTTCGCCTCCTCTTCGCTTTTGAAAATAGCGACCGGTATTTGGAATTACTTACCTATTATTTCCTTCAAACCCCAAAAGGTTGAGCCGCCCTCGTGTATTAACGAATTAATTAAAGAATAAACACCCAACTTTGTTGATTTGTTTTTGTATAAAAAATCAAGTGTTTTAAACCACTCAGTATCAACATGAAATGGTTTTTTGTTTTTTCTAACCCCACCAATTAATAAGTGGAGGTTGGCGATTACTAAGGTGTCATCAGGAGATACTTCTGCCAGTTTATTTATCATCATCGTCAGGCCATAATCCCAATCGAACGTACCACCAATTTTTTCTAACGTTAACCTAACGGTTCTTGCAAGCCAAGCAATATCAAAAATCTCTTTTTCGTTTTCCAGCCAATAACCGAACTGGTTCAAGCACTTATTCTTGTTATTTTTTAAAACCCACTCCCATATTTCATTTAATCGTTTTACGGCGAATGAATTTTTTTTAAGATGTTCTGTTGCTTGTGTATTCCTACCCGTAATAAACATTCTCCCAATAAAACTGATAAAATTAGATTGCTTGTCAGTATTGTCTGCCCAAAATAATTTAAACAAGCGGTGATTAAAATCAAACTCCTCATAATGCATAAAGGCTAAAGCCATATGCGTCGAGATACTCTCATCCGGGTCCCTAAAATATCTCCTTCCTTCATCCTTAATATTTAAATTGAGACCCTTCTCATAAAGTTCTTGAAATTTGGTCTCGAAAAACATTTCCTTATAGAGGTTATTAGATAGATAACCTTCCCACGCAGCTAAATACATGATCTCTTTTCCTATGGCCGATGTAAATACGCTAGGGATAAGAGCTAGTGCCCAATCTCTTTCCTGATAATATATTGCTGGTAAATAATGACCGAACATGAACATTATCGCTCTCGTTTTTTCATTTATTAAAACATTTTCGTAGAGATCCTTTACATCCTTAGAAAGATTACTCTTTTTAGATTTACCAAACTTAACATCCAGTATTACAAAATTTATAAAAGCTTGAAATGCCTTGCCTCGCACTGAATTAATCGCCGTTGTATAAGGATCACCTATTTCATAATCATTATTACCAGGTGATTTAGTTCTAATTTTTGCGGTTTCGATAATTTCATCTTTTGGAGCAGGGTCATTTTGCGAAAGCAAAAATTGGATAATGTAAAAAAAAACATCTCTTAATGCAGAAAAATCGCCGACTAATTCAATATTTCCATCCTGTAATAGTACTCTCATTAGATTGGCCGTCGCACTATAAACTGCATTCCAATTTGCAAGCCAACCCCTACGTTTTCTCTCGTCCACTTCAAGAATCTCTTCAACGGGTCTTTTTGAAATTGCAATGGATAAATTCAGTACATTTAATAGACTTCCTCTGACAAACTTTTTTTCATTAATTAAGGAAGTTATTTTCTGAATAAATGCGTAGGTATAATGGGGATCAATATATTTGTGGTCGAAAAATAACTGAGCACTGTGAAGAAACTCCTCAGTTCTAACTTCAAATTCCTTCTTTAAACGCTCAGCCACTCCGTCACCATCAATCGGATGAAGAAAATCACCCTGACCATACTTCTCTACCAGATTCGCCGGAGCCCAATCTGATCTTAATAATTGAATAATTTCAGGAACAGTCTTAGACCAGTCAGTTTCGTTCCCGGGGGCTTTCGGTACAAGGGTACCGGAAACAATTTCACCTATAGTTGGCTGGGGATTGTAATTTTCATTTAGTTTTCCGAAGACCTCCTGCGATTTTATTTTCTCGTCTTCGGTAAGAAATGGAAATGCGGACGATAAAATATCACTACCGTGAATATTTAGATCTTCTTCAGCTTTAAACCTATCAATTACCTTTGAAACATAAAGACGCTGATCAGCCGAGCTCAAGAATGAAAAACATGCTTGTATAAGCCTTTCGTATTCTGCGCCAAAAATTAAATCGCCTGGATCTTCGTAATCAAAAATTCGAAATAGCTCATTTCTAATATTAACCTTAAATATTTCTGGACATAATGAGAAAACATATAATTTGAGTCGCCATACAGTCCTGCTATCTGGGAGAATGTTAATATATTTACCATACATACCCATTACATAATCCTTGTTTGAAATATTTTTTTCAAAAACTTTTTTTAACAAAATTGTAACTGTTGCGGCAAGTTCTCGAACATCGTCCCTAAAAGAAATATGTTTTTGCCGATGGGAAGTTATAGTAAAAAAATCGACGTCGTAAAAATGGAATGAATCTTCTATAGAAAAAATTTTTCCTTTCTGCTTACTACCCAACAAAACTATCCTTGCAAAAACGTTAATAACAACCGCAAGAGCTTTCTCGAGATAAGATGAGTCAATATTATTTATATAGCCAAATATATCAATGTGAGACAGGTCATTAAGATAAAAAGGATTATCGGAAAATCCCGGACCCTTATTATTTAGGTCTTCCTTTGTCCGAATTGAAAATATCGCATCAATTAAAATCAACAGATTTTCATTATCACCGGCTTTTGAAAGCGTTTCAAGCATTTTCTGATATTCAATTCCCCACCTGCTATAATTACCCATTAGAGTAACCCACTTTTCACTATAAATTTTCGGAACTAGTCGCGCTAATTGGTCTGGTGGTAATTTTTCGGCAATCCAAAGAAATTGATCCACAACCTCAGGATTAAAAGTATCTGGTGATATTGGAATTTGTAAAACTAAATCTACTACTTTTTCTGGTACTTTTTGCGCCATACGAACCAGATAATTAAGTTCTGGCATTCTGTACGAATATACTGATAAATTTTCTGCCTTACTTTTAATAGGATCCATGAACCCATTTTCCCACAGCCAATCAAGCCAGCGTTCATCGGCTTGAGAATAAAAATATTGGTGAGAATCAAAATTCAGATCTATAATATCCTTAACCTTTTTTAGATCTAAATTTGATGGGTTAGAAGTCATATTTTTTAACTATTTGTTGAAGTATCAACTTTAGCAGTTTCGGGCACATTTTTTAAAATGCGATCAATTTCTAGATGGATATCAATCTGATGCGTTAAAGCGCTAAGCATTACATTTTCAAAATCTGAAACTAAGTTTTCGAAGTCTTTCTCACTAAATGAAGCATAATCAGTGTTGTTTTTTTCCACATTTCCATGATGTGCAAGACCGTTTAATTTCCCATATATAATACCCATATCCCGAATGGTTATGGGAGTCGCGTGAACTGATCCAAATTTCTTTAGAGCCTCTGCTTTATTTGTTGGGATATCCTCCACATTAGGACTATAAAATGGATACAGAATTTCACGAAGAGAGTTTGCGGCCTGTGCCATCCAATCCGGATTGGCTTTTAAATTTTTTTGTGACACAAAAAAAGCACCCCTGAGCATATCAGAAGGCTTTGTTTTCAACCTGTATAAATCATGGAGATCATCTAACCGTCTACACAGGTCTTCTTGCTTGGGACTTAAAGCTACAGGCGATAAATCAAATTCGCCTACAGCTTTCGGCAGCTCTGAATTAACCATAAATTAACATTGTCATGAACCAAGCTTACACCTTTGTCTGCAATAAATAAAGACTTCCGATGTGCTCAGACTACATATGATCTGGCTAATTCAGACCTATTAAATTTGCACTAAGACAGTGCACGCTATAGGTTTTGCGAAGCTTAGTTATCTACAGGTCCAAACATATAAAAAACAAACCACTTTTGAGAGGCCTGTTAAATTAATAATGTTTCTTAACCCACGATCTCATTAATTGATTGATCAACAATAATTTGCGGATTCTCTTTTATCAAATCGAATATGAATTGTTTTAAAGTTTCCTTTTTGAACGTCAACGCAATAATTTTTAGATAATTCGTCTTTCCATCATCTTCATATACAAGTATCAACGATTTATACATTCCACCAATTAAACCTTTTTGTATTTTACTATTTTTTTTATTTCCACGATTCTTCTTATTACAAACAAATGGACATATTTAACTCCATTATTTTCTATAATTAGATATGCCCCTTTTGTTAAAGCTAGGATATATGCAACTGCAAAACCAAACATCAGCAGAGAAAATCCTAGGGCATCTCTAACTCCATTTGTATTTGTGATTACCGAAATGTTAATCACCCAGAACAACAAAAGAACAATAATTGTTATTTTTATTTCATTAGTCAGACTCGACTTATATTTCATAATGGGTTTTGTACAGCTTATTGTTTCTGTACAGAATTTCTAGCAACTTCAACAAGATATGCTTTATAACCTAAGCTCCAATAAGCCAACAGCCAAATAAATCCTGTTAAACCAAACCAGCCGGCCACAAACATTATCACAATTTTATCTAAGGTCAACAGAATGCCAGTTAGAATTATAAATATTTTATTTCCGCGATAAATTACTACTCCTAGAATAAAGTAAATAATCAATGAAACCACTAAAAAAAGAGTTATGGGCGTTTTTAACAAAGCAACATAACCTACGGTTATAATAACGGACAAAAATATCACCATAGCACTTTGTTTTCGATATGATTTCCAAACAGACAAAGAATTGTAATTTTTTATTTGGAACTCCTTTTCTTCTTGTGACATTTTGAATGTCCCGGATTTAATCGGGCTTTGTTCACTTCCTACCTGGTTAAATCTGCCTTTAAGATGTTTATGGAAGAAAATCCAAACAATCAGAATAAGCATTAACTCGAATATATTAAAAGAAATATATCCATTGTGACCAGCAAAAAAGTTCGCCAGGGTGTCAAAAACAATTACCAAAACAGAATAACCAAAAACAATATTTGTCCAAATTAATATCTTTTCAACCATTTTTACCAGCTTATAAAGATAAAAACCTGATATAATTAAATCTATTGTATGCACGACCCCAGCAGCAACATTTGTAAGAACATTTCCATAGAAATCTGCACCTCTCATCAAACCCGATATACCAAGAAGATCAATAAGAATATTCAAACCCAATAGAACTAAGATAAACCAGATAAATGTAGATTTTTTTTTATTCATAAAATTAGCTTCTTGTTTGTATATAGGTTGCTATTAAAGTAAGCACAATGATGAACACTCCAATAAACATTATTATCCATTTGGTAATCCTGTCTTTATCCGAGCTGTCCAACCCACCCACGGAACCAGCGCCAAATGGGCCGAACCACCACGCTACTTTTTTAGCTACCTTAATTACACTTTCAAGCTGCGATGCGAAAATGATTAAAACACCTAGTGCAAGGACTGAAAGATTTATAAGCTTCATAATTTGGTCTTTTTTGGACTTACAATTTTTGACTCAACATGATCAATTATGCTTTTTCCAGTGGTAAGCTGACTAGCCTTATCCAGAGTATTATAAATTATCTTACCAGTTTTTTCAGTGAGATATTTAAGAGTTGATTGACCCACTCCAGCAGATTTAGCGTTCCGATATATTTTATATGCAGGCGATACTTTGGAAACATACGTGGGAACGTCTTTTGCAGAGAAGAACAATAGATCCCCTCCTGTTGCAGCAGAATCAAACAACGTATTATCTTTCAAAATTGAATTCGAGAACTCGCGATATGGTCCCTGCGTGTTTGAACGAGATGGTTCCCGATCCATGAAGGAACCAACAATGTTTTCAGCTGCATTTGATGAATCGGCAAATGCACTATCTAAGTTGCCTAAAGATCCTGCTGTTAGCAAGGCGGCTGCCTGAGGCTGTCCTACGGCTAATGCTCCCCCAGCGAAGATTGCTTGTGGTACGGCTGCAAGTCCGTCTAAGACGGTTTTTCCAACTTGAAGCGCTCCCACACCAAATGTTTTTGCAGCGAACTCACCCGCTTCATCAACGTAATTCAAGGGGTTGTTTAGAGCATAGGAATAGCTATTCATATGCTGGGGGTTAGAGAGATAACTTTGTAGATCCATTTTTGTATACCTTCTAATCTGATCAGAGTCTCCAACTGCCAGAAATGCTGGATCCTGGGATAGGAGCTGACATCTCGAACCATCCTGATATCGAGCTCCCATATAGTTCAAACCGGTATCCATGTCGTACTCATGTCCAGTAAATTTCTTTGGTTCGTTTAACCCGTTTGTCTGTTCATCAATCCGTATACCACCATATGGATAGTAATCTGTCAACTCCGCAATGGTCCCGGTCACTGTGGTCATAATATTTGACCCACCTAAGTGGTCAGTATGAACGTTATATACACTAGAACTAGCATTAGACCCTTTTACCGTAGCGACAAGCGTATCACCAAGATAAAATTGCTTCATGGTTGTTGTGCCACTGACCGTGTATGCCATAGCTCGAATAATACTAGTCGATCAACCACCCAAGATAATAAAACTGAACAAATATCATTATTACCTGCATTAAAAACAATAATGACCCGACTAATGCTGACTTAATTTTATTATATTGCCTAAGCTCATTTACGGTTAATATAATATTTACTCCAACTAAAATCAAAAGTGGATAATAAATTATGAAATTTTCTATTTGGCTACGCCAAGGCCCGTGATTAATGCCATTTGCATACCAAACTGATTCGGGTGGTAGAAATATATAATACGATTCAAACCAATATATTATAAATGGTAAAAGCCATGCGACTAAAGTTAAGATATATAAAATTAAATCTTGCCGCTTAAATTTGGTTAGCATATTATTTCTTAGTTGCTTTTATAATAGATTTGATTATCGACACGGCATTCTTAATATCCGTAACAATATTTCTGTTATAATTTGGGTTATTTAATTGTGCTTGTACCCTCTGCCCATAAGATGTGACGCCTTTGGCTGGGCTATAGTTATATCTACTCGCAGTGAGTGCCGTACTATCGGACCGACCTTGCTCTTTTGCAATATTACGAACTCCGGCATCGATGTTTTTTGCTGGATCGCGAGCTAGCTCTGCTTTGTTATAACCATATTCTTTTCCGATCTTGCCACTTACCTGCATTACCCCAACACCGCCACTACCAACATTTGGAAATAACTGCTCACGACCAAGTACTTCATCCGGCTGTAAGTGCGATTGCTCTTCGTACATAATCGCATTAGTAAGATTGGAACTAACTCCATATTTAGTACTTGCATCATTAACAGTTGTTTGATTTTGCTGAATTGCTTCCAACGCGCGCTCATGACCACCAAAAACTTCTCCAGTTTTCATCATAAACCCACTAACACCAGAATACCCGCTCCAGTCGTAAAATCCATACCACCAAAATCTACCATCTGGATCTTTATTTACAACTGGATTATTACCGGCATATGCATACGCATTCATAGCTTGCGGATTTAATAGTGCATCTTTACCATCCGAAGTTAGTCCGATTTCCCCAAATACTGGATCTTGTGACACAAACTGCCCGCGTGCTGAATCATAATATCTCGCATTAAGATATGACAAACTATTATCATCTGTAAACTGACCGATAAATTTGCGCTTATCGCTAGCAGTACCGGCATTTATTCGCTCGGCACCGTATGGATAATAATCGACCGCCTGAATAATATTTGCACCTGAATCCGTAATAATATTTGTGCTTCCAAGTTGGTCGGAATGAACAAAATGTGTTGAAGATACACTACCGTTTTTCTCAACTGTTGCCAAGAGATCACTACCAACGAATATATATTTTGTGGATGTGTTTCCTACTATACTGTAGTATCTATTGGAATATGTTGTGGTTGTTCCACCCGTTCCAAGTTTACGATACATCACCCTGTTACCGTCTTGGTCATACAGGTAGGTTGAAGTAACCCTGTTTGCAGTGGATGTTGCGAGTTGATTGCGATAGTCCCAAGTATACAGTATGCTCGCCGAAGACGATGTCATGTTGCCATTCTTGTCATAGCTAAATGTTGTTGTGCCGACAGCTGTTACCGCATCCGGATTGGCATAACTAGAACCCTGGTAACCCAAATAGCTATAATCCCCAACGTCACTGCGATTAGTGATATTTCCTAGTGCATCATAAGCATAGGTTTGAGTGTAATCACCACTTTTTACAGCATCGGTGACTTTAGCCGAGAGCAAACGGTTCAAATTATCATAGCTGTAGATATTAAGCTTGCTGGTACTGGTTGAAGAATTATCTAAAATTTGAGTAATGTTACCAACCTTGTCGTAAGCGTAACTCAAGTTCTGTATAGCATTGCCTGGTGCATAGAAATAATCACGGCCATTGGTCCAAGCCCCCTCATTACCAAGGTTATCCCAGAATTTGATACGCCAGAAGTATTTCATGCCATTATTTGGAATTGCTGGGCCAGCATAGGCAATATTTGGTGTTCTTGCACCGACAGCAATGCTAGGAGAAAGTGTTTGTGAGCCAGAATCCCAGAGTGGCGCGGAGAAATCGGCCCCGCTTTGAGTAACTTGTATTCTATAATTAGTCGCTGAGGTGGAAGTGTTAGCTGATTCATACAGCGCGCTGAATTGTGGGGTAGAAGTAATCTTGGTCGCCTGCTTTGGCCAGAAATGAACATTATCAAACCAGATTGTATTCGTTGACGAACCTAAATAGAACATCAAACGAACATTTGAATCACCCTGTGATGGCGTAATTTCAAATTGGTAAGTCTTCCATGCTGGATTTAACAGGAATGTGTTATACGAAAGATCTGAATATGCATCATGGTTCTGGTTAATTGCGACCGCTTCAGTGGTACTAACGGTTCCTTTGGCATCAAAGGATAAAATATAGGTCGTTGAAGTCGCGACTGCAGTATTTTGCGCAAGTTGCACCTGCCAGGCTTGCCCACCATAATTAACTATTGTTTTATTTGAGCAGCCGCCATCGGTTGTACTGGTAGTACAATCAACTGAATTTGTTGACTGGCCTGTGCCACCGTTTGACCAAGCATACCAATTGTTCATGCTCGTTTCAAAACTTTGGTTCTTGATCATATTCAAGCCGTCTGGAATAACTTCCACGTCATCAAACCAAATGGTACTGGTGCTAGCACCTAGATAATAGAATACCCGTGCCAGTTCATCTGTACCATTACTGGTGAATGAATATGTATATTGCTTCCAATTTGGTGTAATACTGACACCAGTTGCAAGGCCATAATCCGACCAGGGGCTATGGTCTTGATTAATACCAAAGGTAATCGTTGTAGTAGCGTTGGCTTTGGCCCTAAACTTCACAGTGTAATTCATTCCATTATCTACGCGTAAATCTTGCCAGAGCTGTGAATCCCAAACATTGCCGCCAGTCGGTACAGTGACCTGTTGTGAACAATTACCAGTATATGAAGCAGTGCAATCAAGTGTGGCAGTGCCTGTTGCAGACCAATACTTCCAAACGCTAAGCAATGCTCCCTCAAAACTATCATCATAAATTATGCTTTGAGTAATAGCCAGACCGTTTACAGTCATATTCCGTGGAGCAGTCGGACCACCAGCTACACCCGAAGAAGAAGTATTGATTAGATAATATGCACCCGGCATTAGTCCCTCACCATAGTAACCAACGCTGCTGGTTGGCAACGACGTATTTTTGTTAATGAGACGATAGAGCCGATTCGCATCATATGTAAATGTAGTTGTGACTCCAGATGGATATGTGATTTGTGCAGTCTGACCGAGGGGTGAATAAATAATATTGCTTACCAGTGTCTTGAAACTACCGTCACTGTTTTCCTTGTAATTCACTGCCTGCGGTCGGTTCGCTGAATTATACACATACTGCACTTGTGAGTTATCCGGGTAGGTGATGTTGGTGTTATTTCCTAGTCGATCATAACTGTATTGAGTTACATAATTAACATTATTTATCTTCTTCGTTTCTTGCTTCAAATGTCCATTACCGTCATAAACATTATTAACAATCGCGCCAGTTGAAGTGACCGAACAGAATTTACCAACACCATAAGTGCACCTATCATAACCATAAGTAACTTCAGTACCGCTCTTGCCGGTATAATCTTCTGTTAATACTCGATTTAACTTGTCGTAAGTATAATTAACGGTTTGCTTATTTGGATCAACTTTTTGAGTTAGGTTGCCATTATTATCATAAACAAAAGTTGAGGTACCAAAAGTAGTATCACCTGAAGAGTGTAGATCTTCCACACCAACACGTCTACCAAGACCATCATAAGCAAAACTACGGACATTACTCAATGAATCTGTGACGCTGATCAAATTTCCAAGTCCGTTGTATGTGTAATTTGTGGTATAGGTGCTACCGTTATTTATTTCCTCAACTTTAACTAAATTGTCGTAGGCATCTTTATATAGATTCTTACTATTTCCATTAGCATCAGTTGCGGTCAGTTTCCAACGGTCATAAGAGTTGGTGGAAGTTCCAACCGAATCAATTGTTACAACAAGACGTAGCAGAGGATCATATAAATATGTTTTATATAATGACTGAGTGGTTGTCGCAGTTGTTGAAGCTGAACCAGATGAGAAATACGGTAGAGATTCTTTTTCAATCGGACCACGCGATCCATATACGAAATCGGTGACTGAGTAATTACCCGAATCATCAACTCTTTGTCGTTTCTGAATTGTTCGGTCTAATCCATCGGTATACGCATAACTATCGGTAGTGGTTGCGTTATTTAAATAATCAGTTTGCTTAATTTGCCAACCAATTGATTGTGGCGTGTACAAATATTCTGTTGATGTAACCAAGGTTGATGTGGTAGTGAGATCTGGTTTTAAAATCGCAACTACCCTATCTAAACCGTCAAATACTGTCTGATACTTAAGGTTATTTTGGTCGATTACCTGTTTAGGTTTACCATTTGAATAGTCATAAGACTTTATAACCTTGTAAGACAACGCATCGGTTGTGGTTGTTGGGTAAAGGTTATAGCTGTCATAGTTGTAGGTCGTTGTATTGCCCAAAGCATCGATATCACTGGTTACAAGGCCATAAGAATTGTATATTTTTTGATTATTTATATAAGTCGTGCTGGTTTGCCATGATTCCTGCTTGGTCATATTTCCTTTTAAAACTACGCCGATGGTCGAGGTGTCATAATAATATCTGTCCTGTTTTACTTTAAGAGTGTTATAGTCGGAAACTAAAACTGATGACGGTAAACCAAGAATGTATGAGCTGGTATTAATTGCAAAGGTGTAATCAGTCGTGTACGAATCTGTTCCCGTATCACTAAATGTGCCATCGTCATTCCCACTTACCTCGCCCCAATCTATTTGTTGCAACAAATTTCCGGTGCTGGTCGTGTTATATGTGAAACTTTGAGCTTTATCTTTATGGGAAGCATTACCATCATATGTATAATCGACACTTTGCGTTTCAAAAACAAATCGCGAACTAGTACTTAAAACAGCTTCATCCCATTTATTAATATTTTTTGTAAAAAGACTTCCGTTTATATCGTATGTTTCGACACGATATGGCTTGTTGATTTTATAATAGCTATCATTATATTCCCCATGCGATGAGTCGCTTGTATCACCCTGGTGATAATAGGTGCTTACATAATTCCCAAAACTGTCCGTCTTGGTAACTTTGTTAAATCCAGCAAATTTACGATCTAAAGTGTTACCATAATATAATTTTCCACCTTCATATTTGAACGAGGATGAGTTAGTTGTACCCAAACCATCAAGGTTCCGAATTTGTAAAACCGTATTTAAAACCATTGGCAAATTTGGGTTAGCTAAGTTTGAGCCAGTTCTATAAAAAGTAGTGGCCTGATAATCGACCAGGGTTATCCCGCCTGAGCTATGTTTTACAGAAATCAATAAATCAGATGCTCTTTTGGTATTATTTAAATAAACATAATTTTGAATATAATCCTGTCTATACGCATTCCAACCATTTTTTAAAATATCTGGCAATCCATCTCCATTAATATCCATTATTCTTACACCTAGATCGTAAGTAGAGTTTGCAAAATTTTGCGGAGAACTCCACGAATTATCTGATTGAAAACCAGTTCCAGTGTTTATATAACCACCGTTTTCCGGATTATCACTAGTATTATAATTAATTAATCCCCGGACTATAATGTCGTCAAGTCCATCACCATTAATATCAGAAATTCTCGCACCGTAATCGACAGATTGATCCCATGGACCCATTGGATTATATATTTTAACCGGCTGACTAATAGAACTATCGCACACCCAACCGTGGCCATTGTTTAAACAAATACTTTTTTGATAACCTCCAGATGTATTGGTGCCTTGAATAATATCAACCAAACCATCACCATTTACATCGCCAAAAACGGTACCGTTGTCAATTACTGGAAGTGACCACTGTGGATCTGGAGAAACAAACAAACTACCATTATTTATGGCTACATAAGCAACCCAATGAATAGAATCCGAACGGTATATATCAAGCAGACCATCCCCGTTTAAATCTACAAATCTAGTACCCAGGTCCCAACTATTATTTACCATATCGACAACCGGAAACGAACCAGGAGGAGAAAAATTACTATCTATTGGTCCAAAATTTGTACCAGTGTTTGAGAAAGCCCATGAAGTTGGGGTTTGCTGAGCAATCCAAGACCCTATGATATCGCTTAGTCCGTCACCATTATAATCAGCCACTCTTGATCCCATGTCGAAATTTGAAACACCAGAAGCATCATAAAATGCTCTAAACGAACCAAAAGTAGTGCTAGTAGTCCAAGTCCCATCACCATTATTAAAATAGACTAAACTTGTTGATGCTGCACCACCTGAAGATTGCCAAGAAGAAAGCACATCCTGAAGACCATCTCCGTTCGCATCTCCGAATTGATTACATACATTAATTCCTGCCTTAGTTAACCAGTTTCCATCTTGCGTCCAACCTGGAGTCGAAGTTGAATAACTAAAAGTGGTAGTAGGTATCCTGGTTACAACCCCTAGATCATCCTGACCCTGCTCAGAAATCGTTGATAATAATGACCTATAGCCATTAGCCCCCGTTATATATTGCAAAAAATATTTTCTCAACCAACTCCCACTAATATTTACATCAATTTCATAAATTCTATAATTTGAAACTACCTTAAACCCCGTTTTATATTGTTGCAGAGCATCACTGCGACTTTCTCTTAAGAAATTGACGGTGAATATCCCCTGCGTTGTGCTATTGACGGTATAGGTAATAGCCGAGGGATAAATTTGACCGCCATCTTTAAAATATTCGTATTTAATAAAATTATCATTCGTATCTCGTACTTCCTGTAGCATCCATTTATAAATATGACTTGTACTACTGGCGTCAAACTGCTGTGTTGACGTGTCCACTCCAAACTTATATATTGTTCCTTTTTTATCAGTTACAACCCAAGTACTTGAAGAATATGTGTATTTTAGAAAATCGCCATTTTCAACTTTTGCTTGATAAGTGGTGGTATTTATCTGAACTAGTTCATCACTTAAACTTGAAAAAAATGTCGAGGTTGCCGAATATAACCGGTCTACCCCATATCGATTAATTAATTGAATATACGGAATATTTACACTCCAACCATAGCCAAAAACACTGGAATTGTCCGTGTCTTGACTGTTATAACGAAGTTTTATATCCGGTTGGAAACCGTTTCTTCCTGGCGGTATAATTATTGGATATTCATTAATAAAGGCACCCGAGCTTAAATCTACCCCTGGTAAATGAAATGTATTTACCGGCTCAAGAAAACTCGCTGACACTGCCGAACCAGAAGTAAGCGTATTTTGTGTTATTGATTTTTTACTTACAGTGTTATCCTTAGCCGGCAAACTATCTAAAGTTGATGGTTCGGTCGCCACATTATCAGGCACAATTGTCGTGGAATCAACGGGAGCTGTTGGTGTAATTTCCACAACTGGATCAGGATTAATAATAGTAGTTTCAATTGGCTGGGGAGTTAGATCAGGCAAAGACACCAACGTATCTACACTTACTGTGAGTGAATCAGGTGTCGTTATTACAGGCTCATCAACAGCCAAGACATTGGGTGCTGATAAAATAAAAAACGAAGTTAGCGCAACTGCGAATAACTTCGTCGTAATAAAACGATATCGTTTGTTTCCCTCCATATATTTAATAAATTTTCTTGTTCTAGATGAACAAATAACTGACCATAATATATACCCTTTTAAAACAACCTTGCAACTTAGGCTGTGGATAACAAAAAACCGCCCCAAAAGGCGGTTTTAGGCTTAATTTTATTTCATGAGTTTAGTAGTCGCCACAATCTGGAAAAGCGCATCCGCCCTAACGACAGTTTTCATATCGTCTATCTTTTGCCTTTTTGCCAAATTTAGACCGGTTTTTTCAATCAGTTCACGATTTTTTGCATTCATTTGGAAAGGTATTCCATATTCAAGTCCGCCCGTCGCCGGATCAACAAACATAATGCGCGTATTATTTATGAAAGCGATATATTTTGTTTGGTACTGCTGACGTTCGAGATTATAATCCACCACCACCACATAGGTGATACCGTTTAAAGTCATTCGATTTCCGCCAAACGCATAATAACCGTCAAAATTATTTTGCGACATGGCGCGATTGTATAAAATTAAATCTTCTTCCCATTTATCACAGCCGGGTTTAGTATAATTATCACAAACTAAATCTTTGGGAGCATTCTTTTTTTCCAATAAATATGCATCCTTTGTTTTTGCTGAAAAATACAAAGTATCAATTGTTCTCGTTGAACCTGCTCGTCTCTTAAATACTACCGAAACACTGCCGGAAGCCATTTTTACATCGGTCTTTTGCAGATATCCTTGATAATGAAAACTTACCCGAGTGCTCGGGTCTTCAAAGATCTGATCAGCGTCATCTGCCACCTCGGGACTAACCTGAACGGGTGTTTGCTCATTTGCTGCTGGCCCTTTTTTTCCTACTTGAAGCGGATTTTTTATTTTTGGACATCCGACACCAAGTGCAAAAAACAAGAGTACAGACGCGTAAGCTAATTTTCTTTTATTTATCATAGTATTTAGGCAAATTTTTCCGCCATCTCAATGAGACGGTTCGAATAACCTGATTCATTATCATACCAGGCTACAACTTTTACCATAGTCCCTGCCACAACATTTGTCAATGACAAATCAACGATTGCTGAATTTGTATTACCGATAAAATCGGAAGAAACCAGCGGTTCACGGGTTACCGCGAGAATTCCCTTAAATCGATCTTCTTTTGAAGCCTTGATAAAAACATCATTAACATCTTCAATCGTAACTTCTTTCATAAGTACGGCGGTGATATCGGAAAGTGAAACAGTCGGCACCGGCACCCGAATCGCAACACCGTCAAAAATACCCTGCAACTCCGGAATCGCTTCGGCAACTGCAATCGCCGCACCCGTGGTAGTAGGCACAATATTGGCTGCTGCCGCCCGGGCCCGTCGCAAATCGCGATGTGGACCATCTTGAAGATTTTGATCGGCAGTATAGCCATGCACCGTGGTCATCATCGCTTTATCGATGCCAAAATGTTCTTGCAAAATCGCCATCACCGGCGCAATGCAGTTCGTAGTACAAGAGGCGTTATTAATAATTTCTGCTTTTTCATTTTTTAATTTATCGGAATTTACCGAACACACATAGGTAGGCACTCCGCCTTTCGCTGGAGCACTGATAATAACTTTTTTTGCCCCGGCTGTAATATGCGCCTCGGCTGCTTCTTTAGTGGTAAAGCGCCCCGTACATTCAAGTACAACATCAACCTTATTTTTCTTCCACGGTAAAGCCAGCGGATCTTTCTCAGAAAAAACCGGAATTTTTTTGGTGCCGATTATTAAATTAACTTCATCAAAACTAACTTCCACCGGCCAAGTGCCATAGGCAGTATCGTATTTTAAAAGATGCGCCAAAGTTCTGGTATCAGTAAGATCATTTATAGCGACAACCTTTACTTTTTTACTGTTCCAGGCGGCGCGAAATGCCTGGCGACCGATTCGGCCAAAACCGTTGATTGCAATGTTTACCATAAAAAATAATATTTTTAATATGTCATCCTGAACTTGTTTCAGGATCTAGATGCTGAAATAAATTCAGCATGACAGTTAATATTATACCTTATATTATACTTTCTGTTAATTTACTCTTACGACCAGGCATTTTAGATACTCGCCTTCGGTAAAGGCACCAAAACCGGGTGGTCAATGCCATGAGTGAAGGTTTCAATAATTTGTACGCTTTTCCCGGCGCGAGCGGCCGCCTCGGACAACATAAATCGGAAATCGGTAAGAGAAATATGAGCCGAACAAGAACAAGTAAATAAAATTCCGCCACTGCTTAAAACTCTAAGAGCCATTTCATTTATTTTTCGATAACCCTGGAGCGCTTCATGAATTTTGTGCCGGTCTTTTGCAAAAGCCGGCGGGTCGAGAATTATTACATCAAATTCCCCTTCTTTGCGGTCTACTAAATATTCTTTTACATCGGCCAAAATATATTCGCTGGATTTTTCTTCAAACTTATTTAGTTGGACATTTTTTTCGGCGATGAGTAAGGCCGGTTCTGAAGAATCAACGCTAACAACTTTTTTTGCACCGCCGCCTAGTGCATAAACACTAAAGCCGCCGGTATAAGAAAAACAATTTAAAACTTTTTTATTTTTTGAATATTTAATCAGTGCCTGGCGTTTATCGCGCTGATCCAGGAAAAAACCAGTTTTTTGACCCTCTTTTATATCAACTATAAAGGAATAGCCATTTTCCTTAATTTTAACTTCCGCCGGTATTTTACCGTATAATAAACCAACTTTTTTCTCCGCTCCTTCAATACCCCGGGCCCGCATATCGGATCTTTCAAAAATTCCCTTGGGTTTCATGATTTTTACTATCGAATCAATAATTTCAGTGCGCCAACGCTCAATGCCGGGATTATGAAATTGAACGGTAAGATAATCGCCATATACATCTACAATGAGCCCCGGCAAAAAATCACTCTCACCATTAATAAGACGGTAGGCATTAGTATTTTTATTTGAGACAAATTCTTCGCGCAGTGCGAGCGCGTTTTTGATCCGCTTTTCGAAAAATTTATGATCGACTTCTTCTGGTTCCCAACTCCAGAGCCGCACGGCAATTTGCGAATAAGAATTAAAATACCCGGCGGCCAAAAAATGACCGGCTTCGTCGGTAAGTTCAACCGGTTCACCACCGGCAACGCCTTCGGGAATTTGTTTTAAGGCGCCTGAAAAAACCCAAGGGTGACGACCGCGAATCGGGCCAATGCGTTTGCTTTGAACAATTAATGTAATCATAATCGAAATGAGTGAGCGAAATAAAAATTTATTTTTATTTCTGAGCGAATGAGTTTATATCTTAATATAATCGAATAGTCTATCAATTATATTATAAATTCCTTGAAAAATCAATAAAAAAACCTCCCGATTTGTCAGGAGGTTTTCTAAAAAACTTATTTCATCTGTTCGGCTACTTCGCTCGCAAAATCTTTTGTTACTTTTTCAATTCCTTCACCTAATTCATAGCGAACAAATCTTTTTATCGTGGCACCGGCTTTTTCAACCAGCTGCTTCACAGTCTTTTCTTCATCTTTGATAAATGCCTGTTCGAGCAAACAAATCTCGCCATAGAACTTATCAAGTTTG